>Ga0209066_10001142_pt1 | contig 35970 bp, 27 predicted proteins | sample All_14_2_FD_187198 | JGI IMG/M metagenome (GOLD analysis project Ga0209066, IMG submission 187198) | Freshwater microbial communities in response to fracking from Pennsylvania, USA - Allegheny Zone_MetaG_DW_15 (SPAdes) (version 2) ... | reverse complement strand
GCTCGCACAATCCATAAAGCAGAATTACCCACTATCATTGCCATTGGCGGCTACGGCAGGGGTGAACGCGCACCTTATTCAGATGTAGATATTCTCTTTCTTTGTGACCTTACTTTATCTTCTGGGGCCAAGCACTTCATAGAAAAGATAAATACATCCAGCTGGAACGCAGGGCTTAAGCTCAGTTTTTCGACAAGGTCCTTGGCCGATTGCGAATCTGCCATGACAGAAGACGTACAATTCACAACAAGTCTTCTGGAAATGCGCTATCTCTGGGGCGATAAAAAACGGTTTCAGCGTCTACAAAAATTGGTGGACCAGCACGCAACAGAAACAGAACCAGGCGTTTTCATCGCCGCAAAACTGGCCGAGCGTGATGCCCGCCACCGCAAAACCGGTGACAGCCGCGCCCTGCTGCAACCCAATGTGAAGGAAAGCAAGGGGGGCTTGCGCGATATCCAGACACTTTTCTGGCTCACTAATTTTTTATACGGGGAGCAAACGGCAGACGGTCTGGTCAAAAAGAAAATTCTGACAAAGGGCGAAGCCGAGCGGTTGATTGCCGCGCACCGTTTTTTTTGGACAGTGCGTTGCCACCTGCATTTACTGGCAGGCCGCGCCGATGACCGCCTGACGTTTGATGCCCAACCCGAAATTGCCCTGCGCATGGGCTACACAGATGAAGCCCCGAATGAGCGTGCGGAGCGTTTCATGCAGGACTATTTCAGCATGGCAAATGAAACCGGCTATCTGACACGTGTTTTATGTAGCGATCTGGAAGCCCGCGCTGTCAGTGGCGGTGCCACGGCAGGGTCGCGCAAGCTGGCCTTGAGCGAGACTATTCAGGGATTTCCTCTCTTGCACAACCGCCTGACAGTCCGCGGGAAGAACGACTTCAAAACCCATCCAGCAGATATGGTTGGTATTTTCAGGGCCAGTCAACAATCCGGCTTTGATATTCACCCCGATGCCTTGCGGCAATTACGCAGGTTGCTGATCGAAACGCCGCACATTCTGGCGGACAGCAAAGAAGCCTTGGCAATTTTTTGCGACATTATGCTTGACCATAAAAAGGCCGCGCAAACCTTGCGCCGCATGAACGAGGCACGGCTGCTGACGGCCCTCATCCCCGACTTTGCGAATATATATGCGCATATGCAATACGATATGTACCATGTCTTTACGGCAGATGAGCATACGATCCACGCCATCGATATGCTGCATCGGATAGAAAACGGCGATTTCGCACAAACAGCGCCTCTGGCCACAGGGCTTGCGCAAAACCTGCGCCCGCGCCGCGCCCTTTATGCTGCATTGCTCTTCCACGACATGGCCAAAGGCACCGGTGGCGGGCACGCGGCCAAAGGGGCTGCCATTGCCCGCCGCATGTGCCCCAAAATGGGCCTGAGCGGGGCGGAGACAGAAACCGTCTGCTGGCTGGTTGAACATCATCTGCTGATGACCATGACCGCTTTCAAACGTGATTTAAGCGACCCGAAGACGATCGAGGATTTCACCAACATCGTGCAATCGCTGGAGCGTTTGAAACTGCTGTCCACCATGACAACAGCAGATATTATGGCGGTAGGTCCAGACCGCTGGAACAGCTGGAAATCAGGGCTGCTGACCGAACTCTATGAACGCGCCCGCGTGGTACTCTCGGGGGCATCGGCCACATTAGATGATAACGGCCTTGCCGCCGTTGTGCAGAAAAAAACGCGGCGGATAATTGGCGATAAAACAACCGCGCTTCGGTATTTGATCGACCATGCGCCGCGTGATTTGTGGCTGGGCTTTCCGGCCGAAATGATCGCAGGATTTGTGGGTTATGTGCACAAACATATAGATAAAGAAGCCCCCACCGTCATCAAGGTCACCCCCAATGCGACAGAAGGATTCAGTGAGGTTTTTATTTTCACACCGGACCGCAAGGGTTTGTTCTCCCTGCTTTCCGGTGCGCTCGCAGCAAGCGGCGCATCGATTGTGGAGGCGCGGATTTTTACGCTCGCCAACGGCATGGCGCTGGATGTATTTCAGGTGCAAGACCTGAACGGCCACGCCTACGACAACACGGCTTTTTTACAAAAAACCATCAAAGCCACCCTCTCCGGCCAGATGGACCTGAAGGCCGATATTGCACAACGACAAAAGAGCGTCCCCCGCCGGGGCAAGCACTTCAAAGTGGCGGCACGTGTCATCATCGACAATACCGCCAGCAACAGCCACAGCCTGATTGAAGTGAACGGCAAGGACAGGCCGGGCTTTTTGTATGACATCACCTCCGCCTTGAGCGAGTCCGGATTGCAGATATCTGCCGCCAAAGTCACAACCTTTGGCGCACGGGCCGTGGATGTATTTTATGTCAAAGATATGTATGGCCTGAAGGTACAACACCCTGAAAAACTAAGGCGTATTGAGCAAACGATCAAAAACGCACTTGAATAAAACGCCTAACCGCGCCTATAGTATTGTAGTTAAAGAATAATTCGCGGAGAACGGGTGTGTCGATCAAAGCCGTCGAAAAAAACAATCCTGCCCCCTGGGCACCAGACAGCTGGCGGCAAAAACCCGCCAAGCAGCTGCCGGTCTATGAAGATCTGGCCGCGCTGGAAAAGGTGGAAGCCACCCTTAAAAATTATCCCCCGCTGGTTTTTGCCGGTGAAGCGCGCAGGCTGAAGCAAAACCTTGCCCGTGTTGCCAATGGCGAGGCGTTTTTGTTGCAAGGTGGCGATTGCGCCGAAAGCTTTGCCGAATTCCATCCGTGGAACATCCGCGATACCTTCCGCGTGATTTTGCAAATGGCTATTGTTATGACCTTTGCCGCCCGCGTGCCGGTTGTGAAAGTTGGCCGCATTGCCGGACAGTTTGCCAAGCCCCGCAGCGAAGCCGTTGAAACACGCGATGGCGTAACACTGCCCAGCTACAAAGGCGACATCATCAACGGATCAGAATTCACACCAGAAGCGCGCCGCCATGATCCGCAGCGCATCGTGCAGGCCTATAACCAATCCGCCGCAACGTTGAACCTTGTGCGCGCATTCGCACATGGTGGTTATGCTGATTTACATCGTGTACACCAATGGACGCTCGATTTTCTGAAGGGCCACCCGTTGGAAGACCGTTACCAGGACCTAGCCGACAGGCTGGACCAAACGCTGGCTTTTATGGCTGCCGCCGGTATCACGGTTGAAAATTCACCGCAAATCCGCGAAGTGGATTTCTTCACATCACACGAAGCCTTGCTGCTGCCCTACGAACAGGCCATGACGCGTACGGATTCAACGACTGGCGAATGGTACGATGTATCCGCGCATATGCTATGGATTGGCGACCGCACCCGCCAGCCCGATGGCGCGCATGTTGAATTTTTGCGCGGCGTTAAAAACCCGATTGCCTTTAAATGCGGGCCCAGCCTGTCGACCGATGACCTGCTGCAATTGATTGATATTCTGAATCCGGAGAATGAACCCGGCCGTTTAACCTTGATCAGCCGCATGGGCCACAACAAAGTGGCAGACCATCTGCCCAGCCTGATCCGCACCATTCAAAAAGAAGGCCGTATCGTGACATGGTCTTGCGACCCCATGCACGGCAACACGCATACATCCACGACCGGTTACAAAACCCGCGCCTTTGACAATGTTGTCAAAGAAGTTGAACAGTTTTTTGCTGTTCACCGCGCCGAAGGTTCACACCCGGGCGGCGTGCACTTTGAACTGACCGGCCAAGACGTGACCGAATGCACGGGCGGTGCCTATAAAATTACAGATGATCATCTGTCAGAGCGCTATCACACACATTGCGATCCGCGCCTGAATGCATCGCAAGCGCTGGAACTGGCGTTTATGATTGCGGATGATTTACAAAAACACCTGTCACCAGTCAAAGCAAAGGCCGGTGCATGACGATATGCCTTGAGATGACGAAAACCTAAAGACGACAAGTACATTCAACAGGGGAAGTGAAATGCTACTGGGAAGTCACGATCACGAAAGCCATGATGCGGTGGTAAAAGCACAAAAGCTCTACCATGCATTGATGGACTGCGACACACCGCAGGAATTCAAAAAAACTTTTGGCGATGCCATTCACAAACATTCGCTGGAAGATTTTTATCCAGTCGTGGTGCTGGCCGAGCTGACCGCCGCCTTGATGATCTGCCATATCGCTGCATCGCAGGTAAAAGGGTTTTCATTCCGCGATCATCTGCGCGATTTTTGCAGTGTCAAACCATCACAGCTGATCAACCTGAAACTGCAAAGTATTTCAGACATCACCGAAATGCCGCTGGATGAACTGCAACCTGTTTTAAAAGCCTTCGGCTATAGCATCAAAGAAGGCATCATCGCGGATCATCCTGATGCCGCGCGTAAAAAAGAAGAAATCGTCAGCCTCGAGCAAAAACGGAAAGACCGCAATGCTGGATGAGATACCAAAGGATATGCATGACGATGCCGGCTGGTTCCGGCATTTTCGCATGACCAAATACCTGCCCGCAATTTCCGGCAAGTATGATGCTGCGACAAAAATGACCGAAGATGACGCCACAGCCACCAAAGCGGTGATGACCGCCTATAGCGCCGCCGCCATTGATATTTTAATGTTCACAAGCATCCCGCCCAAGAACTTCGCAGCGGATCTGGCGGAAACATTCCGTTTAACGCCACAGCATTTATTATTGCTGCAGGTGGATGATTTCAGCCGCCTTGCCCAGCGCAGCACGATTACCGTGAGCGAAAAACTGGCAGAGGCCGGGTTTTTGCTGGATAAAGGCACCGTGGTCGGTTTCCGTCTGCCCGCCGATGCCCAGCGCCCCAAACGCCCACAACCGCCGCCCCAGCCATAAAAATCTCGTTAAATCAGGACCTTTCGGGCTAGCAAGCCCCCCTTGGGTTTTGGAAAAACGTGGTGTATTATGGCCGCCTGAAAACAAAGGATTTTGAACCATGACCGTCGCCGTAAGATTTGCCCCCAGCCCCACCGGTGTTTTGCATGTGGGCAGTGTGCGCACTGCTCTCATCGTCTGGCTTTGCGCCCGCAAACACAAGGGCAGTTTTATGCTGCGCATTGACGATACGGATCTGGTTCGGTCAAAGGAAGAAAACGTCGATGACATTATGGCGGGCCTGAAATGGCTGGGCCTGGACTGGGACAGCTTTGCCCGCCAGCGCGACCGCAACGATGACTACGACAAAGCCATCCAAAAATTAAAAGACAGCGGCCGTTTGTACCCGTGCTACGAAACCGAAGAAGAACTGGCGCTGAAGCGTAAAGTACAACTCTCCCGCAGCCTGCCACCCATTTACGACCGCGAAGCCCTGAGCCTGACGGATGAACAAAAAGCAAAATATGAAGCCGAAGGCCGCAAACCGCATTGGCGCTTCAAACTGAACCATGATCCGATCATCTGGCAGGATCTGGTGCGCGGGCATGTTGAATTCCATGGCAAGGATATGACCGACCCTGTGCTCATCCGCGAAGATGGCCGCCCGCTGTATCATATCTGTTCTGTCATTGATGATATCGATTTCGGCATCACCCATATTGTGCGCGGTGAAGATCATGTGAGCAATACCGCCAGCCACGTGCAAATGTTCGAAGCACTGGGCGCCACACCGCCGCAGTTTGCGCATGTGACATTGCTGGGTGATATGGAGGGTAAAAAACTCTCCAAGCGCAAAGGCTCCTTCAGCCTTGCGTCCCTGCGCGATGAAGTCGGCATTGAGCCGATGGCAATTATCAGCCTGATGTCGCGCATTGGCACGTCTGACCCGATCGAGCCACTGGCCACGCTGCAAGATGCTGTGGACAGTTTCGATTTCTCGAAATTCTCCCGCAACCTGCCGAAGTTTGACGAAGACGAATTGTATCGCTTGAACGCCAAAATCCTCCACAGGCTGGAGTTTGCCGATGTCAAAGAACGCCTGACATCTTTGGGAATGACTGATGTGGATGAAGCCTTCTGGCTGGCTGTGCGCCCCAACCTTGAACTGCTGGCCGATATTCAAGACTGGTGGCAAGTGGCCAAAGGCCCCGTCACACCCGTGATTGAAGACCCTGAATTCACCCGCATCGCCGCTGAACTGTTGCCGGAAGCCCCTTGGGACAGCACAACGTGGGAGCAATGGGTCAGCGCCATCAAAGCCAAGACCGAGCGTAAAGGAAAAGCCCTTTTCATGCCGTTGCGTCTTTCCATCACAGGACAGGAACACGGGCCCGAGCTGAAAGAGCTGCTGCCCCTGATCGGCCGCCAGCGCGTGCTTGAGCGTTTGAAAGCGGCTTAAGGCCCGCGCATCAATATGGCTGGCACAGATACATCGCTGAAGCAGATACCCGAAGATATTCCCCTCGCACCTGTTGTTATTCTGGTGCGCCCGCAGCTGGGGGAAAACATCGGCATGTGCGCGCGCGCCATGCTGAATTGCGGCGTGACAGAACTTCGCATTGTAAAGCCGAGAGATGGCTGGCCGAACCCCGATGCCGTCGCCGCTGCATCAGGTGCCGGTATCTTGCTTGAAAATGCAAAATTGTTTGAAACCACGGCAGATGCTGTGGCAGATCTAGAATTTGTGCTGGCAACAACCGCACGCGACCGAGACATGGTCAAAAACGTGATGCGCGCCGATGAAGCCGGCGTTGAAGTCCACAAACTGCACACAGGCCGCACCACGCCCATTTGCGGTATTTTGTTTGGACCAGAACGCTCCGGCCTTGAAAATGACGATGTAGCATTGGCTGACGTAATTTTAAACATCCCGCTCAATCCTGGATTTTCATCGCTTAATCTGGCACAGGCTGTTTTGCTTACCTGTTACAGTTGGCTTTCTGCACAGAACCCGTTTTCGGGCACAGCCTTCGCGCCTGCGCCCCAGCCCGAAGACAACGAAGCCCCCGCCACCAAAGGCGACATTGAAAACCTGATGCGTCAGCTGGAAAATGATCTGGAACAGCGCCGCTTCTTCAGAAGCCCGGAGCAAAAACCGACATTGCTGCGCAACATCCGCAATTTCTTTTTCCGCGCGGGCATTACCAAGCAAGAAGTGCGTACCCTGCACGGCATTTTTTCCTGTCTCAAAGATAAAAAGAACCGACTGAAAGAAAACTAGCGCAGAACGCGAAACAACACAGGCTGCTGCCCACCCTCTTTATCTGGCACACGGTTGTTAAGTATATCTACCTTTTTCAACCAGGACGGCATCGGTGCATCACCTGTGCCAATGTTGCGCAAAATTGTCCCTTCTTTGTACAACGTCGGGCAATAGAACAAAACATCCACCTGACGCTGATTTAACTTCGCGCGCAAATCATCGGCTGTCGTTGCATCCTGAATAGCGGCAAGATCCGCCATACCCTGCCCTTCACGGTGGTAATTGGCGGCAATCACACGATAGGGCGTGAAAAACAGCACATCACTGCTTAAATCCTGACGCGTCAGTAAGATAAGAGACTTTTTTCCCAATATTTTTTCAAGTTCACCACCATGTATCATTTGCTGCAAGGGGCCACGCTGGCATCTAAAGCCCGTAATATCCCCCTTAATATTGACATTGATGGGCACCAAAGCAGTGATTGCTATCAAAATACCGTAAATAGACAAAGCCACTGGAAATCGTACGAGCCTTGGAAAAATTTGTAATGGTGAAAACAAAAAATGACGGGCCTGTGTTGCAACGCCTGGCATAAATCCAGCCATAGAAATAATAACTACTGGGAAAAAATAATAAATCCATCGGGCATGGAGTGAAATCATCCCGAATGTCACAAACAAACTGGTCCCAAGCAGTATAATTCCAAATCTACGCAATGCCTGCTGTTGTTTTTTTGGCCATGCTGCAACGAGACTGACCACAGCTCCGCTCAACGGAATCAAACAATAAAGCAAAACTACCAATCCATGATCATAAATCGGTTGCGCTTCCTGAATGGTCGGCAAAAAGACATCTTTCATATAAGGATGCATTTGCGCAAAAGGTCCTTGCAGCAATAACGGAAAAAAGAAAACAGAAACCAGCACACAAAAGGCAGCTGAGATGCCATAAACAGATAGTCGTGTATAAACAGTGGCACTCTGTCCTGTCCATGAGATCTGCGACAAAACACCCATAGTGGCAGCAATCAACCCAAAAACAAAAACATGAACAATTGAGAGCGTGTCATACGTAACGTCCGTTATTGCGGCGCGCAAAGGATATTCTAAAACCAGACCCAGCGCGGCTACAGACGCAACGGCCAATGTCAAACAAAATACATATATACGCATTTTTGGATATTTCACAGCATACAGCCCTGCCATTACATAGATGATACCCGTCAATATTACTGATTCAAGACTGATCCAAATCATTGTGCCCAGTACAGCCCCCATCCCCAGCGCGCGTACACGCGTGGGGGGCAGTTTAATAATCAAGCTCAATACAACACACCAAAGCAAGCTCAGGAGAAAATGGTGATCAATGTCCAAAGATGAAAAACGCCATTGATACATAGGTGTTAATAAAAAGAAAGCCACAACAGCCAAGAGTACATAAAAATGCCTTAGTCGTAATACCGCTGCGCACAAAAATCCTAGCGTAATAAATGCGCCTATCAACGGGAGCCAGGTTGCGGCCAGCATTAATCGTGTATTCACCGAAAAATCTTTTGGTGTCATTAAATAACCGATCGCTAATAAAAAATCCATTGGGCGCGTCCATGGTGTTTCTATACCGCCGTACGGTGCGTTCGTCTTCAAAACGTTATGATCATAATACCCCTGCACACCAGTCACCCACTCACGTACCTTTAGCATTCGAAGCCATATATCCGGATCCTGTGCGCCAAAACTTTTATTTTGCACTACATTTGATAAAAGAATCTGCGTTTGCTGTACCCCCGGTACAATCACCAAAAACATAAACAGTAATGTAAAAATTAAAATTACCCTTTGAGAAAATTTCTTTCCGGTTTTGTCAGAGATCACAACATCCGGAAAAACATAGGCGCGCAGCAAAAAGTAATTTGTCACAAGACCCGTTGCAACGCCTGCACTGATTGACAAGAAACGCGCGGCAATACCCCATGTTTCCGGCAACAAATGGATCAATACAAAAAAAACAGCGTAATTTAAAACGGCCGAAAAGGCCTGCGTTGCATAGAACAAGAAAAATTGCTTTGCCACACGGTCTGTTTTTGGACTGGCTTCAAAAGTATATTTTTTGTGAAGCACATAGGTTGTCAAAATCGCCAGCGACATGGCAAGAATACGGGCAATTTGCACGTCGATGCCGGACTGAAACAGCACCTCTGTGCCACCAAAGTCAGCCAAAAAACCGACTGCCCCCACCGCACAGTATTTTAAAAACCGGTGATGCCGCTGCAGCACGTTTTGTATAAATCTAGCGCCGGACATTCAAATAGCAAAGATGGCGTGATTCACGATAGGCACGGGCAACACTGTTCAAAACCATGCCGGCCACAAAAATAACCCCCGCCACAATGCCTAGGCCACTGCTGAGCACCGCGCTGCCGATACGCTCTACCGTGCCTGTATGCATCCATTCCAAAACAACAGGCACCCCCACCGCCAGTGCCGCCAGCGCCACCACAACAGACATCAACCCGAAAAACATCATCGGGCGCAGTTCTTTGTAAAGCAGGCCGATGGTAAACAAAATACGAAAGCCATCACGGAATGTTTTCAACTTGCTGAAAGACCCTTCCGGACGCTCGCCATAAGGGGATGGGATTTCAACAAAAGGAATGCTTTGTTCCAGCGTAAAAACGCTGAGTTCCGTCTCAATTTCAAATCCGCGGCTGTGCGAGGGAAAGCTTTTTGCAAAACGGTATGAAAAGGCGCGGTAGCCGGAAAAAATATCCTGCATCCCACGGCCAAACAGACTGCCCACAATCAGGTTAAACAAACGGTTACCCCATCGGTGACCTGAGGGAAAGGCACTGTCTGCCCCCTTGCGTACACCTATCGCCATGTCTGCTTCGCCGGACACAACGGCATCAATCAAGGATTGCGCAGTTGCCGGGTCATAGGTTGTATCGGCATCCAGCATCAAATAGACATCAGCTTCCACATCGGCAAACATGCGGCGCACCACATTGCCCTTTCCCTGCAAAGGCACATAGCGCACTTCAGCACCAGCGGCACGGGCAAGTTCGACCGACTTATCTGTGGAATTATTGTCAAAAACAATCAGCCGTGCCGAAGGCAGCGCTGTGCGCATCTGCTGGATCACTGCAGCAATTGTCAGCTCTTCATTGTAACAGGGCAGCAAAATAGCGACTTCCGGTGACTTTCTCATGGATCAAAAACCCTGTATGATGGCAATGCAGTCTAGTCTTGATCGTAGTCGGATATATCTTTTTTTTCAAGTGCTTGGGGAATAGTCAGCCATGGTCGTGCGCAAAGGAATCATACTGGTGGCGGGCAAAGCCACACGCCTGCAACCCATGACGCAGGTTTTTGGCAAACCCCTTGTGCCCATTTTCGATAAACCCATGATTTATTACCCTATCAGCACGCTGATCACTGCAGGCATTCGCGACATTCTGCTGGTAACGGCCCCCCGTGATACAGCGCTGTTCCAACAATTACTGGGCGATGGCACACAATTCGGTATCCGGCTTTCTTATGCCGAGCAACCCGTGGCCAAAGGCATTGCCGATGCTTTTTTGATTGGCGAAAGTTTTATTAACGGCGAGCCCAGCTGCCTATTGCTGGGGGATAATTTTTTCCACAGCACAGCCCTGCCCACTATGTTTGCGGATATTCAAGCGCATGAAACACAAGGTGCCACCATTTTTTGCACACATGTCGAGAATCCATCCGCCTATGGCGTGGCCGATTTTGACGCACAGGGAAAAGTCCGCAAACTGGTCGAAAAGCCGGATCATTTTATATCGCACAATGCCGTGACAGGTCTTTACTTTTACGATAGCACCGCTTGCATGGTGGCAAAAAAACTGACGCCCTCCGCACGCGGCGAATTGGAAATCACCGATTTGAACATTCAATACCTGCAACAAGGCAGACTACAAGCCAAAGCCCTGCCGGAAGATACATACTGGAAAGATTTGGGCACGCCTGATACCATGCTGGCCGCGGCACAGTTTGTGCAAAAAACGCAAACCGAAACAGGCCTTAAAATCGGCTGCCCTTATACGGCTGCTTTCCTGTCTGGCGCGATTGATGCGGAGAAATTACAAACATCCGCCGCACAAATTGAAAATCCTGACTATGTGGCGTATTTAAAAAACCTGCCTGCGCAGATTAATTAAAGATCTGGTTAAAGTGTTTCCAGTCAGAGAATACTACAGCAGCGCCTGATGCGATGAGCTTATCCCGCGTCACCAACGGTGCATCTGAAAACCCCGTAAAGCCGTAAACCGTAATACCCGCTGCAACCGCCGCTGTCATCCCTGTAACACTATCTTCCACGGCTGCACTCTCTGCAGGGTTTGCCCCAACTTGCTGCATGGCGCGGATATAAACATCGGGTTTTGGTTTTTGCACATCACCGGCTTCAAAAAACCGTGTACCAAACAAACTTACCAAGGCATCTCCCTGCCCGTTATCGGCATAGCGCATGGCCGCCAAGGCCCGCTGAATAGGATTATTTGAGACAAACGACAATACAACGCCGTTCGCAGACAATGCCGTCAACACATCTACCAGATGCGGAGCCATCGGCACGCCACCTGATTTTGCAATTTCTTGCAAATGCTGCATCATCTGCCATTCGCGGTCACGGTACAGATCGGCATAATCAATTTCTATATCAAAATAGGCCTCCAGATTGGCGCAAAGGTTTTCGCGCGCCTGCCCGTGGAAATGCTGTTTAAAAATATCCAGCGTTAACGGTGCCGTCAGCTGTGTGGCATACAGCTCATTAAACCGCGCGATAAGTGACGGTACGGCATATTGCTCCGTCGCCATCATCGTATTGTCAAAATCCAGAAACAGGTATTTTTTCATACCCTAGCCTATCGCCCCACATAAAAAAAAGCCACCCCGTTTCCGAAGTGGCTTTTTTTGTATTTCCAGTCCCGTAAAAAATTAACGGGAATAGAATTCGATAATCAGGTTCGGTTCCATGTGGACCGGATACGGAACTTCTTCCGGTTTCGGGCCACGTACGAATTTACCTGTGAAGGCTTTGTGATCAACTTCCAGATAGGTCGGAATGTCGCGATCTTGCGCTTGTGTTGCGCCGATCACCAAAGCCATTGTGCGGGACTTTTCGCGGATTTCAATCACATCACCATCTTTCAGGGAGATGGAAGGAATGGTCACGCGTTTGCCGTTCAGCAGAACATGGCCGTGGTTCACGAATTGGCGTGCCGCGAAGATGGTGGGCACGAATTTCATGCGGTAAACAGTTGCATCCAGACGGCGCTCCAGCAACTCGATCAGGTTGTGACCGGAGTCACCCTTACGGCGGCGGGCTTCTGTATAGAGGCGGAAGAACTGACGTTCGCCAATGTTGGCGTAGTAGCCTTTCAGCTTTTGCTTGGCGTGCAGCTGGATTGCGAAGTCAGTCGGTTTTTTGCGGTTTTGACCGTGCTGGCCGGGGCCATATTCACGTTTGTTGAAGGGCGATTTAGCGCGGCCCCACAGGTTGACGCCCAAACGGCGGTCAATTTTGTGTTTGGCTTGTGGACGTTTTGCCATTGTTTTTCCTCACTTTTTTAAATTGTCCCGGTAGTTCGGCCCGCTATTGCGGCGACGGGAGTAGGATCTTAAAACCCTATCCACTTTCCCAGGAATGCCCGCACTATAAGGGTTTTGGTGGCTTTGTCAACAAGGTTATTATGGATTTTTATGGGCCCAATCAGGGGGTTACGGGATGTTTCAGAGGCAACCCCAGGACGCTGAGAATGAAATCAGTCCTCCCCACTACCGGCATCACCGGAACCCGTACAGGCGCATACCCCAAAACGGTGTAATCCAGCATCAACATCCGGTCGATTTCATCGGCCTGCTGGGCATCTTCCACACGCACGCCATCTTGCACTATCGGCAGGCGATCGAACAAGAACACGGCCGCATAGCCAAACGCACGGCTTGCCTGCTCGGCCGCTGCCGTATCCATACCGGCAATACGAAAATAGGTCACGCTATCGGGCAGGCCCCTGTCCATAAAAATACAAGCTGCCGGATCAAGGGCGGCTTCACGGGCCACTTTCAGACGCAGTATTTCTGATTGCAGCATCTGGCCATGATCTTTGCGAATCTCTGTCATGCTCTGCCCTTGCGCCAGACAGGCTTCGATATATTCCCGCGCCACCTCCTGCTCGACAGGATAGCCGCGCGCGCGCAAATCATCAATCACCGATGTTTTGCCCGATGAAGGCGCGCCCGTAATCACAATCCATTTTGTATTTTTTTGAAACGTTGCCATAGATGCCCCTTGAAAGAACAAGGCATCATCGCATAACACACTCTAAAAAACCAGAGGGCCAGCCCGGTATGACAGGCTGCCCCTCTTCTCATCTATGTCTTCTTATAGCGTATAAATATTAGCGGGTAATACCCAGCGTATCCACAGCACTTGTTCCCGTCTCGGAACGTACGGCACCAGACAAATCGCCTGCAGCACCGGTATTGCCCTCAACATCACCAGATACCGAGCCACCGATTTCAACGTTAATGCCGCTGTCGGTATTGGCTTTGGTTTTGGATTTTGCGTCTGCATTGACATCCGCATCAACACCGACATTGGTATCGCTTTCAATCTGTGTACGGCTGTTTATCTGCTCGCGGGTCTCGGTCACGCCTTCACGCACCTCACGCTGCTGTGCGCGGAAGCTTTCCTGACCTTCACGGAATTGCTCCTGACCCTCACGAACACTGGACTGACGATCTTCCATGATTTGCTTGCGCTCGGCACGCAGATTATCAAGCCGTTCTTTTTCTTCAATGGAAATACGCGCGCGCTGTTCCGCATTTAAACTGGTATCCGATTGCGCCCACACAGCATGGCTTGTCAGCAAGGTCATGGCCGCAGCCGCGACAACCGGCATGATAAATGTTTTCATTGTGACTTCTCCTGATTTTTTAATAAATGAACACTGAAGCCAACGCCCGCGTAAAACCGGAGGTTCCGTAACAGTTTGTATCAAAAAAAAGTGGCCAATGTTAACAATGGCCACCCTTTTTCATCATATAGCACTGATCAGAAAAGATTATCTATCGCCGCCACCACGTTTGCGCGGGGGTGGGCCCTCACGGCGATCCCGTCCATCTTCGCGCTTGTCGCGGCGGTTTTCCATCCGGTCACGTCCATCTTCGCGGCGGTCATAACGGTCTTCTTGATGATCACGTACATCTTCGCGACGGTCCCGATAATCCTCACGTTTATCGCGCGGGCCGCCATCGTGCTTATCATCCCATTTATCTTCACGTTTATCATAGACATCTTCGCGGTGATCACGATGATTTTCTGCGCGATCATGGCGGTCTTCACGCTTGTCACGTACATCTTCTCGTCGATCATGGCGATCTTCCATGTGATCACGGTATTCTTCACGACGTTCCTGCATGGCTTCTTTTTTACCGTCATGCTTTTCTTTCATATCTTCGCGTTTTTCCTGCACGTATTCTTTATGTTTTTTCTGCAGGGCTTCCATTTCCTGTTTGTGTTTTTCCATCAAGGCGCGTCGTTCTTGCGCATAGGGGTTTGCCGTCTGCTGGGCCAAGGCAACCTGACTGGTCATCAAGGTCATAACGCCTGCAGCGATCAATGGCATAATCTGTTTTTTCATGTAAGCACCATATGTTTTGTTAAAATGGACGATGGAAGCAAAGATCTGGCGTGGGTTCTCTCCTTGCCCATACACTTGTTCCACGCAGGTGCCAGCCCAAACCCTGCGCAGGCACTCAAATTATCTGAAATTTTATAATAAAGGCTTAATTTTAAAAGAAAGTTCCAGCCCAAATCACAGCAATACCCGCCAGCATCATAAACACAAGTCCCCAGAGCATCTGCCGGTCAGACCTTTGCACCCCGTTCAATTCACCAGCATGTACCTTGACCGAACTGCGCACCACCTGCATCAGCGCCGCAATAATAAAAAGATAGCAAAGGATATATATTTTATCTGTCAGCAACAGATAAGCCACATCCGGCAGGCTATTGGCTGTTGTCAATTGCAAGGCGACCAGCGTTAACAATGCTGTAATCACAACACCCAGGCGCCCCTCGACATAAGCGGGATGCACAAAAAAAACCAGGCTGGCACAAAACACAACCAGAATAACCGGCAGGAAAATTTTGGTGGACATGGCAAGCCACGGGCGTGCAACAGGCACCACAAAATTGGCGCGCGCGTAATTGGCCCCTTCTTTGTCACTGACATCACCGAAACGGGTGGGATAGGCGAAGGAAATAATATTCAAAACCGGCGTGCCCACATTAAATCCGGGAAGCGAAACATCCCGGCCAAGGGTCAGGGGTGCACTTTCAGACCTGTCAGCCAGATAGACAAGCGCGGTTGTATCCGACACGCTGTCTTCCATGGCCGCGACCAGCTTTTGTTGATCAAACGGATACTGCTGCAATGGAAACTTCGTGCTGAACATGCCCTGCTGGCGGATCACCATATACAACGACCCGTCGGGCATTTCCTGTGGCTTGTCGTACAACACCGTGCGCACATGATCCGCCGGATCAAAGGCATTCATAAACTCTGCTGTTTCCCACGGTTTGAACTCAGGATTGCGCCAGCGGAACCAGACATATAAATCCAGCCGATAGCTATGGTTGCGCAAATCAACTTCCAGAATATCGTTGACATGTGCTCCGATCAGCACCCTTTCCGGCACGGCATAAACCGGTTTTTGAGCGACTTCAATTTCGGCCAGTTTTTCTTTTGTAACCTCGACCGCAGGCACAGCCGGCATTTGTGGCTGCGCCTGAGCAGGCGTTGCCATCAACAAAACGAACAGGGCTATCAATAAACGCGCCATAAATATTCCGACCAGGATAAAAAGATGAAATCAGGGCAATTTCAGCACGGGAACGCGGCCATGGCAAGTACGCTGAATTTTTGCAATACTTCAGGGCGTTTTCGGCTTGCGGGGTGGCCGCGCGGGCTTCGCTGGGGCTCGCTGAACAACCTGTCCGTTTTTCAGGTCGATTTCCTTGACAGCACCATCCGGATGGACTGTGGCCACGGGGATATTCTTGAAATGTTCGCCGTAATACACTTGCGCCACACTGGGCACAATCGGGCGCGTGCTTTCCACGCCTGTCTGCCAGTCCGCATTCACGGCAATGTTCATGCCATAGCCTTCGGCAAGCTCGGCGGTGGTGCCGGTGCCCTTGATATAAATCTGGAACTGCGCCAGAAAAACCGTTTCGGTCGTCGCGGCACGCGCACCTGCGGCCGCCGCAGGACCTTTAACGGGTCCTACAATATCAACAACGCCATTTTCTGTCGTCCAGCTGACATCGACCAGTTTGTTGACCTGTGGTTGAAACGGTGCCGGACCATAGGCTTCATCAACCAGATCAGACAGTTTACCTGCCTTTAAATCCGTCACAAATTTTTCAGACAAGCCTTGATTGCCAAGGTCGTAGAGATCAAACAATTTTTGTGCATTGGCGTTTTGTACGGGCAGACTGGCACCTTTGACCATGACCATGGCGGCGGTTTTATCACCTGTTGCCGGAATGGTTTCTTCTTTTGATCCGGAATGATCGCCGGGATTGTGAAAGCGAATATCCTGCCCTGAAATATTATTCACAATCAAACGCACATCCGGCCGCCGCAGCGTTTGCGGCAGAGATTGCCCTGCGGCATCAAGCGCTGCTTTCACCTGCGCCCAGAGCGCATCCCCTTCCAAAACCTTATCTTGCCACGACTGCCCCGGCCCAAAGCCCGAGAGCTTCTTCCTTCCTCCTGCATCGTTGAAAGGTTTGTCGATCGCCATGGAAACGCCTGAAAGGTCAATAAATTGAAGTAAATCATTCTAGCAAATACACGGAAAACAATCAATTATGTAATCAAGCAAATAAAAGACCGGCAAAAAACCAGAGGAATGGTGGGCCCGGAGGGACTTGAACCCCCGACCAAACCGTTATGAGCGGCTCGCTCTAACCAACTGAGCTACAGGCCCTATTCGAATCAATACCGGCGGATGCTTCATTTTCCGGCCATAAAGTGTGATTTTGCTTACGCGGATAGCGGCGGTCAAGCGCTAAGCCTGTTCCCCACCACAAAAAGCTCATAACAATGATGGAAACATAGCCATCCACCGCGTAATGGAAGCCCAGATAGACCGAGCCCGTCAAAATTGCCGCAAAAAACAAGACCGCTGCGGCCAATAATTTGCGTCCGCCAATGGCCCGCGCATACAAAACCAAAAGCCAGGCAATGCCCACATGCATACTGGGCATAGCCGAGAGTTTATTGACAGTGAACGGATCTGTGCTTTTCGCCCATTCTATCAAAAATTCACGCGTGTGGGATGACAGCATAAACGATTGCTCGCTCGTGGCATTTAAATGTGCAATCAGTCCGGTATAAGGGTCCGGCAAGTCCGGATAGAAATGATGATAAAACGCAGGCCCCACAGAAGAAAAAGCCACAGCCATAAAAGAGCCCAGCACAATCCAGGACAACAGCCACGACCACACAAAGCGCAAACGGCGGTGCGTCACTTTATCCATGAAAAAGTTATAGCCGATGACCATCAGCATCACGACAAGCCAGAGCGCATAGGCCCAGTCCAGCACGTAAGACAAATGCAGTTTTTGCACGATCGGCACAATAAATTCATGCGGGTAGTGGCCGAAATGCACAACCCGGTCCCATTCGGCAAAGAACGGGTCCAGCTTGTAAGGATGCAAAACCGGGATGAGAGATTTTTGCAGAAAAAAGAAATCATTCCCGCGCGTGACCAAAAACACCATACAGGCATAAGCGAAAAGATCACTCTCCAGATATTTCGCAGAAAGACGATCAAGGCCCGCACTGGCGTTTTTATAACGTGTTTTCAAACACGACGTTTTTTGCATGACAAAAAAACGTACAAACGAGAACACATACATTCCCGTTAGAAAAACAAGACCGATCAAAAATGCCGTGATGATATAGTCCAGAACATACGTCACACCGACAAGGGGGATTCCCACATAGAGCACCTGCGCCAAAATAAGCAGGACGTAAGACACAGACACAGCCAGCAACGCGCGGTGATCATGCCACGCGCGGCGAAATGCACCGCCCGTAGCCTGTTTTTGCGCTGCGCCTGACATCATCTTAGGTATCCAGGAAGCTCCGCAATTGACGCGAGCGGCTCGGGTGCTTCAGCTTTCTGAGCGCCTTTGCCTCGATCTGGCGAATACGTTCCCGTGTGACAGAGAACTGCTGGCCGACTTCTTCCAGTGTGTGGTCCGTATTCATGCCGATGCCAAAGCGCATCCGCAAGACACGTTCTTCACGCGGGGTCAGTGTCGCCAATACACGGGTTGTCGTTTCGCGCAAGTTGGCGTGAATCGCCGCTTCCACCGGCAAAATCACGTTTTTATCCTCGATGAAATCGCCAAGCTGGCTGTCTTCTTCATCCCCCACCGGTGTTTCAAGCGACACAGGCTCTTTGGAAATTTTCATGACCTTGCGCACCTTGTCGAGCGGCATGGCCAGACGTTCGGACAATTCTTCCGGTGTCGGCTCCCGCCCGATTTCGTGCATCATCTGGCGGCTGGTGCGCACCAGTTTGTTGATGGTTTCAATCATATGCACAGGGATACGGATGGTACGGGCCTGATCCGCGATAGAACGCGTGATCGCCTGACGGATCCACCATGTTGCATAGGTCGAGAATTTATAGCCACGGCGATATTCAAATTTATCCACGGCTTTCATCAGACCGATGTTGCCCTCCTGAATCAAATCCAGAAATTGCAAACCACGGTTGGTATATTTTTTGGCGATAGAAATCACAAGGCGCAGGTTGGCCTCGACCATTTCTTTTTTGGCTTTGCTCGCTTCACGCTCGCCTTTTTGGATGGTGTGAACGATCCGCTTGAACTCAGACAGTGGCAGACCAGATGTCTGCGCAATCTTTTCAATTTCTTCACGTACCGTCTTCACATCATCTTTGCAGTTTTCGCCGAATTTCTTCCAGCCCTTGCCGCTCAGCTTGCCAACAGTCGGCATCCAGCGCGGGTTCAGTTCATTGCCCGGCCACTGATCCAAAAACGCTTCGCGCGATACGCCGCAATCAACTGCCATGCGCATAATCTGGCCTTCAAAGCCCAGCATTTTACGGTTCATGTTATAGAGCTGTTCAATCAACTGCTCGGAACGATAAATGTTCAAGCGCACAGATTGCATCAGATCAATCAGGTCGTTGCGGCACTTGCGGTAATTGTCCACCAGACGTTTTGGCAGGTCTTTGGATGTTTCCAGCGCCAAACGTCGTTCTTCTTGTACCTTGGACAATTTCTTGTGCGCTTTGGTGATTTGCTTGAAGGTATCGATAATCTGCGGCTTCAGCTCTTCTTCCATCGCGGCCAGAGACAAGCTGCTTTCATCATCACTATCGTCGTCTGCAGTCGCCTTTGGTTCCGGCTCGTCGTCGATAATGATGTCATCGCCTGATTTTTTGGCTTTCGCTTTTTTGCGGGCCTCTTCTTCTTTTTGACGTTCTTTCTCTTTTTTCTCCAGCTTGTCTGCAACGGCTTGCTGAATCGCTTTGGTGCGTTGTCCGGTGCCGCTGTCATCAGAACCGCTGTTATCCGGTGCGGGGCCGTCATTGTCGCTATAGGTTGCTTCCAGATCGATAATGTCACGCAGCAGCATTTCGCCGTTTTCCAGCGCCTTGTGCCAGGTCATAATCGCCTGAATGGTCAGCGGGCTTTCGCAAATGCCGCCGATCATCATTTCACGGCCAGCTTCAATACGCTTTGCAATCGCAATCTCGCCTTCGCGGGAGAGCAATTCAACCGTACCCATTTCGCGCAGATACATCCGCACCGGATCATCGGTACGGCCCAAATCTGTTTCGGCCAGATTACCGGCGGAGCCTGCTTCATCATCGTCGTCGCCATCGCCGTCTTTTTTATCTGCGACGTCATCTTCCACATCGTTTTCATCTTCCACCAGTGTGATGCCGATATCGGACAGCATCGCCATGGTTTCATCGATCTGGTCAGATGTATATTCGCCGGCGGGCAGCGCTTTGTTCAGCTCATCATAGGTGATGTAGCCGCGCTCCTTGCCCTTCGCGATAATCTTCTTAACTGTTTTTGCAAGCGCACCACCCTGTAGAGGAGAGTCATCACCATCATCTACGGTTGTGTCGTTGTCTTGTTCTTCGTTTGCTTTCGCGACCATGCGCGCTGGTACTCCTGAATAGTATAATGTCAGACCGGACCGACCCCTTCGATACCGGCTGTTTAGCGAGCGTCCTTGATCCCCGGACGTTATCAAAGCCTGTTGTATCAGGCCTTTTTCCAGCGGGATTTTTCAAGCCCTCTGGCGTAGGCATCCTGCCAGCCCTGCCGCACAATATCGGGCGGCTGGCCCGGTTTTGCAAAACCTGCATGAACATACAAGGATGAATCGAAAATTGCATCCATGATTTTGCCATGCCCTGATTCAATAAGATGTTGTTTAACCGCCTGATCGTCAAGGTATATTTCTGAATCTTCTGCATCGGTCAAAAACCGGATAAGACACTGGCGCACGGCATCATATTCCCCGTTCGGGATTTCCATCATGCCCAGACGCTCGCCAAATTCCTCGAACAGGTCCGGATAATTGATCATGGTGGCCAGCAAGACCTTCTCCCGCAGCAGGCGCGATGTGCGGATTGGCTTGGCCGGCATGTTCATCGGGCGGTAGGGAGAATTGACCCCCGGTATCTGTTTTTTGCCATAGGGAAAGCGGCTGTTTCCCGTGTAACGCTTGGCCGCTCCTGTTTTTCCATTACTTAAGAAAACTTCATTAATTTGTTGATTTATTTCATAAACAAAGAACTCTTGTACAGTCATGTTGGCAATCTGGCGCGCACGTTTTTCAAGTGCCGCGCGGAAGCCAGCCTTGGTCTCGGGCTGGCTGAAATTGCGCCCCTTGGCTTCTTCCGCCCACATCATATCGAAAATACCAACGGCGTTATCCAGCACCTTTTGCATAGCGGGTACGCCTTCGTCCTTGATCAGGCTATCCGGGTCGTGCTGCTCCGGCAGAAAGGCAAACTTTACAGAATAATCAGGCTTCAGGATAGGCAAAATACGCTCCAGCGACCGCGCCGCTGCCCGCTGGCCCGCCGTATCACCATCAAAACATAACACCGGCGCACGGTTCATCTCCGGCATTGTTTTCCAGAGTTCTTCGATTTGCGCCTCTGTCAGTGCCGTGCCCAATGGGGCGACAGCCGCCTTAAACCCTGCTTGCGCCAGCGCGATCACATCCATATAGCCTTCAACCACAATCACAGTCGCGCCATCACCAATGACTTTACGTGCACGGGACAGGCCATAAAGCATACGGCCTTTGTGAAAGATTTCCGTCTCGGGCGAATTGATATATTTCGGCGCGGATTTATCCGGCGGGCCGCCATGGCTTTCGGGCATCACGCGGCCGCCAAAGGCCACCACCCTGCCCTGAAAATCCAGCACAGGAAACATGACACGCGCACGGAAAAAAGGATAAACCTCCCCTTTGCTGCGCTGGGACTCTTTAAACAATCCGGCTTCTTGCATAGCATCAACGGTATAGCCCGCTTTTTGCAATGACTGCTTGAGCATTTGGTCATCAGCCGAGGCAAACCCCAGCCTGAATGCTTTGATGGTTTCTAAAGAAAGCCCGCGTTCCAGCAGATATTCCAGTATTTTTTTATTTTGCGGCGCTTGTAATTGTTGCTCGTACCACTTGGCCGCGTGCTCCATCAGGTCATAGAGCGACATCTGGCGCTGGAATTTTTTCTGTTCTTCCACCGTCGGCTTGGGTACCTGCATACCGGCAAGCCCTGCCAATTGTTCGACTGCATCCATAAACGCCATGTTGTCATGGTTCATCAAAAACCCGACCACATCGCCATGTGCACCGCAACCGAAGCAGTGGTAAAATCCCTTCTGGTCATTCACAGTAAAAGAGGGTGATTTTTCTTTGTGAAAGGGGCAGCAGCCTTTGTGTTCGCGGCCGGCGCGTGTCAACTTCATCCGCTTGCCGATCACATCGGAAAGCGGCACACGGGCGCGGATTTCATCCAAAAAGGCTTTAGGGAGCGACATAGCTATTATTTAAAGGGCTTTGCCCCCGTGGACAAGGGCTATTGTTTACCAATACCGCACATCAAACGGGTCCACCGGCTTTTTACGGTGGGAAGGCGGGATCGGGTCCGGCTGCGGCTCGACTTTCAAAATCTCACCACCAAATTGACGCTGTATATCCATAACCAATAGTTCCGTTGCCTGAATTTTCAACTGCGGCTGTCCACTTTCGGAGACACAGGCCTCTGCCCTTGCCATTTTATAGCGTGGCAATTGATGACGGATCAGAGGCCAACGCTGTAATTGTGCTTTCACAGCTTCGGCGCGCTTTTGGGCATTATCACCGCGCGGGGTGAGCGTGACCACGTAATCAAACAAGGCACGGTCATCATAATTGATGGCGGACTTTTCATTAAAATGCTTCTTGGTCATCTTCACTTTACCTTTAAATAGAACCCGGCTTTGGCTTGAAACGAATAGGTTTCATTGGGGACAACCCCTTGCCAAGTTCCGTCGCTTCCCGTTTGAATTCATGCTCTGCTTTTTGAATATATTCCTTCACCAATCTGATCAAGTGCGGATTTCTACTTTCTTCCGCCATACGCAAGGGGGTGATATCCACATCATACTTGCACGGCTTGGACGGATCGGCCCCGGCTTGCCACAGCATTTCCACCAAATCCACCCGCCCCATTTCACAGGCATATAACATCGCCGTCACACCTTGATGATTAACGGCATCCACCACACAATTATCACGGCCCAGCCATTCGGCAGCTTTCCATGTGGTGCCGCTCTTAATGGCGTCAATCATATGAAATGAATCTGTGGCAAAGCTAACGGCAAAGGTAATTTCCGTATCTTTGCAGCTGGCAGCTGCCATACAATCCGTCACATCTTTGCGGTCAAGACTGCTATAGCTTTTCATCATGGGGTCTGCACCTGCTTCCAGCAAGCTGTGCATCACATCACGGTGCAGGCCGTCAATCGCCGCACGCAGGGCGGACCTGCCATTGAGCCCCGGCAAATGCACATCGGCCCCGTGGGCCAGCAATGTTTGGACCAGATCGTTAAAACCATGCGCCGCCGCCAATGTCAGTGGTGTGTCATCATCTTCATCCGCACTGTTGACAGGAACCCCCGCCCGCAAAAGTTTTTCCACCTGAAAGACATTGTTCTGCGCCACGGCTGCGAACAATTGCATTTGCTCGACCGAGGTCAGGTCAACCCTTGAAGGTTTTATGGCGTTCAGGATGGTCATAAACAGTTTTGGTACATAATAATTGGAATGCGCAAAGCCTAGACCGCTCGCGCCTCAATGTCAAGTTTATGAAAATATATATACAATAAGGCTTTAAACGCCGAAAATCAGCCCGCCAGACGTTCTTTGACCATGCCGCTGACCTTGGAAAAATCCATTTGCCCTGTGTATTTGGCTTTCAATTCGCCAATGACCTTGCCCATGTCCTTGATGCCCGTGGCATTCACAGACACAACCGCAGATTCAATCGCGGTTTTAATTTCCTCGGCTGTCAACTGTTCCGGCAAAAAGGTTTCGATGACGCGAATTTCCGATGCTTCGCGCGCGGCCAGTTCAGGACGGTTGCCGACTTCGTACATTTTAATGGATTCATTGCGTTGCTTGATCATGGATTGCAGCATGGAAAGGATTTCATCATCACTGATGCCTTCCCAGTTGCCCTTGCTGCGCACGGCAATATCGCGGTCTTTCATGGCGGCGATGATTAACCGTAATGTGGAAACGGCAATCTCGTCCTTCGCATGAAGCGACTGCTTGAGCTGATCCTGAAAACGGGTGCGGAGCATATGATTTTCCTGCTTTTGAACTGGCAACTGACTGTTTTGTATGCTATTCCATGCAGAACATAAATACAACCAATCAAAAATCAGGGCCGCCATGTTGTCAAAACAGACCCCCCCGAAGCTCACCGCAGCCCTTGTACTGGCTGACGGCAGTGTTTTTCGTGGAAAAGGAATAGGCGCGCCTGGCATGACCGGCGGCGAAGTGTGTTTCAATACCTCCATGACGGGGTATCAGGAAATTATGACAGACCCCTCCTATGCAGGGCAAATCATCACCTTTACCTTTCCGCATATTGGCAACGTCGGCGCCAACCGCGATGATCTGGAAGCAGAAACACCTTTTGCCCGTGGTCTGATTTTACGCACAGACATCACCCAACCTTCCAACCACCGCGCGGAAGAAGATTTTAATGACTGGCTGGTGCGCAACAACCTGACAGGTATCTGCGATATTGATACCCGCGCCCTGACGCGCCACCTGCGCGATAACGGCGCGCAAAACGGTGCCATCTGTTTCCTGGCAGATAAAGAGATTGATATCGAAGCCGTGACGCAATACCTGAACGACCTGCCGGATATGCAGGGCCAGGACATTGCCCGCACCGTTTCCTGCACCAATATATATGAATGGCAAGACGCAACCGTTGCTGCAGATGCACCACATATTGTGGTGATTGATTACGGCGTGAAACGCAATATTTTACGCAGCCTTGCGCTGGAAGGCATGAAGCTGACCGTTGTACCTTGCACCACGACAGCCGAGGCCATTATGGCCCTGAAGCCCGAAGGCGTGTTTTTATCCAACGGCCCGGGTGATCCGGCAGCCACTGGGATTTATGCAGTGCCAGTTATTCAAAAGCTGCTGGCAACAGGTATGCCTGTTTTTGGCATCTGCCTTGGCCACCAATTGCTGGCGCTGGCGCTTGGCGGAAAAACGCAAAAACTGCCCTTCGGTCATCGTGGCGCGAACCATCCAGTCAAAGACATAGAAACCGGTAAAATCGAAATCACCAGCCAGAACCATGGCTTTCATGTGTTGCCCGGCAGCCTGCCCGATACGGTCGAAGCCACACATATCAGCCTGTTTGATAAAACAAACGAAGGCCTGCGCATGAAAGGCCGTCCGGTATTTTCTGTGCAATACCACCCCGAAGCATCGCCCGGCCCGCATGACAGCCACTATCTTTTCCGTCGCTTTGCAACCCTTCTGCAAAGCAGCCAGCGCAAATCTGCATGACCGAAACAGTCGCGGACCATAGGGCTGCGCGCGGCCAGTCTTTTTTGCTCGGCGCTTTCAGCTTCGCACTGTTTTTATCTGCCTCGGCCATGTTTATGCTGCAACCGATGGTTGGCAAAATGTTGTTGCCTTTGGTGGGGGGCGCACCGGCCGGCTGGATTACTGCCATGGCGTTTTTCCAGCTGATGCTATTACTGGGCTATTTGCTCGCGCATTTCCTGACCCGTTTATCGCCGCAAAAACATACGGCTGTTTTTATACTGGCCTTGTTGCTGGGGTGCGTTTTTCTGCCCATACACTTGTCCCCCAACATTGATGCATCGGACATGAGCCCCTGGGGCGTGTTTCGTATTTTGCTGGCGCACGCCGCCTTGCCGTTCATCGCGCTGTCGGCATCGGCATCCACGTTACAACGGCTGTTCTTGAATACATCGCATCCTTCAGCGGCAGATCCTTATTTTCTATATGCGGCCAGTAACCTTGGCAGTTTTGCTGGCTTGTTGTCTTATCCTTTTTTGGTGGAACCTCTGGCCACGCTTTCCAGCCAGACGTTTATCTGGGCAGGCGGTTATGCAGCTCTCATCCTGCTGGCAGGTTTCTGCCTCCTGCTCGCACGGCAAAACCCCGTTGCCAGAAAAAGCATGGCGGCTTCTGCAACCACTGATACCGCCCCCCCCTCCTGGCGCGCACGTTGCAAGTGGATGGCTTTAAGCTTTTTGCCTTCCGGCCTTATGCTGGCTGTCACCACGCATGTCACGACAGACCTTGTGGCTGCACCGCTGCTCTGGGTTTTGCCGCTGGGGCTTTACCTGCTGACCTTTGTGGCCGCTTTTTCCAAATGGGAATTTTTGCCCGCCGGATTAATTCTGCGCGTACAGCCCACCGTTGCCGCGCTTGCCGTTTTGTTAGCCCTGTTGATGGATGGCGCACTACCGCCGCTCTGGGGCATGATTTGCCACCTTTTTGCCTTTACGATCGTCGCGCTGATGTGCCACCAGCAACTGGCCGCCGCACGTCCGGCGGATGATGACGGCAAACGCCTGACCGAATTTTATCTGCTGATAGCCACCGGCGGCGCGCTGGGTGGCGTTTTGAATGCCTTTATCATTCCAGCAATGGCCAATACGCTGATTGAATATCCTCTGTTTATGATTGCATCGTGTTTCTTAAACCCCGGTATTCAAAACAAATATCGCCCGCGCAAATGGCCGTTGATTATATCACTGCTGCTGGCGCTTATTTTGTTTATCGCAACCTTGCTGCCCGGCGGTGACCAGACGAAAGCCCTGCTCTGGATTATTTTCCTGACCGGTATTTTCCTGCTCAGCAGCCTGCACCCGCGCGCCATGGTGGTGATGTGTACAATCTTGTTTTTAGGATCACGATTTTACTTTACTGCTGCCGATAATTTGCTGACAGCACGGAATTTTTTTGGTGTCATCCGCATTGATGACCGTGCAGGGTATTGGGAAGACACCAAATATCTGATCCGCAATTTTGCCCATGGCACCACCTTGCACGGCTATCAAATTCTAGAACCGGCAGAGCTGAAAACCGAACCCACATCATACTTCAGCCGCAAAGGCCCTGTGGGTGATATTTTTGAAACCTTCCAACCCAAAGACGTTGCCGTGATTGGCCTAGGTGCCGGTACACTCGCCTGCCACAACGCAAGGGACCGCGCCTATACCTTCATCGAAATCGACCCTGCTGTCGTTGATGTTGCCAAAGAATATTTCACATTCCTGAACGACTGCCCCGGCAGAGAGGCCCCCGTGCTGATCACCGGCGATGGCCGTATAGAATTGCAAAAACTGCCAGACGAACAGTTTGACCTGATTGTGATGGATGCTTTTTCATCAGATGCTGTGCCCGTGCACCTTATTTCCATCGAAGCGCTACAGCTTTATATGCAAAAGCTAAAAGAAGGTGGCGTGATTGCCATCAACATTTCAAACCGCTATCTGGATTTGCAGCCTGTATTGGATGCGGCAGCAAAGCGTATCGGCTTTTATGGCATTGCCAGGACAGACACCTATATGCGCATCCCCGTTTCGCAATCCAGCAAATGGTATGTCATGACCGCCTCTCCGCGCGCACTTGATACCTTGCGCAACAAAGGCTGGTCAACCACAGAACCTGTTGATAACATACGCTATTACACGGACGACTATGCCAATATCTTACGCCTTTTAAAATTCTAGGAACACTTCCATGCATAAAACCGAAAACAACAGCCTGGCAAAAATCACTCTGCTGGTTTTTAGCGTCACGCTGCTTTTGTCCGCTGCACTTATGTTTGCTGTACAGCCCATGGTTGGCAAAATGTTGCTGCCTATTGTAGGAGGGACCCCCGCAGGCTGGATTGTGGCCATGGCATTTTTCCAGTTAATGTTGCTGGTCGGATATTTGCTGGCGCACATATTGTCTAAATTAAGCGCCTTGCAGCACGGTATTTTTTATGTGCTCTGCCTTGTTTTGGGTATCTGCTTTCTCCCTCTCAGCTTGAATGCACACCTGAGCCAAATTCCTGGCAACCCCGCAGCACATGATATTTTTATCCTGCTGACATTTGCTGTAGCTGTGCCCTTTATCGCACTGTCTGCAACCTCGTCCACTATCCAACGCCTTTTCACAGCAACGGATCATGCTTCAGCCAAAGACCCCTATTTTCTCTATGCGGCCAGTAACTTTGGCAGCTTTTCCGGCTTGCTGCTCTACCCATTATTGGTGGAGCCGTTGTTTGCCATTAGTGAACAGACAACAATCTTAAAATTTTTCTATATTAGCCTGATATCTTTAGCTACGATCTGTATCTTTTTATCATATACAGGCCACAGAAAAAGCCTGAAAACCGCAGCAAATCCTGTTGTTCCCTCGCAAAACACGCCACCCCCGGTTGAGACAAGCAAAGCACCCACTTCACCTGTCAGCAAAAAACGTTACTTACAATGGCTATTTATGTCTTTTGTGCCGTCTAGCCTTTTACTGGGTGTCACGATTTACATCACAACAGATGTCATCTCCGTTCCGATGATCTGGGTGCTACCCTTGGCTCTTTACCTGCTGACGTTTATTATCGCTTTTTCAAAACAGAAAATTTTGTCACAAAAGATGCTGGATTTGATCCATCCTCACCTTGTGTTGGTATCTATCATCTGCATTTCCCTGTTTGCCAGTGATTGGCTGACAGGATGGTTTGATGTTGTATTTTACTTATCTGTATTTACTGCCATTACCCTCTCCTATCACATGCGCCTTGCAGCTTTACGCCCATTAGAAGAAAACAGCAAAGACCTCACCGGTTTTTACCTGATGATGTCGGTCGGAGGCGCATTAGGCGGGGTATTGAATGCATTTATTATTCCGCTGGTAACAAATCGGTTGGTAGAATTTCCACTTATGCTTCTTGTATCATTGCTAGCTCATCCCGCCGTTAAACTACGCTCTGGGCCCGGCATATTCTTGCTTGTATGCATTATAATGGGCGCCGGCATGTTGACCATCACGCCCCCAAATCTCCCCTTTAGCATTAAAGATGTATTAGGACTCGTCTTACCCCTGATTTTGCTCTTGGCAATTCTATCACCTATATTCCCAAAGCTCTTTATTTTACTAAAACCAGAGTCTTTCATGATTGCTGCGGCAACAATTTTTATCTATGCGCAATTTTCGCACGCAAGCCTAAACCAACTCTTAATGACACGTAATTTCTATGGCACGGTACGCGTTTTTGAAATGGATACCCCCCTCACATCTGACGAGAGCGGTGAAACAAAATATAAAGTCCGCTACATGACACATGGAACAACCGTACACGGCCAACAAATTATGGTTCCAGAATTTGAAAAAACGCCGACTGCCTACTTCTCAGAGCCTGGACCACTTGGCGATATCTTCACACAGCCGAACCTCAAGAAAATTGCCGTTATTGGACTTGGTGTCGGTTCCATGAACTGTTACGCAGCACCGGATCGCGAATTCACATTCGTTGAAATTGATCCGGCAGTTATCGATGTCGCAAAAGATTACTTTACGTTTCTCTCAGCCTGCAAATCAGCAAAAGAACCTCGCATTCTTTTAGGCGACGGTCGCCTAGAACTTGAAAAACTCGCAGACGAAAAATTTGACATTATCGCACTGGATGCATTTTCATCAGATATGGTACCCACACATCTTTTATCCGCGGAGGCAGTTCAACTTTACAAAGAACACTTAACCGATAATGGTATAATCATATTCAACATTTCAAACCGCTACATACTTCTGGATGGAATTCTCGTTGCAGCAGCAGAAGAAACAGGCCTCGCCCACCGCTTTAAGCAAGACCAGACACTAAACAAACCATTTACTTATCCAAGCCGCTGGTTTGCGATGGCAAAATCTGAGGACACGTTGAAAGCTCTTGATGAAAAAGGGTGGAAAGCGCTCGAACGCAAAACATCAGTCCGTCCATGGACTGATGACTACTCAAACATTATGAGTGTCGTAAAATTTTAAAAACCGCCCCCCACAACAAACTGTAACGGAAAGAATAGACAACATGCCGTATATTACCTTGGGGCTATTTAGCCTTACTCTTTTAATATCGGCATCTTTGATGTTTGCTGTACAGCCCATGATTGGCAAAATGCTTCTACCTGTTGTAGGCGGTACGCCAGCAGGTTGGATTGTTGCTATGGCTTTTTTTCAAACCATGCTGCTCTCAGGATATCTGCTGGCACACTTACTTTCTCGCTTTTCGCCACGCATCCACGGAATCCTTTTTACTGTTATATTGGCAGCTGGCATTGCGTTTCTTCCTCTTTACATCACAGGGCCGCTTCCTCAGGATCTTCCCCTCAGCGTTGAAATTTTCAAGCTGCTATTTTTTGCTGTAGGGTTTCCTTTCACAATTCTATCTGCAACTTCATCAACCGTGCAGCGCCTTTTTACAGCCACCCAACATACCTCTGCACAAGACCCCTACTTTCTTTACGCTGCAAGTAACTTAGGCAGTTTTGCCGGCCTGTTGCTGTATCCGCTATTGGCAGAACCGCTACTAGATATTTCCATGCAGTCGCAACTTTGGCTTTACGGCTATAGTGGACTGGTCATATTTTGTCTTCTTTGCCTGAGCATGACTAAAAAGGCAGCAGTACAAACAGAAGAATCCATAACACCAAAGCCGGATAAAAGTTCAGCCCCCAGCGGACAACAAAGGCTGAACTGGATTTTACTCGCATTCTTACCTTCCAGTCTTTTAATGGCTGTAACAACACACATCACAACTGAAATCTTTTCAGCCCCGATGCTTTGGGTATTGCCCTTGGGTATATATCTTCTCACATTCGTTGTTGCCTTCAGTAAAAAGCCAATCTTTAAATATGAGAGCATTGTTTCACTACATCCTATCGCCGTATGTCTCGGTGTAGGTACCCTGTTACTTCTCAATACAATCTTCAAACTTTCGTGGTGCGGCGTTTTACTGCACCTCTTTGCTTTCGGTATTTCCGCCCTGCTCTGCCATATGCGCTTGGCGCAAGAACGCCCCCAAGAAAGTCAGAAATACCTGACTGACTATTACCTTATGATTTCTATCGGTGGCGCTTTGGGGGGTATTTTGAATGCTTTCATTCTGCCCAATATCCTGGACCGATTGATTGAATACCCGTTCTTTATGATTCTTTCCCTCGGATTGAATCCGGGGTTTCGTCAAAAAATGTCAGCACACGCCAAACTGTTTTTTGGCTTGGCGATGTTTTGCATTCTACTTTATGTCGCACACCTTAAAACCAGCTTGAATATATCAGACGCTCACAATATAGCCTCTGTTACTCATGGTATGCTTTTTGCTGATTTGATTTTATTCAGTGCCATCATATTGCTTGCGACAAATATACGCGCAAGCCTATATGGCATGTTTGCACTGCTCATTATTGCAGAATGTGTCGTACCAAAATCTATCTTGCTGACCACACGTAATTTCTTTGGCGTCATCAAAGTAGCCGAGCGGGAACTGCTGGTGGATGGAAAAATGCAAACCGCCCGTTATATCGAGCATGGCACGACAATTCACGGGCTTCAATTGACAGACCCGGCACTACAAAATATACCCCCTTCATACTACTCCAAAGGCGGCCCCGTAAACGATGTCTTCGCAATGCAAAACCCTGAACACGTGGCCGTCATTGGCCTAGGTGCCGGCACGGTCAATTGTTACAACACATCGGACAAGACACCGTTTTTATTCATTGAAATTGACCAAGGCGTTGCCGATGTTGCACAAAGCCACTTTACCTTCCTCAAAAAATGCGCTGCCGTCGAGCCTGAAATCCTGATCGGCGATGGCCGCCTGGAGCTGGTCAAACTGGAAGACCGCATGTTTGATATGATCCTGATCGATGCCTTTTCATCAGATTCAATTCCCACGCACCTACTGACACTGGATGCGCTGGCAGAATACAAAAAGAAGCTCAACCCAGGTGGTTTGATTTTGGTCAACATATCAAACCGATATTTCAACTTAACCCCACTGCTTGTAAAACATGCAGATATCATGGGCATGGCCTATCGCACAAAATTGCACATTGTAAAAAATGTACCTTATGCAGCTTCCAGCATGTGGTTTACAATCGCCCCGGATGAAGCAACACTTAAGCCGCTTGACGATGCTGGCTGGGAAAAACCGGCGGTGCGGGAAAACCTGCGCCCGTGGACGGATACCTATTCCAACCTGCTCAGTATGCTTGAATTTTAGAGGTTTATTTTTCAGAAAAGCGTGGTGACGTACAGAGGGTTTAAAATCTGTGCTTTTCCGACCCGAATCATTGAAATGAAGCGCATATAGAGATACAACCTTGCAAACAGCTTACACATAATTTTGCGGGGGATTTACCATGCCAAAACGCACCGACATCAAGACCATTGCTCTGATCGGTGCGGGCCCTATTGTCATCGGACAGGCCTGCGAATTTGACTACTCTGGCACACAGGCCTGCAAGGCCCTGCGCGATGAGGGATACCGCGTCATCCTCATCAATTCAAACCCCGCCACCATCATGACCGACCCCGATCTTGCCGATGCCACGTATATCGAGCCGATCACACCCGAAATTGTCGCCAAAATTCTTGAAAAAGAAAAACCCGAAGCCCTGCTGCCCACGATGGGCGGACAGACCGCGTTGAATACCGCGCTGGCCCTGGCCAAAGACGGCACACTCGCGCGCCTCGGCATTGAACTCATCGGCGCCAACCAGCGCGCCATAGAACTGGCAGAAGACCGCCAGCTGTTCAAAGAAACCATGGCAACACTGGGACTGGAATGCCCCAAAAGCCGCACCGTCAGCAGTTTCGCCGAAGCGATGGACAGTCTGGATATGGTCGGCCTGCCCGCCATCATCCGCCCGTCCTTCACCCTTGGCGGTACTGGCGGCGGCATTGCCTATAACCGCGATGAATATGTCGAAATTGTGCGCCAAGGCCTGCACGCATCCCCCGTCAAACAAATCCTGATCGAAGAATCCGTCCTCGGCTGGAAAGAATACGAGATGGAAGTCGTGCGCGACAAAGCCGACAATTGCATTATCATCTGCTCTATCGAAAATATTGACCCGATGGGCATTCACACCGGCGACAGCGTGACCGTCGCCCCCGCACTCACACTGACTGACAAAGAATACCAGATCATGCGCAACGCATCGCTGGCTGTGCTGCGTGGCATTGGCATTGAAACGGGTGGTTCCAACGTACAATTCGCCGTAAACCCCGAAGATGGCCGTCTGGTCGTCATCGAAATGAACCCGCGCGTCAGCCGTTCATCCGCGCTGGCCTCTAAAGCAACAGGGTTTCCGATTGCAAAAGTCGCCGCCAAACTGGCCGTCGGTTACACGCTGGATGAATTGCAAAACGATATTACCGGCACAACCCCCGCCGCGTTTGAACCGACGATTGATTACGTGGTCACAAAAATTCCACGCTTCAGCTTCGAAAAATTCCGTGGCACGGAAGAGCGCCTGTCCACCTCCATGAAATCCGTTGGCGAAGTCATGGCCATGGGCCGCACGTTTGAAGAGTCTTTGCAAAAAGCCCTTTGCTCCATGGAAACAGGACTGATCGGCTTAAAGGAAATGAAACTGACGCCAGAAGGCGAAGATTTCCACCCGCAACACGTACTGGCCGCCCTGTCACAACCACGCCCCGACCGTTTGCTGATTATCGCACAGGCCTATCGCCATGGTTTTTCCACTGAAGAAATTCACGACCATTGCAAATTCAACCCGTGGTTTCTTGAAAAAATCAAGAAACTGGTCGCGCATGAAGAAATGCTGAAACAAAACGGCCTGCCCAAAACACACGAAGACTGGCTGGAAACAAAACAACTGGGCTTTGCCGATGCACGCATTGCGCAACTGACAGGCAAAAAAACTGCCGATGTCACCAAGGCACGGCACAAAGCGGGCCTGCATCCTGTTTTCAAACGGGTGGACACCTGCGCCGGTGAATTTCCATCCAATACATCTTACATGTATTCAACGTACGAGCGTGATACGGGCATGAGCGATGAATGCCAACCAACAGATAACGAAAAAGTTATCATCATCGGCTCCGGCCCCAACCGTATCGGCCAAGGGATTGAATTTGATTATTGCTGCGTCCATGCCTCTTTTGCCCTGCGCGACAAAGGCATTGAAAGCATCATGGTCAACTGCAACCCCGAAACCGTATCGACCGATTATGATACATCGGACCGTCTGTACTTCGAGCCGATTACCGCTGAAAAAGTGCTGGATATTATCCACGCCGAACAAAAGAACGGCAAAGTACTGGGCGTGATTGTGCAGTTGGGTGGGCAAACACCGCTGAAACTCTGCGCGGAGCTGGAACAGGCCGGCATTAAAATTCTGGGCACCAGCCCCGATGCGATTGATCTGGCTGAAGACCGCGAACGTTTTTCCAAGGTCCTGCATAAAGCCAAATTGAAACAGCCCGCCAACGGCATGGCCCGCACCGCAGCCGAGGCTGAAAAGATCGCGCATGAGATTGGCTACCCCGTTGTCATCCGCCCGTCATATGTACTGGGTGGGCGTGGCATGGAGATTGTGCACGATGTGGCCGCCCTGCGCCGCTATATCAATACCGCCGTCGAAGTATCCGGCAGCAGCCCTGTGTTGATCGACCATTACCTGCAAAACTGTATCGAGGTGGATGTCGATGCGCTTTGTGACGGCAAGGAAGTTTTCATTGCCGGTGTGATGGAACATATCGAAGAAGCGGGTATTCACTCGGGTGACAGCACCTGCTCTCTCCCGCCGCATTCGTTGCGTCAGGAAATTGTGATTGATTTGATGGATCAGAGCATAACACTTGCAAAAGCGCTCGGCGTCGTCGGCCTTATGAACGTACAATTCGCGGTCAAACAAAGCCGCGACCCCGCCAATCTGGATGATTACGAGATTTATGTGATCGAGGTGAACCCGCGTGCCTCCCGCACCGTGCCGTTTGTGGCAAAAGCCACGGGCATGGCGGTGATCAAAGCCGCCACGCGGTTGATGATCGGTGATCGCATCAAAGATCTTCTCGGCGAAGGCCTGTTGCACCACCGCCGGTTTGAGCATGTGGCTGTCAAAGCCCCCGTCTTCCCCTTTGACCGTTTCCCCAAGGTGGATTCTGTACTGGGGCCGGAAATGCGCTCCACCGGTGAAGTCATGGGCATCGACCGCGATTTCCGCCGTGCCTTTGCCAAAGCGCGCATTGGCGCAGGAGCCAAATTACCCCTCTCGGGCACGGTTTTCGTGTCTGTGCGCGACCCGGACAAAAACATGATCATCCCGCTTGTGGCAAAACTGGCTGATATGGGTTTTCATATAGTTGCCACCAGCGGCACGGCGCGGCACCTGGTGGATGCCGGTATCCGTGCGCGCAAGGTCAATAAAGTCCATGAAGGTCAACCACATATCATCGATGCGATGATCAATGGTGACATTGCCCTGATGCTGAACACCACCGATGGCCCCCAAGCGGTCGCCGACGACTTTAACTTGCGTCGCGCCGCATTACAGAATAAGATTCCTTATTATACGACGATATCCGGCGGGAAAGCGGCTGTGGATGCCATAGCCGCCTTGCGCCAGTCCGGACCGTTCGATGTCAAATCGCTGCAGGATTATTTAAAGGCCGCCTGACAGCCTCTATCGTGAGTGAAAGATACTTAAACATGGTTAAACTACCCATCACAGCCGCGGGTTACACGCGACTGGAAGAAGAAATTAGACATTTGAAATCTGTCGAGCGCCCGTCAATCATCGAAGCGATTGCCGAAGCCCGATCCCACGGCGACCTCTCGGAGAATGCCGAGTACCACGCCGCGCGGGAACGCCAGAGCTTTATCGAAGGCCGCATTGCGGACCTGGAAAGCCGCTTGTCCCTTGCCGATGTAATTGACCCGTCAAAATTCAACGATACCGTTGTGCGCTTTGGCGCCTTCGTGAAAGTTGTGGACGAGGAAACCGATCAGGAACAGGAATTCCAGATCGTCGGCGAATACGAAGCCGATATTGAAAAAGGCATGTTGGCCCTCACCGCCCCGCTGCCCCGCGCGCTCATCGGCAAAAACGTCGGCGACAGCGTCGAAGTCCAAACCCCCAAAGGCCCCCGCGCTTACGAGGTGCTGGACGTTAAATACGGGTAACTTGCCGGTATATACATTAGAGAACA
>Ga0209066_10001141_pt1 | contig 35987 bp, 27 predicted proteins | sample All_14_2_FD_187198 | JGI IMG/M metagenome (GOLD analysis project Ga0209066, IMG submission 187198) | Freshwater microbial communities in response to fracking from Pennsylvania, USA - Allegheny Zone_MetaG_DW_15 (SPAdes) (version 2) ... | reverse complement strand
CACGCCAGCCTTTCCACCACGCAGATCTACACGCACGTGTCCATCGAGCGCCTCAAGGAAGAGTATTCCAAAGCCCATCCGCGTGCGTGAATGTTTTGTCTTCTGTGACGGGTTTTGGTTAAATACCCACTTATTCTTCAATGAACCATTAACGAGCAACCAGCAACGTGTAACTTTATGGACAAGCATTACGACCCTCAGTCAATCGAAAACAAGTGGTACCCGTGGTGGGAGACGAACGGACACTTCCATGCCGATCCCGCGCAGGGCGGCGAACCCTATACGGTCGTGATACCCCCTCCGAACGTGACGGGTATCCTGCACATGGGCCATGCGCTCAACAGTACCATTCAGGACGTCTTGGTCCGCTGGCGCCGCATGCAGGGGCGCAACGTGGTCTGGCTGCCGGGCACGGACCATGCGGGAATCGCTACGCAGAACGTGGTTGAAAAGGCCTTGCGCAAAGAGGGGCTCTCGCGCCGTGACTTGGGGCGCGAGAAATTTTTGGAACGCGTGTGGGAGTGGCGCGGCGAGTACGGCGGTACCATCGTGCGCCAGCTTCGCAAACTGGGCGCGAGCTGCGACTGGTCGCGCGAGCGCTTCACCATGGACGAGGGGCTGAGCGAGGCGGTTTCGGAAGTCTTCTGCCGCCTCTACGACGAAGGCCTCATCTACCGCGGCAACTACATTGTCAACTGGTGTCCTCGCTGCCACACCGCGCTGTCGGACGAAGAAAGCGAGCACAAGGATACGCAGGGCAACCTCTGGCACATCCGCTATCCGATTCCCGGCGGCGGCGAAATCGTCGTCGCAACGACGCGGCCGGAGACGATGCTGGGCGATACGGCCGTGGCGGTAAATCCGGCCGACGACCGCTATCAGGCGCTGATCGGTAAGAGCGTCATCCTGCCGCTCATGAACCGCGAGATTCCGGTGGTGGCAGACGACTATGTGGACCGCGCTTTCGGCACGGGCGTCGTGAAGATCACTCCGGCGCACGACCCCAATGATTTTCAGGTGGCCAAACGCCACGACCTGCCGATGTTGAACGTCATGAACGGCGACGGCACGATGAACGAGGAGGCAGGCGCTTACGCGGGCTTGGACCGCTTCGCCTGCCGGAAGCAGGTGATCGCCGACCTCGAGGCGCAAGGCTTCCTGGTCAAGGTCGATGCTCATCCGCATGCGGTCGGGCACTGCTACCGCTGCGACACCGTGGTCGAGCCGCGCCTTTCGAAGCAGTGGTTTGTGCGCATGAAGCCCTTGGCGGCACCAGCCATCGAGGCGGTGCGTTCGGGGCAGATCAGCTTCACGCCGCAGCGCTGGGAGAAAACCTACTTCGAGTGGATGGAGAACATCCGCGACTGGTGCATCTCGCGTCAGATCTGGTGGGGACACCGCATCCCGGTTTATACCTGTACGTCCTGCGAACATGAGTGGGCCGCGCGCAATGCGCCGGCGGTGTGCGCAAAGTGCGGGGCCTCGACGCTCACACAGGACGAGGATGTGCTCGACACGTGGTTCTCCTCATGGCTGTGGCCGTTCAGCACGTTCGGCTGGCCGCACGCGAATAAGGACTTGCCGTTCTACTATCCGACCAACGACCTAGCGACCGCGCCGGAAATCATCTTCTTCTGGGTGGCGCGCATGATTATGGCGGGCTGCAAGTTCATGGGCGACGTGCCTTTCCATAACGTCTACATCCACGGCACGGTGCGCGACGACAAGGGCCGCAAGATGAGCAAGAGTTTGGGCAATTCCATGGACCCGCTCGACATCATCGAAAAGTACAGCGCGGACTCATTGCGCTTCAGCCTGATGCTCATCACCTCCACCGGCATGGACGTTTATGTCAACATGGAGAAGTTTGAGATCGGCCGCAACTTTGCGACCAAAATCTGGAACGCCGCCCGCTTCATGAAAATGCACATGGAGAAATTGCCTGATACCGATTGGCGCGCGATGGCCGCGGGCGAGTTGAAACTCGATGCTGCGCTGTTGCGGGACGACGACCGGCACATGCTGGCAAAATGTGAAGCCACGGTTCGCGTGGTCACCGAACATCTCGAAAAGTTCCGCCTGCAGGACGGCGCGTTGGCGATCTACGACTTCGTTTGGAGCAATTTCTGCGATTGGTATCTCGAATACGCCAAGCAGGATCTCTACGGCACCGACGATGCACGGCGCGGGCAGATCTTGTCAGTGATGACCGATGTTTTTTCCAAAGCGCTCAAACTTTTGCACCCGTACATGCCGTTCCTTACCGAAGAATTGTGGCACCAGATGGGGTACTGCGCCGAAAACGAGACCATCATGAGAGCGCCGTGGCCGATGGCATATACCGATGCGCAGAACACGGCGTGGGGGTTGAATGCCGAGGTGACGGCGTACGTGGACGCCAAGCGCGAGATGATCACGGCAGGTCGGGCGTTGCGTGCGGATTACAATGTTTCGCCCGCGCAGTTTGTCCGCTACATTATCCAGTCCGTGGACAGTGCGGCGGCAGCCAAGCTGACGGCGGACGCCGAAACGCTGAAGCAGCAGCTGCGCTCCGACAATTTGGAGATCGCCACGGGCGGCGGCGAGCGCGCCATGCCGGGCACCCTCTGCAAGTTGGGCACGATCTACCTCCCGCTCGAAGGTCTCGTTGACGTCAAAGCCGAAGCCACGCGCGTCAAGGGCGAACTGGATAAGGCGCTCGGTTTTCTCAAGAGCGTGGAGGCGAAGCTCGGCAACGAGGGCTTCGTGGCGAAGGCGCCCGCTGCGGTGATCGAACAGCAGCGCGCCAAGCAGAAAGAGCTGACCGAGACCGTCGCGCGGCTCGAGAAACTACACGCGACATTCAACGCTGCCGGGTGACGCGAATCGATGTGAGTCAACTCGGGTCGATTCACATCGTTATTTTCGCGGGGAGGGTGTTGTCGCATGATGCGCGTAGTCCAGGGTGACATCACCACGCTGAAGGTGGACGCGATCGTCAATGCGGCCAATACTACCCTTTTGGGCGGCGGCGGCGTGGACGGCGCGATCCACTGTGCGGCTGGGCCGGAATTGCTGTCCGAGTGCCGGACCTTGGGCGGTTGTAAGACGGGTGAGGCCAAGATCACAAAGGGGTATCGCTTGCCGGCACGGTATGTGATTCATACGGCCGGGCCGGTGTGGTCGGGAGGCGCCCGTAGCGAACCCGAACTGCTTGCGGCCTGTTACCGCAACAGTCTCGTCTTGGCCGTCACGCACGGATGCCGGAGTGTTGCGTTTCCCTGTATCAGCACCGGCGTATACGGCTTCCCGAAAGAAGCTGCCGCTGCGACTGCGATCACGGCTGTCCGCCAGTATGAGGTAAGCTCGAAAATTCCTGTTGAGGTCGTTTTTTGCTGTTTTTCCGTCAGTGATGCCAACCTTTATTGTGCTTTGCTCAACTCGCAGGTCCATGCGTGCGATTCACGTGACGCGTGAAAGAGTTGTGCGCAGGCTTGTGAATCATGCCGGGGAACGATACACTCTTTGCCAATCCATTTGATGTTTCATGAGGAGTTTTAAATGTCTGTGAGAGTCCGTTTTGCGCCCAGTCCCACCGGTAATGTTCATATCGGGAATATCCGTGCCGCGATCTTCAATTGGCTGTTTGCACGACATGCGGGGGGAAAGTTCCTGCTGCGTGTGGAGGACACGGACCGCGAACGTTCGACACCCGAGGCGATCGAAACGCTCTTGGCGTGTATGGGGTGGCTTGGGCTGGACTACGATGAGCCCGCCGTGTACCAAAGCCGTCAGACCGAACGGCATCTGGCTGTGGCCGAAGAGCTGGTTAGGAAAGGGCTCGCCTACCGCGACGCCAAAGGCGGTGGCGGCGAGTGCGTGATTTTCCGCATGCCGAAAGAGGGCCGGCTTGAATACACGGACCTTGTCAAAGGGACGATTAAAAAGATGGCCGAAGACACTCAGGATTTTGTAATCGTGCGCTCTGACGGCACACCGGTCTTCCACCTCGCCAACGTCGTCGACGACGTCGATATGGCGATCACGCACGTGATCCGCGGCGACGATCATGTGGAGAACACCTTCAAGCACATCGAGCTTTTTAAGGCGATTGGCGCAGCGGTGCCGCTGTACGCGCATTTGCCGATGATCGTGAACAATCAAGGCAAGCCCTACTCCAAGCGCGATGGCGCGGCCTTCGTGGGTGAGTTTAAGGAGCAAGGGTATTTGCCCGAGGCGCTTTTCAATTTCCTGCTGTTGCTCGGCTGGGCTCCCGGTGACGACCGCGAAGTGCTGACGCGCGATGAGATGATTTCCCTGTTCTCGCTCGACCGCTGCAAGTCCAGCGCGGCGCGCTTCGATGTCAAAAAGCTGGTTTGGATGAACGGCGAATACATCCGTCGTCAGCCGCGTGAGGTGTTCGCTTCGGAGTTCCTGTCGCGTGTTCAGGCCGCGGGACTCTCGGCAGAGGGGGTTGATCTCGCAGGCATTATGGAACAAATGCAGATACGCACCCGGTTTTATTCAGAACTTCCGGCATCCTGCGCCTACTTTTTCACGGATGATTACGCGTTCGACCAGAAAGGTGTCGAAAAACGACTGAAGGCCCAAGGTGTCCCGGAACTGCTCGAGGAAGTGGCGGAGAGGTATGAGGCGCTCCCCGCCTTTGATTTGCAGAGTGCGCACGATGTTTTGGCGTCGATGGGCGAGACGCGTGCCACGGGACTGGGGCCGATGGTTCATCCGGTGCGCGTGGCGGTCTCGGGGCTGACAGAAGGCCCAGGACTTTTCGAGATGCTTGTTTTGTTGGGACGCGACCGTGTTTGCACGCGTCTGCGCACGGTTGCGCAAAAGCTGCGCGAAGGGCGTTTGTAGCTTTTTCAATCAATTGTGGGCGAGAGCAGACGGTACCAGAATACTCGGACAGGAGATCATAAGCATGGACAAGTCAGTATCATTTTTTGTGGCGGGCGTAACGACAGGGGTCTTGTTGGCATGTGTTTTGGGCGCGTTTGTGATCCGCCCTAAAGCGGCGGGAGAGGCTTCGGCCGGCACTGGCGACCGCGCGATTGTGCTGAAACTGGCGCACGGCCTCGACGAATCGCACCCCGTGCATAAAGGCATGGAGTTCATGAAAAAGCGTCTCGAGGTGTTGGCGGGGGGCAAAGCAACGCTCGACATCTATTCCGGCGGCGTTTTGGGTAGCGAGGTTGACTGCCTCGAACAGGTTCAGAAGGGCGAACTTGCGATGACCAAAGTGTCGACGGCAGCGCTCGAGGCCTTCCTTCCCGAGATGAAGGTGTTCAGCGTGCCATTTGCCTTCCGCGATGCGGACCATTTCTGGAACACCTTGCACAGCCCGATCGGTAAGCGCATGCTGGGGTTGGGCGTCGAGCGCCAATTCCGCGGCCTTTGCTACTACGATTCGGGCGACCGCAACTTTTACACGACAAAGAAACCCATCCGTTCGGTTGCCGACGTCAATGGCATGAAGGTGCGCGTGATGAATAGCCGTACGGCCATGGACATGGTCAAGGCGATGGGGGGCAGCCCTTGCCCAATCAGTTGGGGCGAACTTTATACCGCCCTGGCGCAGGGTACGGTGGATGCGGCCGAAAACAACCCGCCGTCTTTTATCACCAGCCGTCACTACGAGGTCTGCAAGTACTTCATCCTTTCCGGACACCAGCGTATTCCCGACATGTTGATCATCAGCACCAAGGTGTGGGACAAACTGCCCTTAGACGCCCGGAAGGCGCTTCAGCAGGCGGCAGACGAATCAGAAGCCTTCCAACGCAAACTCTGGAAAGAGACAACGGACGCCTGTCTCGTCACGGCGAAAGAGAAGGGGGTCGAGATCATCACGCCGGATCTGGATAGTTTCCGCAAGGCCTGTGCGCCGATCACCGAAGACAAAGAGTATCTCGTGGTTAAAAAGGTGCTCTCCGAGATCCGGGAGGTGAAGTGATGGACGCATGGCAGACTGTCAGGAAGGGCTTCATCAAGTCGCTGGAAGTACTGCTCATGGCAATGGTTGCGGTTTTGACACTGACCGTTCTGTGGGGGGTCTTCACGCGCTTCTGCCTGGGAAAACAGGCCGAATACACCGATGAACTCGCGCGCGTATTGCTCGTGTGGGTTTCCATGGTCGGCGCCGCTCTGGCCTTCGGGGAGAAGGCTCATCTGGGTGTCGATTTTTTTGTGAACAAACTGCACCCTGGCGCACGCAAAGCGCTGAGCATGATTGTGCAGATTGTGACCATGTTGTTGGCCGTTGTCGTTTTTGTGTCCGGAGGCTGGGGGTTGGCAATGGGACAGATGGGGCAACAGTTGCCGACGCTGCCGATATCGCGCGGCATGGTCTACATGGCCGTGCCCCTCGGCGGCGTATTCATGATCCTTTTCGCGCTCGAGAATCTGGTGTCGATCATCAAGACGCCCGCCGATCAGCTCGGCGCACAAACCAAGTCGGAAGGGTAAGGTCATGGTCGGCATTATTTTGGTGCTTGTTATAACTTTCTTTGTGCTGCTGTTGATGAACGCGCCGGTCGCGGTCGCGATTGCGGTATCCTCGCTGTTGGCGATTCTGGCGAACGGCGGCGATCCGGGTTACACTGTTGCGCAGCGCATGGCGAACGGCGTCGACAGCTTTCCACTTCTGGCCATCCCGTTCTTTGTGTTTTCCGGTTACCTCATGGGGCGTGGCGGCTTGGCGCGGCGGCTCATCGATTTCGCGGCGCTGTTCGTGGGGAGGTTCCCGGGCGGTCTCGGTTACGTTAACACGCTGACCTGTATGCTGTTCGGCTCGATATCCGGCTCGGCGGCTGCCGCAGTGTCGTCGATCGGCGGGTTCATGATCCCGGAAATGAACCGCAAAGGATATGACCGCGACTTCAACGTGGCGGTGACCGCGACGGCCGCGACAACCGGGCTGCTGATTCCGCCCTCCAACGCCATGATCGTCTATTCGGTGGCGGCCGGATCGGTGTCAATCGCGGCGATGTTCATGGCGGGTATTCTGCCTGGCATGCTTGTCGGGCTCTGCATCATGATCACGTCGGGGGTCTTATCGATCCGCCACGGTTACGGCAAGGTGGACCGCTCGGTTGCGGTCGAGCGTGTTAACCCTCTGCTCGTCTGTTGGCGGGCGGTGCCGAGCCTGTTGCTGGTGATCCTCATCATCGGCGGCATTCTCAAAGGCGTTTTCACCGCAACGGAGGCAGCCGCAATTTCGGTGGCCTACTCGTTCCTTTTGTCGGTCGTGTTCTACCGTGAAATCCCGTGGAAAGATTTGCCGGGCATCTGTCTGCAAACCGGGTTGACTACGGCTGTGGTGATGCTGCTGATTGGCGCCTCGAGTTCCATGTCGTGGATCATGACTATGGCCAACATTCCGCAGACCGTGTCGAAAGCGCTGATGGGGCTTTCGGAGAACCGTTATGTCATCCTGCTGACGATCAACGCGATGCTGCTCGTGGTCGGCATGTTCATGGACATGACGCCCGCGCTGCTGATCTTCACGCCGATTCTGCTGCCGGTTGTGAGGTTGCTGGGATTGTCAGACATTCACTTCGGCATCATCATCATCGCCAACCTCTGTATCGGGCTCTGTACGCCGCCGGTCGGAACCTGTCTTTTCATCGGATGCGGAGTGGGCAAGACGACCATCGCCAACGTGACGCGAAAGGCGCTGCCGTTCTTTTTTGCCATGATCCTTGCTTTGATGCTGATCACATATGTGCCCTGGTTCTCATTGGCGATTCCTAAGCTGTGTGGCCTCTTGAAATAGCGACCCAATAGAAAAACGGGGGCATGGCATGCGTCGAGTTGCGACCGGAATCTTTACTGCTCTGACTGTGCGTCTCGTTCTGGCCTCGTCGGACGACGGAACCGTGATGAAACAGGTAACTTCGGTAGAACGTGTTTCGTCGATTGCACTTCTGGCACCCGAAGCAGCCAGGCCGTACAGCGCAGGTTTTGTGCGTGACGGCGACGTCTTTGTTTGTGACAACCTTACAAATGCCTTGTCGCAGCGTGGCGTTTCATGGTCGATTGAGCTGAACCAGAAAGAGCCTTCTCCTGTGATGGCTTCGGCGTGGGGCAAGGCAGAGGGACAGGATGGAACACCGGGTAACGATTTCTCGCTTTACCTCGACCTTCAATACATGGACGGAACGCCGTTGTGGGGACAGGTCAGCCCATTCGAGACGGACGCCGGCACAGGCTGGCACCGGCGTGAGGTAATCGTTGCGCCTGACAGGCCGATCCGTCGCGTCAGCTACTACCTCCTTTTCCGTAACCGAGCGGGACGGGCGCTGTTCAGGGAACCACGTTTCGGCATGCTGCACGCAGACGGTTTTATGCGTTTCGACGGCGTCATGGCCGAACAGGTCAGACCACCTGAAGTGGGTTTTCTGCTTCGCGATGTGGCGCAGAATTCAAGTTTCATCGCTATCGTAAGCGAGGCCATGGGGGTGAAGCTGACGACGCAAGCGAGGCGTGGAACCGGTGCGACCTTCTTTGATGTGACACTCGAGGACCGGACAGGCAACGACCGTGCACTGACGTTGGTCTATACAGTGCCGATGGAAAAAAAAGACCTCACATGGTTGCACCATCCGCGCCGGTCGATTCAGTTGGCTGACACCAAAAGTGAAGTGATGAACATAACGCGTCATGCTGTTGGTGCCAACGGGATGGTGTCGCGGTACCCGTTCGGCGCAGTCACTGCAGCAGGCCAGGGACGCGCACTCGGCATCGACCCTGCGACGCCTCTCCTTTATCGTGTGGGATGTCAGCCGCTGACGCGTGAGCTGTTTCTTGCGTTCGATGTCGGCCTCGCGACCGAGAAACCGACTGCGTCATTCCGCTTCTGCGTGTTCGACTTCGCTGCTGCCGCAGGATTCCGAGGTGCGCTGTCGCGCTATTATGAGCTCTACCCCGAAGCTTTTTCCTGTCGCATAAAAAACCAGGGAGTCTGGATGCCTTTCGCCGCGATCAGCAAGGTGGAACGTTGGGAAGATTTCGGATTCCGTTTCAAAGAAGGCGACAGCGAGACCGCATGGGATGACGCACATGGCATCCTGACCTTCCGATATACAGAGCCGATGACGTGGTGGATGCCTCTCAAAGGCGGCGCACCACGCACACTGGCCCAAGGCATGGACGAAGCAAACCGTCTTGCAGCAGCGGGTAACAGAGCCGCACAAGCGTGGGTCAGCAGCGCCTTCGAGGATGAGAAGGGGCGGGTGCCGGGGCGCGTATTGGACACGCCATGGTGCAACGGCGTTGTCTGGAGCATGAACTGCGCGCCAGGTGTTGCGGCTGAAACAACGGACTTTAAGCTGAAATGGAATGCAGAGTATCTCGAAAAACAGTATGGGGCTGCACGCAAGGCAACCTGTGACGGTGAATACATTGATTCTGCCGAAGCGTACGTGACCGATGAACTTGACTTCCGCCGTGAGCACTTTAAAGGGGCGGAGCGCCCTCTCTGTTACGCGTTGGGGTCGCGCAAGGTGGGACTCTATAAAGGGATGATCGGGTTCGAGTACGTCCGGGCGCTTGAGCGGGAAATGCATGGACGAGGAAGGTACATGATGGCCAACAGCACGCCCATCAGTTGGTGCTGGCTTGCGCCTCTGCTGGATGTGATGGGGACAGAGACCGACTGGAACCCTGGCGGCACGTGGCATCCCATGTCTGATGAAGATTTGCTTTACCGGCGCGCCTTGTGCAAAGGCAAGCCGTATTGTTTCTTGATGAACACCGACTTCGCGAAGTTCCCTTACGACGCATCAGAAAAGTTTATGAAACGCGCGCTGGCTTACGGCATGTTTCCTGGCTATTTCAGCGCGGACGCATCAACGGGGCACTATTTCAACAGGCCGGAACTGTATAACCGTGACCGGCCACTCTTCAAAAAGTACATCCCCTTGTGCAAGAAGGTGGCCGAAGCGGGGTGGGAACCTTTGACCGGTGTAGTCTCGGATAACGTTCAGGTGATCGTGGAAAGATTCGGAACGTTACCGGGGCCCTGTTACTTGACGGTTTACAATCTGGCGGACACGCGGCAGAGTGTTTGCTTGTCACTGACGGCGCTTACGCCGGGGTGGGCTTGCCGCGAATGGGTGAAGGGATGTGAAATACTTTGGAAAGATAAACGTGTGGCGCTCGAACTTGACGGCGCTGACGTGCGTGTGATCGAACTGATGGAGGAAAGAGACCGTAAATGAAGCGCATGCGGATCGGGAAGTTGCTGGCCACCCTTCAGCGGGGCATTCAGGTTACCGTGGCGGGATGGGTGCGAACCCGTCGCGATTCTAAAGGCGGTTTTTCTTTTATAGAACTCAATGACGGTTCGTGCCTAGCAAATCTCCAAGTGATTGCACCTGCGGCTTTGAAGAACTATGAAGACGAGATTCTGAAGTTGCACCCCGGTGCCTCCGTGGTCGTCGACGGTCTGTTGGAGAGCTCCGAAGGGGGCGAACAGGCCGTCGAAGTGAAGGCCGAAACGATCCGTGTATTGGGGTTCTCACCGCCTGTAGAATATCCTTTGGGCAAACAAAAAATCAACTTTGACCGTTTGCGCGAATTGCCGCACTTACGGGCACGGACCAACAGTTTTGGAGCGGTGACACGTGTGCGGCATACGCTCGCTCACGAAACGCACCGTTTTTTTCACGATCTCGGGTTTCTCTATGTGCATACGCCGATCATCACGGCAAGCGACTGTGAGGGCGCGGGAGCCATGTTCCGAGTGACGACGCTTGACCCTCATGCGCCGCCACGAAAACCGGACGGCAGCGTGGATTTTGACAAGGACTTCTTCGGGCGGAAGACGGCGCTGACGGTGAGTGGACAACTCGAAGGCGAGACCTACGCATGTGCAATGGGCGACATCTACACTTTCGGCCCGACCTTTCGAGCCGAGAACTCCAACACGCGGCGGCACCTCTCCGAGTTTTGGATGATCGAGCCTGAGATGGCCTTCGCGGACCTCAGCGACGATGCGGAACTGGCCGAGGCTTTCCTGCGGCACCTTTTTCAGGCTGTGCTAAAACACTGCGGTTCCGATTTGCGCTTCTTTGACCAACGGGTTTTCCCTGGCGTGCTTTCTCGGTTGGAACGCCTGGCAGAGGCACCGTTCGGTCGTGTGACGTATACGGAAGCGATCCGTTTACTCGAAAGTTCGGGTCGAGCGTTTGAGTTCGCTCCGTACTGGGGCATCGACATGCAGTCCGAGCACGAACGGTATCTCGCTGAAGAAGTATTCAAGGGACCGGTCGTGGTGACGGATTACCCCGAAGCGATCAAGGCCTTTTACATGCGTCGTAACGACGACGGGATAACGGTGGCCGCAATGGATGTACTCCTGCCGGAGGTCGGGGAGATCATCGGCGGCAGCCAGCGCGAAGAACGGTTAGATGTGTTATCCGCAGCCATGCGCAAGAGCGGGTTGAATCCAGACGATTACACGGCCTACTTGGACCTGAGGCGCTACGGCAGCGTGCCACATGCCGGCTTTGGCCTCGGGTTCGAGCGCCTAGTACAGTTCTGTACCGGCATGCACAACATCCGTGACGTAATTCCTTATCCTCGTGCGCCACGGCTTTGTTAGGCAGCCGAAAAAACCATGTTCGCGGACACTCGTTTCAGCGCGCCACGCTACAGGGAGTGAAAAGGACGGAAAGCGTCATTTCGCCGGAAGCGGGCGCGACCGCCTCAAAGCCGACTAGCACCATTCCTTTGTTTGGCGAATCCCATTCGTTCTGCGGTTCTGCGGCCTCGTAAACCTGCCATACAGCAGCGGGATCGTGGAGCGAGGCGAGCTGAAGCTGCTTGCCGGCCTCGCGGAGAATGAGTTTGCCGGCGCGCTGGGCATCGGGAGTCGCCTTGGTCACCATCGCCCAACGAACACGCGTTCCGGGGTTCAGCCCCTTGATCGTGTCGGTCATCCGGTACTCGCCGGACGACAGCAGTTTTCCGGATCGGATCACTTGCGAGGCGTTGGTATAGACAGCGGAAAGATCGAGCACCGACTCGGACTCCGGCCCTTCGTGAAAAGAGACTACGTGCGCCTTGCCTGTGACGCGCTGAAGTTGTCCATCGAGCGTCAACGTGTTATGACTGAGGCTGTTCAGGCGAAATATCTTCCACCGGTCAGAACCTTGGCTCGCGTTCCATAAATTCATTTTGCGCGACTCGATGCGATTGTATTTTTCAGCTCCGATATCATAAGCCCATCGAATGCCATCCGCATCCAGCACAAATGAGCCCGCATCCATGTGGCCGTGCGGTGCCGAAGGAGAGCCTGCCTTGAGTCCCACGAAAAGGGCTCTGTCATTGTCCCACGAGGTGCGCTGGACCGTGATTGGGACCTCACCGCCAGAAGACCAGTTGAGTGGCGCTTTGGGGGCAAGTCCGTCGGCCACGGGTTGGAGCCAGAAGAGGGTGAAGACGAAAAGCCGGTTCGCGCCGTTTGTCGGCTTTACAGGCGTGCGGTCTGCGCAATGTTTAATGAACGCTTGTTTTTCGTAATATGCGAGAAGATCAGGCCGGTTGAACCGTTTGGCAAACCACCAGGTGGCGCAGTCGGTATCGCGGCTCATGCCTCCGTCGGCGTAGTTGAATGTCATGCCGGATGGGCCTGTAACGAGGTCCAGATACTCTGACGTTTCCTTGAAACCCGGCATCACCGTTAGCCCGAAGTCTGATTTGAACAGGCTTTCGAGTAAACTGATCGCCAGCACATTGAAGTCCGTGCCATACGACCAGTAACCGGGGCCTTCGGGGTATGAGCCGTTTGGCGCGAAGGCCTTCATTGAGCGAGGCAGGTGGATGATCGCGCGATAGGCGATCTCGCTTGCGAGAGCCTCGTGTCGATCCATCAATGCGAGCGCGCCCGCAAGCATACCCGCATGGCAGACCTGACCCCAGTTGTTGCTGGCTTTGACCCAGCCTGTGTGCTTCAGCGATGTTCGAAGGCCTTTGTCAAGAATGGCATCGGCGACTGTTTTGCGTGTGGCCTCGTCGAGATCGTTATAAAGCCAATCGTAGCCGACCGCAAGCGCGAGGGTCATCTCGGCCACGTCGAGAAAGTGCGACGGGTTCCAATCGGTGAAGTTCGCCGCAGCGCGCATTTCTGTGGCGCACCGCTCAAGATAGCAGGGGGCGTCGGTAAGCCGATAGGCCATCGCGAGGACGGAGACTCGGTGCAGTGTGCGCCGCGAAACAGCCAGTAGGCGGCGGCCTTCCATTTCACGGGTTCCAGGCGCGAACGCGAGCATCTGATCAGCCTCAAAGAGAATCCGGCCACACGCATTACGGGCGAGTTCATTCGTGACGGTCTGACGACGGATTTCAGCGAAGGCGGGATTGTCAGCAAAAAGAAAGGGATGTTTCTTATCAGCCTGCCTGATTGCCGCGGCAACGGTCTCGAGGGTGATGGGGGATTGGGCAACTGCAACCCGCACGGTGAGCGGCGAGAAAAAGGCGATGAGCCCTGCTAAAACAGTAATTTTCGTATGCATGGGTGAACGCATTACTTTTCTGCGGGGTGATCGAACGCGGCAACTTCACACGGCATCCGCCGGGTGAGAATGCCCAACATAAATCGCACACCGTAGACGATGTGGGTGGCCATCACACCCAACCAGGTCATTAGCCAGAGCGAGGGACTGTGCGAGACGGACGAAAACAAGGTCAAGAGTGCGTAAAGGGCAAGTCCCGAAAAATAGGCAATACGTAGGGGTGGGTATAAATAGGCGAGCACAGCACCAACCGCAAGCCCCAGGACAAATAAAGAGGGAATGAGGTAGCTCAGCCGCAGCGACGTTGCGGGGAAGCGCTTTGCAAAATGGCCGCGGTGCAAGGCGTAACGTCCGATTTGGCGCAAATGCGGCCCAAAAAGTGGCCGGCGGTGGTGAAAAACCTGTACCCAAGGGTCATAGACGATGCGTTTTTTTTGGCCGATCACGATATCGGCACACAGGATGGTATCCTCGCCGGGCCAGAAATCGGTGCGGTATCCCTTAATCGCCTTAAGAATATCGGTTCGTGCGAAAAGGTTACAACTCGGGAAATCGTCAACACTCGGGCGCACGCGGTCTCCGATATAACGATAACGGAAGTTTCCCGAGACAAAGCGGTTGGCATAGACACGCCCACCCGCCTGGCCCATGAAGGGGTCGCCTGGCGGGGTAACTCCCGGTCCACCGACACCGCCCACATCGGGTAACGTGAAATACTTGACGGCGTGCTCAAGCCAGTTTGCGACCGGATAGGCATCGTCGTCCAGAAAGGCAACAATCTCGCCCTTTGCGACCCGGATACCTTCGTTACGTTTCTCCGCGGGGCGGGTTTTGCCGGTTGGCAACACATGCAGCTCGAACGGGTAGCTGCCAAGGTCGGCTGGAGCATCCGGCAGAACGATCACTTCAAAATGGGAGTAGGTCTGGTGCGCAAGGGCACTGAGGCACTCGGCAAGGTAGGGGCTTGGCGCTGGACACGCGATAACGACCGAGATGAAAAAAGGTTTTTCCGGAGCAGGCGCCACCTCAACGCTGCGATAATAGCGCAAAATGCGAAGACGGTAAAAAATGGCGAGTGTGTCGTTCATCACCTGCTTGACGTTCGTCCAGGAAAGGCAGCCGACTTTCTGGCCGAAATGCATTTCGATCGGGGCTTCAGCCACGGTATACCCTTTGGCGTGGGCGATGGAAAGGATCTCGAGGTCGAAGGCGAAGGCTTTGACCAACATGCGCTCAAATGCCCACCCGAGCGCCTCGCGAGTAAAAAGCTTCATCCCCGTTTGGGTGTCCGAAACCGGCAGCCCGACCAGCAGCCGAACCAGCGCATAGTAGACGCTGCTGGCGAGACGGCGGTGCCACGGATAATCGATCACCGAATCGGGATGACGTTTGGAGCCGATGACAATGTCGGCTCGCTTTTCGGCCATGATGTCAAAGAAAGTGGTGATGCTTGCGGGAGAAAGGTCAAGGTCGCCATCGAGCAGCAGGACATGCGAACCGCGAGAGGAAGCGAACCCTTGTTTTAGCGCGTTTCCTTTTCCGGAGTTGATCTTGACGAAAACCGGACGCACGAGTGAGGGGTCTTTGGCGGCTGCCCGACGAAGAGCGTCTGCCGTGCCGTCCCGGCTGCCGTCATCGACCGGCAGGATCTCGAACGGTATTTGGCCTCGCAACAAGTCGCAGACAACTTCGATATTGTGCTCGATCACGGATTCCAGACCGTACGCTGGCATAATCACACTTAGACAGCCCGAATCGCCTAGGCTGCTGCGCGCAGAGCGCCAAAGATTTTTAGCGTTTTCAGTGGTCATTCGTCAGGAGATAAGTAAAATAAGTGCCGTTCATTTTGACAGTGTGCGGGAAAGACGTCTTGGTCTTCGCATTCGGGAAGATGATATGCGAGCGATGCGCGTAAACCAATTCAAAAATGAACGGAAACGGATTTCTTTTCGGAAGGGCTGTCCTGATGTCGCGAAACGGATACTTAATTTTGCCGGTAAGCCTTTTTCTGGCTTTCGGGACTGGCTGTGAAAAGTCGGGCATCGCCGCAGACGAGAATGCCGAACGCGGATCAGCCCTTTACCGTAAGGCTTTTGAGGCTGAGCAGTCGGGGGATCTTAAAGAGGCGATCCGCCTCTACAACCGCGTGTTGATCGAAGAGCCAAAGTCGTTCTCTGCTCACTTCCAACTTGCAACGTTGCTTCACGACCATGCCGAGGATTACATCGGCGCCATCTATCATTACAAACAGTATCTGTATCTGCGGCCGGAGGCCGAGAAAAGCAAACTGGCGCAAGACCGGATCAGAATTGCAGAACAGTTGCTCGCACCGCAAATCTTGCGAAAGGTGGGCGATTCGATCCAAGGACTTTCACAAGCGCATCTGTTAAAAGAGAATGAGCGCCTCAACCGTATCATCACAACGCTGGAGGGAGAAAAATCGGTCATTGTGGAAAGCAAAGAGGCTGCAGACAAGGAGCGGGCGACCTTAAGGGCAGACAATGTACGGTTGCGTGAAATCCTCCAGAAGATGCGCATTCAAGACCCCGTATCGGTTTCTTCAGAACCGCTGTCGCAGCGTGCCGGGGATGCGGTTAACGCGGCGGAGCTAGAAAAACCGATTGTCAGATCCGACTCAAAGTCGCTGCGCGCTCTGAGGGAAGAGGCGTTGGCAATAGCCAAAAGCGGCTCTCCGACAACGGGCCGGAAACCGTTGGTTGATGTGCCGTCGACAGAGGCGGTGTTGAAAAAGGTTCAGACGAAACTGGCAGGCGAGCCTGAAAACCCGACACGTTCCGAAAACCCCGGCACGACAAGCAAGACCGAACAGCCGGAAAGGTCGGATAAACTGGACAAGGCGTCGCTGTCTGCCTTGTCCCTGTTTGGGAAAGAAGAGAAAAAAGAAAAAGGTGCCAAATCCGGTGGCGAACAAAAGACATATGTTGTTCAGCCTGGGGACACCTTGTTCCGTGTGGCAGAAAAATTCTACGGGGACGCGACGCATTGGAAGAGAATCCGCGATGCGAACCGCACGCGGATTGATCCGGACGGGAGGATCCGTGCCGGACAGATTATCATTGTGCCTTAGACAGGTATAAGAGGGGCGCATGGCTCAAAAAGAATCGAAACACGTTCTGAAGACTGGCACATCGAGTGTCTTCGTCGGAGGCGCAACGGGGCATGCGCCTGTTTATTGGCGGTTGGATGTGCGTGAAGACTCGCGCGGCAACAAGCATTTCTTCAGCAAACGCCGCCGTCCGGGTTTAGAGCGTGGCCGTCCAAAACTTTTCCACTACATCTCGGCGGGCGGAATGCGGCAGTTGCGGCGCACGTCCGTTGATGACATCATAGAAGACCGTCGTCGCTCGTTCCTGATCTTTTTGTGCCTTGCGTTTGCCGTGTGGGTGTTTTTTTTCTTTCTTCCGAGCGTATGAGAGAAGTGAAGGGAGGGTGATGTGAAGGCAATTAGAACGGTCTTTGTGGTGGCTTGCGTGTCCGGAGTTGCGGGATGCGCCGGACCGATGTTTGAGGGAACCATCTTCGAAAAGCAGCACCAGCGCGATCCTGCTGTGGCCCGGATCGTGACCAACACGCAACAGATGAACATGGAGTTCCGTCAACTGACGGAACAGTTGCTCGCACTGAATCGCAATCAGGAGTTGCTCGATGCGCGACTGACAAGACTGGAAAACCAAGTAACGGCCGCGCCTCAAACTTCGGAGGAACTCGGCGCCTTGCGTCGAGACATGCAACTCGTTCGGACGGAGCGTGAAACGCTGAAAAAAGAGATCACAGACGATCTTGCGGGGCGCATCGAAAAGATCGCGGCCCGGCAGCAGGCCGACATCAATGCGGTTCGGTCGGCAGCCGTGACATCTTCCGGACCGGCGCGCGTTGCCAGCGGCAGCAAGACGGTTGCGACCGCTCGCCCGACCTCAGGATATGAACATAAAGTTGAAAGGGGGCAAACGCTCTCCGAAATCGCACGGGGTTACGGCAAACGCTTGGACGTGATCATGAAAGCCAACAAGATCACAAATCCATCCTCGATCCGTGTCGGCCAAGTTCTCTTCATTCCCGATTGAGGTACGTTATGCACTTTCCAGATGTTCGACTGCGCCGGTTGCGGCGCACACCCGCTATCCGCCGGCTATTTGACACGCCTGTGCCGCCAGCATCGAAGTTCGTGTGGCCGGTGTTTGTGGTCGAAGGCGAGAGGCGGTGCGAGCCGATCGCGTCTATGCCCGGACAAAACCGGCTCAGCGTGGACAACCTGCTGAGGGCACTGGAGCCGGCAGCGGCTCAGGGGATCGGAGGCGTGCTGCTGTTCGGACAGACCGAGGGAGAGAAAGACGCCGGCGGCAGCGGTGCTTATGACGAACGTGGGGTTGTTCAGCGCGCTGTTCCAGCGATCAAACGTGCCTTTCCTGAGCTGGTGGTGATGACCGACGTTTGCCTTTGCGCCTATACGACCCATGGTCACTGCGGTCCGCTTGACCGACTGGGCGAGGTCGATAATGACGCGTCCGTCGGGCTGTTGGCGCGCGTGGCTGTGTCCCATGCGGCTGCGGGCGCGGATGTGGTCGCTCCGAGCGCCATGATGGACGGGCAGGTCGCCGCCATCCGTGCGGCGCTCGATGAAAACAATTTTGAGAAAACGCTGCTGATGGCCTACTCGACGAAGTTTGCATCGTCCATGTACGGCCCGTTCCGTGAAGCCGAGAACTCTGCGCCGTCTGCAGGTGACCGCAAAAGTTACCAAACCTCGTACCGCCACCTGCGTGCGGCGTTGCGCGAGTCGGACTTCGACGAAGAGGAGGGGGCAGACATCCTGATGGTCAAGCCGGCTCTCTTCTATCTGGACGTGTTGTCAAAGCTGCGCGAGCGCACAGAACTGCCTTTGGCCGCTTATAATGTGAGTGGAGAGTACAGCATGTTGATTGCTGCCGCAGAGCGAGGCTGGGGGGATTTGGTCGGCATGGTGCGCGAGTCGCTGGTGGCACTTGACCGTGCGGGTGCCGACCTGATGCTTTCGTATTGGGCGCCACGTTACCGTGAGATTTTTGGCGAATAAATCACGCGAAAATCCGGCTGGAACCGAGGATACGATTGGTGTATCCTCTCGGTATCTGGTTAAAGGGTTTCAGGGTCGGGGATATGACCTGTTGCCCGGATGGGGTTGAATACGTTTCCGGCTGTGCTGGAAATCCAAAAGATTGGGCTTTTCATGAGCAAAAAAAACATCGAGGCCGTATACAAACTCGGCTGTGAGCGTTATGCGGAACTGGGCATCGACGTCGAAGCAGCGTTGAAAAAATTGCTGAAAATCCCCATCTCACTGCATTGCTGGCAGGGGGATGACGTGCGCGGTTTCGAAAATCCTGATGGCGACCTGACTGGGGGTATCCAAGCCACGGGCAACTATCCCGGACGTGCCCGCAGTCCGAAGGAACTGCGTGGAGATATTGAGTTTGTTCTTTCGATGGTTGGCGGTTCGCACCGCGTGAATGTGCATGCCTGTTACGCGGAGTTCGCGAAAGGTGAGAAAGTTGACCGAGATGAACTGCGGCCTGAGCACATGGCGAATTGGATCACCTGGGCGAAAAAAAACAAGTTGGGGATGGATTTCAACCCGACACTTTTTTCGCATCCGATGTTCAACGGGTTTTCTCTTGCCAGCCGTGATAAAAAGATTCGAAATTTCTGGATCAGGCACACGATGGCTACACGGCGCATCGCTGCCGCCATCGGCAAGGCGCTGGGCTCGCCCTGTGTAAACAACATCTGGATACCAGACGGCTTCAAGGATATTCCGGCTGACCGCGCGACACCGCGCAAGATTCTTAATGACTCGTTGGATGCGTGTTTCGCAGAGAAACTGGATTCCAAATACATGCTCGATGCGGTCGAGTCCAAACTTTTTGGAATCGGTGCGGAAAGTTACACTGTGGGCTCTCACGAATTCTATATGGGATATGCCGTCAAGAACCAGAAAGTGCTGACGCTCGACGCGGGACACTTCCACCCGACGGAGACGATTTCTGACAAGCTGTCATCCTGCCTGTTGTTCGTGCCTGAGATTCTCTTGCATGTCAGCCGTGGCGTGCGGTGGGACAGCGATCATGTGGTGATCGTAAACGATGACCTGATCGCTATTGCGCAGGAACTTGTACGCTTGGACCAGTTTAAGCGCGTGCATATCGGACTCGATTATTTCGACGCCAGCATCAACCGCATTGTGGCGTGGGTGACAGGCGTTCGTTCCATGCAGAAGGCTTTGTTATATGCCATGTTGGAGCCGATCAAGTTGATGACCGAGGCGGAGAAAAACGACGATTTGGCCGCGCGACTGGCATGGACCGAGACGGCTAAGACGATGCCATTCGGTGCGGTCTGGGACAAGTTTTGCTCAGACGAGGACGTGCCGCTTGACACGGAGTGGCTAAAGGAAGTTAAAACTTACGAGGCCAATGTATTGGCGAGGCGATAGACGCAACCGCGTTTTCCTCTTTCCTCCAGTTCCCCTGCATAAAGTGCAATCAGAGTAGCGACAGCATGGAAATTCTCAAAACGATCACGGAATTGTCTCACGAGTTTGGCACAGCGGATTACGTCAAAGCGGGAGGCGGCAACACGTCTTGCAAGACCTCAGAAACGCTATGGGTAAAGCCGTCTGGAACAACGCTGGCGGGACTTGCTCCCTCTACGTTTGTGGCCATGGACCGCGCGGTCTTGTCACAGCTGTATGCTGCCAAGGCGCCTGTCGAACCTGCTGCCCGTGAAGAACTGGTCAAGAATATGATGGCAGCAGCCGTCCACTCCGAGACGCCGGGGCGTGCATCTGTAGAAGCGCCGCTGCACGATTCGATATCGGCGCGGTATGTCGTGCATACACATCCGGTTTCCGTCAACGGGTTGACTTGTTCGGTGGGCGGGCGTGCTGCAGCGATGCGGCTCTTTCCCGACGCATTATGGGTGCCCTATGTCGATCCTGGCTATACGCTGTGTATGGTGGTTCGGAAAGCGGTTCAAGCCTATAAGGCCAGTCATGGGGTAGAGCCGGCGTTGATGTTTCTCGAGAGCCATGGTATCTTTGTGGCTGGAAATACGGCGGCGGAAATTCGTTTAACGTATGCGCAGGTTATGGACACGTTAAAGAAGGCCTATGTCACATTGGGCATCGCGCTTAAGCCGTGCGTGGGAAGTTCCCCTTCAGATGCGCAACTTGCAGAATGGCGGCAGATTCTGTCTTCCGCGTTGGGTACGGAGGCGGCGGCCGTCGTGGCTTCCGGCCGCTTTGAGGTGGGATCGGGGCCCATTTCGCCCGACCACATCGTGTATGCCAAATCTTATGCGTTTGAAGGAGTTCTTACGGTTGGCAACCTGCGTGATTTCGCAGCAGTGCGAGGATATGCGCCGCGCATCATCGTGACCGAAAATGCGGTGCTGGGGGTCGGTGCAAACGAGAAGATCGCCCGATTGGCGCTCGAATTGGCTTTGGACGGCGCAGGGGTTAAACAGTTTGCGAGAGCCTTCGGTGGCCTACAGTATTTGAGCGACGTGGCGCGCGGGTTCATCGAGAACTGGGAGGTCGAATCATATCGCGCGAAACAGGCGGGGTAAGATTATTCCGCGACGGGGCAACGGCACGGTTGTCCGTGAGAAACTGAAAAGGCCTTCTTTCTGGTTCAGAGGGACTCGGGTGTTTCTGGGGGGGGAGCCGAGTCAGGAAATCTAAGACGGCATGGGGGTGTGCATTTATGTTGAATGCGGGGGATATCCTGCGGGCGAAAGGGCTCTGGTACGGCGCCTCGTACGTTGCCGCAGTTGTCTGGTGTCTGTTTGTTCCTGTGGCGTGTATGACGCCAGACAAAGCGGTTGAAGAAAGCGATGAGACGGGGACTCGGCTTGCGACCGATTATTGGCGTATGCAAACCGGCAGCACGAATGATTTCAATGTACACCGGCCAGCAGACACGTTGACTTTGCGGATTGCGCTGTTAGCTGCCGCACGCGGCGAGCAGAATGTGATCTTCCCGAAAATACCCAATGTGACGGACGTGGGGACATCGAACGCCGTCCTCTGTCTTTCGCTCACAGACGCGTTGCGTGTGGCCGCACGGAATGATCGCCGATATCAGAAATTAAAGGAAGACGTTTTCCTTCGCGCGTTGGAACTCGATTACCAGCAATATGCTTTTGAGACCTCCTTCAGTGGAATGATGTTGGCCTTGCTTTCTGGCGATCCCGGTATAAGGAAGGCCTCGGAGAGCACCGAAGCCGGGTTTACTCGTCGCTTGCCCGACGGAACTGATCTTGTGGGACGGCTGGCACTGGATGTTGTTAGCTTGTTGCGCGATGACTGGCGTTCGGTGGCTCTTTCTGGTGACCTGACCGTAACCGTGCCTCTCATGCGCGGCGCAGGGCGTGAAATCGTGCGGGAGCCTCTGACGCAGGCGGAGCGCAATCTGGTTTCCGCGATCCATGCCTATCAGCACTACCGACAGACTTATGCGGTGTCGGTTGCTAATGGTTATTTCACCGTCCTGCAGTTAGAGCAGCAGTTCAAAAACGCTTTGGAAAATGAGCGACGGTTGAACGAAAACAGCCGACGTGCAGAAATGTGGTTCGAGGCTGGCCGTATGCAACGGATTCAGGTCGATCAGGCTCGCACAGATTTGTTAAAAGCCGGCGAGAGTGTCATTGCGACGCGCAAGAACTTTAACGCACAGATGGACGCTTTCAAAATGGCAATAGGACTTCCTCCTGAGGGAAACGTGACGCTGGATTCGGACCAACTTTATCGCCTCGAGATGCAAAAGGAAACCATGGCACAAACGAACATGAGCGCGATCAATGACTTCCCTGACGAGAAGGAGGCGTGTCGTATTGCACTGGCAGAGCGACATGATCTTTACATTGTCCGGAGCCAGCTTGAAGATACGGCGCGTGGCGTAAAAATAGCGGCGGATGCGTTGCGTGCGGATGTGGCCTTGACCGGCGGCTTAACAATGGACCGCATGCGTGTGACCGGGGATGGCAGCTTCGACGGTGAGGAGACCTTGTCGGGTGGGCTTCGTGCCGGCTTTCCATGGGATCGCCGTAAGGAACGAAACGCCTTCAAGAGGCAGTTGATCGCACTCGAACAGACCAAGCGTGAGGTCGAAGCGCAAGAGGACAATGTGAAATTGACGGTGCGTAATGGGTTACGCAACCTGGTCGCCGCACGAGCATCTTACAAGAATCAGGTCGAGGCCATGAAAGTGGCAAAGTTGCGGGTTGAAAGCAACAATCTTTTTTTGCAATCTGGACGATCCTCGATGCGTGACATTCTGGAAGCGGAGAGCGCCTTGCTAAGCGCGCGCAACGCGCTATGCGCAGCAGTGATCGAGTGGCACATGAGCGACCTTGAGTTGCGCAGAGACATGGGTGTCTTGGAGATTTCTGAAACAGGTGTGTGGCGCGATGCGAACGGGGAGAATCATGGTTAAGAAGCGGCCAAATACGAAAGTGGTGATCGTCTGCACGGTGGGGGCGGCAGTTTTGACGGCTTGGTTGCTGGCGCGAGGCGGTGGAAAAAAAAGCGAGCCTGTGCCGGTATTTTCCGTCCAAGAGGGGCCGTTGACGATTGCCGTGACCTCGGGCGGATCCATTCAGAGTCGCGATAAGGTCGTGATCACGAGTGAACTGGAAGGCAACAACACCGTGCTTTGGGTCATTGAAGAAGGAACCAATGTGCAAAGCGGTGATCTGCTGCTCGAATTTGATGCCAGCGATCTAATTGAAAAACGGAACGAGCAGGAACTCGTCGTCGCGAATGCCGACACCAGTCTTGTGATCGCGCAAGAGAAGCTGGGCGTTACAGAAGGCGACTGTGAGGCTGCGCTTTTGGATCGCGAAGTGGAACTGATGCTTTCAAAAATGGCGCTTGAGAAATATCAAGAGGGGGACTACCCCCAACAGGTCCGCCAATATGAGGCAGACATCGCATTGGCTGACGAGGAGTTGAAGCGCGCAGCCGAGCGCCTGGAGTGGTCACAGCGTTTGGCGAAAGAAAGTTTTCTGACTCGAACAGAGCTTCAGGCTGACGAGTTGGCTTTGCAACGCAAGCAGCTTGATCTGGAGATGGCTAAGACGCGGATGAACGTGCTGACTAACTATACCGTTCTGCAGCAACGTTCGACGCTTGACAGTGCGCTCCGTAAAGCCGACCGTGCGCTGGCGCGCACCACGTGGCAGAATAAGTCGGCGTTGCGGCAGGTTGAGTCGGAGTTGCGTGCGCGGCTGCGTGAGCGCGACCGCGCCACCAACCGGCTGGACGAGCTGAATTTCCAGATCTCAAAAAGCAAGATTTATGCGCCGACAAACGGGATCGTTCTGTACACGTCAACCGTGCTTATCTCCCGGCGCCAGTGGTGGATCAAGCCGTTGGCGGTGGGATCTACCGCGGTCGAGCGACAAGAGCTGATTTACATTCCAACCGAGTCCGGCATGGTGGTCGAGGTGATGATTCCAGAAGCGAGTCTCAACAAAATTGACAATGGCATGCCGGCACGCATTAAAATCGATGCGTTTCCTGGCCGCATGTTTGAGGGGCGTCTCGTAAAGATCGGGATACTGCCAGACGGGCAGAGTTCACAGTTGAACCCTGATCTGAAACTATACAAGTGCGAAATCGAATGTGATTTCAAGGATGTGGTGATCCGTCCAGGCATGAGCTGCGATGTCGAGCTGGTCAAAGAGTCGTATGATAAGACGCTCTATGTGCCTGTGCAATGTGTCGTGCGCGTTGACGGTGTGCCGCGTGTGTATGTGAACGATGACGGCGAATGGGTGCCGCGGATTGTCCGCGTGGGGCTTGACAACAACCGCATGATCCACATTCTCGAGGGTGTGCGCGTGGGCGAAGAGGTTATGCTGGCACCTCCGGTGAAGGAGCAGAAGAGCGAAATCAAGGAACTTTCTTCTTCAAAAAGCGGCCCGCCTTCAAACAGGGTTAAAAACCGGGACGATTCGCTGAAGGCGATGCCAACGGGAGGTTCCAAGCAAAAAAAGCGTCAAGCCCCTCCTAAGAAAGCGAATGGCCCGGCAGGTGATAACCCGGCATGATCATTCAGACGACAGAGAGTTTGCGCCCGCTGTCCGACGAAGTGGTGCGGCTGGATGGGGTGACGCGGCACTATACGGTTGGAGAGGAGATCGTGCGCGCTTTGGACGGGGTTTCGTTTTCGATGCGCAGGGGGTCTTACTGGGCCATCATGGGCCCCAGCGGTTCGGGCAAAAGCACAATGTTGAACATTCTTGGATGCCTTGACCGTCCTTCGTCTGGAGCATATTGGCTTAACGGCGAGAATGTGGCAGAAATGGATGACAATGCGTTGAGCGACCATCGTTTGCGCAATCTCGGCTTTGTGTTTCAGAGTTTTCATCTGATTCCGCAACTGACGGTCAGCGAAAATATTGAAGTGCCGATGCTCTATTTGGGACTTTCTCAATCTGACCGCAAACGTAAGGCTGAAGTTTTGGCCGAACGCGTCGGCATGTCGCACCGCTTGCGTCACTTGCCGTCGGAACTTTCCGGGGGACAACGCCAACGTGTGGCGGTGGCGCGCGCACTGGCAAACGATCCTGCCGTTTTACTGGCAGATGAGCCGACTGGCAATCTGGACAGCACGACAAGCGTGCAGATCATGGGATTGTTCCAAGAGTTATATGAGCAGGGAAAGACCGTTATTCTCGTTACGCACGAGCCTGATATCGCCGCCTATGCAAAAGCGTGCATCGTGCTTAAAGACGGCGTCATCCTCTCGGTTACGGAGGAGGGTAAGTGAATCAAGTACGCTACTTCTGGCCTTTCATCAAACTCGGACTGTCCGACGTTTGGCGGCACAAAACGCGCTCGCTTCTGACCATGCTCGGCATGGTGTTTGGTGTGGGCAGCGTGATCGCCATGTTGGCTGTGGGAGAGGGAGCCAGCCAGCAGGCACTGGATTCGATTAAGCGGTTGGGCAGCGAGAACATCATGGTGATGTCGGTAAAACCCACTGAAGATGAAGGAACAAGCACGGGTGCGCAGCGAGGTCGTTTGGCGGTTTATGGATTGCTCTACGAGGACGAAAAAAGAATTCTGGAAACGGTTCCTGGGGTTGTGATAACCGTGCCGGCGCGCATGACGCGGCGCAACGCACGCCTAAACGAGCGTCAACTTGAAATGCGCGTGGTTGAAACGATTCCGGGGTGGTTTGAGGTTGTGCAGCGACCGATTCTTGCTGGACGGGTGCTCACTGCGAACGATATGCAGATGCGCGCCAACGTTTGCGTGTTGACCGAGCACGGGGTGCGACGGTTGCTGGCAGCCGAAGAGATGATCGGCCAGCGTATCCGGATTGCATCGGGTGTGTTTGAGGTGATCGGCATTGTGAAGAATGAAACGGGGGGTACGGTCCGAGCGCCGGACAGTGAGGCCGATGCTTATATTCCGATTACGACTGGAACAAAACTTTTCGGTGAAGCAAATATCCGTTACTCTGCGGGTGGCATGGAGGGAGAAAAGGTCGAGTTGAGCCAGATCATTGTAAAAATGTCAAACACAGCCGCTGTCGAACCAGGCAGCAAGGCCATTGAGGCCGTATTGGCCCGGTTTCATAAAAAAAAGGATTTCCGCATCGACGTGCCTCTGACATTGTTGCGCGAAGCGGAACGAACGAAACGAACGTATAATATTGTTTTGGGTGCGATCGCGGGAATCAGTCTGCTGGTAGGGGGAATCGGCATCATGAACATCATGCTGGCTTCTGTGACTGAGCGCACCAAGGAAATCGGCATTCGTCGGGCAATCGGCGCACGCCGAAGCCGGATCGTCGTACAGTTTCTTATCAACACCTGCGTTCTGTCGATCGGTGGCGGCCTTTTGGGCCTTTTGTTGGGAGTCGGCATTCCGTTCTTGATTACTGCCTTTACGGACATGCCGACCGTGGTGCAACCTTACAGCCTCGCGCTGGCTTTCGGCATCAGCGTAGGGGTCGGAATCGTATTTGGACTCTACCCGGCCATGCGTGCGGCTGCGCTTGACCCCATCGAAGCGTTGCGTCATGAGTGACCGGGGCCTCGAAACAACTGCGTTTTAGCGCGTCACTCGCCCGGCTCGAAATTCTTGCGTGACAAATTCAATAAAAATGTCACAATACGCATCTGTTCTTGTCCTATCGGAGAAACCCATTTATGAAAAAAGCGACGACAAAAAAGACGATTCAAACCGCAGCGGCCAAGAAGCCTCGCGTGCGCATCACTGACACGACCTTGCGCGATGCGCACCAGTCGCTTTGGGCGACACGCATGCGTACGGACGACATTCTCGCGATTGCCGACGAGGTAGACAGCGCGGGGTACTACTCGCTGGAGTGTTGGGGCGGGGCAACCTTTGATGTCTGCCTGCGCTTTCTGCGAGAGAACCCTTGGGAGCGTTTGCGCCAACTCAAATCGGTCTGTAAAAAGACCCCCTTGCAGATGTTGTTACGTGGCCAGAATATCCTTGGTTATAAAAATTATCCGGACGATGTTTTGGAACGTTTTATTGCGCTTGCGTGTGAGAACGGAATGGATATTTTCCGCATTTTCGATGCGCTGAATGACACGCGCAATCTCGAAAAGGCGATTCAGTCAGTTAAAAAGTACGGCGGGCATGCGCAGGGCACAATCTGTTATACCTACAGCCCAGTCCACACGGTGGAAAAGTTTGTGGCGATCGCAAAAGAACAAGCGGCCATGGGCATCGACTCCCTATGCGTAAAAGATATGGCTGGCATTCTTAGTCCGGCTGCAGCAACGGCATTGGTTTCCGCGCTGGTAAAATCGGTTAAGGTGCCGGTGCAAATACATTCGCATATGACCAGCGGCATGGCGGTCGCTATGTATCTTTCGGCGGTCAAAGCTGGCGCAGGCGCGATCGACACGGCTGTTTCGACGATGTCGGGCTTCTCTTCACAACCGCCCACCGAGACGCTGGTGGCAATACTCGAAGGGGAGGGCTACGACACCGGTCTCAATCACGCCGTGGTTGCTAAGGCCAACGCACATTTTAAGGCGCTGAAAAAAGTCCGCGAGCCTTCGTCTGGAGCCATGGAGTCCGTAGATGCGGATGTTCTCGAGCACCACATACCTGGCGGGATGATTTCAAATCTGCGCTCGCAACTTCAACAGCAAGGTGCTTTGGCCCGTTTGCCTGAAGTATTGGAAGAATTGCCGCAAACGCGCAAGGATATGGGCTATCCTCCGCTCGTAACGCCGACCAGCCAGATCGTGGGCGTTCAAGCGGTTCTCAATGTTTTGGCCGGTAAGCGCTACGAGATGGTGACGCAGGAGACGCGTGACTATGTCAAAGGTCTTTATGGGCGTTCGCCCGCGCCGATTGACTCAAAACTGTCAAAAAGCATCCTGAATGGCGAGAAAAAAGTGACCTGCCGTCCTGCGGATCTCCTCAAGCCAGGCTTGGCCGATGCCGCATCCCAAATGGACCCTAAACTGATCGAAAAGGAAGAGGACATCCTCTCCTACTGCCTTTTCCCGGAAGTCGCTCTGGGTTACTTCAAATGGCGTAAAACGCCAGCAGGTCAGCGCGACCCAATCCCGGCAGATGTGGAAGGTGCCGGTTCGCAAAAACCGATCGCCTGTAAACAGGTGGACACCGAACCGACCGTCAAGGCGCCGTACGCAGACGATACGCTGAAGTATGCGGAGATCGGCAAACTTGTGGCTGGCCTTGCGGGACGTTTGGGTCTTGCGGCAGGCTCGATGCCTTCTTTAGCTTCGTTGGCCGATTTGCCCGCCGGAGAACCTGCCGCATCGGCTGCGGCAACGGTTGCTGCGCCTGAGAAAGAAATAGAGGCGCCCGTGGCTGGGCCTACGGTGAATGCGCCACTGAACGGCACCTTCTACCGGTCGCCTGGACCAGGCAATCCGGAATTGGCAAAGGAGGGCGACAGCCTCAAGGCAGGCGATCCTCTCTGCATTGTAGAGGCCATGAAACTCTTCAATCAGATCAAGGCGGACAAGCCGATGAAAGTTGTCAAGTTTCTCGTTGCGCACGGTGCCGTGGTGGCCAAAGGCCAGCCGCTGGCTGTGGTGCAGTACTGAAAAGCCCTATAGGCGGTTCAGCATTTCGAACACGAGTCGCCCTGTGGTGAGTAGACTGTCGGCTGAAAGCTTGTCAAGCGAGTCTTTCGTAGTGTGCCAGTAGTCATTCTCGCCAGGGCGACTGCCGTAGTAAAAGTCGATCAGGTTGACGGCTGGATAACCGAGATCGAGAAAAGCTTGGTGGTCATCGTAGATGATGCCGTCAAAGAGGGTGATCTTGTTCCGGTCTCCTGTCGTTTCAGCCGCTTCCAAGGCAAGTACGCGCAGATCGGCGCTGCTGTTGCGCGGCAGGGTTATTTTCAGGTCACGGTCACCCACCATATCCATGAGGATAACAGCCTTGATTTTTGTGCGCGTGGCTTCGAGTTGCCGGGCGAGGTGCTTGCTGCCATGGAAGCCGTCGCGGTCGCTATAGGCGAACATACACTCCTCGCCATCAAGGAAAGCGCAGAGAAAATTGTATTTTTTCGGGCCGGCAGCATGCAGCGCGGCGGCAAGTTCGAGCAAGAGACCGGTAGAGGAGCCGCCATCGTTGGCACCTTGGAAGTCCGCGGCAATGCCTCGCATGGTGTCGAAGTGCGAAAGCAGGACAATCCACTCATCACTGTCGCCAAGTATTGTGGCCAACACGTTCGCAAACGGGCGTGAACCCTGTGGGGTTAGGTCTGAGAAACGGTCAATTTTCACATCAAGGCCTTGCTCAGACAATCGCTTGTGAAGCCAGATTGCGGCCTTTTCCGAACCCGCCGTGCCGCCGTCGCGCGGAGTACAGTCGTTCACAAAGGACGCAACGTGCATCAACGCATTTGTGGCTTGAGTTGCCGTAAACGTGAGGGGAGCACGGTCCGATTGAACTTCGGGCATAAACTTCTCGCCGCAACCGGCGAGAAGGCTGGCACAAGAAAGAAAGACAAGACTCTTCATGGCGATCAAATGACCGAGGGCGTTTAGGGCAGCCCGTCGTGACTTAGGGTTTAACGTTCCGACGAAGGTGCCTTCCCGAGAAACCGGCAGAGGGCGCTTAAGGTTAATCCAAGGTAATTCCTAGCAACCCCAGCATCCGGTCGAGATCGTCGTTGTCATAGAAATCGATTTCGAGCATGCCCTTCGCGTGTTTGCCGTTGGCATGCGTCATTCCGGGAATGAGACGCACGGCGGTTCCAAAGTGCTTGTGCAGGCGGTCGGTGAGGTCGCGCACATAGCTTTCCGGCAGGTCTGGCTTAGCTGTGTGCCTGGATTCAACACCGGCGGAGGACTCGGCTTTCCGGCGTTGAATGATCTTCTCGAGCGTGCGGACGGTGAGGTCTTCGGTAACGCACTTGCGCCCGAGGAGTGTTTGTTCGGTAGCATTGCTCAGACCAAGCAACACCTTGGCATGTCCAGTCGATAGCAGTCCGCTGCCGACGAGTTGCTTGACCTCGTCGGGAAGATCAAGCAGGCGCACCGCGTTGGCCACGCTGGCCCGCGCCTTGCCGACGCGGTCAGCCACATCTTGTTGGGTGAGGTTGAAGGTCTCCGCCAATGTGCGGTAGCCTTCTGCTTCTTCGATAACATTCAGATCTTGACGCTGGATATTCTCAATGATCGCCATTTCCGCCGCCCGACGGTCTTCCGCATCGACGAGGATCACAGGCACTTTTGCAAGATGCGCTTCAATTGATGCGCGTAGGCGTCGCTCGCCTGCGATGAGTTCGTAGCGCCCTTCCGCATTTTTACGGCAGATGAGCGGTTGGATCACGCCGTTTGCTTTGATGGAATCCGCGAGTTCGCGCAATGCGTCTTCGTCGAAGGTCTGACGCGGTTGCCAAGGAGAGCGGGCGATTTCAGCGACCGGCACGTCAAATACAATGTGTCGGTTGTCGCTTGGGTTCGCGTGCTGTGAAGGCGTGGCGGCGACCACGGGGGTGGACGCGTGCGATTGCGAGGAAGGCGCGTTCACCGACGAATATTGCTGCGGCGACGCAGTGGCGGCTGCCGACTGTGGAGCCGGCGCCGGGTGGTGATGGCCGATTAGCGCGCCAAGTCCTCTTCCCAGTCCTGGTTTGGGATGTTTGTGCGCTACAACAGACGGTGCTGGTTGCGGTTTGATCTCTGACTTAGCCGGTTTTTTGTGCGAGGGCTTTTTTATTTTGCTCATGGATAGATCCCCGGTCTGTTGAGTCCTGCGGTTTCAGGAAGTCCAAACATCAGGTTCATGTTCTGGAGAGCGGACCCGGCCTGGCCTTTCATCAGATTGTCAATGTGGGCTACGATACGCAGGCGATTGACGCGCGTGTCAACACTGACCACGAGATTGCAGTAGTTTGTTCCGCGCACATTGAGCGTTCCGATGGCGGCGGTGCTGCCGTAGACACGTACAAAAGGGCTGTCGTTAAAGAAGTCGCGGTAGAGCGCCACAATATCGGCTTCTGTCACTGCCGCGCGCGTCAGATTGCCGTACAGTGTGGAAAGGATGCCTCGACAGACGGGCACGACTTGAGCAGTAAAGGTGATCTTAATGTCGGTGCCAGCTAACAGGCTGAGTTCGCGCTCAACCTCGCAGACATGCTGGTGACCGGAGAGCTTGTACGCGTTCATCTGTTCGTAGCGGGCGGGGTAGTGATAGGCTGCATTCACTTTTTTCCCGGCTCCTGAAACACCGGTCTTACAGTCGCAGATAATGCTGTACGGCTCAACGAGATGATGTTTCACGGCAGGGGCCATGCCGAGAATACAACTGCACGCAAAGCAGCCCGGGTTGCCCACGATGTCAGACGTTCGGATCGTTTCACGGTGCAGTTCGGCCAGTCCGTACGCGTTTTTCCCCAACAGGTCAGGAGCGGCATGTTCGGGCTCCTTGCCGATGCGCTTGGCATAGTCGGCGTAGGCGTCAGCTGTGGTGAACCGGAAGTCTCCGCTGTAATCGATAATTTTCGCACCTTTGGCCAATTCGCCTTGTGCTGCCGACATACCCACCTTGTCCGGCGTCGCGAAAAAAACGACGTCGACGGGTTCGGCCGCATGCGGGTCATCAGTGGCCAGAATGGGCAAATCACAAAATCCTTCCAAATGGGGATATACTTTGGAAATGGGGAACCCCACGTCTTCGCGTGCGACGAGGGAAACGAGCTTCGCTCCGGGATGCTGCAATACCAATTCGGTGATGCCGATGCCACCATAACCCGTGGCTCCAACCACTTTGACTCGGATCATAGAAAGCCTTTCTTAATGAAAAAGAAAAAACAACTATACTAAAAAAACGCGGTTGTTTCAAAAGGTGTCTTTGATGAAATTGTAAAGGGTGCTATGATTTTCCCCGCTTTGGGAGCTCTGTGTCGATGATGCGGATAACGAAACGAGAGGTTTATGCGTATTGAGTCGTGTGATTTCTTTGTGGTGGGAAGTGGCATCGCCGGCCTGATGAGCGCTTTATATCTGGCGCCGCACGGACGTGTTCTGCTAGTGACCAAAAAGAAGCTCGATGACTGTAACACCAACCGTGCTCAAGGCGGGATCGCCTGCGTGATGGAGGCGGTTGACAGTTTTGAGCAGCACGTGTCGGATACGCTAATCGCCGGGGCCGGGCTTTGCAATGAACAAGTGGTGCGAACCGTTGTTTCAGATGGCCCTGCGCGGATCGCCGACCTGGAGGCGCTTGGGGTCATGTTCAATCCACGTGCGGATGGGGTGCCAGGGTACGATCTGGGGCGTGAAGGCGGCCATTCGCAGCGTCGCGTCTTGCATGCGGGTGATATCACAGGACAGCGCGTTGAATCGGTCTTGGTGGAGCAGATCCTCAGAAACCCCAATATCCAGACACTCGAGTACACCATGGTGATCGATCTGATCACAACGCGCTGGCTGAAGCAGTCAGGCGAAAACCGCTGTGTAGGCGCGTACGTGCATGACCAAACCACCGGAGAGATCTACGCCGTGCGCGCAGCGAACACGGTTTTGGCAACCGGCGGGTGCGGCAAGGTTTATCTGTACACCTGCAATCCCGATATTGCGACCGGAGATGGTATTGCGCTCGCATGGCGTGCCGGTGCAGCTGTTGCCAACATGGAGTTCATCCAATTTCATCCCACGTGCCTTTATCATCCGCAGGCCAAGCGTTTCCTCATCAGCGAGGCCGTACGTGGCGAGGGGGCGGAACTGGTCGATGCCGAGGGGCGTCCGTTCATGAAGAAATACGATGCCCGTGGCGCACTAGCCCCTCGCGATGTGGTTGCGCGGGCGATCGATACGGAAATGAAGCGCACGGGCGCAGCGTACTGCTGCCTTGATATCCGTCACAAGTCAGAGGCCTTTCTGAAGGCACGGTTCCCCAATATTTATGAGACCTGCTTCAGGTTTGGAATCGATATGGCGAAAGACCTGATTCCCATCGTGCCTTCTGCGCACTATTGTTGTGGCGGGGTAAAGGCCACCGTCGACGGGGTGACCTCTCTCCCCGGTCTTTATGCTGTCGGCGAGACCGCGTGTACGGGACTGCATGGTGCCAATCGTCTTGCCAGCAACTCTTTGCTGGAGGCTTTGGTGTGCGCCTATGAAACGGCGAGACGACTTATTAGCGATCCGCAAAGACTACCCGAACCGCTGCGCATACCCGACTGGCAGTATGGAACGGCTGTCGCCAGCGACGAGGCCGTCATGGTGGCACACAACTGGATGGAAGTCCGCACATGCATGTGGGACTACGTGGGTATCGTGCGCACCGATAAGCGCCTTGCTCGCGCCCGTAACCGCATTCGTAACCTGCGTCGCGAAATCCGCGAGTATTATTTCGACTATTTGGTCACCCCCGACACGCTGGAACTTCGTAATCTCGCGTTGGTCGGAGAACTGATCGTTCGCAGTGCGTTGCGTCGAAAAGAGAGCCGCGGCCTGCACTACACGCTTGATTATCCCGACACCAAACGCATCGCCCGCGATACGGTATTGCCAGGACGGAACGGCTAGACTGTTCATGCAGGGGGGGTATGCAGACAAGCGACTTCGATTACTCATTGCCGACCGAACTCATCGCGCAGGAGCCGCCCGCCGAGCGGGGATCCTCGCGCATGATGGTGTTGCACCGTGCGGACGGAAGGATTGAACACCGCGGCGTCTCTGATCTGCCGGAGTATCTGACGGCAGACGACCTTTTGATCCTCAACGACACACGCGTTTTCCCCGCCCGCCTGCAAGGTTTCTGGTCAGATACGCGAGGGGCGCTCGAACTGTTGTTGCTTGAGCCTTTAACGCTACCCGCTCATGCGGAAGGAGCACCTGAAATGGCCTGCTGGTCGTGTGTCAGTGGCTCGGGAAGGCGCGTCAGAACGGGACAACGGGCGTCCTTTGCAGACGGGCGCCTGGATGCGGAGATCCTTGAGCGTACGGGCGAGGGGGCCTGCACGGTACTTTTCCGGTCTGCTGTTCCTCTGATGGTCTTGCTCAACCAATATGGCCTGACACCCGTACCGCCTTACATTCGGCGCGATGGCGATGCATGCCAGGCGCGTCTCGACCGTGAGCGGTATCAGACGATTTTTGCTCGGGAAACCGGCGCTGTCGCTGCACCGACCGCCGGGCTTCACTTCAATGCGGGACTGTTCGCCGCACTTGAGGCAAAAGGGGTTCGCCATGCGACTGTCACATTGCATGTGGGCCCCGGCACGTTTAAGCCGGTTAAGACGGACACGGTCGAGGCACACCAGATGGATCCTGAGCGTTACACGATACCACAGGAGACCGCGGATGCGATTGCGGCTTGCCATGCCCATGGTGGACGGGTTGTGGCAGTGGGCAGCACGAGCGTACGGACCTTGGAAACAGTCGCGATGAATCACGGAGGTCGGATTGTCTCGGCCTCGGGAACCAGTTCTATCTACATTTATCCGCCGTACCGTTTTCGGGTGACGGACATGATGCTGACCAACTTTCACTTGCCGAAATCGACTCTGCTGATGATGGTCTCTGCTCTGGCAGGACGGGATCTGATTTTGGCCGCATATCGACAAGCGGTCGCGGAGCATTACCGGTTTTTCAGTTATGGTGATTGCATGCTGATCGTTTAGTAACGTCTTTTGTTTTTGGCGCGTAAGGAACCGTTGCGATAACGGAGGATGGAATGGGTCAGAAAGTCTTGGGCGTTGCAATTCTTGGAACGGGCGCGATTTCGAAGTTTCATGCTCGGGCTGTGGGGGATACCCCTGGTGCGCGACTGGTAGCCGTTTGCAGCCGCGAGAAAGTGCATGCGCAGGCCTTCGCATCTGAATTCAACTGCGAGGCGTTTGATTCGCTCGATTCCATGTTGTCTCACCCGAGTGTGGAACTTCTTGTAATCGCAACGCCATCCGGAGCGCATTTGGAAGCGGCTGTGGCGGCTGCGCGAGCCGGAAAACATGTGCTGTGCGAGAAGCCGCTGGAGGTCTCGCTGGAACGCGTGGATGCGATGATTCAAGCACATCGACAGGCTGGCACACAACTCGGATGTATTTTTCAAATCCGTTATACAAAGGCTTTGGAGCCGATCCGCTGCGCTTTGCGCGAGGGACGTTTCGGAACCCTCACCTATGCGGGCGTGTATGTTCCCTGGTGGCGGAGTGACGAGTATTATTATGCATCGTCATGGCATGGCACCCGGAAACTTGATGGGGGAGGGGCACTCATGAATCAGGCGATCCACATGATTGATTTGTTATGCGACGTTATGCCGCCGGTCGAATCCGTCTCTGCGTATACCTCTTCGATCGGGCATCCGGGAATCGAAACGGAAGATGCGGCAACCGCGGCGCTTCAATTCCGTGGTGGCGCAGTGGGGGTGATATACGGTTCAACATCCTCGTGGCCAGGCCAGGCCAAACGGTTGGAGATTAGCGGAACTGGGGGCACAGCAGTCCTTGTCGATGATAGACTTTCCGTTTTCGACTTCCGTGACCGACGACCCAGCGACGAACTCATTGCGGTAAGGGACCGGGACGTGGGATGTCAGACTGCGCACGGCGCAACCAATCCGGTGGCCATGACGCATGCTTTACATTCGGAGTGTTTTAAGGACTTTGTGAATTCTTTGCAGCGTGGCATTCCGTTTCAAAGTGATGGCTCATCAGCACGAAGAGCGGTTGCAGTCATTGAAGCCATTTATAAATCAGCCACGACGGGTGAAAGGGTACGTCTGTAATCAGATTGCCATAGATAGAAGCGTATTTCACCCGACAATAACGTCGCATAATATATGTTATGACAAGTAGAGACAAGAGCTTTCTTCGGTTTTTTCATCCAATTTATAACGTAAGGTGTGCTCTTTTGCGGAGATCTGGGACAACTAATTGGTCATCATTCGCTTTAAAGCTTTAACACGCAGAGTGATGTCGGCCGCTG
>Ga0209066_10001139_pt1 | contig 36002 bp, 30 predicted proteins | sample All_14_2_FD_187198 | JGI IMG/M metagenome (GOLD analysis project Ga0209066, IMG submission 187198) | Freshwater microbial communities in response to fracking from Pennsylvania, USA - Allegheny Zone_MetaG_DW_15 (SPAdes) (version 2) ... | reverse complement strand
TTAAGCCCTTTCTGTCATGAATTAGTCCTTTCTCCCTGCCAGAATAGCCCGTCTGTTGACGGGGGTCGTGGGCTGAAGCTGATGATTGCACTTCGCTTTAACCGGAGAATCATATCGACGTCCCACATAAGCCATGACCATCTCCTGACGGTATCCTGTTCCGCATTCCCGCAAATCGGCAATCTGGGTCAAGGAGAAGGGAGATGACTTTGCCAGAGGGCGTGGAGCAAACGGAGAAGCCGGTGTCGTCACGGTCCGCCCGTGGCATCGGTCGGCGGCTGTGGGTTGCGCTGATCGCCTCCGCAGGCATTTCGCTTTTTGTCTGCCTGCTGGCTCTGACGGGTTTCCAGTTCGCGCGCAGCGCCATGCGGGAGATGGCGGAAACCCACCAGCGTCGGGTGGAAGCGCTGCAACAGGTCGGACGAACCACGCAGAGCCTGGTGATCGCGGCCCAGACCCTGGTCGGCAATCCTGACCATGAGAATATCGATGACCATCTGGCCCAGGTGCAGCGTGCCGAAACCCGCGTGTCGGAAGCCTTGCTGCATGTGCGTTCCATCGCAGACGAAGTTGCCGCGCTGGGGCAGGTCGAAACGATCAATCGTCGCCTGAGCGTGCAGTTGCAGTTGCTGGTATCGGCAGCCGGACACGCGGCAAAGCTGCGCCACCAGGCAGATGTCGCAACCGAACAGCTGCGCATATCGAGCCAGGAGCTGCGCCTTGCTTTCACCGGATGGCAGTCCGGCCCGGAAGGCCCTGAACTGGCTCGTGACCTCGTACGGGTCTTCGCGGAGCTTACCACCCTGGAACATCCCACGCAGATGGGGGATGCGTCGCGCGCGCGCGTGGGCGCCGTCTCCGCCCTGGCTGCCGTCCAAAGTGCGCTCGACCGCATGCCGCCCGGCGATCCGGTGGCGCAGGCCGCCGCACGTTTGCCCGGGCTCCTGCTGGGAGAGACCGGGCTGCTGAACAGTATTGAAGGCGCCCAGGCAGCCCAGTCCTTCCTGGAATCCAGGTTGACGGAAATCCGACGCCTGAACGAATCCATGATCGGCGCCAGCGCAACCATGACCGCCGCGGCGCGGGGAGAGCTGGCTTCGGCAAATGCCCAGCTGCAGCGCCGCCTGCAAATTGGCGGCGTCGCCATGATCCTGCTGGCCGCGCTTGGAATTGCCGGCAGCGCGGTGTTCGCCTGGCGCTATGTCGGAAGGAATTTGATTGCCCGGTTGAACCGGCTGCAGCGGCGCATGCTGTCGCTCGCCGAGGGTGATTTCGACAGTCCGATCGACGCGCAGGGAACCGATGAACTGGCAGCCATGGGTAAGGCGCTGCTGGTCTTCCGCGACGCCATGAAAGACATGGCTGAAGCGAAGGCGGCAGCAACCACCGCCCATGAACGCCTCACGGCGGCGGTGGAGAGCCTGCGCGAGGGTTTTGCCCTGTTTGATGGCAAGGGCAAGGCCTCGCTCACCAACACCCGGCTCTGGTCGATGTTGCCGTCCACTGCGCATGACCTGCCGGGCGCCTGGATGCTCGACACCATGCTGCTGTGGCTCGACTCGCTCGACCACCCCGCGCCCGACCGGGCGCATCTGCCGCTGATCGAACGACTGGCCGAGGGCGAGGAGTTCCAGATTCAGCAGAACGCCTGGATCGTGGCCGGGCTGAGCCGCAGCCCGACGGGGGAATATGTCTTCGTCGTGACCGATGTCACCCGCCTGAAAGAGCGCGAGGCCGAGGTGCGGCGCGGTTCCGACCTGATGAATGTCGTATTCGATCAGCTCGACCAAGGTATCGGCGTATACAATAGCGAGCTGGTACTGGACCGGGCCAATGGGGCTTTCGTGGAGATCCTGGGCCTGCCGCCGGAGTTGGGTCGGCCCGGCGCAAGATTGGAAGACATCTACCGCGTAGGCCTGCCGCACGGCTTGGACGCGACGGAGTTGCAGCGCCAGATCACCAAGATTCGGACGCAGAATTACGAACGCCGGGTGGAGATGAAGACCCGTGCCGGGCGCCTGCTCGACCTACGTCGCGGGCCGATGCCCGAAGGCGGCTATGTCGTATCCTTCACCGACATTACCGAAGAACGGCGTGTGCGCCGGCGCATGCAATATCTGGTGAACCATGATGCGGTAACGGATCTGCTGAATCGGGTGTCGTTCGAGGAGCGCGTGAAATCCCATCTGACCGCGCCGCGGCCGGAATTCGCCGTCGCCATTCTCTCCGTGACCGGTTTCAAGGACATCAACGACACATTCGGGCGCGATGCGGGCGATATGGTCCTGCGTCACGCAGCCAAGGCGTTGAAATCCCAGATGCCCCATGATGCGGCCGTGGCCCGGCTGGGTGCCGATGATTTCGCCGTGCTGATCCCCTATGCCGTCGCTGCCGACGAGTTGGAACGGATCGGCCGCGACTGCGTCGACGCGGTGACCGGCGAGTTGGAAATCGGTGGGCTTTCGGTCAATGTCGGCGCCGTCGTCGGCATCTCCACCTGTCATGACGGCAAGCTCGTCGCCGGCGACATCATCCGCGCCGCAGAACAGGCGATGCAGCTTTGCGAGACGGGACAAGCCGTCCGCCGTTTCGACACGGCCATGGGCGAGGCCGCACGGAGACGCACCTTCCTGCGGGCGGAACTGGGACAGGCCATTCAAGTCGGCCAGATCTGGGTGGCCTACCAGCCCAAGATCGATCTTAGTACGGGTCGCATCGCCGGGATGGAGGCGCTGGCGCGCTGGAGCCATCCGGAAGCTGGCCTGATCAGCCCCGTCGACTTCGTCCCCATCGCCGAACGCAGCGGACAGATCATCGCGCTCAGCAATCTGGTGCTGAAGACCGCCATTGGGGATTGTGCCCGCTGGAACCGGAGCGGATTGGGGCCGCTCAAAGTCGCGGTCAACGTCTCGCCCGTCCAGCTTCTGGGCCAGGATGTCGGCGCGCTGGTGCGTGCCACCCTGACGGAATTCGATCTCGACCCCCGCTTCCTGGAGATTGAGATTACCGAAAGCACCCTGATGCAGGACGACAACAAGGCAATGCGCGCCCTGGACGAGCTGCGCGCCATGGGCATTACGATCGCCATTGACGACTTCGGTACGGGCTATTCCTCCCTCAGCTATCTGAAACGCCTGCCCGTCGACGTGCTGAAGATCGACAGGGCCTTCGTGCGTGACCTGCCCGATGATCTGGAAGGCCTGCGTCTGGCCCGGGCCATTATCGGCCTGTCCCAGGATTTCGGCTTCAAAACGGTGGCGGAAGGTGTGGAGACGGAGGCGCAGCTGGACTTCCTGAGGGAAGGTGGCTGCACCTTCGGCCAGGGCTTCTATTTCGCAAAGCCACTTTCCGCCGATGCCTTCGAAGCCCATATGCGCAGTAGTCAGGCCATCCCCGTAGCTGCGGGAAACGATTGATGCGGGACCGCCCCCTCCTGCTGGCCGCAGGCCTGTTCGTCCTGGCGGTCCTGACCGGGACGGCCGACATGGCGCGCGCCAATGACCTGCTCCCCGCCATCATCTATGGACCGAGCGGCCCTTTCGACAAGGGCTTCAATCAGGCGGCACAGGACGGTGCCCTGCGCTTCCGAGCGCAAAGCGGGCTGTCCAGCCGGGGGTATCAGACCGGTACCCAGCGCAGCACGGACGCAGCCCTCCGCACCGCCATAGCCGACGGTGCCGATTTCATCATCGCCCTGGGCTTCGACAGCGCCGAGGCCGTGGACCAGGCGGCAGCCCGCCATCCGGAGCTGCGCTTCCTGCTGATCGATGCGGCATCGGACCGTCCCAATGTCCAGTCAGTGCTGTTCAACGATGCCGAAGGCGGTGCGCTCGCGGGCATGGTTGCCGCCCTGGCAAGCAAAAGCCGGACGGTCGCCTTCCTTGGCGGCATGGATATTCCGGTCATCCGGCATTTCGAAGCCGGATTCCGCAGCGGGGTCGCCCAGATTGACCCGACCATTACCGTATTGTCGCGCATGACCGGCGCGACCCCGGAAGCTTTCGACGATCCCTTCGCGGGCTATCGGCTGGGGCTGGATATGCTGAACCAGGGCGGGGCAGACGTGATCTTCGCCGCGGCCGGTTCCACCGGTCTTGGTGCCTTGCAGGCCGCCAGCGATACGCAGACCCGTGCCATCGGCGTCGACACCGACCAGAATGATCTGTTCCCCGGCACCATGCTCGCCTCCGTGCTGAAACGCGTCGACTTTGCCGTCCATGACGCGCTGGCGGAGGCCTGGCAGGGCCAATGGCAACCGGGCCTGCGCCGGATCGGCATCGCCAAAGGCGGGCTTTCGTTGCAGCTGTCGCCCAACGCCCAGGCCGTGCTCGGACCGCAAGGCATGGCGAAACTGGAAGGCCTGATTGCCGGGATCGCGTCGGGCGCGATCACGATCCCGGCTGAGGAGTGATCGGGCCGGCCGTTCAGACCCGCTCGATCAGCATGGCGATGCCCTGGCCCACCCCGATGCACATGGTGGCGATGCCATAGCGGGCGCCGCGCCGCTGCAGGCTGTTGGTCAGGGTCAAAGCAAGGCGGGCGCCGGACATGCCCAGCGGATGGCCCAGCGCGATGGCCCCGCCATTGGGGTTCACATGCCCGGCATCATCGGCAAGGCCAAGCCTGCGCGTCACCGCCAGGGCCTGGGCCGCGAAAGCTTCGTTCAGTTCGATCACGTCAATCTCACCGATGGATAGGCCGGTCTTCGCCAGCAGCTTTTCCACCGCCGGGGCCGGGCCATAGCCCATGATGCGCGGGGCAACACCGGCCGTCGCCATCGCGATCACCCGGGCGCGCGGGGTAAGCCCATGCTTCCTGGCCGCCGCTTCAGACGCGATCAGCAGGGCCGCCGCGCCGTCATTGACGCCGGACGCATTGCCGGCCGTTACCGTGCCCCCCGTCTTGCGGAAGGGCGTGCCGAGCTTCGCCAGCGCTTCCAGCGTGGTATCGGGGCGCGGATGTTCATCCTTGTCCACCACGATGGGGTCGCCCTTGCGACGCGGAATGCTGACCGGCGCGATTTCCTCGGCAAAGATACCGTCGGCCTGCGCTTTGCCCGCGCGCTGCTGCGACCGGAAGGCGAAGGCATCCTGGTCCTCGCGGCTGATGCCGAAATCCTCGGCCACGTTCTCGCCCGTCTCCGGCATCGAATCGACGCCGTATTGGGCCTTCATCAGCGGGTTGACGAAACGCCAGCCGATGGTGGTGTCGAAAATCTCGGCGGACCGCGAAAAGGCCTCGCCCGCCTTGCCCATCACGAAGGGCGCGCGTGACATGGATTCCACACCGCCGGCCAGAATGAACTCCGCCTCGCCGGCCTTGATCGCCCGGGCAGCGATCCCCACCGCATCCAGCCCCGACCCGCATAGCCGGTTGACCGTGGTACCGGGCACCGTTTCCGGCAGGCCCGACAACAGGGCGGCCATACGCGCCACATTGCGATTGTCCTCGCCCGCCTGGTTGGCGCAGCCCAGCACCACCTCTTCCAGTGCCGCCCAATCCACATTCGCATTGCGCGCCATCAGCGCCTTGATCGGATGGGCGGCCAGATCATCCGTGCGGACGCCCGACAGGGTCCCGGCATAGCGCCCGATGGGCGTGCGGATGGCATCGCAGATGAAGGCTTCGGTCATCGTATTCTGTCCTCTCCGGTCTCTCGCACGTCTCCGGGACGTGCCTGTTGCGAGGGGGATATGCACCGGTTGGCGACCCGCTTCAAGCAGGCGGATCGCCAACGGCAGCAGCATTCGCGATGCGGGGATCAGCCTTCCGCCGGCCCCTGCGAGCCATGGGCCCTCGCCGTGCGCTCATTGATCTCGCGCAAGGCGGCAAGCTCGGCCTCGGTCGGCGCGGCGGTGGTGTCCAGATTGGCGGCCAGCTTCAGATCCCAGCCGGTGGCAGCCTTGGCCTGTTCCACCGTCACACCGGGATGCAGCGAGGTCAGCATGAATTCCCTCGTCTGCGGATCGGCACGCAGCACCCCCAGATCGGTGATGATCACGGTCGGCCCCTTGCCCGGCAGGCCCAGGCGCTGGCGCGCATCCCCGCCATCCAGATGCCCGACGGAGGTGATGAATTCCAGCTTCTCCACAAAAGCCTTCGGGCTCTGGCGCAGGACGATGAATACCTCGCCCGCCGACCCTGCGATCTCCGGCGCGCCACCGGCCCCCGGCAGACGGACCTTGGGCGTGTCATAGGGACCGATCACGGTGGTGTTGATATTGCCGTATTTGTCGATCTGCGCCGCGCCCAGGAAGCCGACATGGATACGCCCGCCCTGCAGCCAATAGCGGAAGATTTCCGGGGTGGAGACGACCGCATCGGCGGTATCGGCCAGTTCGCCGTCACCGATGGACAAAGGCAGCACGGTCGGCTTGGCGCCGATCGGCCCGGATTCGTATATCAGCACCACATCCGGGGCATGGGTGGCGCGCGCCAGATTGGCGGCGGTGGATGGCAGCCCGATGCCCACGAAGCAGACCGTTCCGTTCCCGAGCAGGCGGGAAGCGGCAACCGTCATCATCTCGGTGGCGGTATAACCCTGCGCTTCGCTCATCTCAGGCTTCTCCCTTCGCCTTGCTGGTCTCGGCCAGGACCCGCCGGAACTCCTCGAAATCGGCGGTGTCCAGCACATGGCGCTGCATCCAGGCGCGGAACGTATCCCGGTCGCGCGCGATGGGGTCCCAGGCCTTGTAGAAAACATTGTCGCGGGTCGAATAGCCCGCCGCATAGGATGGGTGCGCCCCGCCCGGCACGTGACAGACGGCGCTGGCCACCCAGCTTGGCAGCACGACGGCGTTCGGCGGCGCGTCCAGCTCGTCGACGATTTCCTCCACCGTGACGATGGCGCGCTTGGCCGCCATCACCGCTTCCTTCTGGACGCCCACAATGCCCCACATCAGCACATTGCCCTTGCGGTCGGCCTTCTGGGCATGGATCACGGCGCAATCCAGCCGGATCGACGGCACCGCCGCCAGCTGTTCACCGGTGAAGGGGCAGGTGATGAATTTGATATTCGGATTATGCTTCGGAATGTCCGAGCCCTGATAGGCGCGCAGCACCGCGAAAGGCAGGTTGCTGGCCCCGGCCACATAGGCATTGGCCAGGTCGGCATGGCTGTGTTCCTGGATCTGCAGCTTATGCGGCCAGCCCCGTTCCACCGCGTCGCGCAGGCGATGCAGCGAGCCCACGCCGGGATTGCCGCCCCAGGAAAAGCGCAGCGTCTTCGCCATGCCCATACCGATCATCTGATCATAGATCAGGTCGGGCGTCATACGCACCAGGGTCAGATCCTTCTTGCCCTGGCGGATGGTCTCGTAACCCGCCGCCTGCGGGATCAGATGGGTGAAGCCTTCAAAGGCGACCGTGTCGCCATCCTGGATCAGGCCGGATACGGCCTCGCGAAGGCTGGTGATCTCAGCCATGGCAGCTTTCCTTCCGATGCTGGGGCGTCACGTCGCTTGTCTCCCCGGATGATGGCGGTATCCATCATCCAATTTGTTCGCTAATCGAACAGTTGTTTGTTATGCGAACTTTAGCGAATTCAGTGTTTCCCGTCAACCGCATGGCTGCGCGGCTGCGGGCATCGCGCCGTCACGGCAAATCAGGCAACCGGTTCGATCAGGATGGCGCGGAAATCGTTGACATTGGTCAGCGTCGGGCCGGTCACGACCTGATCGCCGATGGCGGCGAAAAAACCATGGGCGTTGTTGCGGGCCAATTCCTCGCCGGGCACCACGCCGGCCGCCCTTGCCTTGGCCAGCGTGTCGGGACCGATCAGGGCACCGGCCACCTCGGCCGCGCCATCAACCCCATCGGTATCGCAGGCAATAGCCGAAATGCCGGGCGCCCCGTCCAGCGCGATGGCGAGTGCCAGCGCGAATTCCGCATTGGGACCGCCCACCCCGTCGCCACGGCGCGTCACCGTGCATTCCCCGCCGGACAGCAGCAGGACGGGGCTGTCCCCCGGCTTCAACTCGGCCGCGATCCGCTTGGCGGCCTGGGCCTGTTCGAAGGCCAGATCGCGCGCCTCCCCCTCCAGCGCATCGCCCAGAATGCGGGTTTCCACCCCTTGGCTCCGCGCCAGCTCGGCCGCCGCTTCCAGCGATTGCGACGGGGCGGCAATCACTCGGTTTTCCACCCGCGACAGGCGTGCATCACCCGGCGGGACCACGCCCGATCCGCGTTCCAGCGCGGCGAGCACGCAAGCCGGCGCGGCGATCTTCCAGCGCCGGATCAGCGCCAGTGCATCGGCGGGTGTCGTCGCATCCCCCACCGTGGGACCCGACGCGATGATCGCCGGGCTGTCCCCCGGTACGTCGGATATCATCAGCGACAGCATGCGCGCCGGCCAGGACGCCGCGCCAAGCTGCCCGCCCTTCACCCGGGACAGATGTTTGCGCACCGTATTCATGGCATCGATGGCGGCGCCCGAGGCCAGCAGGGCGGAATTGACCGCCCGCTTCTCCTCCAGCGTCACGCCCTCCACCGGCTGTAGCAGCAGCGCCGACCCGCCGCCGGAGATCAGGGAGAGGACGAAATCCCCCTCCTTCAATTCCCGCAGCAGGGCCAGGATACGCGCGGTCGCAGCCAGTCCGCGCCCATCCGGTACGGGGTGGGATGCTTCGACGATCTCGATCCCCCGGCAGGGCCTGCCATAGCCGTCACGGGTGATCACCAGCCCCTCGCAGGGACCCCAGACCGATTCCACGGCCTCGGCCATCCGGGCGGACGCCTTTCCCGCCCCGATCACCAGCACCCGCCCGGTCGCGGGTCTGGGCGGCAAAGCCCGCGGCACGCAAAGCATCGGATCGGCCACCAGCACCGCCCGGTCGAATACCTGTCTGAGCAAACCCGTCACGCCCGTCCTCCTCCCCAAACACCCGCCTGAAGATTCGCACCGGCGGGCTTTCCAAGTTGTTGCATTCTTAGTACAACTTGCTTCACAAACTGAGCCGCGACGAACAGGAACCGTCTCGATACCGGCAGAAAGGACTGCACATGGAGACCGTGGAGTATGGCCCGCGCGGGCTGATCGGTGTGATGACGCCACAGGCGAACACCACTGTCGAGCCGGAATTCTATCTGATGTGGCCGCCCGGCTACGCCATGATCAATGGCCGCCTGACCAGCCCGAAGAAAACCATCGAGGAACGGCTGGTTGACTATTACGACGCGCTGGAAAGCGAGTTGGTGCAGTTCGCCAATGCCCCGATCAAGGCCGTCGCCGTTGCCTGCACCGGCGCGTCCTATCTGGTCGGCGCGAAGAAGGAGGCGGAACTGGTGGCACGCTGGACCGCCAAGGCAGGCGTTCCCGTCATCACCGCCGGCATCGCCGTGGCCCAGGCCTTCCGCGCCATGGGTGCCAAGCGAATCGGGCTGGCCTCCCCCTACCCGCCGGGGCTGACGGAAATCAGCGTCGGATACTGGAACGATATGGGTTTCGATGTCGGGGCGGTCGCCGGCACCTTCAACACCGATCCGGCCTTCCATCCGATCTATTCCCTGACCGCCGACAGCGCGGATGAATGCCTGCTGGCCCTGGACGCCAAGGATATCGACGCCATTGTGATGCTGGGTACCGGCATGCCGACGCTGGAACCCATCGCGCGCGCGGCCAAGCGGTCCGGCCCGCCCGTGATTTCCTGCATGCTGGCCCTGGCCTGGGCTACGCTGGAAGCAGCCGATGGCGGCTCGGCCGATCCGCTGGCGCGCCTCAAGGGTTTCATCGCGGGCGATGGCTGGGCGGAGCGTCTGGCGGCCCAGAAGGCGGGCGCGGCGGCTGGCCGGCCCTGAACCCCAGGGCCTGTCTGCATTCAGGTTTCGGGCGTGGCGCGTGCCGGATTTTGGATATGAGCAGGAGGGACGGGTGCGGTGGAGTGGTTCTCCACAAGCGCGGCCCGACACATTCAGGACCGAAATCCGCCGCGCCCCGGATGGGGTTTGGCACAAATCGCCCATTTTGGCGTCGCGGAAGCTTGAAAGGGGGCCACCCTTCCTACGCTTTCGCTCCTGAAACTGGGCGATTTGTGCTCAAACCACGCTCCAAATCCTGAATGCAGACAGGCCCTATCCGATCGGGGTCCAGCGCAGCGTAGCGGACCCCGAATCGCGGGTCAGGGTCATGCGGTATTCATAGCGGTCGGGCGGGTAGAGGCTGAGCTGGTGCAGGATCGCCCTGCCATCCGCGTCAAACACCACGCGCCGCATGGCAAGCAATGCCGCGCCGACATCCAGCCCCAGCTTCTCCGCAACGCCGGGTTCCGCGACCGCCACGGTGATCGCCTGTTCGGCGCGTTCCATGACATGACCGAGGCCGTTCAGGATGATGGTGACGGGTGTGCCACCCATCACATCCTTGTCGATGCCCTCGGCAATCGTGCCGGGTACATGGATGACGGTATGCGACACCGGCCTTCCGGCCTTGCGGCGCAGGCGCGTAATAGAAAGGCAGTCCGATCCGTCCGGCAGGCCCAGCGCTTCACAGACGGCGCCGCTGGCCGGACCGTGATGGAAATCCAACACCTCCGCCTCGGTATCCATGTCCAGCGTGAACAGATTGCTGCCGATGGCGGAAATATCGTCGCGCTGCCCGCCGCCCGTTTCCGTGGCGCAGGGAAACGTGCCCGCCCCGCGTCGGCGCCGGACCAGGCCTTCCCGCTCCAGCCGTTCCAGGGTACGGCGGATGGTCACGCGCGACACACCGTGCTGCGCGGCCAGATCGGGTTCCGACGGCAAAGGCCGGCCGGCCGGGAAATGACGGTCGCGCAACTGGCGCGACAGGACAAGATAAAGCTGGTGATACAGCGGTGTTCCGGTGCGACGACCGGCGCTGCGTTTATGGGGCTGGGCAGGAGCAACAGACATTACAGGCGCGTTTCCACAACTATTCTGGCCGGGTTTCGGCCCAAGGTTGTCGCAGCTTGTCCCGATTGGGCCGGTTTTGTCCATGCCGGGAATCATTTTTGGCCTCTAGGTGCTTCACTCCTCCACTCATTTGTATTATTGATAGGACAACATGGAGCATTCGAATGGGTGAGAGCTGTGACACAGAATAAGGAATTTGACGTCGACGTGGCGATCAGTGGCGGCGGGCCGGTCGGTCTTTGCCTGGCACTTTTGCTGGCCCGCCGGGGCATTTCGGTGCATCTGGTCGAAATCGCCACCAACATTGACGAGGATTTGCGCGCCTCCACCTTCCACCCGCCGACCCTGGATTTCCTGGATCGGCTGGGCGTGACGGAAAAGATGCTGGCGCAGGGTCTGCTCTGTCCGCATTGGCAAATTCGCATGCATCCCTCGGGCGAGCGCGCGGTATTCGATCTGTCGATCCTGAAGAACGACACCAACCACCCCTATCGCCTGCAATGCGAACAGTGGAAGCTGAGCCGCATTCTGGATGCGATGCTGCAGGACGAGGATCTGGTAACCATCACCCGTGGCTATAAGGCCGTCGACATGGCGCAGGATGCCGATGGCGTGACGCTGACCATCGGACCGGTCGGTGAAGACGGCGAGATCATTCCGATCCGCGCCCGCCATGTGGTGGGTGCCGACGGGGCGCACAGCTTCGTGCGCAAGGCGCTTGGCATGGATTTCGAGGGGTTTACCTATCCGGAAACCACCATCCTGGCGACCACGCTGTTCCCCTTCGAGGAGCATCTGCCGGGCATCAGCAATGTCAGCTATTGCTGGAAGCCGGGCGGCAATTTCGCCCTGCTGAAGGTGCCGGGCCGCTGGCGCGTCTCCATCTATCCCGATGAGAATCTGTCGCTGGAAGAACAGATGACGCCGGAGGCCATCGAACACTCGTTGCAGGATATCGTGCCCAAGGCCGAACCCTATGAGGTGCTGGAACTGCGCCCCTATCGGGTGCATCAGCGCATCGTGGACAGCTATACCGCCGGCCGGGTGGCCTTGGCCGGCGATGCGGCGCATCTGAACACCCCGTCAGGCGGCATGGGCCTGAATGGCGGCCTGCAGGACGCGTTCGGCCTGGCCGATGCGCTGGAAGACATTCTGCTGAAGGGTGCCGACCACGAGGACCGCTTCAAGCGCTACAGCGACAGCCGCCTGCCGGTCGCCCGCGACCAGATCCTGGCCCAGGCCCATGCCAACCGGAACCGGATGCTGGAACGCGACCCGGAACGGCGCAGGCAATCCCTGGCCGATCTGATCGCGATTACCGAGGACCGGGAGAAGCTGTACACGCATCTCTTGCGCTCCTCCATGATCACCGGCCTGCGCCAGTCCGGCCAGTTGCCGATGCCGGCCTGACAGGCAAAAAGGGTGTCATCCCGGGCGAGCATCCGTGATGCGCGACCCGGGATCTCCATCCGTCGAAAGATCCCGGCTCCGCACCTTCGGTTCGGGCCGGGATGACAACAAAAGACCAGCGTCACAACGCCTTGGTCATCATCAGTGTCATGCGCCTTGCGAACGCGGCCGGGTCGGGCAGGCTTTCCCCTTCCAGAATACGCGCCTGATCAAGCAGCAGCAGCGCCGCATCCGTCACATCCGACGCCATATCCTTTTCCGCCAGCGCCTTGATCAGCCCATGCTTCGGGTTGATCTCCAGCACGCGCTGCGAGACGGTATCGAGCTGCTTGTGGCGCTTCAGCAGGCGTTCGATATTCATATCGAGCCCGCCTTCCGCCGCCACCAGACAGACCGGGCTGTCGGTCAGCCGGTCGGATTTGCGTACATCCGACACCGCCTCGCCCAGGGCCGTCTTCAGCTTGGCGATCAGGGTGGACAGCTTCTCATCCTCCCCCTCCGCCGACTTGTCTTCCGGCTCGTCCTTCGCCTTCACCGCCGACAGATCGGCCGAGCCCTGCGTCACGGATTTGAACGGCTTGCCGTCGAACTGATGCACGGCCGGAATCCAGAACTCGTCCACCGCATCGGTCATCAACAGCACATCGATGCCCTTGGCCTTGAACCCTTCGATCTGGGGGGAGCGCTTCAGCGCCTCCACATTCTCACCCGCGATATAATAGATCGCCTGCTGGCCTTCCGGCATCTTCGCCACGTAATCGGCCAGGGATATCCAGCCATCCTGCGCGATGGAGCGGAAGCGGGCCAAGCCCAGCAGCGGATCGCGCTGGCCGACATCCTCGTAAATGCCTTCCTTCAGCACGGGGCCGAAATTCTGCCAGAATTCGGCATAGGCCTCGCGCCCCTCCTCGTCCTTCGCTTTCTTCTCGATCTCCGAAAGGACGCGCTTGACCAAGCCCGCCTTGATCTTGGCCAGCACCGGGCTGGTCTGCAGCATCTCGCGCGAGATGGCGAGCGGCAGATCCTGCGAATCGATCACCCCGCGCAGGAAGCGCAGCCAGGACGGCACCAGGGCCGAACAGTCATCGGTGATGAACACGCGCTTGACGTAAAGCTTCACATGGCTGCGCCGGTCCGGATCGAACAGGTCGAAGGGCCGCATGGTGGGAATGAACAGCAGCCCGGCATATTCGATCACCCCTTCGGCGTGGAAATGCAGCGTGGACCAGGGCTCGTCGAAACCATGACCGACATGGTGATAGAACTCGGTATATTGCTGCTGGGTAATCTCCGATTTCGGCCGGGTCCAGAGCGCGGCGGCGGCGTTCAGCTGCTTCGGCTCACCCTCCGCCCCCTGCAGGATGATCGGCACGGGGATATGGTCGGAATAGGTTTTGACGATGCGCTCCAGCCTTGCGGGCTCCAGGAATTCCTTCGCGTCGTCCTTCAGGGTCAGCACGATATCGGTGCCGCGCCCGGCACGTTCGGCCGGGGCCAACTCGTAGCTGCCCTTGCCGTCCGACACCCAGGACCAGGCTTCCTCAGCCCCTGCCCGGCGGGAGGTGACGGCGACCGCAGAGGCCACCATGAAGGCCGAATAGAAGCCGACGCCGAACTGCCCGATCAGCGAGACATCCTTGCGCTTGCCCTCCTCCAGCGCGGCCAGAAAGGCACTGGAGCCGGAGCGGGCAATGGTGCCCAGATTGGAGATCAGCTCCTCGCGGCTCATCCCCGCGCCGCTATCGGAAATGGTCAGCGTGCCCGCAGCCGCATCCGGCTTCAGCGTGATCGACAAAAGCGCATCGGCGATCCGCTCCGGCGCCTCAATCGCCTCATAGCGCAGCCGGTCGCAGGCATCCGCGGCGTTCGAAACCAGTTCGCGCAGGAACACCTCGCGCTCGGAATACAGCGCATTGGCGACGATATCGAGCAGGCGTCCGACTTCCGCCTCGAAGCTGCGGGTCTCGGTCTTCATCGTTTCGGTCATGGCGTCTTTCCCCGGTCTTGATCATCTGCTGGGTTCGCGGGCCGCGATATAGGCTGGCCGGCGTGGCGGTTCAACTCCCGTCCCACAGCCCATGCCGCGTCAGGAAGACGGCCATCCGGTCTATCACCGCCTCCGCCCTCTCCAAATGGGGAATATGCCGGCAATTCGCCAGCAATTCCCCTTCCGCCGGGCCGGATAGCGCATCCACGATCCAGCCCACATGCTCCGGCACGGCATAGTCATCCTCCGCCCCCTGGATCACCAGGCAGGGCGCCTGTACATCGCCCACCACATCGGCCACGCTCCAATCCGCATAATCGGGACGCAGCCAGGTATCGTTCCAGGCCCGGAACAGCGCCTCGGTCTTGTCGCCATGATGCCGGGCCAAGCGCTGCGGCAGATCGGTTTCCTGCCAGGCCCGCCGCGCGATGCGCAGCCCGGCTATCGTGCGCGCATCAACCAGGATATGCCCGGCTTCCGCGATCACGGCTGCAACCGGATGACGGGCGGCATAGACCAGCGCGATGGTCGCCCCGTCGGAATGGCCGAACAGGATCGGCGGGGCGGACAGGTCCAGGGCCGCGATCAGCTCCGCCGTTTCGCCCCAGGCGATGTCCTTGTGATAATTCGTGCCGCGCGGGCCTGGCGGAAACGGGTCGGACCGGCCATGGCCCAGTCGGTCCCAGGCGATCACCTCGCGCCCGAAGCGCCGCGCCAAGGCTTCCGGAAAATCCCGCCACATGCTGATGGCGCCCAGCGCCTCATGCAGCAGCAGAATGGCGGGCGCGGCCGGATCATGGGTTTCGGGCCGGATGCGCCTGACCGCGATTTGCCCCTGGGAGGTGGTGAGGAAGCCGTCTTCCATCCGCATAGCCGTCACACCCGTCACTTCCAGATCGGCTTGCCCGAGCCGGGCAGGCCCAGCTTCGGCCACAGGGCATCGACCTTCGCCACCACATCCTGGTCCATGAACAGCTTCTCGCCCCATTCCCGCTTGGTTTCCGGCGGCCATTTATTGGTGGCGTCCAGCCCGATCTTGGAGCCCAGGCCGGATTCGGGCGAGGCGAAATCCAGATAGTCGATCGGCGTGTTTTCAATCACCGTGATGTCGCGGGCCGGGTCCATGCGGGTGGATACCGCCCACATCACATCCTTCCAGTCGCGCGCATTGATGTCGTCATCCACCACGATCAGCCATTTCGTGTACATGAACTGGCGCAGATAGGACCAGGCGCCCAGCATCACCCGCTTGGCATGGCCGGGATAGGCCTTCTTCATGGAAATCACGGCGATGCGATAGGAACAGCCTTCCGGCGGCAGCCAGAAATCCAGGATTTCCGGGAATTGCTGGCGCAGCAGCGGGATGAAGACCTCGTTCAGCGCTTCGCCCAGCACCGAAGGCTCATCAGGCGGGCGACCGGTGAAGGTCGACAGATAGATCGGCTTGCGGCGCATGGTGATGGCCGACACCCGGAACACCGGGAAGGGTTCAACCGAGTTGTAATAGCCGGTATGGTCGCCATAGGGGCCTTCATCGCCATATTCATCCAGCAGAACATGGCCCTCCAGCACGATTTCCGCCTCCGCCGGCACCTTCAGCGGCACGGTTTTGCAATCGACCAGATCAACCTTCCGTCCGCGCAGCAACCCCGCGAACTGATATTCCGACAGGGTGTCGGGTACCGGCGTGACGGCGGCCAGGATGGTACCCGGATCGGCCCCCAGCACCACGGCGGCGGGCATCGGTTCGGGCCGGGAATCCTTCCAGCGCTTGTAATGCTGCGCCCCGCCGCGATGTTTCAGCCAGCGCATCAGCGTGGTATTCCGCCCCGTGACCTGCATGCGATAGATGCCCAGGTTGAAGGCATCGGTCTTGTCGCCCTTGGGGTTCGGCCCCTGCGTCACCACCAGGGGCCAGGTGATCAGCGGCGCGGGTTCGCCCGGCCAGCAGCCCTGCACGGGCAGCAGCGACAGATCCACATCATCGCCGGTCAGCACCACCTCCTGCACCGGGGCGGAGGAAACCGTGCGCGGCTTCATCGCCATCACGGTCTTCAGCAGCGGCAGCATGCCCAGCGCTTCCCGGATTCCGCCCGGCGGTTCGGGCTGACGCAGGAAGGCCAGCGTCTCCCCCACCTCGCGCAGCTGGTGTGGCTCGCGGTCCATGCCCCAGGCCACCCGCTCCACCGTACCGAACAGATTGACCAGCACGGGGATATCGCTGCGGCTGCCATCCGCCTTCACCGGATGTTCGAACAGCACCGCCGGGCCGCCTTCGGCCAGCAGACGGGTCTGGATCTCCGTCATCTCCAGATGGGTGGAGACCGGCTCGGAAACCCGCACGAGGCGGCCTTCCCGCTCCAGCCTGTCCATGAAATCGCGCAGCGAGGTGTAGGGCATGCGGATGTTTCCTTGCAGAATTCCGGCGATACCTAACGGATCGACCGCACCCTGTCGAGCCGACTGTCCGCCTGAATGCCTCAAGCTGCATGTCCAATAACACCGTTCGGTGAGGGCCGCGTACCGCCCCTACTACCAAGACCGAAATCAAACGGCCATCCGGTCGAACCCGACAATCTGCTCACGCTATAACAACGAGTATAAAGGAGGCGCCGTATTGGCCCATCCTAAATTACACATCAATCACGTCGAGTGCTTCAGGACGGCGGCCTCAATGTTGTCCGGAATTCGTCGCACCAAGCTGACACCAGTTCCGATCACCACCATCTTTACCACCATGACGGAAAGCACCAAAAATATCTGCATCATGAAGGCAATGGGGCTAAGCATAGCTCCCGCCGTCCACAACCGTATAACTACGGACTTCACGGCCTTGCGCTTGTTAGCCGGGATATCGGCCATCAGGTCGACCTCCGCACGTGAATGCGCGAAAACAACACCGAGAGACACCAAGAGAAAATATAGCCACGGTGCTGTTGGGCTAACCACACGTGCCATGAGTTCGCTGATAGCACGGCGATGCCTTTCTGGGATGTCGAGATCGGAAATCATCCTATCCCCATCAACCGCAGCCTGGATTCTAAACCCCTGCGTGGCGCGAATGAGCCTGTAACGAAACAGCAAATAGCCCAGAACGACCAGAACCACCCATCCGAGAGGATAAAGATTGGTCATGTCACTCATCCTTTTTTTCCCTATTTGCCCTGTCTTTCACCACCGCGTCGTCCACCTCCTTGCGGATAAGTTTTGCTGTTCTCGGCGCCAGAACATAGACGATAACCGCGACAACGAAGTGCGCAATGCCAAACGTCACTATATCTGTGCGCGCCCACTCTATATAGGCGATGGCGACGTCAGGCCAATTGGAGCACGGTGACGCATCCGAACACTGGGTCATATGCCCCCCCCATCATTTTGTCGACATGATGGCGTCCGGACAATCAACTGTAAAACGAAAAAGTGCAGAAACCTCTACGCGCGATGGCTATCACCGGCAATACAACGTTTGTGTAACCCCTCTTCGTGTTACGGTAGACCGACTTCCTGCATGACTATGGAAAATAGCTCTCCGCCCAGCCAAGCCGTGCGGGCAGTTGACCCCGCCGCCCCCTTCCCGTACATCTCGCAGCCGCAATATGAGCGGAGGGCCATGGTCATGTCGGATTTGTTCTGGGTGCGCGGCGGGATTTACACCAATACCGATTTCACCACGCTGGCCCCGGGCCAGAAGCATATCGACCTTGGCCCCTTCGACACCTATGAAGAGGCCGTCGCGGTCTGGCGCGGCAAGTCGATGGAACATGTCGACGATGCCTATGCGCGCTTCTACATCCAGCGCGAACAGCATGTCGAATATTGGGTGGTCGGCGGCGTCTATACCGACACCAGCTTCAAGACCATCGCGGGCGGCCTGACGGAAACCCGGATCGGCCCTTTCGACAGCCTGGAAGACGCCAAGCTGGAATGGAAATCCCGCGCCATGGCCAGCGTTGACGATGCCTGCGCCCGCTTCCGCATCGACAGCGTCTGATCTTACCGATCCGGACGCGGCCCTGCGCCGCGCCTTCGGCTATCCCTATGCCGCGCCCCGGCAATCCTGGCAGTTCCGGGATGGCCGGGTAGAGGCTTTCGACCCCGGTCAGCGCGCGGGCCGCACGCCCGTGCTGGCCATCGGGTCGAACCGTGCGCCCGAACAGCTTGCCCGCAAATATGCGAACCTGCCGGGTACCCTGATCCCGGTGGAGCGGGTCTTCCTGCGGGATTTCGATGTCGTTTACGCCGCGACGCTGGCCCGTTATGGCGCGGTGCCAGCCATGTTGCAGCATGTGCCGGGCAGCCGGGTCGAACTGATGCTGACCTGGCTGACCGAGGCACAGCTTGCCCGCATGCATGCCACCGAGCTGGGCGCGGCCAATTACAGCTTCGCCCGGCTGGAGCGGGTGCATCTGGAAACGGAGACGGGTGAGGTTCGGACCAGCGCCCTCTGCTATGTCGGGGCGCGCGGCGCCTTCACGGATGACGAAACGCCGGCCTATGCCCTGGCGGCAGTTCCGGCGCGGAACCGCCGCCTGCCGCAAGTCGATACGCGCCATATGCTGGCGCGCTTCGCCCGCCTGCTCGATTGGCCGGGGGATGTGGAAAGCTTCACCCTGACCGCAATCCGGGATGAACGGCAGCGCCGCGCCTGGATCGATGCCCTGGCCGCCCATGCCAAACCGTTCGGCTATCCCTGGACGGCCCTGGGTTAGAGTGGTTTCCCCTCGTACTGAGGGGGCCGCAGGCCCGTCTCGACGTGCGAGGGGATTTGCCTAGGCCTTCACCAGATCCTTCATCGGCAGCATCACATCGCTGCCGGGGAAGACCGTGCCATCCAGGGCGGCTTTCGAAATACCCAGATGATCCGACAACACCCCTTTCAGGACGGAGCGCAGATCCACCGTCGGCATCAGGTCGCGGCTTTCATGACGCTGCGCCAGGGCCAGTCCCGGCCAGTCGACGATGACGCGACCGCCCGCCACCGCGCCGCCCAGCAGGAACATGGCCCCGCCGGTGCCGTGATCCGTACCGCCCGTGCCGTTGACTTCGACCGTGCGGCCGAACTCGCTCATCGCCACCACCACGGTCTGCGACCAGGCTTCCGCGCCCAGCCCCTGTTCCAGCGCCACCAGCCCGGCGCCGAGCCGGCCTAGCGCATCGGACATACGGCCTTTTTCCAGCCCCTGGCCCTGATGCGTATCCCAGCCGCTGAGGTCGAGCGTGGCCATGCGCGGCCCGTCCGGCGCTGCCAGCAACTGCCCCGCCGCGCGGGCCAGACTGGCGAAATCCGAGGCCCCCTTCTTCGGGGCCTGCTCCGGGCCATCCATCTCCATCGCCCGGGCAATCGCCGCCTCCGCCATCGCATCGGCCTGCACCCCTTCTTCGAAGGCATAGGCCAGCGTGGGGTCCAGCGCATAGAGCGCCGCCATCTTCTCCACCAGCTCCGGCGGCAGGCCGGGCAAGGGCGATGGCGTCCAGGAGGAGACCGGCGCTTCCCCCCGCAGGATCTGCGGCATGCCCTTGGAGATGGCGATGGCATCGCCCCTTTTGCCATCCAGGGCCAGGATCATCTGATTCAGCCAGCCATCCTTGCGCTCATGCGGGCGCGACGCGCCGGTTTCCAGCACGTCCTGCGCATCGAAATGCGAGCGTTCGCGATAGGGGGAGGCCACCGCATGCACCACGGTCAGCTCTTCGCGTTCCCAGAACGCGTGCAGCGGCTGCAGGGCCGGATGCAGGGCAAAGCCATTGCCCAGCTCGACGCAGGCCTTGGGGTCCAGCGCCAGCGGCCCGCGCGCCAGCGCATAGCCCGGATCGGCAACGGGTGGCACGGCATGCAGCCCGTCCATGCCACCGCGCAGCACGATCACCACCAGCCGTTTCGACCCGGGCGCGGCAGCAAAGCCCACCCCCGGCAGCAGGGTGGCGGCCAGGGTGCCGGACCCCAGCAGGGCAAGGGCATGACGTCGGGAAATCGCCTGGATCATTCTCACCTCCTCTGGAATTCGGGACTGGCCAGCGCCAGGAACAGGATTTCGGCCTTATTGGCGGAAGTCGCCATGATCCGCCCCGTGACTTCGCCCAGCCCGGCAAGGCGTTCGGCGGTCGCGCCCCGTTTGGCAAGCTCGCCGGCCGCCCGCCGCAGCCAGGCAAGCCGCAGCATGATCGCCTGCGGACCGGCCCAGGAATAGCTGTCATCCGGCCAGCCCGCCGGCGACGGGGCGGCCCAGGGCGCCTGGCCCAGGACGCGCAGGGCATTCACCAGCTGCCTGTCCTCCACCTCCCCCAATTCGGGAAAGCTGCGCAAGGCCGCCGCCATGATGTCGTCGGGGCTGCGCAGCTTGGCGCCGGGGGCGGACCAGATTTCCTCCCGCGCGACCAGCAGGCGCATGACATGGGTGATATCGCCGTTGCTTTCGACAAAGCCCCTGGTCAGGGCCGCTACCGCCGCTTCGGGCGGTTCGTCGGCAATGTAATGGCGGGCAAGTTTCATCACCACATGACGCGCCGTGGCGTGATGGGCGGCCAGGTTTTCCAGCGCCAGCCTGCCCTCCTCCTCTCCCGCCTGGGCATAGGGTGTGGAGAGCAGCATCTTGGTTCCCGGCTCATGCTGATCCGCGTGAAAGCGGAATTCCCCGCTTTCACGGTCCAGCCCCCAGCCGGTCAAAATGGCCGCCATGGCCTGTACATCGTCCTGGGTATAGCCCCCCTGCACGCCCAGCGTGTGCAGTTCCAGCAATTCGCGGCCATGGTTCTCGTTCAGGCCACGCTTGCGCCGGATACCGGCCGGAGAGGTCGGACCGATCGATTCCGCATTGTCCAGATACATCAGCATCGCCGGGTGGCGGGTGACCGCCAGCAGCATATCGGCGAAGCGACCGGTGGCATGCGGCCGGATCGCCTCGCGCTCGAAGGCTCCCGCCACCGGCCAGATCGTGCCGCGTTCCACCGACACGGTGAAATGGTTGGCCCAGAAACGGACCAGCCGCTCGCGTACAGGATTGCCGGTGCTGGCGGCCAGACGCGTACGCCAGGCGGCCTCCGCCTCGTAATCCTCGCGCAGGGCCTTGCGGGCCTCGTCGCGCGCCTCGGTCTCGCCGATCTTTCGAGAGGCGAATTCGCGCGCGACCTGTTCCTGGGAGGGTTTGAAGCCGACGGGGATATCCGGCTCCTCCCGCGCTTCCAGCTGTTCGATCACCCAGCCGCGCGGGTCGGAGGCTATGCCGACCAGCTCTTCCGGGGATGCCCCCAGCGCGAAGCGGCTGGCGGCGATGGTGGCCATGTCTCGCGACATCCTGTCTCATCCTTCCGTCTGCGCCCTCATGTCCCATTGCACGGTCGGAATGTGGCGAAAGCTGGATCACGGCAAGGCGATTTCGGGCGGGGCAGAACCGTACCCCGCCCGAAGCCGCATCAGTAGTACCAACCTGCTCGGTCTGCGACCGATCAGGTATGGGTTTCGCTCAGGCGCCGCGCGGGCTTGACCAAACCGCGACGAGCGGGGCTCATCACGGCGTGGTATAGCCCCTGGTGCGCAGCCAGGCCTGCATCTGCGCGATCTCGGCGGTCTGGGCGGCAATCACCGCCTCCGCCAGCTTTCGGATCTCCGGATCATCGCCATGCTTCAGGACGATTTCGGCCATGTCGATGGCGCCCTGATGGTGGGGGATCATGCCGCGGACGAAATCGACATCCGCATCCCCGGTCAGGGGCATGGCCATATCGGCGTGCATGCGGTCCATGGCTGCCTGGCTGTCCTGGGCATAGGGAATGCTGCCCTGCATGGGCATCTGCCCGCCATCACCGGAATGGCCGGCGTGCTGGGCCTGGGCCTGGGCGACAGACAGGGTGGCGGCCAGTACGGCCGCCAGGGCGATACGCGTGATCATCTTCGTCATCTCCGTATGTAATAAGCAGCGTGATAGCGGTGCGGGATGGGCGCCTTGCAGCGTCCTCCTCACCCGCGCGGCGGCTCATACGGGATATCGGGGTCGATGCCGGTCAGACGCTCCTGCGGGCTTGCCAAGCGGCGAAAGCTCCGCCAGTCGCCCGGCTGGCCAGCCGGGCCTGGCATGGGCAAGGCGGTTGCATGCATCGGACAGGCTGCCCGCCAGCCATCGCAGCAGGGCGTCGGGTCGGCTGGGCAATCGGGCGCGGGGGTCGGCTGCGCGCCATGTCCTGCCCCATGTCCCGGACCATGCCCATGTTCCATGGCGGCTGCCGCCATGGGATCATGCGACGCGCGGGCCTTCCCGATTTCGGACAAGGGAAAGCCCGCCGCCAACACGGCCAGACAGACCAACATGGACAGCAGGCTTCTGATCATGCCGGGAATTCTAGCGCCAATGCGGCGCACCCGCCAGGGGCGGGGCGCCGCAGATACTCAGTAGTGACATTCGTCATAGACCGGGTTGATCTCGCCCTTCCAACGCCCGTGATAGGCTTCCAGCAGGCGTTCGGCCGGCGTGATGCCGCTTTCGGCGATCTCGAACAGCTCATCGAGATAATGCTGCTCGTCACTGCCCTTGCGCGACAGCATGGCGCGGCGCTTCAGCCCGTCTCGGGAAATCTTCAGCATGTCCAGCGCCCAATCGCGTGCCAAACGACCCTTATGCGGGGCGTTGAGCGCCAGCTTCGGCACCGCATCGCGCAGCGCGCCCATTTCGGTAACCGACCAATCCCGGATCAGGGCTTCCGCCTCGTTCAGCGCCTGGCTGTCATAGAGCAGCCCGACCCAGAGCGCGGGCAAGGCACACAGCCTGCCCCAGGGTCCGCCATCGGCGCCGCGCATTTCGATGAAGCGCTTCAGCCGCACCTCGGGGAAGGAGGTCGTCATATGGTCGGTCCAGTCGCCCATATGCGGGATCTGGCCTTCGAACCCTTCCAGCCGCCCGGCCAGGAAATCCTTGAAGGATTTGCCCGCCACGTCATGGTATTTCCCGTCGCGATAGACGAAATACATCGGCACGTTCAGCAGATAATCGACCCAGCGTTCGAAGCCGAAGCCATCCTCGAACACGAAGCCCAGCATGCCGGTACGGTCCGGATCGGTATCGGTCCAGACATGGCTGCGATAGCTCAGATAGCCGTTCGGCTTGCCCTCGGTGAAAGGCGAATTGGCGAAGAGCGCTGTCGCCAGCGGTTGCAGCGCGATGGAGACGCGCATCTTGCGCACCATATCCGCCTCGCTCTCGTAATCCAGATTCACCTGCACGGTGCAGGTGCGCAGCATCATATCCAGGCCCAGCGTGCCGACGGTGGGCATATAGCGCTTCATCACCTGATAGCGGCCCTTGGGCATCCAGGGGATTTCCTCGCGCTTCCATTTCGGGATGAAGCCCATGCCCACCATGCCCGCCCCGATGCGGGCGGCAACCTGTTTGGTCTCGTGCAGGTGCTGATGCACCTCGGTACAGGTTTCATGGATCGACTGGACGAGCTTGCCGGAAAGTTCCAGCTGGCCGCCCGGTTCCAGCGTCACCGAATCCCCTTCCGGTCGGCTCAGGGCAATGATGTTGCCGTTCTCCACGACCGGGGTCCAGCCGAATTCGACCAGCCCTTCCAGCATGGCGCGGATGCCCGTTTCGCCCTCATAGGGCAGCGGGCGATAATCCGACAGCGCATAGACGAATTTCTCGTGCTCGGTGCCGATCCGCCAATTGGCGGGTGGCTTCGACCCCTGATCCATATAGGCTACGAGCTGGTCCTTGCCTTCAATGGGCGTACCGCCCGATGCCGCCGGAGCCGACATGAAATTCTCCCCAAAAGGTTCACTCTAGACCGTTCGACCCGGCGGGCGTGACGCCCCGTCGCCACGTAGAGCCTGCCAGATTGAGAGCACGGTGATCGCCGCCGTCTCAGCCCGCAGGATACGCGGGCCGAGCCCGATTGCCCTTAAAAGGGCATTGCCGGAGAGAAAGGCAAGTTCCTCCCCGGAAAAACCGCCTTCCGGGCCAATCACAAATCCGACAGCCGACCGGGCGGGACACTGCATCAGCGCATCCGCCAGGGGAAGAGCCTCGCCCGCCTCCGCCGCCAGGAAAATGGGAATCTCGGGATTCCAGCCCCGAATGAAGGCCGCAAGCGGCTGCGCCTCCTCCAGCACCGGCAAATCCAGCCGCTCGCACTGCTCGGCCGCTTCACGGATCTGAGCCTCGATCCGTTCTCGCTTCAGCCGGCCATGGCTGGTGCGCTCGGTCAGCACGGGGCAAAGACGGGTCGCCCCCAGCTCCACCGCTTTTTCGATCAGCACATCCAGGCGCTGCTTGCGGATCGGCGCGAAGGCCAGCACCAGCGCGGGCGGGGACGGTGGCTGCGGCCGCGTCCGGCGTTCGGCCACGGCTTCGCCCCCCTGTTTGGCGAAGCGGGCAATGCGCGCCAGCCATTCCCCGTTGCGGCCGTTGAACAGCTGCACGGGATCGCCAGGGGCGAGGCGAAGCACATGGCGCAGGTAATGCGATTGGCCGGGATCCAGCGGCACGCCAGCCCCTTCGGCAAGATCGGATGGCACGAAAAGCCGGGCCTTGCCGGTTTCGATCTCGTCTTCCGCCCCATCCTGCTTCGCCATGCGCCCTCCAGAAAATCCGGCGCAAATTACCCTCGGCGGCGGAGCATGCGCAACGACCAAAGACCGCGCGGTTCAGAGGTCTCGCAAAGGGCTGGCCGGGTCGCACCATTCGCGGCGCACGAAATCCACCGTGGCGGGCTCCAGATAGTGATCCACCCGATCCTTGACATGGGCGATCAGGGCCGCCTGGCTGCGGGCGGCGGACCAGTCCTCGGCGCTGCCCTCCGCCCCCTCCAGGCTGCGCGGGGGCTTGTCGGACAGCACCCGCCATTTGGCGCACCAGCTGATCGACCACAGCCACATCAGCCGCCGGAGCGGCAGGAACCAGCCCCGCATGCCGCGTGCGAATACCGGATCGACCAAATCCACCCAGCTTGCGATGGCGCGCGCGATCTGCCCATGGTCAAGCACGGCCTGGCTTTCCACATCCCAGGTGGTCGAGGTGTAGAGCGTGGCATGGGCCAGATCGAAACCGGGCGGCGCATAGCGCGCCTTTTCCAGATCGACCAGAATCGCCGAACCGTTGGGACGGATCAGGAAATTGCCCGGATGCGCATCAAAGGCGATCAGGCTGCGCGGCGGTCGCGACGTGCCGGCCACAAGCCCGCGCGCCCATTCCAGCTCTTCCTCCAGGAGGTGCCGCAGATCGGGATCAAGGCCCGCCGCATCGAGATGTTTTGCCTGGCTGCGGATTTCCGTCAGCATGGCGGCCAGATTGTCGCGCGGGGAGGCGAGAGGCGGGCGGGCGCCTGCCGCTGGCAGCGGCAGGGCATGGATCGCGGCCAGGGCTTCCACCACCACGTCCAGATCCTGCGGGAAACGCGCCGGGCGGCCACCGACCCAATCCACCACCAAAGCGCCCATCGGCAAATCCGGCGCCGGGGGCAGCGTTCCCTGCAGCCGGGGGCTGTGTCCGCTGGCCTGCGCTCGGTCGAAACAGGTGGCCTGATATAGCAGGTTGGCGTCGGGTGACAGACGCATCTGGCTGTGCTTGGGAATCCGCGCCAGCCGTTTGGTCGAGCCCAGCCGCACATGCCAATGAGCCAGACCGCTGTCTTTCAGGGGATAGAACGGCTCCTCCGCCAGCACTTCCAGCGCCGGATGGCGGGCAAGACCCGCCCGCAGGCCGGACAGGATCGCTTCCAGCCCCTGATAGCTCATCGCCGCCCCTTTCCGGTTTTCCAGCGGCGAAGATCGGCCCCGGTATCGATATCCGCAAGCGTTATCGGCAGCACCGCGCTGCGGCCGGGCGTTGCCGCCAGACTTGCCGCCAGCGTGTCTGCGCGCGACCAGGCCACCCCGCGCAGCCAATGCGGCGGCAATACCGTGCCGGGTCCCCGGCCGATGCACCAGAAGCCACCATCGCGCGCCGGGCCGAAGACCACACCCGGCCGACGGATCGCCTGGAAGGCCGCACGGATATGCGACGGGGTCAGGTCGGGAATATCCGCCCCCACCAGCAGCATCGGCCCCCGATGGGCGACGCGCAGCAGATTGACCATGCGGCGCCCCAGATCGCCCCGTCCCTGCGGCAGGCAGGCGACCGCCTGCGTCCAACGCGGACGCCCCGCCGCCAGACGGTCGGGTGACAGTGCCAGCATCACCTCCACACCCGCCGCGCGCTTCGCCCCGCGCAGCAGGGCAGCCAGGGTTCCGCGATAGAAGCGCAGCGCCGCGACCGGACCGATATCCCGCGCCAGCCTGGTCTTGACCCTTCCCATCACCGGCGCCTTGGCCATCACGATCACACAACCGCGCATCAGGCATACAGCCTTGCGATCAGGCGGGGCGGCAGCCCCATAAAGTACAGCGCCAGACAGCTGAGGTTGCGCAGCGGGCGCAACCACCAGCCGTCGCGGCGATAGCGTGCGGCACTGGTCCGGGCCGTGGCGGGGAGCCGCACCAGACGCCCCCGCCCGATCCGGCGCACCAGGATCACATCTTCCATCAGGGGCTCGTCCGGATAGCCGCCCAGCGCCTGATGGAAATCCCGATGGATCAACAGGCCCTGATCGCCATAGGGCAGGCCCAACACCCGCGCGCGCCAGTTCGCCAGCCGGGACACACGGGCAGCACCGCCCCCTTCCTGATCGAAGGCCAGGTGAAAATAACCCGCCCGGTCCGTCGGCCCCTGCAGGAACCGTGCTGCCGCATCCGCCCAGCCCGGCTGCAGCACCGTATCGGCATGCAGGAACAGGAGCCAGTCGCCCCGCACCGCAAGCGCGCCTGCGGCAAGCTGGCGCCCGCGTCCCGCCGGGCTGTCCACCAGCCGCGCCCCATGGGCCAGGGCGATGGTGCGGGTCGCATCCCGCGATCCGCCATCCACCACCACGATATCCCCTGCCCGGCCCGCCAGCGCATCCAGGCAGGCGGCCAGCCCAGCCGCCGCGTTCAGGGCGGGGATGACGATGCCGAGTGCGGAAAGGCTGGCGGGACGATGCGGCTGCAAAACCATTTCCTGGGTAGGACTTGCCAGATCGGGTGGTCCCGCAGGATAACGCTGGTTGAGGGGATTGGCGAACACGACTGGGTGAGGAGCGTTTGAGCATGACGGAACCGGCCGGCATGAAGCCGCAGCGGCGGGCCTGCTATTATGGCGACTATCTGATGCTGGACCGGGTACTGTCCGCCCAGGCGCCGGAAAGCGCCCGCATGGGCCGGATGGCGCATGACGAGATGCTGTTCATCATCACCCACCAGGCCTATGAGCTGTGGTTCAAACAGGTCCTGCACGAGATGGACCGCATCCAGTCCGATTTCAGCGAAACCCCGCTGGACGACCGCAGCCTGTCGCGCGCCGCCAAGGGGCTGGAGCGCATCCGCGACATCCTGAAATTCGTGATCGGCCAGCTCGACATCCTGGAAACCATGACGCCGCTGGATTTCCTGGAATTCCGCGACATCCTGTTCCCCGCCTCCGGCTTCCAGTCCACCCAGTTCCGGCTGATCGAAATCCGGCTGGGGCTGAAGCGTGAAACCCGCATCGCCCTGGACGAAAAACCCTATGAATCCCGCCTGCAGGGGGCGGATCGCGATGCGGTCATGCTGGCGGAATCCCAAGCCAGCCTGTTCAACCAGCTGGAAGCCTGGCTGTCGCGTACCCCTTTCCTGACCCAGGGCGATTTCCGCTTCCGCGATGCCTATCGCAAGGCCGTGGTCGCGATGCTGGAGGCCGATCTGGCCTATCTGGAAGGCCCGGGCGCGGCTGCCGATTCGCGGGAGGCCGATGCCAGGGCACTGGAAAAGGCCCTGACCCGGTTCCAGGCGATCTTTGAACCGGATTCCGCGCCGGGCGCCTGGCGCATGACCCCGCAGGCGGTGGAAGGCGCGCTGTTCATCACGCTCTATCGCGATGAACCGGCGCTGCAGACCCCGTTCCGGGTGCTGTCGGCCCTGATGGATATCGATGAAGCCATGACGCTGTGGCGCTATCGCCACGCGCTGATGGTCCAGCGCATGATCGGGGTCAAGCTTGGCACCGGCGGCTCGTCGGGCCATGACTATCTGGCCGCCACCGCCAAGGCCCATCGCATCTTCGGCGATCTGTTCCAGCTGTCGACCTATCTGATTCCGCGATCCGCCCTGCCCACCCTGCCGCAGGAAACCGCGCGGCGCATGGGGTTGGTCTATGCCAGCGAAGGGGCAAGGCCATGAGCTTGGACCTGCGCGCGCATTTCAGCCATTTCCTGAACGCCGATCCGGACCGGCTGCATCTGGCCGCCCATTCGCACCATTTCTGGCCGGATGTCGCACGCGCGGCACAGCTGGACATGTATGACGATGCCGCCAGGTTGGCCGACCGGAAATGGGGCCTGATCCTGGGCGAAATCCTGCCGCAGGTGCAGGCCGCCACCGCGAGCATCCTGAACCTGCCGGACCCGAACACGATCGCGGTTGCCCCCAACACGCATGATTTCGTCAAGCGCCTGTTATCCTGCCTGCCCGCCGGGCGGCCGCCGCGCATCCTGACCACGGATTGCGAGTTCCATTCCTTCGCGCGGCAGATCGCGAGGCTGGAGGAGGAAGGGCTGGTTTCCGTGACCCGGATTGAGGCCGAACCCTTCGACAGCTTCGCGGAAAACTTCACGGCCGCCGCTGGGCTAGGCGGCTGGGATATGGTGTTCCTCAGCCAGGTTTTCTTCAATTCAGGCGCAAGCAGCGGGGATATCGCGGCACTGGTCGCGGCCGTGCCGGATGACGAGACCCTGATCGTGATCGACGGCTATCACGGCTATATGGCGCTGCCGACCGACCTATCCGGCCTGGCGGATCGCATCTTCTATCTGGCCGGGGGCTATAAATACGCCATGGGCGGGGAAGGCGCCTGCTTCCTGCATTGTCCGCCAGGCTATGGCCCGCGTCCGCGCGATACGGGCTGGTATGCCGCCTTCGGCGCGCTGGAAGGCAAGCAGCAGGGCGTGCCCTATGCCCCGGATGGCAGGCGCTTTCTGGGCGCCACCTTCGACGCGTCGGGCCTGTATCGCCAGCGCGCGGTGCATCGCTGGTTGGCGGAGATCGGCCTGTCGGTGGAGGCGATCCACGCCCATGTCCTGGCCTGCCAGCGCGCCTTTCTGGATGCGCTGGGCACCAGGAACCTGCCGGGGCTGGGTCGGGCCGATCTGCTGACGCCCCTGCCCGCCGATGGTCGCCACGGCCATTTCCTGACCTTTCGCGGCCCGCATTCGGCCGCCATCCATCACGCGCTGATGGCCAAGGGCATCATCACCGATCTGCGCGATGACCGGCTGCGCTTCGGCTTCGGCTGCTATCACCGGCTGGAGGATATGGCGGAGGCGGTGGAGCGGATTTCGGCGGCATGGTCCGGCTGAAAGGAAGTGGAGGAGGCTTGCGCTCAACCTCCCCCCTCCCCGACTGCGACAGCCCCCGGAGTTAGTCCGTAATCGGCGCCCCTGAGCCGGGAAGCTCAGCACCCGTCGCGGGGATGCGGGCAATCACCTTGATCTCGAAGTCAAAGCCGGCCAGCCAGTTCACGCCGATGGCCGTCCAGTTCGGATAGGGTGCCTTCGGGAAGACCTCGTTCTTCACCGCCATGAACGCTTCGAACTGCGCCTGCGGATCGGTATGGAAGGTGGTGACATCGACCAGATCGTCCAGCGTGCATCCGCCAGCGGCCAACGTGGCTTTCAGGTTTGCGAATGCCTGGCGCAGCTGGGCCTGATAGTCCGGCTCCGGCGTACCATCAATACGGCTGCCGACCTGTCCGGAAACGAACAACAGATCGCCGGAGCGGATGGCGGCGGAATACCCATGGGCATCGTACAGCGCGTGGCGTTCCGCCGGGAAAACCGGGGTTCTCGTCAACTGGGTCATGCTTCTTTCCTTCGGATAGGGTGCGGAAGGGTAACTTCGCTTCTTCCCAGGTGCCTTCGAATTTCATATACGAGGCGTATGTTCAATATCTTGCATACGTCCCGTATGTCAATTGATATACGATGCGTATGTAAAAAGGTACACCCGATGGCTGGCAAGACCCGTGCGACCATGATGGAGGAAACCCGCGCCAAGCTGATCGCCGCGGCCCGCAGAAGCTTTGCCGATAAAGGTTATGCCGCGTCCTCGATGGATGATTTGACCGCCGATGCCGGTCTGACGCGCGGCGCGCTCTACCACAATTTCGGCGATAAAAAGGGCCTGCTCGCCGCCGTGGTCGCCCAGATCGATGCGGAAATGGCGATGCGCGCGCGGGAAATCGCATCGGGCTGCACGGACAGGTGGGAGGCCCTGATCGCCGAAGGCGCCGCTTATATCGAAATGGCGCTCACGCCGGAGGTGCAGCGCATCGTCCTGCGCGACGGCCCGGCCGTTCTGGGCGATCCGTCGCACTGGCCAAGCCAGAGCGCCTGCCTGGAGGAGACCAGAAAGGCTCTGACGCAACTGGCTGGCGAGGGCATGCTCAAGCATGTCGATATCGAAGCAGCCGCGCGACTGCTGAACGGCGCGGCGCTGAATGCCGCCCTATGGGTTGCGGCCAGCCCCGAACCGGAGGCCGTGCTGCCAAAGGCGGTTGAGGCGTTCAAATGCCTGGCCGCCGGTTTCCTGGCGCGCCCGTCATAGGGCTTTTTTCCCGCGAACCAGCCGCTTCGCGGCCCGCAAAGCCGGTGCAACGGCGTATTGCGCGACCGGGATCAGCGCCAGCCCGGCCACCAGACCGAAGATGCCGGAGCCGAGCGCGAAAACCGCCCAGCCCTGCAGCCCGCCGCCGGCCGCCTGACCCAGCCCTTCCAGCCAATGGGCCAGGGACAGGAGGCGCAGCTCCTCCAGCCCGTGCAGCAGGATTCCGCCGCCGACCCAGACCATGGCGGCGGTGCCCAGCGTCGCCAGCGCAACCAGGAAGATCGGCATGCCCTTGACCAGCCCGCGCCCGATCCCCGCCAGCAACCCTGCCCGCGATTTGGCCAGATGCACGCCCAGATCATCGGCCTTCACGATCAGCGCGACGCCGCCATAGACCAGCACGGTGATCACGATGCCGACCAGCGCCAGGGTAATCGCCCGTACCAGAAGGCTGCCATCGGGGATGGAGGCCAGGGCAATGGTCATGATCTCCGCCGACAGGATGAAATCGGTCTTGATCGCGCCGGCGACCTTCGCATCCTCCAGATCACGCGGGGACAGGGCCACGGGTTCCAGCTGTTCCTCATGGGCATGGGCCGCATGGGGGACCAGCGCCTCGAACACCTTTTCCGCTCCCTCATAGCAAAGATAGGCCCCGCCCAGCATCAATAGCGGCGTGATCGCCCAGGGTGCGAAGACGGAAAGCCCCAGGGCCACCGGCAGCAGGATCAACAGCTTGTTGCGCAGGGAGCCGAGCGCGATCCGCCCGATCATCGGCAATTCGCGCGCGGCGGGAAAGCCCGTGACATAGCGTGGCGTCACCGCGGCATCATCGATCACCACCCCGGCCGCCTTGCCGCCCGCCTTGGCGGCATGCGCGCCGATATCATCCAGCGAGGCGGCGGCAAGCTTGGCCAGCCCCGCCACATCGTCCAGCAAAGACAGCAGGCCAACACTCATCGCGCAATCCTTCCACCGCGGGTTCGCGCTGAAGATGGCGGTAGCCGTGATTTGTCGCAAGGGGGCAAGGACCCGTCTTCCATCCCCGACGACAACGCTTTAGGTTCGAGGCGGACCACGCCCCGCCACCCGCCCTACGGATTTTTGTCCATGTCGCACACGCCGACCAAAGCCCCTTTCGGAAGCTGGGCCAGCCCGATCAGCAGCCAGATGATCACGCGCGGCGCGGCGGGTCTGGGCCAGGTTGCCCATCTGGACGGCCTTGATCTGTGGCTGGAATTCCGCCCCTGGGAAGCCGGTCGGGCCATCCTGACCAGCCGGGGCGCGGATGGAAAGGTGGAAGACCTGACCCCGCCGCCCTTGAACCTGCGTTCGCGCGTGCACGAATACGGGGGCGACAGCTTCTGTCCGGGTGATGGCGCGATCTGGTTCATCGACTTCGCCGATCAGCGCGTCTGGCGCATCCCGCCCGGCGGCACGCCGGAAGCGATTGGCGCACGGACCGGCGCCGGGCTGGGCGAGCCGATCTGGGATGGGACCCATCACCGCCTGATCCTGGTGGCGGAAGACCGGCCCCTGGCCGGTGAACCGGAAAACAGACTGGTTGCCATGGACCGGCACGGCCAGTTCCATACCCTGGCGGAAGGGGCGGATTTCTATGCCTTCCCGCGCCCGTCACCCGATGGCAAGCGTCTGGCCTGGCTGGAATGGAGCCATCCGGACATGCCCTGGGATCAGGCCAGGCTCTGCCTCGCCACCCTGGATGAAAACGGCCATCCCGGCTCGAAGACCGTGCTGGCCGGGGGCCAGGGCATAGCGGCCTTCCAGCCGGAATGGGATGCGCAGGGCCGCCTGCTCTGGGTCGATGACCGCGACGGATGGTGGCGCCTGTATAGGGAAGACCGACCGAACCAGCCCCTGGTTTCGGTAGAGGCGGAATTCGGCCTGCCGCTCTGGCAGCTTGGCGCGCACAGCTATCGACCGCTGCCCGATGGGCGGATTTTCGCCACCTATTGCCGCGATGGCATCTGGCGCAGCGGGCTGATCGATCCCGATGCCGGAACGCTGGAGGAGCTGGAGCTGGGCCTGGCCGGGCTCGGCCCCTTCATGGCGGCAGGCGCGGGGAAAGTGCTGGGCGTGGCGCATTGGGTTGACCGCCCATCCGCCCTGGTCGCGATTGATCTGGAAGGCCGCAGGGTGGAAATCCTGCACTCCTCCATGTCGATCGATGTACCAGAAGGGGCCATCTCCCGCCCGCAGCCCATATCCTTTCCCGGGGCGCAGGGACAGACCGCCCATGGCTTCTATTACCCGCCGACCAATGCGGATTTCATGGGGCTGCCGGACGAAAAGCCGCCGCTGATCGTCAAAAGCCATGGCGGGCCGACCAGCCAGACCAGCCCGTCCTTCTCGCTGAAAATCCAGTTCTGGACCTCGCGCGGCTTCGCGGTGCTGGATGTGAACTATTCCGGTTCCACCGGCTATGGCCGGGCCTATCGCGACCGGCTGAAGGGACAATGGGGCCTGGCGGATGTCGCCGACGTGGCGGCCGGCGCGCGTTTCCTGGCCGAACGGGGGCTGGCCGATCCGGCCCGGCTGATCGTCACCGGCGGCAGCGCCGGCGGCTACACCACGCTGTCGGCCCTGACCTTCACCGATGTGTTCCAGGCCGGCTGCAGCTCCTATGGCATCGGCGATCTGGAAACCCTGGCACGCGATACGCATAAATTCGAAAGTCGCTATCTGGATGCGCTGGTCGGCCCCTGGCCGCAGGCAGCCGACATCTATCGCGCCCGTTCGCCCATCCACCATGTGGACCGGCTGAACTGCCCGGTCATCTTCCTGCAAGGGGCCGATGACAAGGTGGTGCCGCCCAACCAGGCCGAAGCCATGGTCGAGGCGCTGGACGCCAAGGGCGTGCCGGTCGCCTATATTCTGTTCGAAGGCGAGGGCCACGGCTTCCGCAAGGCCGATTCCGTACGCCGGGCTCTGGAAAGCGAGCTTGGCTTCTATGGTCGCATTTTCGGCTTCACACCGGCCGGCGAGATCGAGTACCCGACCATCCGTAACCTGACAGACTGGGATTGAAGATGAAGCTCTACGACTATTTCCGTTCTTCCGCCGCCTACCGTGTGCGCATCGCGATGAATCTGAAAGGTCTTTCGGCCGACCGGGAATTCATCCATCTGCGCAAGGGCGAGCAGCGTGGCGAGGCCTATCGCGCCATCAACCCGCAGAAGCTGGTGCCGACCCTGATCGACGGGGATGTGACCCTATCCCAATCCCTGGCGATCATCGAATATCTGGACGAGACGAAGGATGGCGCGGCCCTGCTGCCCGCCGACCCGGTGGGTCGGGCGCGGGTGCGCCAGCTGGCCCAGATCATCGCCTGCGACATCCATCCGATCAACAATCTGCGCATTCTGGGCTATCTGACCGGCAAGCTCGGCCTTTCGGAAGAGCAGCGGGACGAGTGGTATCGCCACTGGGTCAAGGAAGGGTTCGAGGCGCTGGAGGCCCTGCTGCAGGACAAGGCGACGGGTACCTTCTGCCATGGCGACAGTCCGACCCTGGCCGATATCTGCCTGGTGCCGCAGGTCTTCAACGGGCTGCGCTTCAAGGTCGATATGGCGCCCTATCCGGTGATCAACCGCATCTATGCCCAGTGCAACACGCTGGACGCCTTTGCCGAGGCCAAGCCCGACGTCCAGCCGGACGCCGAAGCCTGACCAGCCAAGCTGGAAACCATCCGGGGCGGCTGCAACGCCGCCCCCATCCTGCGCGTTTCCATCGTTGGACGCGGGCGCCGATTCATGCCCAAGATGGGCGTGAAGGGCGCTTTCGGTCGACCGATGGGGACGGCTTCATTCGTGGCAATACATATCAGCTACGAGGTTTACGCGCTGACCGACGGGCGCTGGCAATTACAGGCCAGCCTGTCGCAGAACGGCCGCGAGGCCGCGATGGAAGCCGCCAGGCAATTGGACAGCGAAGGCTTTGTCGATGCCGTCGCCGTCGTGCGCGAAGCCTTTGATCCCCGCAGAAACCGATCCGAGGAGCTGGTGGTCTATCAGGGCGGTCGCCGCAAGGCACCGCCTCCAACCTCCGGCCTGAAGCCTGTCGACGCGCCGCTCGTCGCCGCGCGGCGCTTCGTCGGCGGGGTGGAGGCTGCCGTCGCCATGGCGAAACCGCCGGAAGGTGGCACGCCGATCGGCCCCCCGCTTGACCGCGCTCTGACCCGCATGGTGGATGACGCCCATCGCATGCTGGGGCTGGAGATCGACGCCCATACCCGCTTCGGCCTGGCTCTGTTCCTGGCTGGCATGGCCGAAGAGCTGGGCCGCGCCTGGCGGATGGAGGAGGTCGATGTCGCGGCGGAAATCTCCCACCAATTGATCCGCATGGGCTTTTCCGAGGATGGCGCCCCGGCTTTGGTCGCCAATCTGGATGAATATCTGCTGCGCAACCGCTTTTTCAGCGTCTACGACGCCGGCCGGGCCCGCACGCGTGAAGCCCTGGCCGGCAAGCGCGGGCAGACGGGCCTTCTGGAAGCACTTGCCATGTGGGCAGCCCCCGCGCTCGACCCGCCGCCGGTGATGCGCACACGCGAAGGGGTGGCGCCCTATATGGCGGTGCTGGCAAGCGAGATCGTCCAGGCCGCCCGGCTGCGCCGCCAACATGGCATGGCCTGGGAAAGTCGCATCCTGCGCAGCCATGACGAGGTGATGCGCGAGGCGTTGGAGCATTTCGGCGGGCGGGAAATCCGCCATCTGGGCCAGGGCATCCTGGGGGTCTTCATCAATATCGACCATGCGCTGGAAGCCGCCCTGGCGGTGCAGCGCGGCGTCGCGCGCTTTGGCGAATTGCTGCCCGATCACCGCTACGACCTGCGGATCGCCATCGCCGTCGCCGAACCGATCCATGATCGCGGCGTGGTGCATGATACTCCCGTCCGCCTGGCCCGCCGCCTGCTGATCGAGGCGGAGCCGGGCGATGTGGTGGTAAACGCGCTGGCGGCCCGCATCACCACCCCGCGCGCGGCAGGCCTGGAATGGATGCGCGTCGTCACCCTGAAGGGCTTTGACGAGGAACAGGCGGTCTATCGGGTCGTCCGGCAGGAGGAAGAAGCACCGCAGCCGA
>Ga0209066_10001138_pt1 | contig 36014 bp, 25 predicted proteins | sample All_14_2_FD_187198 | JGI IMG/M metagenome (GOLD analysis project Ga0209066, IMG submission 187198) | Freshwater microbial communities in response to fracking from Pennsylvania, USA - Allegheny Zone_MetaG_DW_15 (SPAdes) (version 2) ... | reverse complement strand
CTCGTCAGAATCACCTACGAAGGCCGCTACGGCCAGCTCTACACCGAATCGAGCCCCATCCAACGTAAAATCATGGAGACCTTCGGAATCACGCTCCCGGCATAGTTACACCGCTCGGGAAATGAGGTTTCATCGTACATGTTCTCGTTCCGCGGAACGGGGCCATACTGGCGTATGAAGCGAATGAAGTTCATGTTAACCCTCTAACCAGGAAGCATACTGACATCAACGGAATCATCCCATGCCTTCAAAAAATCTGATGCCGTCTGAAATCGGCGATCTGGGTCAAATTGCAATGCGCGAAATAAAACATCGTAAAATGCATGAGGCAACTTACTTTCCCAATCATTTGCGCATAATACCCCTCCAGGAACCTTACGGTTCAATATGAACCAGAGAATCATCGCTAATTGGTAAACATCGGATCTTTGATCTATCAAGTCTCGACTGGTATAAAAGGACGTAAGTGCTTCAGGCGAAGACCAAAATGCCGGTCCGACCACTCTCTTTCCATAATTTGTCACATGTATGGCATTTTTGTTTGCACGGCTTAAGCCCAAATCACCAACCAACCAGTCATCCCCTAACACAAGAATATTTTCTGGCTTAAGATCTCGGTGAATTGCGTGTTTGTGTAATTCGACGAGGGCCTCAAGCAGACCACGTATTCTGCCAACAATGGCTGTTTGCTCAATGGTCGGCACTAATTGCAAATATTCGCGCAAATTTCTATCAGCTTTTTCCATCACATAAAACGGAAAGGAAAAATCAGCGTTCACTGCCGTTGATTCGGAATATCGCCAACGCGCCTCGCCACGGTCAACAAAGTTAACAATAAATTGATTATTAATTTTTGATAACAACTCAATTTCTTGCAAAAACCTCTTCTTGTCAACGTTGTCGAAACTCTGGAGGAATTTGACAGCATATTCATCTCCTGAAGACACTTCAAAACAAGAATAGACAATACCGTTGCCACCTTTGCCAATGAAGTCTCCTATTTTAAACATAAATCTATCACCCTCAAATGAAGGAGACACTGGCGCATACTTATTTTTCTTGTCAGTTTTTGTCTTCATACCGGCACTCGAAAAAGAGTCGATTTACGCTCCAAACACTTCGAATGACAGATAATGCAATTTGAAAATTGAAACACCTTATCTTCAGGTCGCCAACATAACATGCAATCTTCAACAATATTACTTAGCTCAAAACCTTCTCCACAAACTGGGCAGATTGGCCGCTCAAATGCCTCCGAAGAATCGCCATTAATAATGTCAGAATACAGTTTTAAGAACCTCTCTGCGCCACTTTTCGTAGGTTTACTATTCAAATACGTTCCCTTCAAAACATCATACAAAAAACCACACCGCCAACTTCTGCTTCCCAGTGTATTAGCCTGAGATACACACTTAATTGCATATTCAGAAAACACTTTGATATCGGACTCGGGCTCTATCCAGTCATTGAGCATATCAAGGTCGGCTCTCAAACCGTCAAGTTGCGTTGAACCGAGCCCTCCGCCCTCTTCATGAAGCATATTAATAGCGGCAAAAAGGCTATAAAAATCAGCTTTCTGCTTGTACCTAGATCTATTTAGTTGTGACCGAGTGCCTTTAAATATTTGTTCAACGTCTGCCAGTATATTCTCAAATCTCTCACGGACACGTGTCCGCTCTTCCAAATCCCATTTCATGAAATCCGCGTAGTACTTATTCAGACTGCTAGCCTTATCTTGAATCCCGCCCAACAGAACAATCAACAGCTCAGAAACAAACTCAGAATCTTGCATCCGTTTTCGAGCAGGTCCAGAAAAGAAACTGTGTATGTCAAAAAAGTCAAGATTTGCCAAACGATCCGCCATTGCTAGAAAATCACCTGGAAAATCAGCGCGTCTTAATTCTTGGTCATTCAATATTTTAGTATATTTGTTGACTCTTGAGAAAACATCACGAATCATGTCATCAGTTGCGTTTCTTATTTCATTCACGTCAAGTTTGTATGACAATATATTTTGTTGTTCGCCAGCGGGTAATTCGAAAAAAAACTTACCTATGAACTCGCCTTGGTACGGCATGCCAAGCGGATACTTTCCATCAATGAATTCCAAGATTGAAGTAATCCGTTGTTGACCATCGATTACTATTCGGTATGTATCAATGGCACGAATTTCTGCCTTCAAAAAAAACTTTGGCATTGGGATGTTGCGCAATATTGTATCAATTAACATAATTTTAGCGGCATCGCTCCAAACAAAATTGCGCTGAAAATATGGCCTAATTTCAAACAAATTTCTATTTCGCCAATCTCGTATATCGGCGACTTTGAAAGTGGTTGAATCCCATTCACATTTCATTTTAAACGGCCCTTTCTATAACTGGCAAATCAAACACGCCTTCTGCGCATACTCGTCGTCATCCCAATACCCAAGCACCTCCCCGAGTGTCTTGTTGGGTCTGTTCTTTCGATACTGCTCCTGTAACTCAAGATCTCTCCTCTTAATCCTCTCACGAACCTCGGGCTTACGTAGTTCTGCAAGCGGCAAACCTTCAATCCAGGTGTAAGTTTTCTCCGGCCTATCCGGATCAACTTTCTCATATTTGATGGCTTCTTCGAACTGGTCATTGTGGGTCTCGTAAAGGCGAACCCATTCAATCGTTCTCTGAAAGAAGCAGAAATAGCAACCAGAGTGTAACCGGCCCCAGCTCAAATATGGCGGCATTCCGATCCCGCTTTCCTCAAGAATCTTCATCACACCTTTTAGGTCAATGCCGTGCTCTTTAAAAGGAAAGACCGCGCGAATATTTTCTTTAGTGCTGATGTAGCCAACACGGTCCTCGTCAGCACGGATTCCCACGTAACTGATAACATCGCCGTCACCAATATACTCTTCGAACGGACGAAGCTTGAGCAGTTTCGTGCACCAGCGCATTTTCGGCGACGGCAAGCAACCGTCAAAAATAGTTAACCAATGCGAAAATGTCCCGCGAGGGTTCAGCCGATGGATCTTCTTTCCGAGGAAGGCCTCGACGCGATCAAGATACGAATATGTTTCTTCAAGCTCACAACCCGTATCGCAAAAGACATACTCCATCTCAGGAACCTTGTCCCGCATGAAGAGTGCTAACGCAGTACTATCCTTCCCGCCAGACAAACCTAGAATGTGGCGAGTCCTTTTGCCCTCACTCATTGTTTTGTCCCTTCACTTGGAAGATTATCCCATAACCATTCACTGATTGCTGCCAATCCGGTCTCAGCATCAACAGTGGCGAGCGTCTTGACAAGTTGCTTCTTGAACTCGACAAGTTTAGCCTTCTGTTTTTGATCCAAGAACATCACTTGCCCTCGCTCTTGTCCGGATTGTTCTGTTATAAAAAGGCGATAGGCCTTCTCTTGAGAACGATTTTTCTTAAAACCAATTGCTTCGGTCCTGACAAAACGGCCCGCAAGGCTCGTCAACTCTTGCTCGAACACACCCTCGTCAACATCATTCCACTTCTGCGGTGTTTTCTGAACGACATAGTCACCGATCGATTCGAGCCATTCGCTTTCCGGCAGATTATCCATCATCAGGCGCATGGCAAAGCCTTTGATTCTAATTTCCGCCACCGATTCAATGAACGGGATCGCACGATTCGCGAGCGACGCGCGAATCGTGTGGAAATCCCCGCCGAGACCAAAAGCTTTGGCAATCTTATCTTTCAGACGGATTTTTAGTGCGCCATATGCATGCCGCAATTCCTCAACAGCATCACTAAGTGTACCCACAAATGCGTTCAAAACCGCTTCGGGTATTTTATCGCCAGGTTTGAACGCCGCATGACCACAAGCCGTCGGCAAATCTCTGAAAACAAAATTGATGGGCTCTCTAGCCTCTGAAATTACAGACCGCACGGCTTGCGCAACCATCCCGATCTGGCGAGTCTTCAAACTGTATTCAGGAAGCCCAACCCGAAACCGGCACAAGGCCGCAACAACGTCCAGCAGTTCCGTCTTGTTAGGATCCACAAACCCGCAATTGAAAGCAATCCGCTTGAAGACTTCGCGCCGAACACCTTCTATCTTGCAGTATTGGATCTCATAAATGCGTGCCGCCTTTACAATCCCTGCAAGGGTTTCCTTATGGATCTCACTGACAAAAGACCCATTATTGTAGACCGCAATATCATGTTGATGGATAAGCAAGACAATCGTAATAATCAGGTAGGCCAACCCGGCACGCACACCAAAAGGCTGTGCCGCTATCAGATTCACGAGTTCAAGCACAGGCACTCTTTGGTCAGCCCGGTCACGCAAATACCTCTCAAGCGCCGAAAAAACAGGTCGAAGCCTTAAAACATCCTCCTCTTCAGCAGGTAAGCCAACCTGCCAAAAGCCGTTTCTCTTGCAATGAACACACCCGTTTTTAAAAAATGCCAAGTACATTGACATCTCAGGAGGCCGTTTCGACTCGTCCATCCCAAAAAACGGTTTGTCCTCGGCCGCAAACATGGCCTCAATCAGGCGCATCTGGGCAGCGGCTCCAGCCGAACTCAAGGATTGCCTGTTGAGAACCTCATGTTTGAAAATTGGTGCTTCACAAAAGAGATCATCACAAACACCCGAGACCGCGGACTGAATATTGCTGACCTCAATTTTAATTCCCTGCCGATACCATGACAAAGCGTCACCGCTAACACGGCACAGCCCAACATGAGTTTCCAGACTGTGAGCCAGTTCTGCCTTAGAAGCCTCAAGCTGTTGCATGACCACGGAGCGAGCAACCTCATCATTGGCCAAACCATCGGTGTGCTTTTCGATCCACTCCCAACGCCGAACCGCATCGATATGTTGGCTCAGTTCCGCAAGCGAGCGCGTAACTCCTATGAGAACACGGTCGCCAGTCGATAACGTTCCTTCAGCAAGAATCCGCTTTGTTTGGGTTACCTCATCCTGATTTTCGCAAAGCACATAGATGATTCGTCCGTCACCCGAATCCGAACCCGCCTCCAATTTGACTTTAAGCATGTCTGAGGAACAATAGTCTACTTCGAACCACCGGAGATTTCCTGTCTCAATATAATGCCTTCTTGCCAAAATCGGTCGTCTGGGCAGATATTTTTCGATCAAACTCGACACGCGGGCAGTCTTGATTTCTGCCTCGGCCGATCTCATGGCCTCGTCGAGATTTACACTCGTATTCGGCCAGAGGCAATACCCCCCTGCACGCCCAAGGGTAAAGAGTGTTCCCGCCTTTTTCAATCGTGCAATGGCACTGTGAAGTTCGCTCGGTGGTATCCCTGGCAGACACCATTCCAGCGCTTTGCTGGTAGGCCGCATCGACTGATCGTCCACCAGATTCAAAACGGCAACGCACTTTAACACTTTTGACTCAACATCAGACTCGCAGACTCGATCCACCATCGACTGGATATATGCCCAACGGGTCAGCACGGACGCCCGTTCCATACGATGAATTTGATTCGCACGGACATAGTCGTAAAAGTCTGAAAGCGTGTAAAAATCGGAGGGCGCTCTTCGTTCTGCGAAGGCACTCAATCCGAACGGTTCATTGGCAAACAAGAAGCCATATACAGAACGGTCATTCTGCACAAAGCGCTGCATGAACTTAAACAACACGGGGACAAAGAAAGGATGCAAGGGGTAGAGTTCTGCAAACAATTTTTTGAGGATATTCGCCTCTATCTTACCGCTTACCCATCCCTCATCTAAAAGCGCCTTTGCTGCTTGCTCAATGACGCGCACGCTTTCGGCAGGGATTTTATCCGTATCCTCATCCAACAGATGAGCAATGATCGAAAGGCTTTCTGTAAAGGGCTGCTCAAACTGGATTTCCTCAAACCGCCCGGCCACCTTCTCCCATTCCCTAATCGTCGCAATTCCCAAACGATCCGCATACGCACCAACATTCTGATGCAACAGCGTTATCAGCACAAAGGGCTTTTCTTGGTTACGAGCTGCCATTTCCGCCATTTGTTGCAACAAAAAGACATCATCCTCTTTGGGGTTCAACGCCGCATATTCGAGGGCCTTACCCAACTCATCGAGAATAAGGAGCACCCCATCGCCTCTGTCAAAAAGTGACTTCAGACAATCCATTGCCTGCTCAGAAGGCGTACGATCCGTCCTTTTTAGCGCTTTGATTGGGCGCCCGGGCCTTGATGCGCTAAAACTTTCCACTCCTTTTATCACGGCTTGAGCCAAAGGCGCTTTCGAGCAAGTCACCAAAATCGGAGTCAACGCCATCCCACATTTTGGTAACGATGTCAGACTCTTGGGCAACGCCTTGCCGCTCAAGTGACGGGCCAAAGCCAAGGCGAACGACGATTTCCCGCAACCATATGGCCCAATAACACGCCAGGCGCGTAATGCTGACCCCTGCCGTAGGCCATCAACAACCCGTGCTATATACCCGCGTATCGAATCGGTCAGACAATAATTCGCAAGGGCATCATCGGCGTAAAAATCGCGATCAAGATTCGTTGACCGATAGAACCGAGTCGAATGCTCCGTTGAGCGAGACATGCCTGCTGTTCGGCCTTGCGACACCAATCCATTCTGCTTACCCGACATAGCTACCCTCGAAGACTTCTGCCAGACAATCGGCAGCAGATTGCTTCTTCCTGCGTTTGATCAAATGTGTGCTGGCGGTCTCAACCGACATCAGCAATCCATGGCTCGCCTTCTCGATTTGCGCCATGCGCTCGCGAACACTTTGTTCGGTCAAGCGAAAGATACGGCCGGGACTACTGTTTCCTGCGGCAATTTCTTGAAAAGAGACAACGTCACTTTCACCTTTGCGTTCCATGTAATCAGACACCGCCCAACAAAACAACTTAATCGGGAGTTCAGGCCTTGCCTCAAGCGTGAAAGCAAAGGTGTCGTTCCCCCGGCCATCTCCGGAGTAACGCCTGACCAAACCGAGATCAACCAAGGGTGAATCCAACGTTTCTTCACGCGACAAATACTTGTGTTCACGGCCAGGTGCGTAAGTGTGAATGAAAACTTCGATGTGGCTTTCAATCGTTTTGTCTGAAATTGCTCCCACATCATATGCTGGATATCTCTTGATCTCAGTAACCAACCGATCCGCTTTCAGCTCCTGATACGGCCAGTGGTTAAACAGGAAATCCCATCCAATTAGGCTAGGGTCTGCGTGAGCAAGCTGCCAATGCAACAACCACAAGGTGGCGGGATGTTCAAGGTATGGGTCATGTCCATCAGTCCCCAGCAAAGCCTCGCCAAACGGAGTAACTCTGCTCGTTCGCAAGGCCTGGTCTTGTTCGATGACCCCAAAACACTCACCCCAAAATCTAACCGCCCGCACCATGTTCTTGCCGACGCCCAGCGTCACCATCGCGGAATCTTCATCTTGAAACAAGGCAGGGGTTTCAGCCACATACCTCACCGCTTTGGGCAGCCAAGCATACCGCACAGCGAAGGTCTCGTGCCCCGTAATTTTTGTTCTTATCCCTGTCGCATCCATCGTCATTCCACCTTCAGGCTTGTCACTTTCTTTCGCCGAACACTACCGTTCTTCGCTCTCTCGACAGAATTCAATTGATATTATCAAACTGTGCCGATGTATGACCACGATAATCACTTGGATCCAATGTTCTTATTCTAAACAATCAAAACAGCAAAACCAACACCCCACGAACAGACTTCATCCGCAATGGTTGACGCATTTTTTGAAGGGTACAGTAGCAAATCGACCTAGGGCGCATTGCTTGTGGAGCCATGATGTCGACTACCAAACCGTACCGTCCTCGCATTCAGTCGGGGTCATAGCAGATCGTTTAGGCCAGGCTGCTGTTTTTGCACTCTAAACCGCATCAAATTGCGAGGGCGGCATAAAAACAAAAAAGCCCAGCAAAACCGAGGTTTTCTGGACTTTTAAGATGGTGGCGGGTGAGGGTCACGATCCCCCGACCTGCGGATTATGATTCCGACGCTCTACCAACTGAGCTAACCCGCCGCAAAAAGTTGTTGTACTGTACAAAATATCGTCCGCGGTGTCAACGGGTATTGGGAGAAGTTCGTTAGAGAAGTTCGTTAGTGCGTTAGTGCGTTAGTGCATTAGTTAAGAGGACGGAGGGTGGGAGAGGTTCATTAGAGAAGTTCGTTAGTGCGTTAGTTCGTTAGTTCATTAGTTAAGAGGACGGAGGGTGGGAGAGGTTCGTTAGAGAAGTTCGTTAGTTCGTTAGTGCATTAGTGCATTAGTGAGGGAAGATGGGGTGGACGGCATTTACGGTTTACAACTCACGACTCACAATTCACGGCTTACGGTTTACGACTCACGATTCACGATTCACGGCTTACGGTTTACGATTCACGACTCACGATTCACGGCTTACGACTCACTATTTACGACTCCCCCTCTCCCCTCCTCACACTTCCCTCCCGCATAGACGCCTTCGGCGCGGCGCTGGGCGGCGCGTTTGCTGATCGACGTGTCTTCGCGGACGTCGAGGCCGAGCTTGGCGATCAGCTTCTTGAGGTAGCCGAGGAAGGGGCAGGGCGGCCCGTGGTAGCTGTCGCGGGTGATGCAGGTGGCGAGGTGCACCGCGATCTGCTCCTTGGCGATCTGCTCCTTGGCCATGGCCTTCGCGACGAGGTTGCCGAGCTTGCGGTGCAGGCCGCGGCCGCAGCAGCCGCCGCAGGTCAGGTAGAGCGTGCGGTACGGCCGGTCGGCCGGATAGACCGCGAAGCCGCCCGAGCGCTCGTGGAAGGCTTTCTCGCAGAAGTAGCCCGAGCAGCGCTCCATCACGAGATCGCACTGCACGACGACGAGGTAGGTCTTGTCCATGGGAAGCTCTCCTGGGGGACGGTCAGCGGCGGCTGGCGACCGGCTTGGGCGGCACGCGCAGCGAGGGGTCGCGGCTGTAGGCCGGCCGGAAGTTCTGCCAGGCGTGCGGGCTGCCGAGCGGGATCTGGTTGCGGATGTGGCCGTACTCGTGCTCGGAGAGCAGCGGGTCGACGCGCGTGGTGCGGAACTGGTGCGGCACGCCCGAGGTCGCGATCAGCGCCAGGCTCGCCTGAACCGCCGCCACGTCGCAGCAGACGGTGCCCGTCAGGGTCGCGTACTTGGTCCACGGCGCCTTGACGTCCATGGCGATGAAGTCGACCAGGCGCTCGCGCAGCAGGCCGCGCAGGACCTCGGGGCGCGAGCCGTTGGTGTCGAGCTTGACCTCCAGGCCGAGCGCCTTGATGCGCCGCAGGAAGCGCGGCAGCGCGGGCTGCAGCGTGGGCTCGCCGCCCGACACCACCACCCCGCCGAGGCGCGTGCGGCGCGCCTCGAGCACCTCGAAGACCTCCGCCTCGCTGACGCGCCGCGCGGCGTCCGCGGCGAGCGGGATCAGGTGCCCGTTGTGGCACCACGGGCACCTGAAGTTGCAGCCCTGCGTGAAGACCACCGCAGCCACCCGCCCCGGAAAGTCGCAGAGGCTGAGCGGCACGAAGCCCGCCAGGTTCATTGCACGGAGGCCTCCGCCACCCGGTAGGTCTTGCGCTGGCAGAACTCGTGCTGCTTGCCCTCGTTCCACTGCTGGATGGGGCGGATGTAACCCACCACGCGCGAGTAGACTTCCGTCTTCTTGCCGCACTGCGGGCAGCCGTGCACCTCGCCCGAGAGGTAGCCGTGGTCCTCGCAGACGCTGAAGGTCGGCGTGATCGTGAAGTACGGCAGGCGGTAGTTCTGGCAGACCATGCGCACGAAGGCCTTGACGGCCTGCGGGTCGCTGACGGCCTCGCCGATGAAGGTGTGCACCACGGTGCCGCCGGTGTACTTGGTCTGGATCTCGTCCTGCAGGTCGAGCACGTGCAGGATGTCGTCGCTGTAGTTGACGGGCAGCTGCGTCGAGTTGGAGTAGAAGGGCTCGCCGCCCTCGCCGGCGGTGACGATCTCGGGGTAGAGCTTCTTGTCCAGCCGCGCCAGGCGGTAGGTCGTGCCCTCGGCCGGGGTGGCCTCGAGGTTGTAGAAGTTGCCGGTCTGCTCCTGGTAGTCGGCCAGGCGGCCGCGCATGAAGTCCATGACGCGCACGGCGAAGGCGCGGCCCTCTTCGGTGCCGATGTCCTTGCCGAAGAGGTTGAGGCAGGCCTCGTTGAGGCCGACCAGGCCGATGGTCGAGAAGTGGTTCTGCCAGAAGCAGCCGAAGCGCTGGTGCACCTGGCGCAGGTAGAACTTGGTGTAGGGGTAGAGGTCCTCGGCGGTGAACTGCTCCAGCACCTTGCGCTTGATCTCGAGGCTGTTGCGGGCCACGGCCATCAGGGCGTCGAGGCGCACGAAGAAGTCGGCCTCGTCCTGGGCGAGGTAGCCGAGGCGCGGCATGTTGACCGTGACCACGCCGATCGAGCCGGTCTGGGGGTTGGCGCCGAAGAGGCCGCCGCCGCGCTTGTTCAGCTCGCGCTTGTCGAGGCGCAGGCGGCAGCACATGGAGCGGGCGTCGTCCGGGCTCATGTCGGAGTTGACGAAGTTCGCGAAGTACGGGATGCCGTACTTGGCGGTGACCTCCCAGAGCTTCTCCAGGCCGGGGCGCTCCCAGTCGAAGTCCTTGGAGACATTGTAGGTCGGGATCGGGAAGGTGAAGACGCGGCCCTTGGCGTCGCCCTCGGTCATGACCTCGAGGAAGGCGTTGTTGATCAGGTCCATCTCGGGCTGGAAGTCCGCGTAGGTCTCGGGCATGCGCTGCCCGCCGACGATCACGTTCTCGTTCGCCAGGGTGGAGGGCGGGATCAGGTCCATCGTCACGTTGGTGAAGGGGGTCTGGAAGCCGACGCGGGTCGGGACGTTGACGTTGAAGATGAACTCCTGGAGCGCCTGCTTGACCTCTTTGGGGCCGAGCTTGTCGTAGCGCACGAAGGGGGCGAGCAGGGTGTCGAAGCTGGAGAAGGCCTGGGCGCCGGCGGCCTCGCCCTGCAGCGTGTAGAAGAAGTTGACGATCTGCCCGAGGGCGGTGCGGAAGTGCTTGGCCGGGAGGCTCTCGGCCTTGCCCGCGACGCCCTTGAAGCCGCTGCGCAGCAGGTCCTGCAGGTCCCAGCCGACGCAGTAGACGCTGAGCAGCCCGAGGTCGTGCAGGTGCAGCGCGCCGTTGTCGTGGGCCTCGCGCACCTCGGCGGGGTAGATCTTGTTGAGCCAGTAGACCTTGCTGACCTCGCTGGAGATGTAGTTGTTGAGCCCCTGCAGCGAGTAGGCCATGTTGGAGTTCTCGCGCACGCGCCAGTCGGAGCGGCCGAGGTAGCTGTCGATCAGGTCGACGTCGGCCTTGCGGACCATCTCGCGGATGCGGGCGTGCTGCTCGCGGTAGATGATGTAGGCCTTGGCGGTGCGGCGGTAGGGCGAGGCCAGCAGCACCTCCTCCACGATGTCCTGCACGCTCTCGACCGTCAGGTCCAGGGTGTCGCGCAGCGAGTGGACCAGCGTCATCACCTTGAGCGTGAGCTTCTTGGCCTCCTCGGCCGCGAACTCCCCGGTGGCCTCGCCGGCCTTCTGAATGGCGGCGGTGATTTTCTTGGTGTCGAAGACCTCGACGCGCCCATCCCGCTTATGAATCCGAAGCACCAGGTCCGGCTGCACGAATTGTGTCATAGCACCCCTCTCTAATCAGGTTCCCGCACCCCTCTTTTCAGGGCTGGCGGGCGGTCAAACAAAGCCGTTTGGAATCACAAGCCGTTACTATATATAGATCCGAAACTAAATTCAACCACAAAATGTGGTGTTTATCCGGCGCGTTGCATGTCTGTATCCGGCGTTTGGCCGCGCGTCGGACGTTGCTGGCTTCCAGCACGTTACGCAAGAAACGGGGCCCTGCCGTTTTTTCGTTCACCCCTCTCCGCGATCGTGTTATGATGCACAAGAACATGGCGAGCGCCTTCATGCGGAAGGCCGCCGCACAACCGAGGAGAGAGACATGGCCCTTTACGAGTACGCGAACGACCTGGACACCCCGGTCCACCCGGTCAGCGCGCCCGACTACATGCCCCTGGAACAGCTGCGCGCCCTGCAGCTCCACCGCCTGCAAGGCCTGGTCAAGCGCGTCTACGAGAGCGTGCCGCTCACCCGCCGGCGCATGGACGAGCGCGGCGTGCGGCCGGAGCACATCAAGACGCTCAAGGACATCGCGCTGCTGCCGTTCATGATGAAGACCGACCTGCGCGACGAGTACCCGTTCGGCCTGTTCGCCAGCCCGATGAACGACATCGTGCGCTTCCACTGCTCGAGCGGAACCACGGGCAAGCCGATTGTGATCGGCAACACGCAGAACGACATCCTGGTCTGGCAGAACGGCTGCATGCGCGCGCTGGCCATGTGCGGCGTGCGCAGCTCGGACGTGATGCAGGTGGCCTACGGCTACGGCCTCTTCACGGGCGGCCTGGGGCTGCACTACGGCGGCGAGGGCCTCGGCTGCGCCGTGCTGCCGATCTCGGGCGGCAACACCGACCGCCAGCTCATGCTGATGAAGGACATGGGCGTCACGGTGATCGCCTGCACCCCCAGCTACTTCCTGCACCTGATCGACGAGGGCATGAAGAAGGGCATCGACTTCAAGAAGGACATGCGGCTCAAGCACGGCATCTTCGGCGCCGAGCCCTGGACCGAGGAGATGCGCGCCAAGATCGAGAGCCTGACCGGCCTCACGGCCCACGACATCTACGGCCTCACCGAGATCAGCGGGCCGGGCGTGGCGAACGACTGCCAGTACCGCCGCGGCCTGCACGTCTTCGAGGACCACTTCTACCCGGAGATCGTCGACCCCGACACGCTGGAGCCGCTGCCGGACGGCGAGCAGGGCGAACTGGTCTTCACGACCCTCACGCGCACCGGCACGCCGATGCTGCGCTACCGCACGCGCGACCTCTCGCGCATCCACACGGGGCCCTGCCCCTGCGGCCGCACCATCCGCGCGATCGAGCGCATCAGCGCCCGCTCCGACGACATGCTCATCATCCGCGGCGTCAACGTCTTCCCGTCGCAGATCGAGGCCGGCCTGATGTCGATCGAGTCGGTCCTGCCCCACTACCTCATCGTGGTGGACAAGGAGGGCGACCTCGACTCGCTCGAGGTCAAGGTCGAGGTCACGCAGGAGACCTTCAGCGACGACATCAAGTCGCTCGAGGCGCTGCGCGCGCGCATCGGCCACGCCATCCAGCGCATCATCAACATCAGCGCCAAGATCACGCTGGTCGAGCCGCACACGCTGCCGCGCAGCGAGGGCAAGCTCAAGCGCGTCACCGACCTCCGCAAGAAGGCTTAACAAAGGAAACCGCCATGAAAATCCACCAGATCTCCCTGTTTCTCGAGAACAAGCCCGGCCACCTGAACGCCATCTGCCGCACGCTGGCCGAGGCCCAGATCAACATCGTCACGCTCTCGCTGGCCGACACCCAGCAGTTCGGCATCGTGCGCCTGATCGTCGAGGAGTGGCAGAAGGCCAAGGACGTGCTGGAGAAGGCCGGCTACGTCGTCAACGTGCGGGAGGTGGTCGCGGCCACGGTCGCGGACAAGCCCGGCGGCATGGCCGAGGTGCTGGACATCATCGGCCAGGCGGGGGTGAACATCGAGTACATGTACGCCTTCGCCTTCCGCCACGGCGCGGAGGCGGTGCTGGTCTTCCGCTTCGACAACCCGGACCGGGCCATCGAGGCGCTCAAGGCCGCGGGCCGCGACGTGCTCGACGCCGTCACGCTCTTCACCGAGGCCAAGTGAAAAAAGGCAACCATGAAGCGCTGAAGACATGAAGGAGAGCGGGTACGAGATTGCCATGGGGACGACGGGAACAAAACTCCTCACCGACGACCTTTCTCAACGGGTGATCGGCTGTCTGATTGAGGTCCATCGCACGCTGGGCCCCGGCCTGCTTGAGTCCGTCTACGAGCACTGCCTCGCCCACGAGCTCGCGCTTGCGGGGCTCCCCTTTGAGCAGCAGCTCCCGCTTCCCGTTGTCTACAAGGGAACACAGCTCGACTGCGGCTATCGACTGGACATCGTCGTGGACAAGACGCTCGTGCTCGAGTTGAAAGCCGTGGAGTCGCTCTTGCCCGTGCATGAAGCCCAGCTGATGACCTACCTGAAACTCTGCGGCCTTCACCACGGCTTCCTCGTCAACTTCAACACCCCCCGGCTCATCGACGGGCTTAAAAGCTTTCTCCTGTAACGTCAGCCGGATTCGGCCAACACGCATGGTTCACATACGACAGCGGCGCGCCAGCGCCCTCTTCACCTCTTCAACCCTTCATGGTTGCATTTTATGAACACGACACCGATCATTGAAAACCGCTTCTGGCAGCCCGAGTTCGAGTGCATGCCGCGGCCGCAGCTGCGCGAGCTGCAGGCCCGCCGCCTGCGGGAGGCCGTGGCGCGCGCCGCGACCGTGCCCTTCTACAAGGCGCAGTTCGACCGGCTCGGGCTCTCCCCCGAATCGATCCGCAGCGCGGACGACGTGCGCCGCCTGCCCTTCACGAACAAGTCCGATTTCCACAACAACTACCCGCTCGGCCTCGTGGCCGTGCCGCGCAGCGAGATCGCCCGCTTCCAGGGCACCAGCGGCACCACCGGCAAGCCGACCTGGACCGCCTACACCAAGGGCGACGTCGACCGCTGGGCCGACCTCTGCGCGCGCTTCCTGGTCAGCGGCGGCCTGCGCCCCGAACACACGGTCCAGATCTCCTTCGGCTTCGGCCTCTTCACCGGCGGCTTCGGCCTGCACAACGGCATCCAGCGCGTCGGCGCGGCGATCCTGCCGGTCTCCAGCGGCAACTCCGTGCGCCAGCTGATGTGCATGCAGGACCTCCGGCCGGAAGTCCTGATCTGCACGCCCTCCTACGCCCTGAAGCTGATGGACGACATCCTCAACGGCGGCCTCGACCGCGCCTCGATCGCCATCGAGCACGCCCACTTCGGCGGCGAGCCCTGGACCGAGGAGATGCGCACCCGCATCGAGGCCGGGCTCGGCATCCGCTGCTGGAACAACTACGGCATGGCCGAGTGCGGCGGCCCCGGGCTCTCCGGCGAGTGCGCCTACCGCAACGGCATGCACATCCAGGAGGACCAGTACCTCGTCGAGACCATCGACCCCGAGACGCTCGAGCCCCTGCCCGACGGCGAGAAGGGCGAGCTGGTGGTCACCCCGCTCTGCCGCGAGGCCCTCCCGGTCATCCGCTACCGCACGCGCGACATCGGCATCGTCTTCAACGACGGCGAGTGCCCCTGCGGCCGCACCACGCGCCGCATGAGCCGCATCCTCGGCCGCACCGACGACATGCTCATCATCCGCGGCGTCAACGTCTTCCCCTCCCAGATCGAGACCGCCCTGATGAGCTTCGAGTCGGTCGCCCCCCACTACATGATCGAGGTGAGCCGCCCCCACGCGCTGGACGAGGTGACGGTCCACATCGAGATGCAGCCCAACATGTTCTCCGACAGCATGCGGGAGATGCAGGCCATCCGCGACAAGATCGCCGGCGCGATCCACACCGTCACCGGCCTGCACATGGAGGTCAACCTGGTGGGCCCGAACACCCTGGAGCGCTTCGAAGGCAAATCCCGCCGCGTCAAGGACCACCGCAAGCTGGTCGACTGACCGCGGCAATAAAACCGGCTTCCGTCCGTTTAGGGCCAACGACTGACCCACCGGACCTTTAAAGGAGATTCACAATGAGCAGACTCAGTTTGACCGCCGTGCTGGCCGTCGTGACCGCCGGCCTCACCCTTCACGCCGAAACCAACGCCGCCGCCAAGGCCGCCGCCGGCGCCGAAGCCGGCTTCCCGCCCCGCGAGAACATGCGCGCCACCGCCCTCAAGCAGTTCGACAAGGACGGCGACGGCAAGCTCAGCGAGGCCGAGCGCAACGCCATGATGGAGGCCCGCAAGGCCATGGGCGACAAGATGCGCAAGGACCTTGAGAAGAAGTTCGACACCAACGGCGACGGCAAGCTGGACGACGCCGAGAAGGCCGCCATGCAGGAGGCCCGCAAGACCCAGATGGCCAAGTTCATGAAAGAGCGCGAGAAGGCCTTCGACAAGGACGGCGACGGCAAGCTCAGCGACGAGGAGCGCAAAGCCATGCAGGCGGAGTTCCAGAAGCGCAACCCGCAGGCCGCCGCCCGCATGCAGGAGATGATGAAGAAGTTCGACAAGGACGGCGACGGCAAGCTCAACGACGAGGAGCGCAAAGCCGCCATGGAGGCGCGCGCCGCCGCCCCGGGCAAAGCCATCCCCGCCAAGTAACGGCCCCGCCCGATCCGGCGCGCCGAGATCGCGAGCGACGTTTTTGATCGTGCAGCCGTTTGGCCACACATGAACGGGCTTCGCGTCAGCCCCGCCTCACCCCCGTGAGGCGGGGCTTTTCTTTGCATGCGGCACCCGCCAGGACCGAATCCGCCCCCACGGCTGACTCCTTTGACCCCAAGCGGCGCTCACGGCGTGAGCGCCCTACCTTTTTTATGCACTTTTCGACCCAATGGAGGTGGGCGCGGCAGGGACGGCTCGCCGAGCCGTCCGTTCAAACTCATGAAAAAGCCAAAGGTAAGCCGTGATCCTTCCCCTCACGGGCGCACGCACGGTTTCATCCATCCTTAATCATAATTCCTCATTGGATTTCTGCCGCATCCGTGACAAAATAGCGCCCAATAACGTTAAGGGGGGACGGAATCATGGTCTTTTCGCATCGCCGGTTCATGGGGTATGGTCTCGGACTGGGGTTGGCCGCGTCGCTCGCGGCTGCGGATCAGGAAACGCTCGTCGTGCGCGTCCGCGACACGGCGGGCGGGCCGCAGATCCACGTGAACGGCAAGCCCGTGCCGCCGCGTTTCTTCTGGGGCAGCGAGAACAGCGGCCGCGTGGCGCTCACGCCCGCCTGGGCCGAGCGCGCCTTCGAATTCACGCCGGACAGCGACGTCGCGGGCAACGGCACCCTGCACTTCCGCTTCGCGGACACCCCCTGCGAGATCTGGATCAAAGACCTGCGGATCACCGACGCCGCGACCGGCGCGGACGTGCTGCCGCCCGGCAGCTTCGCCTCGACCGAGGCCTTCCGGAAGGCGTGGGGCGTCTGGCCGGTCGGCGCGGAGAACACCGTCGGCCAGACCGCGGTCGAGGACGGCGCGCTGAAGATCACGCTGCGCGCGCCCGCGGCCAACGCCAAGTGGCCGGACTTCCACCTGCACAGCCGCGGCGGCCTGGCCTTCGCCCGCGGGCGCGCCTACCGCTGCACGTACCAGACCAAGGCATCGCCCGCGACGCACCTGCTGCCCTGCCTCTACCGCGTCGACGGCGGCGTGCACACGCGCATCGGCGGGCCTCAGGGCTCGTTCTACAGCCAGATCGCCCTGGCCCGCGACGCCGGCGTGAACCTCGTCTCGTTCGCCGCCCCCACCTGCTGGGCCCCGCCGGAGAAGCCGCAGGACTGGGCGCCGCTGGACGCGCTCTGCCGCCGCATCATCGCGATCAACCCCAACGTCCTGCTGGTGCCGCGCGTCAGCGCCAACGCGCCCGACTGGTGGCTGAAGGCGCACCCCGAGGCGCGCATGGTCTACGACGGCCAGACGCCCTACCCCGTGGCCTGCGTCTCGGACCGCGCCTACCGCGCCGCGATGTGCGCGCACCTGGAGCGCCTCGCGCGCCACCTGTGCGAGGCCTTTCCGGACCGCTTCGCGGGGCTGCACCCCTGCGGCCAGAACACCGGCGAGTGGTTCTACTACGACTCGTGGAAGCGCCCGCTCAGCGGCTACGACCCCGCCACGCGCGCGGCGTTCCGCGACTGGCTCGCACGGCAGGGCGCACCCGGCGCCGCCGCGGCCGAGCCGCCGCCCGCGGAGGCGCGCCGCGCCCATCCCAACGGCTTTCTGCGCGACCCCGCGCAGGAGCGGCGACTCATCGACTTCGCCCGCTTCCAGCAGCAGGAGATGTCCGGCTTCGTCGCCGAGATGGCCGCGGCCTGCCGGCGCGGCACCGCGGGCCAGAAGCTGGTGCTCTTTTTCTACGGCTACGGCTTCGAGTTCCCGCCGCTGGGCAACGGCGCGCCGACCAGCGGCCACTACGCGCTGGCCCCGCTGCTCGCCAGCCGCGACATCGACATCCTCTGCTCGCCGATCTCCTACACCGACCGCGAGTGGCTCGGCACGGCCCCCGCCATGAGCGCCGCCGAAAGCGTGCGGGCCGCGGGGATCCTCTGGCTCAACGAAGACGACTCGCGCACCTTCCTCGACCCGCGCACGCAGGAGCACGTGCAGGAGGGCGGCCTTGTCGACCTCAAGCAGACCCAGCAGGTGATGCTGCGCAACACCGCCCAGGCCGCGCTGCGCGGCTTCGGCACCTGGTGGATGGACCTGCCCGGCCAGGGCTGGTTCAACGACGCCGCGATCTGGGAGCAGATCGTCCGGCTGCGCCCGGTCGACGACGTGATGGCGCGCCGCGCCGCGCCCTTCACGCCGGAGATCGCCGCAATCATCGACGAGGACAGCATGTGCCACCTGACCGGCGGCTCCGCGCTGGCCGCGCGCCCCCTGATCTACGAGGGCCGCGCCGCGCTCGGCCGCAGCGGCGCGCCGTACGGCCAGTACCTGATGACTGACGCGCTCGCCGGACGGGTCCCCGCGCGGCTCCAGTTCTACCTCTCGGCGTGGCGGCTGAGCCCCGAGCAGCGCGCGGCCCTGGCCGGCCAGCGCCACGCCGGCTTCGGCAAACGGCTCGCCGGCTGGCTGGGGCTGGGCCGCGGCTCCGACGTCACGCGCGTCTGGTGCTGGGCGCCGGGCTACCTCTATCCCGACCGCGCCGATCCCGCCGGCATCCGCGAGGTGAGCGGCTTCACGGCCAAACCCCTCTCCCTGCCCGCGGCGGAGGCCGCGCCGACCGGCCTCGGCCGCCGCCACGGCCTTGACAAAAGCTGGGGGCCGAAGGTCAAGATCGAGCCGCTCTTCACCGTCGAGGCCGCCCCGGACGAGGTGTGGGCCACCTACGCCGACGGCTCGCCCGCCGTCGCCGTGCGCCGCACCGCCGCCGGCCACGACGTCTTCGTCGGCGTGCCGCAGCTGACGCCCGAGCTGGTCCACGCGCTCGCCGCGCTCGCCGGCGCGCACACCTACACCCGTCCCGGGCCCGCGCTCTGGGCGGCGAACGGCTATCTCTCCGTACAGGCCCAGACAACCGGCCCCGTGCGCATCGACACCGGCCGCCGGGGCCCGGTGACAGATGCCCTGGACGGCGCCCCGCTCGGCGCAGGCCCGCAGATTGAACTCAACATGGAAGCCGGCGAGGTCCGGGTCCTGCACTTCTGACGAAAAGGGAGACTCCCGCATGAAACGACGCACCTTCCTGAACCGCGCGGGGCTGGCGCTGGCCGCGGCGGCCTGCGGCTGCCGCACCGCGCCGCGGCCGCGCATCCCCGCCGACGGGGCCTGGCATCCGCTCTTCGACGGCAAGACCCTCGACGGCTGGACCGTCAAGCTGAACCACCACGCGCTCGGCGACAACTTCGGCGACACGTTCCGCGTCGCGGACGGGATGATCCAGGTGCGCTACGACCGCTACCCTGAGTTCGGCGACCGCTTCGGACACCTCTTCTTCGACCAGCCCTTCTCGCACTACCGCCTGGCCGTCGAGTACCGCTTCACCGGCAGCTTGCACCGCGGCGCGCCCGGCTATGCGGTGCTCAACAGCGGCATCATGCTCCATGCTCAGGACCCGCGGACGATCCTGAAGGACCAGAACTGGCCGATCTCGATCGAGCTGCAGTTCCTCGCGGGCCTGCCCGACGGCAAGCCGCGGCCCACCGGCTGCGTCTGCACGCCCGGCACCCACGTGGTGCACAACGGCAAGCTGACCGAAGCGCACATCATCCAATCCACGGCCGGCACCTTCCGTCCCGACGAATGGGTGCGCGCCGAGGCCATCGTCCGGGGAAGCGAGAGCATCACCCACCTCATCAACGGCCAGCGCGTGCTCGAATACGCGCAGCCGCAGATCGGCGGCGGCGTGTGCGCGGGGTATGACCCCGCCGTGTTTCAGGCGGGCCGGTTGCTCAGCTCCGGCTTCATCGGCCTGCAGAGCGAAGGCCAGCCCGTCGATTTCAGAAAAGTCGAAATCCAAGTCCTGAACCCCGCCTGACCCGGCGCACGCCCCCCGCAAGGAGAACCCCATGAGACCTCGATCCTTCGCCGCCCTATTTCTGACGCTCGCGTTCGCCGCGGCCGCGGCCCGCGCCTTTGAAGCGTGCGCCCCAGAGGCGCACGGCGTGCCCTCGCGCGCCGTGCAGGACTGGATCAGCACCGTCGAGCGCGACATCGACGCGCTCCACGGCTTTGTGCTGGTGCGCCACGGCAAGATCATCGCCGAAGGCTGGTGGAGCCCCTATGAGCGCGAGCGGCCCCACATGCTCTACTCCCTCAGCAAGAGCTTCACCTCCACCGCCGTCGGCCTCGCCGCGGACGAGGGTCGGCTGAGCCTCGACGACAAGGTCGTCTCGTTCTTCCCGGACAAACTGCCGGAGGCCCCGAGCGAGAACCTGCGCCGCATGCGCGTGCGCGATCTGCTCTGCATGGGCACGGGGCATCAGGACGACACCTTCCCGGCGCTCAAAGCCGCGCCCGACGGCGACTGGGCGCGCCTGTTTCTGGCGCGGCCCGTGCAGCACGAGCCCGGCACCTTCTTCCGCTACAACACCGGCGCCACCTACATGCTCGCCGCGATCCTGCGGCAGGCCACCGGCGAGGACCTGCTGGACTACCTGACGCCGCGCCTGTTCGCCCCTCTCGACATCCGCAACCCGACCTGGGAGACGGGCCCACAAGGCGTGCGCACGGGCGGCTACGGCCTGAAGGTCACCACGCGCGACATCGCGGCGCTCGGCCAGCTCTATCTGCAGAAAGGCCTCTGGAACGGCCGCCAGCTGCTCTCGTCCAACTGGGTGGCGCAGGCCACGGCCAAGCAGATCGCCAACGGCGACACCCCGTCGAGCGACTGGGCGCAAGGCTACGGCTTCCAGTTCTGGCGCTGCCGCCACAACGCCTTCCGCGGCGACGGCGCCTTCGGCCAGTACTGCCTCGTGCTGCCGGACCAGGACGCCGTGCTGGCCATCAACAGCGGGCTCGGCAACATGCAGCAGGTGCTCGACACGGTCTGGAGCGGCCTCCTGCCGGCGATGCGCCCCGAGGCGCTGCCCGCCGACCCCGCCGCGCACGCGGCGCTCACGGCCAAGCTCGCCGCGCTCACGCTGCCGCCCGTGGCTGGCGACGCCGCGCCGGCGGCCGCCGCCCTCGGTCAGACCTTCACCTTCGGCGACAACCCGAAAGCGCTGCGCGCGCTCGCGCTGCGGCCGGAGGGCGAGGGTTTCGCGCTGGAGCTGCAGAACGCGCACGGCGCGCAGCGCGTCGTGTGCGGCCGCGGCCGCTGGGTGCCCGGCGAGCTGACCTTCGAGCCCGAGCTCAAGCGGAGCATCGACACCACAAACGGCCGCCAGCCGGTCGCCGCCTCCGGCGCCTGGACCGCGCCCGACCGCTACGTCGCGCAGATCGTCTTCCGCGAATCCCCCTTCCGGCTGACGCTGACGCTCCACTTCCAAGGGGACCGCCTCGAGCTCGGCCTCGAGCAAAACGTCTCCTTCGACCCGCGCACGTGGTCGCTCACCGGACGCGCCGCCCCGCAACCCTGAACGCCCGCAGGAAAAGCCCATGAAAAAAACCTGTTCCCTTGCCGCACTCGCCCTGACCTGCTGCGCCCGCGCGGCGCTGCCTGCCGCGCCGGCCGGAGCCGTTCCGCCCGGCGACCCCTTCGAGCTTCCCGCCTGGTCCCCGGCGCCGGGCGCGCCTCAGATCTTCGAGCACAGCCAAGAGGCCGGGCCGGACGAGACCCTCTTCCTGGTGGGCTCCGGACTCACGGCCGACCTCTCCGTCTGGGGCGCGCACCCCGACAATCCAGGAGGCAAGGCGGTCGCGCCGCGCGTGCCGTTCGCCACCAGCAACGTCGTCGCCGTCACCCTGCCCGACAAGGCCTTCGACGGCCCGATGGTCGTGGCCGCCAAGAATGCGGCCGGCACCTCCGAGCCTTTCGTCATCAACGCGCCCAGCCCCTGGTGGTGCCATCCCTCCAGCGCCGCCCCGGGCGCCGCGGTGCGCCTCTTCGGACGCAACCTCGCCTGCCGTCCGGACGGCCGCAAAGCCTGGCTCTGGCTGGGCGCGCCCGACGGGGGCGGCCAGTGGCTGGACGCGCAGCACGTCGCCAAATACGACCTGTCGTTCAGGCTGCCCGACCGGCTCGCGCCCGGCCGCTACACCCTCTGGCTGCACGGCGGCCGCGGCGGCGCGTGGGGCTGGGGCGGGCCCGTCGCGCTGGAGGTGGCCGCGCCCGCCAAACCGCCGAAAGCGGTGAAGCGTCTCAAGCCCGGTCAGGACATCCAAACCGCGCTCGACGCCCTCGCCGCGCGCGGCGGCGGCACGCTCCGTCTCGCGGCCGGCCGCTATCCGTACAGCGGCACGCTGCGCATCCCCGCGCGCGTCACGCTGGCCGGCGCGGGCCGCGACGCCACGACGCTCGCGCTGCAGACCTCGCCCGCCGAGGCCTTCGCGCGCTTCGAAGCCTCGGGCTGGAACCTGGCGCCCGGCGCGATCCACAACCGCGGCGACAGCATGACCTACACGCTCGACGTGCCGCGCGCGGGGCGCTGGACCGTCTGGCTGCGCTACGCCACCGACATGTCGCCCTGGAAGCTGCCGGGCGTCTCGAGCAACTCCACCCTCCGCGTCGACGCCGCCGCCCCCGTGACGCTGGAGAACCTGCCGAACACCGGCGGCTTCGGCGCCTTCCGCTGGACGCGTTCCGCCGCGCTCGAGCTGACTCCAGGCCGGCACACGCTGGTCTGGACCAACACCGGCGGCGGAGGAATGTCGCTCGACGCCTTCGTGCTGTTGCTCGATCCGCAGGCCGAGCCCTCTGACAAGCCGATGCCCGTGAACGGCGAGGACTGCATCGTGGTCCAGGGCGAAGCCTGCACGCGCTTCGCCTGCAAGGACGGCTCGCTGCCGAACACCAACCGCGCGGCGGTCTGGCTGGCGGGCGACAACGCCGCGCTGGAGTCGCTCACCGTGCTCGGCAACGCGCAGGTCAACCAAGGCCTCGCGATCCGCGCCGAAGCGTCGCTCGCCTGGATCAGCGGCTGCCGCGTCCAAGACGTGCGCGTGGCCGACTGCGAGGGCAAGCAGGCCGAGAACTGCGGCGCCTACGTGCGGCAGCTGCGCGGCGGCACGCTCGCCGGCAACGAGCTGTGGGGCCGCACGCCCCTCTTCCTCTCGGGCGTGCGCGAGTCGGCTTTCGCGGGCAACCGCCTCGTCTCGGTCACGCGCTACGGCGGCAACGCCGAGGCCGCCATTTTGGGCCGCACCGAGCCGGTCGAACGCTGCCTCATCGAGGACAACGTGGTGGCTTCGCCGCCCGGCGCGGAGGCGGGCGGACCGACCGCGCGCCGCCTGGTCTGGCTTTCGACCGGCCACGGCTCCATCGCCCACAACTGGATCGCGCGCAACGGCGTCGAGGCCCCGGACTGCGCGGGCCAGGCGCGCTTCGGCGGCGTCGCGGGCACCGACCAGAACGTCGGCGAGATGATCCTGTTCGAGGGCAACCACCGCACCCAATACTTCGGCCCGCTGGCCGGCGCGGACGCGCAGAGCGTCACGCTGCCCGCCTCCTTCCCGCCCACGCCGGACGAGCGGCTGGGCAGCGTCAAGCGCGAGCAGCTGCCGCGCAACGCCGAGGGGCGGGAAACGCCCTTCTGGCCGCCGGACGCGGACGACGGCTCCGACGAGCCCCCGGTCAGCGAGTACTACGTCTCCGTCTTTTCGGGGGCGGGCCAGGGCCAGACGCGCCGCGTCACCGGGCGGACGGGCGAGCGCCTGACCCTCGACGCGCCTTGGCGCGTGCCGCCGCAGGCCGGCTCGGTCGTGGCGGTCGGCACCATGTTCTACCGCAACCTGATCGTGGGCAACCGCACGCCCGAAGGCATGACCGGCGTCCAGCTCTGGATCTCCTGCGTGGAGAACGTGGTCGCGGGCAACACGATCGCGCGGCAGCGCAAACCCGGCCTTTTCCTCTACGCCAACGGCACCACGCTGGCCTCTTCGATGCCGCGCACCTGGAACCGCGGCATCAGCCCGCTCTTCTGGAATCTGGCCGAAGGCAACCGCGCCGACGAGTGCAGCGACGGCGCGCTGGTCACCAGCGGCGACGCGGCCGGGCTGCCGGTCGAGTTCCCGCGCGCGCTGGGCAACGTGCTGCGCCACAACACCTTCATCCGCTCGCGCCAGAACGGCGTGATCCTCACCAGCCGAAAGCGCGAGGAGACTCGCGACGCCTCGGCCTCCGTGGTCGGCACGGTGGTCGAGTTCAACGTCGTGCGCGACGCGCCGGCCGCCTATCGCGCGGCCCAGGGCAGCGACTTCTCGGTTTTCCGGCGCAACCACGCCTACGCCTGGCATCCCGTGAACGGCTCGTCCGAGCCGGCCGCGGCTTTTCTGCTCGACGTGCCTGACGCCACCGTGGCGATCGAGCAGAACAGCGTCGAGGGCAAAACCGGCGTCAAGGACGGCTCGATCATCGAGGTGAAAAAGAGCTGGGAAAAGTGAGCGCGCCTGCGCTATGCTTTTTGACATTCCTGCGACTGCAGGGAGGCTGAGGGGCTTTCATGGATTTGAACGAACGGGCCGAACAGGCCATCCGCATCACCTACATCGGCGTGGTCGTCAACGTGGTTCTGCTGGCGGCCAAATTCGCGGCCGGCGTGCTGGGAAACAGCCAGGCCATGATCGCGGACGCGGTGCACACGCTGTCTGACTTCGCGACCGACATCGCGGTGCTGATCGGCATCCGCTTCTCGCGCAAGCCGCGCGACAACGACCACGCCTACGGCCACGGCAAATACGAGACGATCGCGGCCGCCCTGGTGGGCCTCGTCCTCTTCCTGATCGGCATCAAGATCGGCTGGGACGCCATCCACACGATCTTCGACGCCATCCGCGGCGAAATCCCGCCGCGGCCCGGGCAGGTCGCCTTCTGGGCCGCGCTCGTCTCGATCGTCTCCAAAGAGATCCTCTACCGCAAAACCGTCATCGTGGGCCGCCGGATCCAGAATGACTCCGTGATCGCCAACGCCTGGCACCACCGCTCGGACGCCATGTCCTCGGTCGGCACGGCGATCGGCATCGGCGCCGCGACGTTTCTCGGCGACCTCTGGACCATCATGGACCCGATCGCCGCGATCGTGGTGAGCTTCCTGCTGATAAAGGTCTCGTTCGACATCGTCAAGGACCAGGTCGGCGGTCTCACCGAGCGTTCGCTTTCGTCGGAAGTCAACGAGGAGATCGAAGCGCTGGCCCTGAGCTTCCCCGACATCTCCCACCCCCACAACCTGCGCACCCGTTCGGTCGGCAAGACCGTGGTCATCGACCTGCACGTGCGGGTGAACCCCGAGATGCGCGTCGCACAGGCCCACGCCGTGGTCTCCGAGTTCGAGCAGAAGCTTCGCGAGCGCTTCGGCGAGGACACCATCGCCAACGTGCACATCGAGCCGGTCAAGCCTGGACAAGCGTAAGGGACGCGAGCATGGGATGCCCATGCCACGAGAGAGAGGCGCGCACACGTGGCACGGGCATCCTTTCCCGTGCGCGCAACCGCGAGAGCATGGGCAGCATGCCATGCCACAGGAGAAAGAGACGCGCACACGTGGCACGGGCATCCTTGCCCGTGCGCGCAACCGCGAGAGCATGGGCAGGGATGTGCATGCCACGGGCGAGAGAGAGACGTTTACGTGGCACGGGCATCCTTGCCCGTGCGCGCAGCCGCAAGAGCATGGGCAGGGATGCCCATGCCACTGGAGAGAGAGGCGTTTACGTGGCACGGGCATCCTTGCCCGTGCGCGCAGCCGCAAGAGCATGGGCAGGGATGCCCATGCCACAGGAGAGAGAGACGCGCCTACCCGTGGCACGGGCATCCTTGCCCGTGTGCGCAGAAAGGCCATGCATGGATCGCTCCACAGATCCGCCGGACATCACGGTTCGACAGGGAGCGTACCTGCCCCACTGGACGCACGCCGACGCGTCCTATGCCGTCTGTTTCCGCTTAGCCGATGCCCTGCCGCAAAGCGTGTTGAACGCGTGGAGGGGCGAGCGCGAGGACATCCGGTCTCTCGCCGAGCAACAAGGCCGCGCCCTCTCGACGAGCGAAGAACGGCGTCTCAAAACGCTTGAGACGGAAACGATGGAGGCCTATCTCCACGCCGGTTCAGGCCGGTGTCACCTGCGCGACCCGCGCGTGGCGGCCACCGTGATTGAGGCGTTGCGCCAATTCGACGGACTGCGGTATGATTTGTTCGCGACTTGCGTGATGCCGAACCATGTGCACGTCGTGGTGAAGCCCTTTGCGGCTCATCCGCTGGCCACGCTCTTGCACAGCTGGAAATCGTACACGGCAACGGTTTCGAATCGGCTTCTTGAGCGACGCGGTGCCTTCTGGCAACCGGAGTATTACGACCACCTGATCCGGTCGGAAGAGGAGTGGGGACATGCCGTGCGCTATGTGATCGAAAACCCCGTGAAAGCGGGGCTGAAAGAGTGGCCCTGGGTCTACGTGGCGAAGGGGATACAGAGCTGAGGGGATGCGAGAGCATGGGCAGGGATGCCCATGCCACAGGAGAGAGAGGCGTTTACGTGGCACGGGCACCCTTGCCCGTGCGCGCAACCGCGAGAGCATGGGCAGCATGACATGCCACGGGTGAGAGCCATCCAAGAGGAGAGCAGCACCATGCAGACCATCAACAGACGGCGGTTTCTGGCGGCTAGCGGCGCGGCCGCGACCGGCATCCTGGCGGGATGCGCAACCGGCGGAGAAACAGGCTCGCGGCGCAAACCCAATGTCGTGTTCGTGCTGGCCGACCAGTGGCGCGCCCAGGCCTGCGGCTATGCGGGCGATCCGAACCTCAAAGGCCAGACCCCGGCGCTGGACCGCCTGGCCGCCGAGAGCGTGGATTTCACGCACGCGGTCTCGTGCAGCCCGGTCTGCACCCCCTACCGCGCCAGCCTGCTGACCGGCCAGTACCCGCTCACGCACGGCCTCTTCATGAACGACCTCTGCCTCAGCACACGCGCCCCCTCGATCGCGCAGGCCTTTGCGCAGGCCGGATACGACACGGCCTACATCGGCAAGTGGCACCTCGACGGGCATGGCCGCAGCGCCTACATCCCGCCTGAGCGGCGCCAAGGCTTCGATTACTGGAAGGTGCTGGAGTGCACCCACGACTACAACCGCTCGCCTTATTACGCGAACAACGACCCGACGCGGCGTCTCTGGGAAGGCTACGACGTCGCCGCGCAGACGCGCGACGCCCAGTCCTATATCGCCGCGCATGCGAAGGCCCCCAAGCCCTTCCTGCTGATTCTCTCGTGGGGTCCGCCCCACAACCCGTATGAGACTGCGCCGGAAACGTTCAGGGGCCGCTTCCAGGCGGACGCGCTCCGCCTGCGCGACAACGTGGCACCCGACACCCCCGCGATCCGTAAAGACCTGGCCGGCTACTACGGCCACATCGCGGCCATGGACGCCTGTCTGGGCGAGCTGCTCGGCACGCTGGACGCGAACGGCCTGCGCGAGGACACGGTCTTCGTCTTCACCTCCGACCACGGCGACATGCTGGGATCGCACGGCCAAATCCGCAAACAGAAACCGTGGGACGAATCGATCCGCGTCCCGCTGCTGGTCCGCTATCCGGCCGCGCAGGCGCACGGCCGCAAGATCGGCGCGCCGGTCAACACGCCCGACCTGATGCCCACCCTGCTGGGGCTCTGCGGCGTGACGGTGCCGGGATCGGTGCAGGGCGAAGACCTCTCGGCCTGGGTCCGCGGCGCGGACGCGCCCGAGGACCGTCCGGCGCTCATCGCCTGCCACACGCCCTTCGGCGAATGGCACCGGGAGAAGGGCGGACGCGAATACCGCGGCGTGCGCACGGCGCGCCACACCTACGTGCGCGACCTGAACGGGCCCTGGCTGCTGTACGACAACGCCGCCGACCCCTATCAGCTCACCAACCTCGCGAACGACCCCGCGCACGCGGCGCTGCAGGCGCGTCTCGAAACCGAGCTTCAGCGGCTGCTGCGGCAGACCGGCGACGAGTTCAAGCCCGGGCCGGACTACATCGCGAAATGGGGTTACGAGGTCGACCGCACCGGCACCGTCCCGATCCGGTAATCCGAAGCCCTTCTGGGTTGCCTTGAAGGACCTCGCCGCGTCTGTCCCGCGCTTATTCCGCCACCGGGTTGCCGTCCGCATCGACCACGCGCAGCGCGCCGAAGCCGAGCGCGCGGACTTCGGGCTCGATCTTTTTGCGGTCGCCCACGACCACCCACGTGAGCCGGTCAGGCCGGAAGGCCTTTTGGGCGGCGGCTGCGAGCTCCTCGCGCGTGAGGCTGCGGACCCGCTCCGGCAAGCGCTGGAAATAGTCGTCGGAAAGCTCGAGGCTGACGATCTCCGTCAGCGCGCCGGCCACGCTGGCCATGGTTTCCCACGAACCGGGAAGCCGCAGGAGCTGGCTTTTCACGACGCGCTCGAACTCGTCCTGCGTGACGGGCGCCGCGCCCGCGACGCCGCGCAGCTCGCGATCGATCTCCCGCATCGTCGCGGCCGTCTGGTCCGCCTGCACCGGCGCCCAGGCCATGAACAGGCGCGGGCCGCGCGCCTGGGTCACTGCCGAGCGTGCGCCATAGGTCCAGTGCTTGTCCTCGCGCAGGTTCATGTTGATGCGCGAAGTGAAGTCGCCGCCGACGACCCGGTTGAACAGGCCGAGCTCGAGCGCGTCGTCACCGGCCCTCGGCTTCATGACATCGCCCGCCAAGACCACGCTCTGGATCGAGCCGGGGCGGTCGATGAGCGTGACCGTCGGCCCCGCGTTGCCCTGCGCGGCAGCGGCGACATCCAGCTGCGGCGTGTCCGCCTTGCGCCAGCCGCCGAAGACGCGCTCCAGGCGCGGCAAAAGCTCGTCGGCCGTGATGTCGCCGGCCACCACCAGCGTGGCGTTGTTCGGCCTGAACCACGCGGCGTGGAAGCGCGCCATGTCGGCGGCGGTCAGCCCGGCAACGCCCTCTTCCGTACCGGAACCGCCGCCGAAGACGCGGCCATAGGGATGGCCGCCGCCGTAGAACAGACGCGGCATCACGCGCATGGCGACCGACATCGGGTTCGCCTTCTCCTGGCGGATGCCCGCGATCAGCAGCTCCTGGCGCCGCTTGAAATCCTCCGCCGGGAAGGCGGGGTTCAGGGCCACGTCCGCAAAGAGCGCCAGCGACGGCTCGAGGTTTACCTTCAGCGCATTGAGCGAAACCTGACAGGCGTCCAGCGAGCAGCCCGCATCCAGATACGCCCCCAGCAGCTGCGCCTCTTCGCTGATTTCCAGGGCGGTGCGGCGGCGGGTGCCCTGCAGCAGCATGTCCGCGGCGAGGCGGGCCGTGCCCGGCACCGCCGCGGCGTCCGTCGCGTAGCCGGCGTCGACCATCAGCGTGAACAGCACCACCGGCACGCTGGGGCGCTCGGCCAGCACCACGTTCAACCCGTTCGACAGCGTGGCGCGCCGCACCTCGGGAAAGCGCGCCTCCGGACGGAGTTCGGGCACCGGCGGCGACGAGCGGTCCACGTCATCGGCGCGGGCGGCCAGCTTCGGAAACGGGGTGAGCTCCAGCACATAGACGCCGTCCGAAAGCCACGCGCGCGCCGCGTCGCGCAGCTGGCGGCCGGTGGCCTCGCGGACTTCTCGCAGGAATGTCTTGTGGTAGGCCGGATCGCCGAGGAAGACGCTGTTCATGGCCAGCTGGTCAGACTTGCCGCCGAAGCCGCCGATGCGCTCGACGCCGCGCACGAAGCGGGCCTCGACCTGGGTCTTCACGCGCTGCAGCTCGCGCGCGGTCGGCCCGCGCCGCAGGAAGCGCGACAGCTCCTCGTTCACCGCCTGCTCGATCCGCGCGAGCGAGGCGCCCTCCGCCGCCGTGACCGTGATGTTGAAGGTGCCGGCGATCTCGCTGAGATCGGCGTAGGCGCTGACGTCCGTGGCGATGCGCTCGTCGTAGACCAGCCGCTTGTAGAGCCGCGAGGTCTTGCCGTCGGCCAGCACGTCGGACACCAGGTCCAGCAGGTTGCCGTCGGTCGAGCCGTAGTTCGGGATGTTCCAGACCATGTAGAGGCGCGCCAGCGGCACGCGGTCCTGCACCCGCTGGCGCTGCGTGCCGGCGCGCTTCGCGATCCACGCCGTGTGGCGCGCGACGGGCGGCCCGGGCGGCACGCTGCCGAAGGCGCGCTTGACTTTCTCGTGCACCTCCTGCGGGTCCACGTCGCCGGCCACGACCAGCGTCGCGTTGGCCGCGCCGTAATAGCTCGTGAACCACTCGCGCACATCCTCCAGCGACGCGGCGTTCAGATCCTCCATCTCGCCGATGACGGTCCACGAATAGGGATGGCCCGCGGGCCAGACGGCCTTGGTGATCAGCCGGTACGCGACCGAGTACGGCTGGTTCTCCGACTGCCGCTTCTCGTTCTGCACCACGCCGCGCTGCTCGTCCAGCCGCGCCTGCGTGACCGCGCCCAGCAGGTGCCCCATGCGGTCCGACTCCAGCCAGAGCAGGTAGTCCAGCGCGTCTTTGGGCGCGTTCTGGAAGTAGTTGGTGCGGTCTTCGCTGGTCGTGCCGTTCAGATCGGTCGCCCCGACCTTTTCGGTGGCCTTGAAATAGTCGTCGTTGTGGTGCTCGCTGCCGTTGAACATCAGATGCTCGAACAGGTGCGCGAACCCGGTTTTGCCGGGCTTCTCGTTCTTCGAGCCGACATGGTACCAGACGTTCACGGCCACGATCGGGGCCTTGTGGTCCTCATGCACCAGCAGGGTGAGCCCGTTGTCCAGCACGAAGCGGGTGTACGGGATATCGAAGTCCTCGGGCGCAGCGGCGGCAGACGCGACAGCGGCCGCGCCGGCCCACACCGCAAACAGCAGCGTTTTAAAGGTTTTCATCGTCTTTCCGTGCGCTCGGCTTCCGAGGAGCGCGGCTCGGGTCCGTGAATGACCATCACCATAAAACACCCCGCATCCGGAGTAAAGCGAAAGCGCATCCGGTTCATGGACACGCGGCCCGCTCTCATTCTCCGCAATAGCGGTGTCAGCGCCCGCAGAACTTGGCGAGCATCTCGCCGCCGTTGGCCCAGATGACGAGGATCACGCCCATGAGGGAGCCGCCCGCGATCACGCCGGAGGCCACCGGGAAGGTGTAGGCCTCGGCCGCCTGCGGCGAGCGCCGTTTGTACCCGGCCGCGAGCAGCGCGCCCAGCAGGAAGAGCAGGCCGTAGGACCAGTCGAACACCCAGGCCAGGCCGAAGGCCGAGGCGGAGGGCAGATACGCCTGCCAGCGCGGCAGGGCCAGCGGCAGCAGGACCAGCAGGACGCCCAACGCGCCGCCCGCCGCGATCAGCCCCACCTTGACCGGCGCGAGCGCGGCGAGGCCGAGGCTCAGCGCCTTGGCGACCGCGGCCCAAGTCTGCGCCGCCGGCGCGGGAAACTGCTCCGTGCCCAGCGCCGACGCGTCCGGCACCAGCACGGAAAAGGCGAACACGGTCACCAGCGTGCCGGCGAAGATGCCGGCGAACTGCGCCAGAAACTGCTGGCGCGGGTTCGCCCCCAGCAGATACCCGCTCTTCAGGTCGGTCAGGAGGTCCGCCGACGAGGTCGCCGCGCCGGAAGTGATGTTGGCCCCCATCAGGTTCACGTAGACGTTGCCGGGGTTGAGCGCGCCGAAGGCGAGCTGCGTGACCTTGCCCAGCGCGCCCGTCGGCGTGGTGTCGGTCTCGCCGGTGATCCGGCACGCCACCAGCGCCAGCCAGAACGAGAAGGCCACCGCCAGCGCGCTCTGCCAGAACGGCATCGCGAACGACGCGTGCGCGAGCCAGCCCAGCGCGACCAGCGAGACCAGCTGGCCGGCCGCGAACCACGACATCGGGGTCTCGATCCGCTGCATGTCGCCCGGCGCTTGGGGCCCCCTCCGGAACATGCCGCCGAGGCTGAGGAACGCCCGCGCCATGCTCCGCCACTGCAGCAGGAAGCTCAGGATGCCGCTGGAGACCATGCAGGCCGTCCCGCCCCACAGCGTGACCTGCACCAGCTCGCGGAACCCGCTGCCCGTCACGCAGCCGTGGCGCTGCATCAGCGGCACGAAGACCGCCCAGCAGAGCGTCCCGCTCACGAACATCGTGAGGCAGACGCGCAGCCCCATGATCGCTCCGGCCGCCACGAAGATCGCGTCCCACGAGAACACGACGGTCCGGCTCTTGAGCGCGTCGTAGACCGGCCCGAGCAGGGCCTTGCCGGACGCCGCGAGCAGTGCCGAACTGGAGAAAGCCGCCGCCTTCGCGTGCAGCAGGCCCAGCCCCTCGGCCCAGAACTTGTCGAGCGCGCCCAGCAGGCCCGCGAGGCCCAGCGCCTTGGCGGCCCGCAGCCCTTTGGCTCCCTGCGCGTGCAGGGCTCTCAGCGTCTCGGCCGCGGCGATGCCGCTCGGAAAGGGCAGCTGCTCGATGTTGATCATCTGCCGCTTCATCGGCACGGCCATGGTCACGCCCAGCACGGCCAGAAAAAAGACCCACGCCAGCGTCAGGGGGATCGGCAGCGGATGGCCGCTCAGCATCATGTGCGCGGCGAAGGCCGAGCCCAGAGTGCCGCCGGTCGAATACCCGGCCGCGCTGGCCGTGGACTGCATGCAGTTGTTCTCGAGGATCGTCATCGGCGTCTTGGCCAGGCCGAGCTTGTAAAACGTCGTCCAGACCGCATAGGAGAGGATGCAGGCCGTGATCGCCACCCCGAAGCACCACCCGGCTTTGAGCACGATGTAGAGGTTGGTGAGCGACAGGATGCCGCCCAGCACCGAGCCCATCAGGACCGCCCGCCACGTGAGCTGGAGCATCGTGTCGCCCCGGCCTTTATACACCTGCTCGAACCATTGGCGCTCGATCTCTTCGGGCGATCCGATGAACCCCTTCAAGGGCAGTTCGAATTCTGCCGCCTCGCGGCTCTGAGCGTCACCCATCTTCCTATACTCCATTTCGTCATGAGGCCATTTCGATCACTCTGGAACGGTCTCGTTCATTGTGCGAACGTTTTTCAGGGCCGCCGCTTGGAGGCGTCCGCGGCGGTTTCGGAAATATCCCGTATCCGGGATCGCCCAATCGCAGATTGGGAGCGAAGCGTCAAACCGCCCTACCCCCTGTTGAGGCCGGCGGTTCAGTCACAGGGAGTCCTTCTCCGAATCATCTCCCCGCCCGTTCATGACCCGCTCGCACTCGGCCCGGTTCTTGAAGAAAACGATCATGCCCCCCGCGATGAACAGCACACAAACCGCCTTCAGCACGAAAAGGCCCCAGGGACGGTACCACGCGCCGGTCTGTGTCTCGATGACATCGGAAATCCCGAACACGAAAAGCGTCACGGCGAAGATCAGAAACGCCCGTTTCAAGCTTGTCCGCCGCCGCAGCGCGAGGAAAAGAAACCACGCGGCACCGGCCATCCAGATAACCGCCTCAATCGCGTTGAACCAAAAATGTCCGGCTTCAATCATCGCAGAACCGCTCCCTATCCCCCGCCCCGTTCCTCTTCGTTCGCTTCACCCCTTCATGGTGAAAAAACAGCCTTCTTCGCGGCTGTCCTGCGCCTAGCTCACGGTTTCACAGGACACGGCACGACGTCGAAGGCCCGGCTGTCCTTGAGCGTCAGGTCACCTTCGGCCATGTGCTCGGTCCAGACCGACCGGCCCTCGTAGTCATCCGCATAGCGGTTGCCTTTCACGCTCACCTCGCGGCAGCCGTCGAACCAGAAGGCCGCCTTCTGCCAAGCGAAGGGCGCATAGGTCCGCGTGCGCTCCACGGCGTTGTCCTCGAACGTGAGGCCGCGCACCGAACGCGCGCGCAGCAGCGGCGCGTCGAAGGTCTTGAAGGTGTTATCCTCGATGCGGATGTTGCGGTGGTAGGGCTCGCTCGTCACGCTGTCGGGCCGGTGCGACGGCGTGACCGTGATGACCGCCTCGCCCCACTCCCAGCGCCCCCCGGTCTCGCAGCCGGAGCTGAGGCAGTCCTCAAACACGTTGTCGCGGATCCGCACGTCGCGGTTCGCGCCGGACTCGAACCAGTAGTCGGTGTCGCCCTCGATCAGGATGGCCGTCCCGGCGGTGCGGAAGAGGTTTTTCTCGATCACCACCTTCTCCGGCGTCGTCACCAGGATGCCGCGCGCGCGGTGGCGCTTCAGGATTTTGCAGTGGCGCAGCGTCAGGCGCGCGTTCCAGGTCTTGTTCTCGAAGAAGTCGCCCGACTTGAAATCGGCCGGAAGCGGCGCCTCGAAGGCCACCTCCTGCCCCCACTTCTTGTTCTCCAGGCGCACCGGCTTGAGCGACGCAACGCGGCACACCTCGCGGCGCTGGGACTCGCCCTTGCGCAGCAACCAGACCTCGTCGCCCGCGTCGGTGCACTCGGCGCGGTCCACCACGACGGTGCGGTCGTCCAGCCGTTTGTGGACCACGCAGTTGCGGCCGTGGGTGTTGAGGAAGTCGTCGCCGAGCCCGGTGTGGGCGCAGTTCTCGACCACCACCTCGCCCTTGCAGTGAACCAGGTGAAAGCCGTCCGCCACGGAGCTGAAGCAGCGGTCCTGCGACTCGTCCGCAGTGATGTTGAAGGCGTCGAGGGTCAGGTTCTCGGTGCGCGAGGCCACGACGCCGTGGCTCAGGCAGTGGTAGACCGTGATCCCCTTCAGCACCACGTCCGCACAGCGGTTGACGTCGAAGCACGGCACGAGATAGCGGCCGTGGTTGAGCGCGAGCCAGGTGCCGGGCTCGGGCCGGAACTTGGGTTTGCCGAAGAAGCGCAGGACGCCGGGAGCGACCTCTTCCGCGCGCCGGTTGAAGTCGAGGCCCAAGGGGTTGTCGCGCGTCTTGTAGACGATCTCGCGCGTCGTCTTGTCGTAGAGCAGGTTGTAGCCGTCCACGTTCCGCCGCCAGTCCTCGCCGGTGAACCACGCGCGGCCGTCCTCAACGACGTAAGGGTACTGGGCTTTGTCGATCGCGACATCAACCGAGTCGTCAGCCACGGCCGCGATGCGGCCCTGGCTGATGAAGGGGCGCTCCCAGTCGATGCTGAGGTTGCGCACGGTCACGCCCTGCGTGCGCACGATACGGAAGGGGTTCATCAAGCCGTGGAAGACCAGCTTGGCGCCGCCGCCGTCGAGCGTCAGCTGGCGTGCGCCCTCGATGCGGAAGGCGGTCGCGACCGCGCCCGGCTTGTCCGGCCAGAAATCGTAGCGGCCCGGCGCGAGGCGGACCGTTTCGGAGCCGTTGGTGCAGGCGGCCAGCATCGCCCGCACGGCCGGCGTCATGTTCGCGCGCGTGTCGGGCGCGACGCCGAACGCCGCGGGATCCACGGTCCGCGCCCCCGCGCCCAAAGCGGCTGCAAAGACCGCCAGCAAGAGCATCCTTTTCATGTGCGCAGTTTAGCGGTCCGGCGGCGCGGGGGCAAGCGGAGAGCGAAGGAAGAAGGGAAGAAGGAGGATGGAATAGGGAAGAGTTGGGGCGGGAGAGAGAAACGAGGAATGAGGAGTTAGGAATGCGGAATTGGGAAGGTCTCCCGCAAAGGTAAGATGAGACGCCAAGGCTTGACAGCCGGTGCGCCCGGGCGATGCGGGAGGTCCGATGATCAACGCCAAGACAGCTTCACCGACAGGCTTCCGTCCCGCACGTTCTTCGGAGTGTACTCCAACGTGCAGGTTTGAGCCGACCAGGCCTGGCGGATGCGGCAGTCCACCTCTCCGGACAGTGACGATGCGGGCCACTGCGTCTTTTGAGGCTCGGGAATCTCAACGCAGGTGAGCGTTGCAGTGTTTTGCTTCGGCCGAAACTGGACAAACGCCGGACATCGGTTAGTATGAACCGACGAAAGGCAGAAAGTCATGGAAGGGCAGCGTAAGCGTTACACGTCAGAGGAG
>Ga0209066_10001137_pt1 | contig 36041 bp, 26 predicted proteins | sample All_14_2_FD_187198 | JGI IMG/M metagenome (GOLD analysis project Ga0209066, IMG submission 187198) | Freshwater microbial communities in response to fracking from Pennsylvania, USA - Allegheny Zone_MetaG_DW_15 (SPAdes) (version 2) ... | reverse complement strand
TCGCAGGCATCAACATCGAGATGATCTCGACCTCCGAGATCCGGATCTCGGAGGTCGAGATCATCTCGATGTTGATGCCTGCGACGCTCAGTGCCTCGAAGAGCGTTGCCGACACACCCGAGTGCGTGCGCATCCCGGCGCCGACCACCGAGAGCTTGCCGACCTGGTCGTCGTGCACGAGACTTTCGAACCCGACCTCGCCCTGGTCGGCGGCCAGCGCCTTCAGGGCAGGTGCGGCATCTTGCTTGGGGAGCGTGAAGGAGATATCGGTGCGGCCGGTGGTTGCGGCCGACACGTTCTGCACGATCATGTCGACGTTCGCGCCCGACTTGGCGACGATCTTGAAGATCTCGGCGGCCTTGCCCGGAACATCCGGCACCCCGATGACCGTGATCTTCGCCTGACCGAGGTCGGTGGCGACCCCTGCGACGATGGGTTCTTCCATGGTGACTCCCTCCGGAGCATCGGGACGGGACTGACCCGGACCCAGAACATAGGTGCCCTCGCTCGAACTGAACGTCGAGCGGGCATGGATGAGGACGCCGTGACGGCGAGCATATTCGACGGCGCGAATGTAGAGCACCTTCGCGCCATTGGCGGCAAGCTCCAGCATCTCTTCGCTGGAGACGACATCGAGCTTGCGTGCCATCGGCACCACGCGCGGGTCGGCGGTGAAGATCCCGTCCACGTCGCTGTAGATCTCGCACACGTCGGCTTCGAGGGCCGCGGCGAGCGCCACAGCCGTCGTGTCGGAGCCACCGCGGCCGAGGGTCGTGATGTCACGGGTGTCCCGGTTGAAGCCCTGGAAGCCGGCGACAATCACGATTGCGCCCTCATCGAGAGCCTCGCGGAGTCGAATGGGTGTGACATCGACAATGCGGGCGGCGCCGTGCGTGGCATCCGTGATCATCCCCGCCTGGCTGCCGGTGAACGAGCGCGCCTCGAAACCCATCGATGAGATCGCCATTGCCAGCAACGCCATCGAGATCCGCTCACCACTGGAGAGCAACATGTCGAGTTCCCGGGGCGCAGGAATCGGTGCAACCTGACCCGCGAGGTCGAGAAGCTCGTCGGTCGTGTCTCCCATCGCGCTCACCGCGACGACCACGTCGTGACCGGCACGACGTGTATCGACGATCCGTTTGGCGACGCGCTTGATGCTCTCGGCGTCGGCGACCGACGACCCGCCGTACTTCTGGACGATCAGCGCCACATGCAACTCCCGGGATGACAGGCTCGGATGCCGAACCCAGCGTCCCATTCTACGGAGCCGCGCATGCCGACCAGGTCATGGGCGGCGGGGCTGCAAGGCTAGACCGAGCGGCGGCCCTCGAAGGCACGCCCGAGGGTGACCTCGTCGGCGTATTCGAGGTCGCCACCCACCGGCAGTCCTGAGGCAAGCCTGGTCACCGTGATCTGCAGGGAGGTCAGCAGGCGCGACAGATAGGTCGCGGTGGCCTCACCTTCGAGGTTGGGGTTCGTGGCAAGGATGACTTCCTGAACGGTGCCGTCGGCCAGGCGCTGCATGAGCGGCGTAATGCGCAGGTCATCGGGGCCGACACCCGCGATCGGGCTGATCGCGCCGCCGAGGACGTGGTACAGCCCACGGAACTCGCGCGTACGCTCAATGGCCGCGACATCCTTGGCATCCTCGACCACGCAGATCAGTGTCTGGTTACGGCGCGGGTCGCGGCAGATGCTACAGCGATCCTGCTCGGACACGTTGCCGCAGATCTCACAGAACCGAACCTTCTCGCGCACCTCGGCGAGCAGTTGCGACAGGCGCGACACGTCAAATGACGGAGTCTGCAGGATGTGGAAAGCGATCCGCTGGGCCGACTTCGGACCGATACCGGGAAGCCGACCGAACTCGTCGATCAGGTCTTGGACGATGCCGTCGTACATGTTCAGCCGAACCTCGTCGGTGACGCGTGCGGCTCTTCGCGGATGAAGCGCGCATCCAGCAACTGGCGAACGACAGCCTCTCCGTAGCGCTGTGCCCCGTCGGGCGCGCGCGCGATCCGCTGTGCGATCACCGGCGCCTGGTCGAGAGCGACATCCAGATCGACAACGTCGCTGACGTCATCGTCGCCGGGGAGTGGTTCGTCGGCTGCCATCACGTCGCCCTCACGGGGAGCGGGAACGTACGTAGCGACACTGGCCGGCGCATCCTCAGGCTCGTCGTCGACGGCGAGAGACGGGGCAAGGACGGCGGTCGGTGCCTCGGCGGAGGAGGGGATCGGAGCAACCGCCCAGTCCGTCACGGCGGGAGCCGCGGCCGCCGCTGTCGCTCCCCCGCGAGGTTTGGGCGCAGGCGTCGGCCCGGCAGGGTCCGACCCACCGGAGGGTCCCTCATCTGACGGGCCGGCCGAATCCGTGGAACCGGCTGCGGGGTCATGCTTGGCGAGGTACTTCACCCGGATGCCAAGTACCTGCTTGATCGCAGTCCGAAGATCCTCGCTGGGTCCGGCGCCGGCAAGAAGATGCTTGAACTTGGCAACGTCGGAGGCGTTGGCGAACGTGAGGGTGAGCACGTCGCCGGAGAAGTCGGCAACACTCGCGACCGACACCAGCAACCACGACGATCGACTGATGCCCTCCAGCGCGCCGAGCACGGCTTCCCACCGCTCCCGCACAACGTCGAGCGTCACCGGCTCGGTCGGTGGCGCGGGAGGCGCGGCGGGGGCGCTGGCTTCCGGAGCGCTCGCTTCAGGGGCCGGAGTAGGCACCGCAGCCGGCGGAGCGGGAGCGGGCGCTGCAGCAGCCGGTGCCGGAGCGGGCGTGGCCGGAGCGGGGGCTGCTGCCGAGGGCGCCGCGGCAGCGGCCGGCGCTGGAGCAACCGATCCGGCGGTTGCCAGCGCCAGAACGCGCGCGCACATGAGCTCGAGCTGCAGCCGCGGCGAGGTGGCGCCGGTCATCTCGTCGAGCGCGGCGACCACGACATCGGCGGTGCGCGAGAGCCGTTGAGCGCCGAACCGGTCGGCCTGCGCCGACATCCGCTGCAGGTCTTCGGGTGAGGCACCGCGCAGCACCGCTGCAGCACCGTCTCCGGTCGCGGCGACGACGATGAGGTCACGCAGGCGCTCGAGCAGGTCGTCGACGAACCGGCGCGGGTCTTGCCCGGTCTGTACAACCCGGTCGACGGCGGCGAAGACGGCACCGGCGTCGGATGCCGCGAGCGCGTCGACGATCTCGTCGAGAAGCTCGGCATGCGTGTACCCGAGAAGTGCGACCGCGCGTTCGTACGTGACGGCGCCTTCCGAGCCCGCGATGAGTTGGTCGAGCAGCGACAGCGTGTCTCGCGGGGACCCGCCGCCGGCGCGGACGACCAGGGGCAGCACACCGGGATCGACGACCACGCCCTCGCTCTCGCAGAGCGAGCCCACATACTCGAGCATCGCCGCCGGCGGGACGAGTCGGAACGGGTAGTGGTGCGTGCGCGACCGGATCGTGCCGATGACTTTCTCAGGCTCGGTCGTGGCGAAGATGAACTTCACGTGATCGGGAGGCTCTTCGACGAGTTTGAGCAGGGCGTTGAATCCCTGCGGCGTCACCATGTGCGCCTCGTCGAGGATGAAGATCTTGAACCGATCACGTGCGGGTGCGAAGACGGCGCGCTCCCGCAGATCGCGTGCGTCATCGACACCGTTGTGGCTGGCGGCGTCGATCTCGACGACATCCAGGGATCCCCCGCCGCCGCGTCCGAGCTCGATGCAGCTCTCGCACGTACCGCAGGGGGTGTCGGTCGGTCCCTGGGCACAGTTCAGGCACCGCGCTAGGATGCGCGCCGAGGTCGTCTTGCCGCACCCGCGAGGCCCGGAGAACAGGTAGGCGTGCCCGACGCGGTCGCCCCGCAGCGCGGTCATGAGCGGTTCGGTGACCTGACTCTGCCCGATCATCTCGCCGAACGCCTCGGGGCGATACCGGCGGTACAGGGCGGTGGTCATTCGTCCAGCCTAGGGCGTGGTCACGACATCGGGTCAGCGGCCTGCGGCAGGACCGTGGCCACCCCGTCAGAACAAGCGTTCGCGAAGCTCCCGACGAAGAATCTTCCCCGATGCGGATTTGGGAACCGCGTCGCAGAACTCGACGCGCCGCACGCGCTTGTACGGGCTGACGTGGGACGCCACGAACTCCATCACGTCGTCCGCCGAGAGCGAGTCCGGTTCGCGGATGACAACGAACGCGACCGGGATCTCTCCGACGTCGGACTCGGCCAGCCCGATGACCGCCGCGTCGGCGATTTGGGGATGCGAGAGCAGAACGGCTTCGAGTTCGGCTGGTGGTACCTGGTAGCCCTTGTACTTGATGAGCTCCTTCAACCGGTCAACGACGTAAACGTTCAGATCTTGGTCGATCCGAACGAGGTCGCCGGTGTGCAAGAAGCCGTCGGCGTCGAGGGACTCGGTGGTCGAGTCAGGGTCGTTCACGTACTCGATCATCACGTTCGGTCCGCGTACCCATAGTTCGCCGGGGTCGCTCAGACCTTCCGTGGGAATGTCGACGGGTTTTCCGTCCAGACCCACGACGAGGTTGTCGGTCCCCCCGACCGGAGTGCCGATGCTGTCGTGAGGCGCCTGTTCGCCAGCTCCGACGAAGTGAGACACCGGGCTGAGTTCGGTCATCCCGTACCCCTGTCTCACACTTACCCCGAGTCGTTTCTCGACGGCGGCAGCCAGGGTGTCATCCATGGGAGCGGCACCCGAGAACACATCGCGCAGGCTCGAGATGTCGACGTCGTCGACGGCTTGGTGCTTCGCGAGAGCCACGGCGATCGGTGGCGCGATGAACGCGAAACTGGCCTCGTGCCTCTGGATGAGCGAGAGGAAGTCGTCCAGATCGAACCGGGGCATGGCGATGAGGGTTGCGCGGCGACGGAGCACGAGATTCACGAGCACCGTCAAGCCATAGATGTGGAAGAAGGGCAGGACGCCCATGACGGTGTCGGTGCTCTTGACGCCGATGCGGTCTTCGATTTGAAGCACATTGGCGACGAGGTTGCGGTGGCTTAGCCGCACTCCCTTCGGGTGTCCCGTCGTCCCGGACGAGAACGGCAGCACGGCGTCCGCGTGAGGTGGGGCCCAGGTGGTGAGCCAAGCGGTATCCGCGGATGCATGGGCGAGATCGTGCGCGTCGAGCAGCATCTCGCTGTCGGTGACGGCTGCGGCGACCGCTTCGCGAGTTGCGTAGGTCGAGACGGCAAATGTGGCCTTCGAAGCGCCGAGCTGACGACGGATTTCTTCGGCTGAAGCCAGTACGGGAATGGGTGAAACGGTCGCGCCGATCGCGCCGATCGCGTGGAAGATGATGACGAAGTCGGACGAGTTCGGCACATTCATGGCGACCACGTGACCGGGCCGAACGCCCTTCGCGTGGAGCGCTGCCGCGGCCGAACGCACGCGCCGAAGCAGCTCGGCGTAGGTGAGTGCTGCGCCGGTCGGCCCATCGATGATCGCGACCTGGTCGCTGGCGCTTCCGAGCGCGGCAGGGCCTGTCGGGTCGCCGAACAGAAACTCCTGCAGCGACACGTCCGGGATGTGGGGGGTCGGGTGCGGACTGTGGATGAGAGTCACGATGAAGACTTCCTCGTCTTTCGGTGAATGCGGGGCCGGCGCGATGAGAGTACGTCCGACAGTGCATCGACGATAGGCCCAAAATAGCTCACACGCAATATTTTCGACGAGCGACCCGGGTGCAGCCGGTGATGTCTACTCGGTCGGGGTGCCCGTCTGGCGCCCTCGCAGAAGCCTCACGTACGCGAGGAAGGCGCCATGCGCGTCGACCGACTCATCCAGTAGCCACTGCAGCTGCAGGCCATCCATGATGGCCGCGAGCAGGATGGCGGCGTGGTCGGGATCGATCGCCAGGTATTCACCCGAGGTTGCCGCTGTGGCGAGTTCCTCGGCGAACTGGCGCCTGATGCGTTCATAGCGCTGCACGAAGAAGTGATGTGCGGGGTGGTCGCGACTGACGGCCTCGCCCGACACGGTCGTGAACACCTCGGTGATGGCGGGTTCGTCGAGAACCTGGTCAAGCAGGGACACGAGCGCGTCGAGTAGGCCGATGCCGTGAATGTTCGCCTGTTGGGCGCTGTGCTCAAGGTCGCGCTGCTCGAGGACGGCGATCAGCAGTTCGTCCTTTGTTGCGAAGTGGTGACGGAGCCCTGTGAACGTGATCCCGGCCTCCTCGGCGATACCCCGCATGGATGAGCCGTTGTATCCGAGTTGAGCGAACACGCGCCGCGCGGCCGCGAGGATGTTTGCGCGTTGCGCGACGGACTTCGCGTACGGTCCTCGAGCTTGCCGTGCTGTCACCCCGGACAGTTTAGTCTCATGCGACTTTTCAAAATGTTGCATGTGAGCTGTTTTAGGCATACTCTCCTTTCAGCATCCCGACGACGTGAACGGAGTCAGCAGCATCGTGACTATTCCCGAGATCCAACGCCCCATGGCGTCTCTACCCGAGACGTGGGTGGGCGTGAACTTCTGGTCGCGTGTCGGCGGACCGTTCATGTGGCGCTCTTTCGACGCTGCGGTCGTGCGTGAGGAGCTCCAGACCCTCGCTGACCATTCGCTCACCATTACGAGGTCGTTCTTCTTCTGGCCCGACTTCCACCCCGAGCCGTACCGGATCGACGAAGGAAAGTGCGCGTCGTTCGCTCGGTTCCTCGATCTTCATGTTGCGGCCGGGCTGCGGACGATCCCGACGTTCATCGTCGGCCACATGTCGGGCCAGAACTGGGACCCGGCGTGGCGAAACGATCGCGACCTCTACCGTGACGTCTGGATGGTCGGCCGTCAGGCCTGGTTCGTTCAGGAGATGACGCGCCGCTTTGCCGAGCACCCCGCCATCTCCGGCTGGCTGATCTCGAACGAGATGCCCCTCTACGGCGGTGGAGGTGGCCTCATGGGTCCCGTCGAGCGGGTCGATGGCGCCGCTGTGCGGACCTGGTCGGAGCTCATGGTTTCGGCGGTTCGCGCGGGCGGCGGCACACAGCCCGTGTCGCTCGGCGACGGCGCCTGGGGATTGGAGGTCTTCGGCCAGGACAACGGTTTTCCGCTTTCGTGGACGGCTCCTCTCATCGACTGGATCGGCCCGCACTCGTACCACATGAACGACGACCCGGTACGTCAGAACCTCATTCCCGCGTTCAACTCTGAGCTGTGTGCGCCCTTCGATCGCCCCGTCATCATGGAGGAGTTCGGCGTCACCAGCGAGTTCGCCGCGGACGACAACGCCGCGGATTACTACCGTCAGGTTCTGCATTCCACACTCGCGGCGGGTGTCACCGGTTGGCTCGGATGGAACAACACCGACTTCGACCTCGATGCGCAGGAGCCGTACAACCACCGGCCGTTCGAGCTGCACTTCGGACTCACCACCCCGGACGGCACGCCCAAGCCGGCTCTCGGCGAGCTCGGGCGCTTCGCGGCTGGCGTGCGGGAGCGCGGGCTCGCACAGGCTCGGCGCGCGCCCACCCGCACGGGCCTCGTCGTGAGCGCCTACTTCGACAGGGAGTTTCCCTTCTGGGGCCAGGAGGAGGCGCCCGCCATGCGCGACGCCCTGCTCGAGGGCTACATCTCCGCGCGCCTGGCAAACCTGGCCCCCGCGATCGTTCGCGACGAGCACGCGCTCCCCGGTCTGCCGCTCCTGATCGTGCCCTCCGCGAAGGCGATCACGACGCCCGGTGCGCGGGCGCTTGCAGAGAACGCCCGGCAGGGTTCGACCGTATGGGTCAGTTTCGGCTGCGGCGAGACCCTCAACCAGCGCGGATGGTGGTGGCCGGGTGTTGACCAGACGTTCGGCGTGCGCCACGCCGCGCGCTACGGACTATCCGAGCCGGTTGCGGGTGACACGGTCGCGTTCCGCTTCGAGGAGTCGTTCGGAGGGATCGAGGCGGGCGCCGATCTGGTGTTTCCGATCGGGGGGTCGCATATCGCGCGAGCGATGTTCCCCGTCGAGCCCGCGGGCGCCCGCGTTGTCGCCCGGGACGAAGCCGGTCGTCCCGCCATCCTCGTGTTCGAAACGGGGAAAGGGCGCCTGATCCTGTGCACCTATCCGCTCGAGCTGTTCGCGGCGCGCACGAGCTTCGTGGATCGCGGAGACCTCGTCCGCCTGTACGAGGCTCTCGCGGAGATCGCCGACGCCTGCGGGCCCGTCCACGTGTCGGCACGAGACGTCTACGGAGATCTTCTCGTCGGACCCGACGGCACGGCGACGGTCGTCGTCGTGAGCGAGGCCGACGAGCCGCGCGTCGTGACCGTCCACACGGCCGGTCACGCGGACGTCGAGCTTTCGTTGGCGCCATACGGTGCCGCGCTCGTGCCCGCAAGCCCGACCGACCCCTCTCGGTGACCCTCAGATCCATCCTCCCAATCCGCTACTCGAAGATGAGAAAGGCAACACAACAATGACCGCTTCACACACCCGACGGATGCGTCGGAGCGCCCTCGCGGCAGGTACCGTTCTAGCTCTCACGCTCGCAGCGACTGCTTGCTCCACGGACGGCTCCGGCACGACGAACGAGGGCGGCACCATCACGACCCTCAGCCTCTACTCGGCCGATAGCCCGGCGGGCGAATGGCTCAACAAGATGGGCGCGGAGTTCAAGGAACAGACGGGCATTTCCGTCACTAACGAATTCGTCGTGCAGACGGACCTGCCTACAACGTATGGCAAGTCGGTAATAGCGGGCACTGAGCCAGACCTCGTTATGACGAATCTGGTCGGCGACCCAACTACGTGGCTCGCGAACGGAGCGACAGTCGACGTATCGTCCTATCTCGATGAGTGGGGCTTGGAGGATGTCTTCTCCGAGAACGCCCTCGCGGACTGGACCAACAGCGACGGCCAGCTACAAGCATTCCCCCTCGAGGGCTACAACTGGCCGATGTGGTACAACATGGACTTGCTCGCGCAGGCCGGTGTGAGTGCTCCGCCCACGACCTGGGACGAGCTCATTCAAGCCTCCGCAGCACTCCGGGCGATCGGCGTGCAGCCTTTCGTCGTGGGAGGTGCCGACTACCCGGCCCCGGCTGTCGTGACGCTCGTCGGCCTGTCCCTCGTAAGCGAAGAAGACCTGAGCGCACTGTATGAGTCTGGCGACTGGGCCGACGAGACGGGTCAGAAGGTCATCAACGGAATCCTCGAGCTGCAGCAAGCGGGCGTGTTTGCGGACGACTCGGCTGGACTGTCGTACCCCGATCAAGTGGCCGCGTTCGGCGCAGGCAAGGCTGCCATGCTGTTCGACGGATCATGGGGTTACGCGAACGCGCAGAGCACGTTCCCCGACCTCAACATCCAGCTGGGCGGCTTCCCCCTCGCGCCGTCGGCGCCGACGGAAAAGCCGGTCAGTTTCGCCGGCCAGTCGACGGGCGTCTGGGTGTCACCCAATGGTGCAGACAACATCGACGCCGTTCAGCAGTTCGTGTCGTTCCTCTACCAGCCTGAGAACCTCGCTCAGTTCGCGAACATCGGGTTCATCTCACCCGCGCAGCCCGGCTACCTCACGCTCGACGCGGCCGTACTCCCGCCCCTGAACATCGCATCGCAGGAGCAACTCCCCGAGACGACCACCGTCTACCGCCCGACGTACAACTCGCTTTCGCCCACCGTCACCAGCGCGTTCTTCCGGGCGAGCACACAGGCCTTTGTGCCCGGAACAACGGCAGAGCAGCTGACCCAGAGCATGGAGCAGGCGTGGCAAGCACAGTAACCAACGTCTCCCCGCGGCGCGTACGTCCGCGCCGCGGGGGGACGCCCGGCCAGGTGGCGGAGGTCGCTCCGGCGCTGGTCTGGTACGGGATGTTCATGGTGGTGCCGCTCATCGCCATGATCGTCCTCAGCTTCACCAGTTGGAACAGCTTGGTGGGCTCCCCCCGCCCCAACGGGCTGGAGAACTACGCCTACCTCTTCGAGGACCAGATCCTGCGGGTCGCGGTCGTCAACACGATCCTCTACGTCGGCATCGGGCTGTTGCTCATCATCCCCCTGGGGTTCCTGCTCGGGTTTTTCCTGTCGCGCAGACCGCGCGGTCACGCAGTGCTGGCGATCATCTTCTTCACCCCGTGGATCGTGTCCGCGTCAGCGCGGGCCATGATGTTCACGGGTCTTTATCAGCCGAACGGCGCGATCAACAGCATTCTCGATGCCATCGGACTGAGCGAACTCGGCCGGGTATGGCTCGCGGATCCGGCGACAGCGTTGGGCGCGGTCATCGCCACAGAGGCTTGGGCGGGCATCGGAGCCACCGGCGTCATCTTCGCCTCAGCCCTGGGGCGGATCCCGGACGAGGTCTTCGAGGCGGCACGACTCGATGGCGCCGGTATCTGGCGCGAGATCGTTGCGATCGCGGCGCCGCTATCGAAGGACTTCATCGGTCTGATGACCATGCTGCAGTTCCTCTGGCTCTTTCTCGGTTCGGCAGGAACCGTGCTTCTGCTCACGCGCGGGGGGCCGGGATCGACCACCATGACGCTCTCGTTCTACCTCTATGACCAGGCATTCGTCTCAGGTCGCCTCGGCTACAGCCAAGCGATCGGCGTTGTCGGCCTGTTGGTCGGCCTGATCGGTATGGGCATCATCCGCTACGCGTTCCGCTCGAAGGACTAAACATGCGATCGCTTCGTCTCCGCTCGGCCGCCGCAACGACCGCCGCCTATATTCCGATCCTGTTGTACGCGGCCGCGATCCTCGTTCCTCTCTATTACATCTTCGTCAGCGCATTCAAGACGAATGCCGAGATCTCGCTGAATCCCCTCGGGCTCCCGGCGGACTGGAGCTTCGCGAAGTTCCTCGACGCGAACAACGCCGTGAACCTCATCGCGGCCGAGGGCAACTCCCTGGTGGTGGCGGCCGGGTCCGTCGTTCTGACAATCCTGTTCGCCGCCCCCGCCGCCCACGGCATCGCGCGGCGCCTCAACGCGTTCTCCACAGGAGCGCAGGTCGCCTTCGGCCTCGCATTTCTCATTCCGCAGTTCGCGGTTCTCGTGCCCGTGTACCTCATCGCGGTGCGGTCGGGTCTCATCCAGGTTCCGCTGATCTTCCTGATCCTCTTCTACGCGGCGATGAACATCCCCCTCGCTGTGCTGCTTCTCGTACCGTTCTTCCGTGCGATCCCCAAAGAGATCGAAGAATCAGCTGAGCTGGACGGGGCGGGGGTCGTGTCGCGATTGCGGCATGTGCTCCTGCCGATTGTCGTGCCCGGATTGACGACGGTCGCGATCTTGTGTTTCCTCGCGGCATGGAACGAATACATCTTCGCCCAGGTCATCACGAACAGCTCCTCCTACACCGTCCAGGTCGCCCTGCCGCTGCTGCGCAGCGAGGGCGCTTTCCAGGGCGCGGATGTCGACCTGGGTCGTTTGGCGGCCGGTGTTGTCATCAGCGTGGTGCCGGTATTCATCGTCTACGCGATCTTGCGTCGCCGGCTGATCGACGCCTTCGCAGCCGGCGCGGTCAAGGGCTGATCGACGTGCTGATCCGCTGGCGTGACCGAGGGGGGAGGGACAGATGACTCTGCGAACTGCGCTGATCGCCGCGCTCGCGAAGCTGCCTCGTCGCGTCGCTCCTGCGCGAGTTGAGCGTGCGATCCCCCTGACCATGCGCGACGGGGCCGTCCTCGTGGGCGACCTGTGGCAACCGTCGCCCGATGACGGATCGAGCGCGATGATCGTCATCCGGACCCCGTACGAGCGCACCGGCCTGGATCTGCTCGCCCGATTGTTCGCCGAGCGCGGTCATCCCGTCTTCGTACAGAGCTGCCGCGGGACGTTCGGATCCGCGGGGACGTTCCGTCCCTTCGCCGACGAGGCCTATGACGGTGAGGACACTCTCGCTGCGCTCACGACGCATCCCTGGGCGGACCGACCGCTCGCCCTGATCGGCGCCAGTTATCTCGGATACACGGCCTACAGCCTTCTCCGCGCCGACCCCGAGCGGATCGTCGGAATGGGCATGGCCGTCACCGCCGCAGATTTCCATTCGGCGGTGCTGTATCCGCGGGGGCGGTTCTCCGCCGAAACGGCGCTGATGTGGATCGGTGGGCTGCTCACGCAGGAACTGCCGGTGCGGGCGCGACGTCACGCCGAGCGCGGGATCAAACGAAGGATGCGCGAAGCTCTGTTGACGACGCCGGACAGGGCCGATGAGGTGTTGCTCGGTTCCCCGTACCCGCCCTATCAAGAGTGGGTGTCGCATGACTCCAGCGACGACCCCTGGTGGGAGCGGATCGATCGCACACCCCAGCTCGCTCAGACTCCACCGTCGGTGCACGTCGCAGGCTGGTTCGATCCGTTCCTGATCGGCCAGCTTGCCGATCACGAAGCTCTCATTCGTCAGGGGAGAAGCACACGTCTGGTGGTTGGCTCGTGGAAACATGCGTCTCCGGGGATCGTCGGAGCGCTGGTGCGCGAGACGCTCAGGGTGGTGGATCACCCCGCAGAATCGCGCGGTGTCAGCGTTCACGATGGCGGTACGGGCGCCTGGATCGAACTACAGCAGTGGCCTCCGACGACGAGTGCGCTCGAATTGTTCCTGACGCGAGGCCGGCGACTCCGGGATCGCCCTGGAGCATCGCTGGAGTGCGAATGGAGGGTGGATCCCGCCGATCCGCCGCCGCCGGCCGGGGGTCGGGGTCTGAACCCCGCCCATGCCGGTAGAGAGCGTCAGCGCGCGCGGGAGCGGCACCCGGGTGTGTTCAGCGTCACGTCCGGGTCGCTGGGACGACCCGTGACCCTCGCGGGCGCTGCACATGTGCGGCTGAACGTGGCGACCAGCGCCGAGGCGCAGGAGTGGTCTGTGCGGCTCTGCGATGTCGATCGTTTCGGCATCTCTCGAAATGTCAGCGACGGTTACCTCTGCGTTCCGGGCTCGCCGGCCGGTCCGAGCGAGCAGTCCGTGACAATCGAGCTCAACCCGATGGCCCACACTTTCCGCGCCGGACACCGCCTACGTCTGCAGATCTCGGGATCGGGATACCCGCGGCATCCGATGCCGCTCAACGCGTCTCGATCGCGGCGAGTGATATCCCGCCGCGACGCACCAAGCAGCATCGTTCTTCCCATCGTTCCGGGCGGGTGGCCCATCACCGGGACCGATACCGCGGCGGTGGGCTGATGTCGCCGTCGCCGACAGGAACGTGCGAGCCGCGATTCGCGGCCGTCGCCAGGGCGTTCGAGGACTTTCTTGCTGAGGATCCCGCTTTCAGCGCCCAGCTGTGCGCCTACGTGGGCGACACCTGTGTCGTGGACCTGACCGGCGGCAGCGGATTGGGTCCCGACGAGATCACCGGCGTGTTCTCGGTGACGAAGGGCGTCGCCGCGCTGACTCTCGCGACCATCGTTGATGACGGACTGCTCGATTTCGACGAGACCGTCGCGACGTACTGGCCCGACTTCGCTGAGAACGAGAAGGCGTCGATCACCGTCCGACAGCTCCTGTCGCACCAGGCCGGACTTCCGACGGCAGAGGGCGGCGTCACCGCGCAGGACGTCCTCGACTCGCGGCTCGGCGCAAGCCGTCTGGCCGTGCAGCGCCCGCTCTGGCGCCCGGGTTCGCTGTTCGGCTACCACGGCCTGACCATCGGCATCCTGATGGAGGAGCTCGCGCGCCGCACACGCGGGCGTGAGCTGCAAGACATCTACGAGCACACCATCCGTCGTGTGTACGACATCGACTTCTATCTCGGACTACCCGCGGAGCAGGATGCTCGTTATCACCCACTGGTGTCCCCGCCGGCCCCCGCGGCAACGGGGATGATGCCGGACACCCTTGGCGATGCGGCCTTCGGACGGCTCCGCGCGCCGGTTGATCACGCGCTGACAGCGTTTGGCCCGAACGCCCCCGATGTGCGACGCGGAGGACCTGTCGCGGCTGGCGGCACGGGATCCGCCCGCGGGCTCGCGCTGCTGTACGCCGCGGCGCTCGGAAACCTGGGCCAATCGTTCGTTCGACGAGACACCCTCGAGCGGATGTCTCAGCTGCAGGTAAGCGGTCACGATGTCGTGGTCAACGACGAGATGAGTTTCGGGCTGATCTTCATGAAACCTCAGCCGAGGATGCCCTTCGGTAGCTATCAGGCCTTCGGTCACGACGGCGCGGGCGGTGCGCTCGCGTTTGCCGACCCACTATACGACCTCGCCTTCGCATACATCCCCTCTCCGATGACGAGCCCGGGTGGAGCCGACTACCGGGCCGTCCACCTGTCCCAGATCCTGCGTGGCTGCCTGTAGCAGCCAGCGCCCCACCCCAGATGCAGATGGAACCACAGAAAGAAGGATGTTCGTGCGCGCAATAGTCTTCGACAAAGCCGGATCGGTATCGCACACCGACCTGCCCGATCCGACGCCCGGCCCCAAAGATGTGATCGTAGAGGTCGCCGCGGTCGGGATCTGCGGCACCGACACGCACGTACACGACGGCGAGTTCGAAGGCACCAACTATCCCCTTGTCCCGGGGCACGAAGCAAGCGGACGTGTTGTCGGTGTGGGCGCCGAGGTAGAGGATCTGCGTGTCGGCGATCCGGTGGTCATCAACCCCAGCACGACCTGCGGCGAGTGCGAATACTGCCGCGCCGGACGGACCAATCTCTGCCGGAACTGGAACGGGCTGGGTGTGGTCGCGAGCGATGGCGCCTGTGCCCGTTACCTGAAGGCCCCGGTAGCGAACGTCTATCGTCTGAAGGAAACGACAGATCTATATCAGGCGGCGCTGATCGAACCGCTGGCGTGCGCGCTGCGCGGGTACGACCTGCTACCGCGCACGCTCGGCACCCACTACCTGATCTACGGATCCGGCACGATGGGTCTGCTGATGGCGCAACTCGCCCCGCGCGCGGGCGCCGCGAGCGTCACGATCGTCGACACGAACCCGAATCGCCTCGAGGCGGCGCGGGAGTTGGGCTTCGAGCACGCGCTCACCTCCGCGGATGAGGCGCATCGCGCTACCTGGGATGTCGTCATCGACTGCACCGGGAATGTCCGCGCGATCGAGGACGGCCTGCGGCGCGTTAAGCCGGGCGGGCACTTTCAGCACTTCGGCGTCGCGCCGACCGAGGCGCGGGCCGAGTACTCGCCGTTCCGTGTTTATCGCGACGAGATCACCATCGTCGGAACCATGGCCGTGCTCAACACGTTCGAGCGTGCTGTCGAACTCTTCGAGGCAGGAGCAATCAACCCCGGGCCGATGATCAGCCATTCGTTCTCTCTCGGAGACTACGAGGAGGCGCTGCAGATGTTCCGGGATGGGACGGGCCGAAAGCTGCAGATCCGTCCGGGGGACGCAGAGTCCCGCACGCTGCTGCCACACGCGGAGCGCCCGATCGCATGACCTATCTGCTCAATGCGCCCGAGAACTTCCGCAGCGACATGATCACCGGCTTCGTCCGTGCGCATGCGAGCAGTGTGCGGGCGGTTTCCGGAGGAGTCGTTCGGGCTCAGGCGCCATCGACGGCCAAGGTTTCGGTTGTCATCGGCGGCGGCTCGGGACACTACCCCGCTTTCGCGGGTCTTGTCGGCGAGGGCCTTGCCGACGGTGCGGCGATGGGAGAGGTATTCGCCTCACCGTCCGCCGCTCAGATCGTGGATGTGGCGCGCGCGACCTCGCACGGCCGGGGCGTCCTGTTCTGCTACGGCAACTACACCGGCGACGTGCTTAATTTCTCTCTGGCCGAGCAGCGTCTCCGGCACGAGGGAATCGCGTGCACGAGCGTACGCGTGACGGATGACGTGATGAGCGGCGATGCGACCGAGAAGCACCGACGGCGGGGCGTCGCGGGGGACCTGGTCGTTGCGAAGATCGCGGGGGCCGCCGCCGAGCGCGGCGACGATCTCGCGACCGTGGCGACGGTGGCCGATCGCGCGAACGCGCGCACCGTGACTGTTGGCTTCGGATTCTCCGGATGCACGTTGCCGGGGGCCGCCGCGCCACTGTTCTCGATCCCACCCGGCCGGATGGCGGTCGGCATGGGCATCCACGGGGAGCCAGGGCTGGGTGAGGCTGATCTCGTCAGCGCTGATCGGCTCGCTCAGCTCATGGTCGAACGGTTGGCGCAGGAGGCGGACACACTCAAGGGAGCCCGCCTCGCCGTTGTCGTCAACGGTCTTGGATCCGTCAGCTTGGAGGAGCTCTTCGTCCTCTTCGGAGGCGTCGCTCGGCTGCTGGACGAAGCCGGGGCGATCATCGTCGCCCCCGAGGTGGGCGAGTTCGTCACCAGCTTCGAGATGGCGGGCGCATCGCTCACCCTCACCTGGCTGGATGACGAGCTCGAGGCTCTCTGGCGAGCACGCGTCATCTCCCCGGCGTTCACGCGTGCAGAGGACCGCTCGGATCGGTATTCGGAGAGTACGAACCCCGTTCCGGCCATGCGGGGTGAATCGCGGCTCAGAGAAACAGCGGAGCCCGCCCTCTCCGGTGAGCCTGGCCTGGTCACCATCATCCTCGAGGCGGTGCAGCGCGCGATCGATGTGAATGCGGAAGACCTCGGACGCCTCGACTCGGTCGCAGGCGATGGCGACCATGGAATCGGCATGCAGCGGGGAATCGCGGCGGCGGTCAGCGCAACGCAGAACGTCACCTCCGTGCGGACGGCACTCGGTCTCGCCTCCGAGGCGTGGTCCGACCGAGCCGGGGGGACCTCCGGCGCACTGTGGGGTCTGATCCTCGGGTCGCTCGCGAACGCGATGCCCGAGACCGGCGAACCCCCGACCCTTCGCGAGCTCGCGGACGGCTGGTCGGAGGCCGCTGCGGCCGTCGCCCGAGCGGGTGGCGCCGAACGGGGCGACAAGACCCTGTTGGACGCGCTCGGACCCTTCGCCGATCAGCTCGCGGCCGAGCTGTCCATCGAACCGGAACGATCTCTCGAATTGGCGTGGACGGACGCGGTCGAGGCAGCACACCGCGGCGCACAAATGACCTCTCGTCTTGCCGCGAGGCGAGGAAGAGCCCGCACTCACGGTGCCGCCGGGCTCGGGTCGCCCGATCCCGGTGCCGTGTCGTTTGCGCTCGTGGTCGCGGCGGTGACGCCTTACCTGTCTTCCGGTGACGGCGAGGGTGGCATCGGCGTATCGGAAGGAGCCCCCTCGTGCGGCCGTTGAGAGTAGTCGTCGGCTCGGATGACGCGGGCTTCCGGTACAAGTCTGTCCTCCGGGAGGACCTCGAAGCATCCGAGCTCGTCGAGTCAGTGCTGGATGTCGGAGTAGACGCGGATGGACACACCCCGTATCCCCGGGTGGCCATTGCCGCTGCCCGCGAGATCTCCGAAGGGCGTGCCGACCGCGCTCTTCTCATCTGCGGCACGGGCCTCGGTGTCGCCATCGCCGCGAACAAGGTAGAGGGTATCCGGGCTGTGACCGCGCACGACAGTTACTCGGTGGAGCGAGCGATCCTGAGCAACAATGCCCAGATCCTCACCATGGGAGAGAGGGTGGTTGGGCTCGAACTGGCCCGACGACTCGTGGGTGAGTGGCTGATGTATCGATTCGACGAGTCATCGGCGTCGGCAGCGAAGGTACAAGAGATCTCGGATTACGAAGCGGGGCGATGAGGTGTCGACGAAACTCGTCGCCGTCAGTCTCAAGATGTACTTCGACCACGTCAGAACGCTCGAATGGGCTCGTGAGGTGCGCACTCGCGCGGCATCCCATCCGAAATTGTCCGATGGCCTCATCGACCTGGTCCTTCTGCCTGATCACGCATCCCTTGCCGGGGTTATCCAGATATTCGAGGGCACGCCGGTGCGGGTAGGTGCACAAGATCTCTCCTGGGCAGACTCCGGTGCCTACACGGGGGACGTTAGCGGTGTAACGCTCCGGCAGGTCGGCTGCACGCTGGCCGAGATCGGCCACGCCGAGCGGGCTCTGCACCACGGCGAGGATTCCGTTGTGGCTGGCGCGAAACTCCACGCCGCACTGAGAAATGGCTTGCAGCCGCTAGTCTGCGTGGGGGAAGCCGAACAGGGCAATCCCGTCGATGCCGCTGACCAGTGTCTCTCACAATGGGACGCCATGTGGGAGCGAGTGCCCGAAGCCGAGCGGACTTCCCGTCCGGAAGCGGATCCCGTCCTCGCGTATGAGCCGGTATGGTCGATCGGTGCTGACGCTCCAGCACCCGCCGGGCACATCATCGGCGTCGTGAACTCCTTGCGATCGTCCGGGCGTCTCCAACCCGGAACTCGCATCATCTATGGCGGAAGCGCCGGGCCCAAGCTCGTCCCCAGCCTGGCCTCCGCGGTGGATGGCTTCTTCCTGGGCCGCCGCGCCCACGACCCGGATGCCCTGCTTGCCGTCGTCGACGCGTTATCGTCGTCCTCCTAACCGGTGCCGCGCGAGCTCGTTGCTGGGTCCGTCGCCCGACCGTTGACAACCACCCGCCTCTAGGGCGTGGTCACGACATCGGGTCAGCGGCCTGCGGCAGCTGCTCCGGCACGCTCTCGAACGTCTCCGGCGAGCCGACGATCGGGATCGAGGTCGTCACAACCGGCACGGATGCCGACAGCAGCGACCCGTCGTCGCGGGTGACATCCGCGAACTGGCGAATCGACGGCCGCCCGGGGATCACCGGGCCCTGATCGGCAAGTGGAATCATCAGCTCCTGCTCGGGCTCGATGACATACCGTGCGCCCCGCACCGAGAACGAGACGGTCTGTCCCGGACCGGCCGCAAACCACATCCGGTCTCGCGCGATCGTCACCTGGAGCCGCGTGCCCTGCCAGTGCAGCGTGAAAGACAGCTCGGGCCAGTCGGCAGGGAGGCGGGGATCGAAGCTCAACTCGCCGAAGTGGTCGCGCATGCCGCCGAATCCGCTCACCAGCGCTGTCCAGACCCCACCCGCCGACGCGACGTGAACGCCGTCCGCCGCGTTGTGGTGCAGGTCACCGAGATCGACGTAGATCGAGTCGAGGAAGTACTTCAGCGCGAGGTCCTGGTAACCGACTTCCGCGGCGAGGATCGCCTGGACGACCGCCGAGAGCGTCGAGTCCCCCGTCGTCAGCGGGTCGTAGTACTCGAAGTCGGCGAGCTTTTCCTCCGCCGTGAAGTGGTTGCCCTGCAAGAACAGCGCCAGCACGACATCCGCCTGCTTGAGCACCTGGTACCGGTAGATCACGAGCGGGTGGAAATGCAGCAGCAGCGGCCGCTGGTCGGGCGAGGTGTTCTCGAGGTCCCAGACTTCCTTCTCGAGGAAGACCGCGTCTTGGGGGTGGATGCCGAAGGCATCGCTGAACGGAATGTTCATCGCCTCGGCCGCAGCCTCCCACGACTCGATCTCGTGTTCCGCGAGGCCCAGGCGATCCACCATGAGGCGGTAATCCTCGGGAGCGTCCAGGGCCATGTCGCGCAGCGTGTGCGCGGCGAATCGCAGATTGAAGCGCGCCATGACATTCGTGAAGAGATTGTCGTTGACGACTGTCGTGTACTCGTCAGGTCCCGTCACACCGTGGATGTGGAAGGAACGCTCGGAGTCGAGCTCCGTCTCGCGCCAGAAGCCGAGGCTCGCCCACATCCGGGCTGTCTCGACGGCGATGTCGACGCCCTCGCGGTAGAGGAACTCGGTGTCGCCCGTTGCGCGCACGTACTTCGCGAGCGCAAAACTCACGTCGGCGTTGATGTGGTACTGCGCGGTACCGGCCGCGTAGTAGGCCGAGGCCTCTTCACCGTTGATCGTGCGCCAGGGAAAGAGCACGCCGGCCTCGTTGAGCTGACGCGCGCGCCGACGTGCCGCCGGAAGCATGAGGTACCGCATCCGGAGTGCGTTTCTCGCCCACTGCGGAGTCGTATAGGCCAGGAACGGCAGGACGTAGATCTCGGTGTCCCAGAAGTAGTGACCCGAGTACCCCGATCCTGAGACTCCCTTTGCGGGCACGCCGAGCCCGTCGGCGCGCGCGGCAGCCTGGGCGAGCTGGAAGAGGCACCACCGCGTCGCCTGCTGCAGGTCGTCGTGGCCGCCGATCCGAACGTCCGAGCGATCCCAGAAGGCATCCAGCCATTCGCGCTGGCCCGTGAAGAAGGCGTCGACGCCCTCGGCCTCAGCGCGGTCGAGGGTTCGCCGGCACCGATCCACCAGTTCTCGCGCGGGGACACCGCGCGAGGTGTGATAACTCACGAGCTTGGTGACGGTGACCGGCACACCGGCCTTCGCTCGCACCCGGAACACGTTCTTGGCGATGTCGGGTTCGATCAGGCGCCGCGGGTCGTACTCGTTGTCGGTGGTGATGATGTGGTCGGCGACGACCGCGATCGTCATCTCCGATTCGGTGGCCTTATAGGCGAGGGCCGATCTCGCGCCGTCCTGCCAGTACTCCTGTGGCTGCAGGACGCGCTGGTGGATTCGCTCGGCTCGGCGAGGATCGAAGCCCGCCTTCTTGGGCGCGACGGGAGTGCCGCCGTAGACATCCTCGCCGTCTTGGCGGTTGATGATCTGACAGCTGATCGTGACCGGAGCATCGGCGTTCAGCACCGTCACGGTCTGCCGCAAGATCGCGAGGTGCTTCTCCTCGAACGACACGAGCCGTTCGTCCTCGATCAGAACCTCTTTGCCCGACGGCGTCACCCAGAGGATCCGTCGACGCATAACACCGTCGCGCATGTCGAGGACGCGCTCGTACTCGCGCACATCGGCGATATCCAGCGACAGCGGCTCGTCATCGACGTAGACCCGCATGATCTTGGCATCCGGGGCGTTGATGATCGTCTGGCCCACCTCGGCGAACCCATAAGCCTGCTCGGCGTGCCGGATCGGGAAGACTTCGTGGAAGCCGTTGATGAAGGTGCCGTGCTCGTGCGCGAAGCGACCCTCCGGGCTGTTGCCACGCAAGCCCAGGTATCCGTTACCGACGGCGAAGAGTGTCTCAGAGACCCCGACCTCGTCGTGCGAATAGCTCGTCTCGATGAGCCGCCATGGGTCGATGGGATAACGATCGCGATCGATCACGCGGACTCCTCCTGGTCGGGTGCGGGAGCAGCAGTACGGATGCCGGGGTTGCCGTCATCGAGGAATTCAGCGAGGTCGGCGACAACGACGTGTGCACCAGCGTCTCGGAGGATCTCGGCCCCCACACCCCTGTCGACCCCGACGACGAGCGCGAATCCGCCAGCAGCCGCGGAGCGCACCCCTGACAGGGCATCTTCGACGGCCGCGCTGGATGCCGGGTCGACACCGAGCATAGCGGCAGCCTCGACGAACACGTCGGGGGCGGGCTTGGAGGCCAGCCCGTCGCGTTCGGCGATGACGCCGTCCATGATCACCTCGAAGCGATCGATAATGCCGGCGGCCGTGAGCACTTCCCGGGCGTTCTTGGAACTCGAGACCACCGCGATCCGGGTGCCGGCATCCCGCAGCACGTCGAGCAGTGCGAGCGAGCCCGGATACGGCGCGATTCCTTCGCTTCGCAGCACGCTCTCGAAGACAGCATTCTTGCGGTTGCCGATGCCGCAGACGGTGTCGAGCTCAGGGGAGTCGCTCGGGTCGCCCCAGGGCACTTCGACATCACGGCTCCACAGCAGGCTGGCGACCCCGTCGTAGCGCTTCTTGCCGTCAAGGTGCTCGAAGTAGTCACGCTCGGTGTACTCGGGCGTGATGTTCCACGCCGCGAAGAGCTCCTGGAACATCGCCTGCCACGCGTGCATGTGCACCTCGGCGGTCGGTGTCAGTACCCCGTCCAGATCGAAGAGCACCGCGTCGTAGGCGGTGAGATCGGGAAGAGCGTCGGCCACAGGAATCCTCCCGGCGGGTGGCGATGTCGAAAGCGTTGGCACGAGCCATGGGAACAGGTCGGGTACGGCTGACGCCGTGGTGCAAGCGTAGTAGTTCGACCCTGCCGTAATGCTGGTTTGCGGGCCGTCAGCCCTGCGCGACGCCGAGAGTTTGCCGAGCGATCTCAAGTTCTTCATTGGTCGGTACGACCAGGACGCTCACCGCTGACGCGTCGGTCGAGATACGACGGATGCCGCGCTCCCGCCGCTCGTTGCGTTCGGGGTCGATCTCCACTCCCGCAAAACCGAGGGTCTCGAGGGCCGCCGCACGGATGATGGGCGAGTTCTCACCGACGCCGGCGGTGAAGGAGATGACATCCACGCCGCCGAGCTGCGCGAGATACGCACCGGCGTAGGTGCGCAAGCGATGGATGTAGACATCGAAGGCGAGTGTCGCCGCCTCATCACCGTCCTCGTAACGCTGTTCGATGTCGCGCATATCGGAGGCGCCCGCGAGCCCGAGCAGCCCCGAACGCTTGTTCAGCAGGTCGTCGAGGTCGTCGATCGACAAACCTGCGCGCCGCGCGAGCTGGAAGACGATGGCCGGGTCAACATCGCCCGAGCGGGTGCCCATGACAAGGCCCTCCAATGGCGTGAGCCCCATGGAGGTGTCGACCGATCGACCACCGTCGATCGCGGTGACCGAAGCTCCGTTGCCCAGGTGGAACACGATCTGCTTGAGCTCACCGAGCGGTCGATCGAGGAATGCCGCCGCAGCTTCGCTCACGAACTTGTGCGAGGTGCCGTGGAACCCGTACCGGCGCAGGCGATGCTGCTCAGCAAGGTCCCGGTCGATCGCATACGTGTAGGCGGCGGGGGCAAGCGTTTGGTGGAAGGCGGTGTCGAAGACGGCAACGTGGGGAATCGCGTCGAACGCTTCCTGTGCGGCACGGATGCCCTGGACCGCCCCCGGGTTGTGGAGGGGGGCGAGCACCGAGAGGTCTTCGATGTTGATGAGCACGAGCGGAGTGACCAGCGTCGGCTCGAAGAAGCGCGCTCCACCGTGAACGACGCGGTGCCCCACGGCAACGGGTGGATTGGCCTGCAGGGAGGGTCCGTGCGCCGCAAAGGCATCGAGCATCACCTGGAAGCCTGCAGTGTGGTCGGGAATCGGCAGATCCTGCTCAGAGGTCGCGCTCACGAATGTCGGTGCCGGCTCATCCGCGGAGAACTCCGCTGCAGTGACGGTGTGGCGTGCGTGGCCGTTCTCTTGACCGATCCGTTCCACGAGGCCCGAGGCGAGCACCGCTTCGTTGTCCATGTCGATCAGCTGGTACTTGAATGACGACGAACCGCTGTTGACGACGAGGACGACGCTCATGCGGTGGTCCCTTCCTTCTCGGTGGATGCCGGAGCCGCTGCGTCGGCGTCGGCCTGGGCCTGAATCGCGGTGATCGCGATGGTGTTCACGATGTCGTCGACGAGGGCGCCGCGCGACAGGTCATTGATGGGCTTGTTGAGCCCCTGCAGCACAGGCCCGATCGCAACAGCTCCCGCCGAGCGCTGCACAGCCTTATAGGTGTTGTTCCCCGTATTCAGGTCGGGGAAGACGAACACCGTGGCTCGACCAGCGACCTGCGAGCCGGGCATCTTCGCTGCAGCAACTGCCGCATCAGCCGCAGCGTCGTACTGGATCGGGCCCTCGACGAGCAACTCGGGCGCCCGGTCGCGAACGAACGCCGTCGCCGCGCGCACCTTCTCGACATCTGCCCCTGACCCCGACTCCCCCGTCGAATACGACAGCATCGCGACGCGGGGGTCGATCCCGAACTGCGCGGCGGTCGCCGCAGACGAGATCGCGATGTCGGCGAGTTGCTCGGCCGTGGGGTCGGGGATTACGGCGCAGTCGCCGTAGACGAGCACCCGGTCGGCCAGAGCCATGAGGAAGACGCTCGAGACCACAGACACACCCGGCTTGGTCTTGATGATCTCGAACGCCGGACGGATCGTGTGCGCCGTCGTGTGCGCGGCGCCTGACACCATGCCATCAGCCAGCCCCAGGTGGACCATCAGCGTCCCAAAATAGGACACATCGGTGACGGTGTCGGCTGCCTGATCGAGCGAAATCCCCTTATGAGCCCGCAGGCGCGCGTATTCCTGTGCGAACTGCTCGACGTAGGCGGGATCGAAAGGGCTGATGATCTGCGCAGCTGAGAGGTCGACGCCGAGCTCCGCAGCCCGCGTCCGAATTTCGCCCTCGTCACCGAGGATGACGAGATCGGCGATCCCGCGCGCGAGAACTGTCGCGGCGGCACGGATGACGCGGTCGTCGCTTCCCTCGGGCAGCACGATCCGGCGCCGATCCGAGCGGGACCGCTCCACCAGCTGGTACTCGAACATGAGCGGGGTGACCACTGTCGAGCGCGCGAGACCGAGCGACCTGCTCAGGACTGCCGTGTCGACGTGCTGCTCAAACATCGCCAAAGCCGTGTCGTACCGCCGCTGCGATGCCGCGGCGAAGCGTCCCCGCGTATTGATGACCTTGACGGCGGTCTCGAACGTACCCTCGTCGGTCGCGATGATCGGCAGGTTCGAGGCGACGCCATCCATCAGCCTGTCGATCTGCTCCGGCAGGGGGAAGGGTCCGTTGAGCAGGATGCCCGAGATCGAGGGGAACGTGCCCGAGGAGTGAGCGAGCAGCGTCGCCAGCAGCACCTCGGTGCGGTCGGCCGGGATCATGACGATGGAGCTTTCGCTCAGCCGCGGAAGCACATTGACCATCGACATCCCCGCGATCACGACGCCAAGGACCTCGCGTGAGAGAAGTTCCGCGTCGCCTTTGATCAGGGTTCCATCGATCGCCGCCATGACTTCGCGCATCGTGGGCGCCACGAGGAAGGTGTCTTCGGGAATCGCCCAGACCGGCACAACACCGTCGGATGCCACGTGCTCGGGCTCGCGCGCGTGATCGACGACCTCGCGCACTGAGGCGACGACATCCTCGATGCGCTCCGGTTCAGCGCGATTGACGATGACGGCGAGCAGCCCCGCCCGGCCATGCGCCAGCTCCGCCAACGCGAGGGCGGTGATCTGGCCGATCTCCTCGGGAGTGCGCGCCGGCGACGACCCGAGCTTCTCGGCTTCACCGGTCCGACCACTCATGACGAGCAGGACCGGCGCACCGAGGTTCGCCGCGATGCGGGCGTTATAGCCGAGTTCCGCGGGAGACCCGACATCCGTGTAGTCGCTCCCCACGATCACGACTGCGTCGCACTGCGCCTCGACTGCCTTGTAGCGCTCGACGATCTTGCCGAGGGCGGCGTCGGGGTCCGCCCGTACCTCGTCGTATGTCACGCCGATGCAGTCCTCGTACGGAAGGTCAACACCGTCGTGCGCGAGAAGCATCTCGAGCACGTAGTCAGGTTCGACAGTCGACCGAGCGATCGCTCGGAACACACCAACGCGCGGCGTAGCGTGACTCAGTGCGTCGAGTACGCCCAGGGCGATGGTGGACTTTCCGGAGTGACCTTCTGCCGAGGTGATGAAGATGCTCTGCGCCACGTGTTCAGCCTAGGCGCGAGCCTGGGGGCACGGCTGGGCCCCTACCGGAGAAAAACCCAAGGAAACCGGATGTTCACGCGCCGGTTGCGTCAGAACCGCGCGGGCATGAAAAGACTCTCCGCGCACCCGGCAGAGCCTGGTTACCCTTGCTACGTTTCCGTCCTGGGGGAGTTGGCCTGGATGCCGCCGCGCGGAGAGCTTCCCCTAGTCTAACCATTCGCCCCGGCCGGGATTCGCGGCTTCCTCCCAGAGCCGCGCCCACCCGGCCAAGGTTACGATTGTGCAACGACCGACGAGGCGCCGCGTATCCGACGAGGCGGCGCGCGCACAGGCGGAGGGGGCGGTATGACCGAGAGCGTCATCGGCGAGCAGCAGGTCACCGCGGGAAGCCCGCCGGTTTCGGTGGAGCGCTTCGCCGAGGTCACCGACGCGATCCTCGGGGCCGTCACATCCGTGATCGACGGCAAACCGGAGGCCGCTCGCAGTGCCCTCATCTGCCTGCTTGCCGAGGGGCACCTCCTCATTGAGGATGTGCCTGGCGTCGGCAAGACGATGCTCGCTCGGGCGCTGGCAGCATCCATCGACGCCGCCGTGCGACGCATCCAGTTCACGCCCGACCTGCTCCCGGGCGACGTCACCGGCGTCTCGGCCTTCAACCCCATCGATCGGGAGTTCGAGTTCAAGCCCGGAGCGGTGTTCGCGAACATCGTGATCGCTGATGAGATCAACCGCTCCTCCCCCAAGACCCAGTCCGCTCTTCTGGAGGCGATGGAAGAGCGGCAGGTCACCGTCGACGGACACACGCACCTCGTGCCGCATCCGTTCCTGGTCGTTGCCACCCAGAACCCCCTCGAGATGGAGGGGACCTACGCGCTTCCCGAGGCGCAGCGCGACAGGTTCACGATGCGGATCTCGATGGGGTACCCGGATGCGCGGGCCGAAACGCTCATGTTGCGCCAGCGCGAGACCGTCAACCCGCTCGAATCCGTGCGCCCCGTCGTCACGACCCACGAGGTGACAGAGTTGATCGTGGCGGCGCGACACATCCACGTGGCGCCGGCCATCGAGGAATACACCGTTTCCCTTGCTCAGGCGACCCGCGCTCACCCTGACCTGAAGCTCGGAGCGAGCCCGCGCGCGACGCTGCAACTGGTGCGAGCCGCCAAGGTGGCGGCGGCGCTGGAGGGTCGATCGTTCGTCATTCCCGACGACATCACCGGCCTGCTGCATCCGGTGTTCGCCCACCGCCTGATCGCCACCCGGGCAGCCGGCGGAGCCCATCACGGCGAGGCAGCGGTAGCGGGCGCCCTCGATCAGATCGCGGCAAGCGCCCGCGTCCCCCTCGCGTCACGGCGGTGATATGCGCTGGTGGCCATTCACGCTTCGGGGCACCGGTGCCCTGACGCTCGCCATCGCCTCCTTCGTGATCGCGGGCGAGACCGGCGTCGTCGAGCTCATGTTCTTCGGTGTGCTCATGGCAGTGCTGTGCGCGGGGAGCCTCGCATCGCTCTGGTTTCGGGCGGCTCCCACCGCCACACCCAGGCGGATCGTCCCTGACGTCTCGACAGTGGGCAAACCCACGACCGTCACGGTCACGCTACGGCCGCCTTCGCGCATGATGGGCAGATCAGGGCGGTGGCACGAACTCGCCGATCCGGTCTTCATCGGCGAGCTCGAGGGTGACCTGAGGTGGGGCGGAGCCGAGCGAGTCGCGACGGTGACGTATACCGTGACGCCCAGCACGCGCGGCACCTACGTTCTCGGTCCGCTGCGGGTGGTCACCGAAGATCCCTTCGGGTTGGCCCGCCGCGCGGTGCGTGTCGTCGATGCCGAATCGGTCCGGGTCGCTCCCGCGCAGGTCGAGGTGACCGCGCTGCGTGCAATGACGGCAACAGCGGGAGGGGCGCTCCACGCCACCCACACCCAGCGGGGCCATGGTGTGGACAACCTGCTGGCCCGCCCCTACCAGCCGGGGGATTCGATGCGCCGCATCCACTGGCGTGCGTCAGCTCACTACGACGGACTGATGGTGCGCCAGGAAGAAAACGAGGCGGCACCGGATGCCGTTGTCGTGCTCGACCGGGACGACGCGCGCTGGAGCGCCGGCGCCGCTACTGCGCCTGGGCAGGACCCCGCCTTCGAGGCAGCAGTTGCCACTACCGTGTCGGCTGTAGCGCAACTCTCGCACGACGGATACACCGTCAGCGTTCTCGACAGCGACGGAACGCCCCTCCACGAGCCCATCGAGCCGGGCGAGAAGGCTCTCCTCGACGCATTCGCCGCTGACTGCGCAACCATCGTCGCGGGCGGCGGGCGCAGCATCCATGATTTGTCACGCGCATTTGCACGTGCGGGCAGCGGTCCGATCGTGGTCATCACCGGCACCGTCTCTGAGGCGGATGTCGCAGCCCTAGCACCTATCGGCGCGCACACGACCCTGCCGATTCTGTTGGCCACGGGCGCCAGCGCTGACGCCTTCGACCGAGCAGCGGAGTTGGGGTGGCGAGTCCAGGCCATTCGCGTGGGACCCGAGATGCCCGGATGGTGGGACGACGCGCGCGATCAAGGTCAGCGGCGATGAGCTGGTCGACACGATGGCGGGCAGCGCGCACCGCCCGCCGGCGCGGATCACGAAGCGGACGATCCGAGGCGTTGCTGACCATCGGCGTCATGATCGGGATCGTCGCCGCGCTTCTGCCGGTAGCCCGGGTCATCGCGCCCGGCGCGTGGATCTGGGGAACACTCGCACTGTCGGCGGCGATCATGGTCACAGGATTCCTGCTCCGCCGCACCCGGATGTCGGCGATCGGCATCAGCGCCGTCGAGCTTGCGCTCACGATCGGCGTGGTCACCGTCGTGTTCCTGCGAGAGACCGCTCTGTGGGGAGTCATCCCGGTCTTCGCGAGCGTGGACCAGGCGGCGAGCCTCGTGGCCACGGCATCCGGGGAGATCCTCTACAGCGCGGCCCCTATGATCCCCACTCCGGCGTTGAGCTTCTTGGTCGTCGGGGCGGCCGGCCTGTTCACGATCGCCGTGGATCACATCGCTTTGACAGCGCGGATGCCGCTCCTGGCCGGTGTCGCCCTGTTCACGGTGTCGTTGATTCCTGCGCTTGCGGTGCCGAGCACCGTGAACCTGTGGTCGTTCGCATTGCTTGCGGCGGCTGTGCTGCTGATGCTTCGCGCCGAGACCCGCGGCCGGGAGCCTCGAAGTGGACGCGCAAGCGGTGCCTCCGCTGTCGCAGCTGGTATCGGCGTACTCGCGCTGGTCGCAACCCTCGTCATTACCCCATCACTCCCCCAGCCGGGTCCGCGGGTCGCTGCCGGAAGCGGGACCGCCGGGATCGACGCATCCCTCTCGCTCGGGCAGGATCTGCGGCGCCCCGAACAGATCGAAGTGCTGCGGATGCGCTCGACAGCACCGCTGCCGCCGTACCTGCGCGTTGCCACCCTCAGCGAGTTCACGGGCGCAGTCTGGGAACCCGATCGCACGTGGTCGCTTCCCTTGGAGGGCGGAGCCGCGTTCGGCGATGTCGAGACCGGTCCCGGCATCGAGGTGGCCGACTATTCAACGACTGTCGAGATCACCGACCTCTCCACATCCTGGCTTCCGGTGCCCTTCCCCGCTGTGGGAGTCGAAGGCCTGTCGGGTTCGTGGAACGTGATGCCGCTGAACCGGACGGTCGTGGGCGACAACGGCGCAACGCAGGGACAGTCGTATGTCGTCGAGACCCGCGTCCCCGAGCCGACCCTCGAGCAGATCCGAGCAGCAGATGCCAATCCTGGCCAGGTTCGGGACACGGCGTCCGCTCTGCCCGACAATCTTCCCGAGATCATCGCCCAGACCGCGCGAGAGATCACGGCCGGAACCACGAACGACTATGACGCTCTGATCGCGATGCAGTCCTGGTTCCGCGGCCCGGACTTCCGGTACTCGCTCGACGCCCCGGTCGAGCAGGGATTCGACGGGTCGGGAGCTGACGCCGTCGCGGCGTTCCTCGACGTGAAGTCCGGGTATTGCGTGCACTACGCGTCGGCGTTCGCACTCATGGCGCGAACCCTCGATATGCCCTCGCGGATCGTCGTGGGCTATCTGCCCGGCGTCAACACGAGCACTGTCGTTGACGGGCAGAACGTGCGGTCGGTGCTCAGCGGACAGCTTCACGCGTGGCCAGAGGTGTACTTCGACGGGATCGGCTGGGTCGCGTTCGAGCCGACCAACAGCCTCGGGACGGCGACGCGGTTCGGATCGGCCACGGATGCCGCGCAGGATGACGCGGCCAACCCCACGCCGACCGCGTCATCCGCGCCGTCGGCGACGCCGCAGCCCACGCGATCGGCCCTCTCCGAGAACCTCGACACTCCGAATGCCTCGGTTCCCCTGCCTCTGCAGCGGAACCTTGCGATCTTCGGATGGGGGGCTTTCGCGCTCGGGTTACTTGCTCTGCTGGCGGCGCCGGGTGTCATTGCCGAGCTGCGCCGACGGCGGCTGCTTACTTCGGCCGCGCGCGGTGATGCGGTGGCCGCGTGGGCAGTTGTTCGGGATACGGCAGTGGATCTCGGCATCCGGGTGGCAGGTAGCGACACCCCGCGGATGCTCGGGGACCGGCTCGTGCGGGAGCACGGCGTTGATGCGATCGCCATGTCTGTGCTCGTGTCGGCTATCGAACAAGAGTCGTATGCACTGGCCCGAGCTCGCACGGTGTCGAGGCAGCGGCCCGGCGATGGCGGAACCGAGCGCGGGACGCTCGCCCAGGCGGCTCGAGATGTTCGGGGCCAGGTGATGCTGGCCGCATCTCCTGCGCGACGCTCGATCGCCCTCTTTGCGCCTCGGTCGCTCGTGTTCGGCCTGTTCACCCGCGGCTAGACGAAAAAGCCCTGAGCCGCGACCCGTTCGTGAACGATGACGCGGCTCAGGGCATGTGGCGGTGACGGTGGGATTTGAACCCACGGTGCGCTTGCACGCACACACGACTTCCAATCGTGCTCCTTAGGCCGCTCAGACACGTCACCAGAACAGCCTGTCCATCGTACCCGATGCCCCTCTGCCGCCCCGACCAGCGCCGAGAGTTCAGGCTGTGAGGGCGTACCGGGAGTTGCCGGCGAGCCGGGGCGTCCGGGCGGGGTCGATCCACGCGGGAGGGATGATCCAGACTCGCCCCGCCGGGCCAGTGCTCTCGATCTCGATCTCCCATCCGTCGTCATGAACGCGATGGTGACAGCCGGTGCACAGGAGCACGCCGTTCTCGAGATCTGTCGGACCCGTATCTCGTTCCCACCACTTCGCGTGATGAACAATGCACCACCCCGGCGGAGCACCGCAGAAGATGCATCCGCCGTCTCTTCCTGCGAGTGCAAGCTTCTGGGCGGGAGTGAACAAACGCTTGAGCCTTCCCCAGTCGAGAATCTCACTCTCGCCACCCAGCACACACGGGATGACTTGGGCGTCGGCCGCGAGCCGGCGGACGGCTGCTGCCGAAACCGGCTGGTCAAGGCCGTCGATCGTGGCAGCCCCAATTCCGCTCTGCAGTTCGTCGAGGCTCATTCGCACGACAACGGTGGTTGCGGGGCCGGTAGGGACGCGGTCACAACTCAGTCCGTGCCGACACAGGTCGGCCAACGCGTCTGCGGCGAGTTGCTTCACAGATCGCAGGTCGCGCTCGTCGGTGGCTGCATGCTCATTGCGCCGCAAGACCTGTGTGACCATCGCTTCGATCGCCGTTTTCACGGGCGCCGCAGTCTCGGCATCCAACTTCGCAGTGAGTGTCACCATGCCGTCGCGTTCCTGGATGACGAGAGAGCGCTGCGCCCTGGCATCCTCGTGCCGCGGTTCCACACCATCGGGATCGAGGTGGGCCTCGACGCGCGCGAGGAGCTTGGAGAGTTCGTCGGGCCGCATTCCGGGCGCGAGCTCAACGAGCTGCCGTTCGGCTTCGTCGATGCGCGCGGCGTCTGCGCGGAGGGCCAGCCGGTCGAGGAGTGTCACGATCGCCGCCGCTGGCGTCACACCGAGGTCCCCCCGGGCGACCGAGGCGGCCACGAACTGCCGTTTTGCGGGCAACGGATCACCCGTGAGCGTCATTCGGGGTGAGGTGGCTTCACCGACCTGGACGATGCGCAGAGCCTCGCCGATGCCGGTGCCGCTCGTGGTCGAAATCAGCGCGGCGGGCGATGCGAACCCGTGACGCTTGGCGAGAGACTCCTTGCCGAGCTCCCTACGCGACTGGCGGGCGATCTCAGCGGCGACCGGCGCAAACGCTGCGTCAACTCGCCGCCGCAACGCTCCGTAGGCGTTGTTTACGGCGACCAGCTCGGCCGCGGTCAACGACTCCGGCGATCGTTCGGCGCCAGCAGCAGCCAGCGCTTCGAGCGCCTCCGCGATGCCCGCCAGCGAGTTCGTCATGCCTCGACATTAGAACATACCTCCGACATTCATTCGGGTGGTCACCACCCTGCAGCTTGCCAATCGTCCGACCCCCAACGCTCCCGATCCGGTCGCGCCTTCGTGCGAGTTCCGCGCACCCCAGACCACACAACGGCGCGACCCAACGGTGCGACCACGAAGCGACCTGTCATCCCACCGCGAGCGATGCTCACTGGATGCCGCTATGGCCGATCTGGGCTTGTTGCGAGAGTCATCCGGCGCCCTGCCGTGAGCCAGAGCGCCGAGCCGACGACGGGAACGAAGAGGATCAGAAGCGTCCAGATCAACGCCCAGCCGGCGGCGAGCTGCCGGGCGGACCGGACGAGCACGATCAGCGCCACGATCATAAGGACCATGACGAGGGCCATAATCACCGACCACGCAATGTCAGACGCCGCAGGGAGGAGGTGGTTGGCCGCATCCATGCATCGAATCTAGGCGACTGTCCCACCGAACAACAGGACCTGACGAACAACCCGTGCGCTGCGTCCTCGCGGTTAGTCCGAGGAGCCCCGGGGTGGGTTGTGCATGAATTCAATGCGGATGCCGTTGGTGTCCTCGACGAAGGACGCGTAGTACCGGGGCGTGAAGCGCGGGTACGGCTTTGGGTCACGCACGGTCGTCCAGCCAGCGCCGACCGCGATCTCGTGGAGCCGGTCAACCTCGGCGCGCGAGTCAACCGCGAACGCGAGGTGCGGCCAGCCGACCCGGCCGTGGCGGTGCGGACCTGCGTCTGGCTCGCGCGCAGGATAGAAGATGAGCTCGGATTCGCCCGGACAGGTCCAGAACACGACGCTGCCGGCATCCGATCTGGTGTACCCGAGCGCGAGGAGCACAGGCTCGAACTGACTCGCGGCGGCGGGCACGTCGTCGACAGTCAGGGCGAGGTGATCGACCAGCGGCATTCTCACGCCTCCCGGAGGATCTTCGGCATCGCCTTACCCTTGGCCAGTTCGTCGATCAGCTTGTCGAGATAGCGGATCTTCTGCATCAGCGGGTCCTCGATCTCTTCCACGCGCACGCCGCACACGACGCCGGTGATCGCTGAGACGCGCGGGTTGAGGTCGGCATCCGCGAAGAACTCCTCGAACGTCGTGCTCTCGTCGAGGTGTCGCGCCAGAGCGTCGTCATCGAAGCCCGTCAGCCAGGCGATGATCTCGTCGACCTCGCCCTTCGTTCGCCCCTTGCGTTCGGCCTTCGCGACGTAGAGCGGGTAGACCGACGCGAAGCTCGTCGTGAAGATCCGGTGCGCCATGATCCGAGGGTACGCGCCGGGCCTATCGGCGTCCCGAGGTAAACACCACGGGAACGCCGAGCCACTCTCCAAGGTCGCGGATCTCGGCATCCACCATCTCGCGCTCCTCGTCGTCGAACGGGATCAGCTCGTGGACTGCCGAGACGACGAGGTTTTCTTTCTTCTTGTCGAGTTCGGCATCCAGCAGCGCCGAGAAACGGTCGCCGATGAGAATCGGATGCACGAAGTAGCCATACACGCGTTGAGCTTTGGGCTTGAACTGCTCGAGGATGAAGTCGAAGTCGAACAGCTCGGCAAGGCGGGGCCTGTCGAAGAGCATCCGGTCGTACGGGTTGAGGATCGCAACGCGGCCACCGGGGTCGTCATCGAGGGCGGCGATCGCCTCGGGGTCAACGCGCCACTTCCACGCACTCCCCTCGACCTCCGCCGGCTCCCCCGCCATACCGACATCGCTCCAGGGCGACTTCTGGCGCGCGATCCCAGCGGCCTGAAGGCGCCGCTGCTGCATCCGCTCCTCGGCTTCCTGGGGCGTGATGGACCCGTCATCGGGGCCGTAGAGCCGCTCGGCGAGGTCCCACACGCGCTGGCGGTTTTCGCGTCGAACCACTGCAACCTCGCCGATGACCGAGAGCAGCTCAAGCATCCGCGGCACCTGATTCGATCCGTACCAGCCACTCTCGTTGCTGCGCTGCACAACGCTGGTGTCGGGGATCTCGGATGCCAGCAGCGGCCCCTCAGCGCGGAGGCGGGCCAGCACATCCTTGCGAAAGGCGGCGTTCGCCTCGAGATACTCGCGAGATGCGGCGCGCAGCTGCCTGGCGCGCATCAGCGCGACCATGTCGGGCATCAGGCTGGACGCGAAGAAACGACCATCGAACTCGAACAGCAGGCGGTCGTCTTCGACCGCCTTCTTCAACTGTCCCGACTCATAGCCCCACCCGATCCGGCTCCAGAACGCGGTCTGCTCCGCGGGCGCGATGGTCACTGTCGGATCGATCTTGATGCTGCCGAGTTGCTCGGCGACCTCGACGACATCTCCGGGACGGTCGGCATCCAGCAACTGCGCACGCACGGCGATCCTGCGCGCTTCGTCCCGCGTGAGGCGATGCATTCCGTGAGCGTACCGCCCGGCGCCGACATCATCTTCCCTCTCCATTATCCCAGGGGGACGGGGGCTTGCGGCAAGGCCCCCTCACTGCGGCAGAATCGCAGGTCGCGCCGCGATTCCATGCGTGATAGATCGCTCGCGCGAGACCGGAGATGACCACGTGAGCACGACGCCGACATCCACCTTTGCCCTCCCGCAGCCGCTCGCCCACAAGGCGGTAACCGCCAAGATCCATCTCGATGACGCGCACTTCGCCCGCATCGCAAAGCGCCTTCGCGACGAATCGACGACGATGGAGCGCCGACTCGACTCGCTCCGCCGTCAACCCGGCGGCCGCGGCCAACAGTCGCTCGACCGTGACTTGGAGATCCACCGTCTCACGGCTCGACTGCGGACGCTCGCTCGATACGGCCTGGAGATATGCCTCGGTCGATTCGACCCGACGGATTCGCCACCGGTATACGTCGGGCGGTTCGGCCTAACGGATGCCGACGGGGCACCGCTCCTTCTGGACTGGCGCGCTCCCGCTGCGCGACCGTTCTTCGCGGCCACTTCCGCGCGTCCCGAGGGTGTCGCGAGCCGTCGCCGCTACCGGTGGAATCACGGACGTATCGTCGACTACTGGGATGAAGCCCTCAGTCCGGATGCCGACGCGAGGGCCCTCTCGCTTGATGACGATTCGGCATTCCTCGCCTCGCTCGGAGCGTCGCGGTCGTCGCGCATGCGCGACGTGCTCGGCACGATCCAGGCAGATCAGGATGCGATCATCCGCGCCCCGTCGGCCGGCGCGCTGGTCGTCGACGGCGGGCCAGGCACGGGAAAGACCGTGGTCGCACTCCACCGCGCCGCGTATCTCGTAGCGACCGACCCGCGGTTGGCGCCTGGCCGCGGCGGCATCCTCTTCGTCGGCCCCCACGAGCCGTACCTCTCCTATGTCGCCGACGTGCTGCCGAGCCTTGGCGAAGACAGCGTGCTCACGTGTACGGTCCGAGACTTCGTTCCGGATGCTGCGGCTCGCGCCGACGAGACCGACACGCGTGTTGCCGCGCTTAAGGGCGACCCGCGAATGGTGGCCGCGATCGAGCCCGCGGTGCGGCTGTATGAGGAACCCCCAACGCAGGCCCTTGCCATCGACACACCCTGGGGCGAGCTGACGCTCACCTCGTCGGATTGGGAGGAGGCCTTTGGCGCTGCAGAGCCGGGCACGCCCCACAATGAAGCGCGTTCACAGGTCTGGGAGGCGCTGCTGGAGATCCTCAGCGACCAGACGGATCCGGAGGACATACCACCACATATGCTGCGGCGCGCGCTCATCCAGCACGAGGCGCTACAGCGCACGTTCCAACGTGCATGGCCGGCGGTTGCGGCATCCGTGCTGGTCGCGGACCTGTGGTCGGTGCCGGCGTACCTGCGCCGGTGCGCGCCCTGGCTCACGGATGCCGAGATCACGCTCCTGCAGCGGGATCCTGCCGACGCATGGACGACGTCGGACCTGCCGCTCCTCGATGCGGCGCGTCATCGGCTGGGCGAGCCGGCAGCACATCGCGAAGCGCGGGAGCGAGAGATCCGTCTCGCGGCGCAGCGCGAGGAGATGTCGCGCGTTGTCGAACGGCTCATCGAGGGCGGTGATGAACTTCTGAGCTGGATGGACGGCGAGGATCTACGCAATAGCCTGGTGGACGAATCGGCGGTGGCCTCACCTGTTCGCGAAGCGCTGGCCGGCCCGTTCGCGCACATCGTGGTCGACGAGGCTCAAGAGTTGACGGATGCCGAGTGGCTCATGCTCGTGCGGCGTTGCCCCTCTCGCAGCTTCACGATCGTCGGCGATCGCGCGCAGGCACGGGCCGGGTTCAAGGAATCGTGGCAAGAACGGCTGGAGCGGGTCGGGCTGCCGCGGATCGAGATCGCAACGCTCACTGTCAACTACCGCACACCGGAAGAGATCATGAGCGAAGCCGCTCCCGTCATCCGTGCGGTACTGCCTGATGCGAATGTGCCGCGCCCGACC
>Ga0209066_10001136_pt1 | contig 36081 bp, 37 predicted proteins | sample All_14_2_FD_187198 | JGI IMG/M metagenome (GOLD analysis project Ga0209066, IMG submission 187198) | Freshwater microbial communities in response to fracking from Pennsylvania, USA - Allegheny Zone_MetaG_DW_15 (SPAdes) (version 2) ... | reverse complement strand
GGTCGTGGGCCTCAAGCACCTCGAGTACACCGTGAAGGCCCTCGTCGAGCGCTCGGAGCTCATCTCCGACGCCGTCGCCGCCGGTACGCTGGGAGTCGTCGGCGCGAACTACCGGCTCCTCGAGGGCCGTGTGGTTCCGGATGTCGTCCTCGGCGCGATCGAGCAGTGAGCTCGGTCCGCCTCACGCCACCGCTCTTCATCACCCGTTGAATCGAAAGGCCACGTCGCCGTGAGCACCGAGACCGAATACCGCATCGAGCACGACACGATGGGTGAGGTGCGGGTTCCCGCATCGGCCCTCTACTCGGCCCAGACGCAGCGCGCCGTCGAGAACTTCCCGATCTCCGGCTCCGGGCTCGAACCCGGCCAGATCGTCGCCCTCGCCCGCATCAAGCGCGCTGCTGCCGTCGTCAACAGTGAGCTCGGCATCCTCGATGCGGCCATCGCCGACGCGATCGTCGCGGCCGCCGACGACATCATCGGCGGCGCCCACCACGACCAGTTCCCGGTCGACACCTACCAGACCGGTTCCGGCACCTCCTCGAACATGAACATGAACGAGGTGCTCGCGACCCTCGCGACGACCAAGCTCGGTGCGAAGGTGCACCCGAACGACCACGTCAACATGTCGCAGTCGAGCAACGACGTCTTCCCGACCTCGGTGCACGTCGCGGTCACCGGCGCGCTGCTGAACGACCTCGTGCCGGCCCTCGACCACCTCGCGCACGCCCTCGAGGTCAAGGCCGACCTGTGGAAGGGCGTCGTCAAGTCGGGACGCACCCACCTCATGGACGCGACCCCCGTCACCCTCGGCCAGGAGTTCGGCGGCTACGCCCGGCAGGTTCGGCTCGGCATCGAGCGCATCCAGGCGTCGATCCCGCGCGTCGCGGAGGTTCCGCTCGGCGGCACCGCGACCGGGACGGGCATCAACACCCCGAAGGGCTTCTCGGCGCGCGTCATCGACGTCGTCGCCGAGACGTCGGGCCTGCCGATCACCGAAGCGCTCGACCACTTCGAGGCGCAGGGCGCGCGCGACGGGCTCGTGGAGGCATCCGGTGCCTTGCGCGTCATCGCGGTGTCGCTCACCAAGATCTGCAACGACCTGCGCTGGATGGGCTCGGGACCGAACACGGGTCTCGCCGAACTGTCGATCCCCGACCTGCAGCCGGGCTCGTCGATCATGCCCGGCAAGGTCAACCCCGTCATCCCCGAAGCGGTCATCATGGTCGGAGCCCGGGTCGTGGGCAACGACGCCACAATCGCGTGGGCGGGAGCGACGGGCAACTTCGAGCTCAACGTCGCCATCCCGGTCATGGGCACGGCGCTGCTCGAGTCGATCCGGCTGCTCGCCAACAGCTCGGTGCTGCTCGCCGACAAGACGGTCGCCGGACTCGAAGCCAACGAGGAGCGCGCGCGGGCCCTCGCCGAGTCGTCCCCGTCGATCGTCACGCCGCTCAACAAGTTCATCGGCTACGAGAACGCCGCGAAGATCGCCAAGCACTCCGTGAAGCAGGGGATGACGGTGCGCGAGGCGACGCTCGACCTCGGCTTCGTCGAGCGCGGCGAGCTCACGCTCGAGCAGCTGGACACGGCGCTCGACGTGCTCTCGATGACGCACCCGGGCTGATCCCGCCGCCGCCCCTTGCCGGGTGCGACACTCGCGTCATGACACTCGACCGCTCCCGTCGCGCCCGTGCGGCGCGGAAGCGTCGGCGTCGGTTCCTCGCGGCCGACAACGACCTGACGCCCGCGCAGTGGACCGCGATTCGCGCGGCGTGGGGCGGGTGCGCCTACTGCGGGGGACCGGATGAGTCGCTGCAGAAGGACTGCGTGCTGCCGCTCTCGCGCGGCGGACGGTACACGCTCGACAACGTCGTCCCGGCGTGCCGGTCGTGCAACGCGAGCAAGAGCAACGACGAGGTCACGGGGTGGCTGCGCCGCAAACGGCTCGATGAACCCGCCTTCCTCCTGAGGTGGGTGGAGGTCGTCGCCGCGCTGCGCTCGGGGGGTTAGGCCCGCGCCGGCCCGGTCGGCGGCGGCAGGAGGGCCGCCCGCGGAGTCGCGGGACGCAGGGTCGCCGCGAGGAGCGCGCCGACGAGCGCCAGTTGCCCCGTGATCGCGAGCAGCGGGCCGGAGGCCGCCGCGTCTCCTCCCGACGTCGCGAACGTGTCGGCGAGACCCATACCCATCGAGAACCCGGCGACGAAGCCGACGAGGGTCGTGCCGGCGAGCAGCAGGAATCCGGTCGCGACGATGCGCCGGGCGGTGCCGAGCACGGGGCGCCTCAGCGGCACGAGCACGAGCACGAGCAGAACGACGACACCGAGCATCGCGAGCACGGCCTGGGCGCCGAGCACGACATTGACCCCGGTCGCCTCCTGCGCCGCGGCGAGCGCCGCGTAGATCTCGTCGAGCGTCAGGTCGGGAACGCGGGCGAGCGGATTCCACACCGCGACGTGCAGGATGCTCACGGCGCACAGCGCGAGGGTCGCGAGACCGAACGACCCCGCGAGCGCGAGGCGGGCGCCCACGGGAGTGGAGGCTCCGCCGCGCGCGGTCGCGAGGATGCCGACGAAGAGGCCGATCGCGAGCATCGGCGCTCCGAACGTGCCGACACCGACGAGCAGGAACGGCGCGACGATCAGAATCGGTCCGAGCACGAGCGGCAGAGCGAGGAGCGCGATCGCGACCCCGAGCCGTCGGGCTCGCACGGCGACGGCGACAGCCGCGACGGCGAGTGCGCCCGCGCCGGGTGTCGCACCGAAGGGCGTGACATAGCCGCCGTATGCGGTGTACCCGACGGCGAGCACGGCGGCCGAGCCCAGCAGCCCGGCCGCGATCCGCACGCGGTGCGTGAAGAGCTCGCCGAGAGTGAGGCCCGAGAGCGCCGGGTCGACGCGCGAGATCGTGATCGCGGTCAGCAGCGCGCCGACGACGACGCTCGCCCGGGAGACGCCGAGCTCGGCCGCCCCCGCGACGTCGGCGAGCCACTCCTCCCGATACCGGTCGCGCACGGCCCGAGGCAGCAGCCGCGCGGCGACGCGCACGAGCCGTTCGGCGACGCGGTTCACGCCCCCGCCGCCTTCGGCTGGAAGCTGGGTCGCGGCGCGGCGGCCCGCCCGACGGCGGCCCGCGCGGCCTCCGCCCCACCGCTCGTGAGGCGGTACAACCGGCGCCGGGGTCCGCTGCGCTCCGGGGCGTCTTCCCACTCCGACTCCGCCCACCCGGCCCGTTCGAGGCGTTCGAGGATCGGGTAGACGCTTCCCGCGGGGCGACCGGTGAGGGCGACGATGCGCAGCCCCCACACGCTGTCGGACGCCCCGAGGAGGGCATCGAGCACGTCGATCGTCGCGGGGGTGATGCGGCTCAGCTTCTCCATGTCGATAACTCTACCTATATAGAGATAGACGTGGGGACGCCACGATCAGGCCTCGTCGTAGAGGGTGATCGCGTACCCGTCGGGGTCGGCGAACGTGAAGGTGCGACCGAACGGCCCGTCGACGGGGGCGGACAGGATGGTCACGTCGTCCGCGACGAGCGCGTCGTGGACGCGGTCGGCGTCGGCCGCGTGCATCCAGATGGCGACCCCGAGTCCGAGCTGGGCGACCGCGTCGAGGTCGACGCCGGGCGCGGCTTCGCGCACCGCGAACGCGACCGGAGTGGTGGCGAACACCACGGCGTGGGGCGGGCCCGGCTGTCGCGTGAATCCGAGGTGCTTCTCGTAGAACGCGGCGGACGCGTCGGGATCGCGCACCTGGAGCGAGAGGAAGCCGGGGCCGGACGAGGACATGAAGATCTCCATCTCTTGTCAGTTTTCTGACATTCCTCATGCTATGTCAGAATATTGACATGGGTCAAGCCGCACCGCAGATCGAGCTCGCCACGTCGGTGGGCTATCTCCTCAAAGAAGCATCGAGCGCACTGCGGTCCGCGATGGAAGCCGTGCTGCGACCTCTCGGCATGAGCGTCACGCACTACTCGTGTCTGGAATTGCTCGCCCAACGTCCTGGCCTGTCCAACTCCGAACTCGCGCGCGGGGCCTTCGTGACCCGGCAATCGATGAACGTGCTCTTGCAGTCGCTCGAACGCGACGGACTCGTCACCCGCCCCGAGAGCCCGCCGTCGGGTCGTGCGCTCCCCACCGAGCTGACCGCGGCCGGCCGTCGGCAGCTCTCCGCGGCGAGCGCCGCCGTGCGGGGTGTCGAAGACCGCATGAAGTCCGGGATGACGCCCGAGGAGCAGGCCCAGTTCCGGCTGCTGCTCGCGAGCTGCGTATCAGCCCTCGGCTCTCAGCCGGGCGCCGAGATCGCCTGAAGCACCAGGGCGCCGACGTAGCCCGCGAGCAGGAACGGCCCGAACGGGATGCGGCGGTCGCGCCCCCGGGTGATGAGCACGACGAGCGCGACCACGCCTCCGAGCAGGAACGCGATGAGCGGGGAGGCGAGCGCCACGGTCGTCGTCGGCGAGGCGAGCCCGAGGGCGGCGGCGAGCTTGACGTCACCCATCCCCATGCCGCCGGGCAGCGCGACGACGAACAGCACGCCGAAGTACACCGCCCCCGCGGCGAGCGGCACGAACGGGACGGCTCCCGTCGTCGCCCACGAGCCGGCGGCCGCGAGCAGCCCGATCGCGATGCCGGGCACGACGAGGCGGTTTGGCAGCCGGTGCTCGGCGAGGTCGATGCGGGCGAGTTCGGGGGTGACCGCCGCGACGTAGAGCGCAGGGATCGCGGCGACGACCGGACCGATCGCGACCCACGCGAGCACTCCGAGCGCGAGGGTCAGCGGCAGCTGCCACCCGATCCGAGGCATGCCGCCGATGCTAGCGATCCGCGGCATCCCGTCCGGAACGTCGCCCACAGCTGGACGGGCCGGGCCCACGCCGCGCTTCCCCGGCGACGTGGTGCCCGACCCTCAGACGTGCCTGCGGGGCTACGCCAGCTCGTTGCCCTCGAGCATCTCGGTGACGAGGGCCGCGATGGCCGACCGTTCGGAGCGGGTGAGGGTGATGTGCGCGAACAGAGGATGCCCCTTGAGGGTCTCGATGACGCTCGCGACCCCGTCGTGGCGGCCGACCCGCAGGTTGTCGCGCTGGGCGACATCGTGGGTGAGCACGACCCGGGAGTTCTGCCCGATGCGGCTGAGCACCGTGAGCAGCACGTTCCGTTCGAGCGACTGCGCCTCGTCGACGATCACGAAGGCGTCGTGCAGGGAGCGGCCGCGGATGTGGGTGAGCGGCAGCACCTCGAGGATGCCGCGCTCCACCACCTCTTCGAGCACGTTCTCGCTGACCAGGGCACCGAGGGTGTCGAAGACCGCCTGGCCCCAGGGGTTCATCTTCTCGTCCTTGTCGCCGGGCAAGTAGCCGAGCTCCTGGCCGCCGACCGCGTACAGCGGACGGAAGACCATGATCTTGCGGTGCTGCTGCTTCTCGAGCACCGCTTCGAGCCCCGCGCACAGGGCGAGCGCCGACTTGCCCGTGCCGGCGCGACCGCCGAGCGACACGATGCCGATCTCGGGGTCGAGCAGCAGGTCGATCGCGAGGCGCTGCTCGGCGCTGCGACCGTGCAGGCCGAAGACATCCCGATCGCCGCGCACGAGCTTGAACTCGCCGCGCGCACTCACCCGGCCGAGCGCGGAGCCGCGTTCGGAGTGCACGACGAGGCTCGTGTTGATCGGGAGGTCGGCGACGAGCCGGGTCGACATGACCTCGGTCTCGTAGAGGTCGGCCATCTGCTCGGCGGAGAGGTCGATGTCGGCCATGCCGGTGTACCCGGAGTCGACGGCGAGTTCGGCCTTGTACTCCTCGGCGGTGAGGCCGATCGACGCCGCCTTGACGCGCATCGGCAGGTCCTTCGACACGACGGTGACGTCGAGCCCGTCGCCCTTGAGGTTGAGTGCGACGGCGAGGATGCGGGAGTCGTTGTCGCCGAGCTGCAGGCCCGACGGGAGCACCGACTGGTTCGAGTGGTTGAGCTCCACGCGCAGCGACCCGCCGGACTCCCCGACCGACATCGGGAAGTCGAGCCGCTCGTGCTGGCGCCGCAACTCGTCGAGGTTGCGCAGCGCCTGCCGCGCGAAGTAGCCGATCTCCGGGTCGTGGCGTTTCGCCTCGAGCTCGGTGACGACGACGACGGGCAGCACGACGGCGTGTTCCGCGAACCGGAAGATCGCCTTGGGATCGCTCAGCAGCACCGAGGTGTCGAGGACGAATGTCCGCTCCCCCTGCTTCGGTTTCCCACCTCCGCTCTTCGCTTCGGTGGACTTCTGCTGGGGCTTCTCGAGTGCGGGCACTCCCACTCCATCCCCGGGGATGTCTCCCCCGGCTGGTGTTACGTGGCGGCCACTTCACTCGGAACGAACTTACGTGGCCGCTCCGACCAGGCGCCGTGCCTGATGTCTCGACGCTAACCCGGGCCAGATGTCGCCCGCGTTTCGACACGCCCCTCGCGCGTTACAGACTCGTGAATGATTCGGATGTCACGAGCAGCTCGCGCAGGCGAGCGCGGGCCCGCGAGTAGCGCTGCCGCGCCGCATCGGGCGTGAGGCCGACGACGGCACCGGCCTCGGCCACCCCGAACCCCTCCCAAGCGACGAGGAGGACGAGCTCCCGGTCGGCGTCGACCAGCGTGGCGAGCGCCTGTTCGAGATCGGGATCGAGGGGCGCCGGCTGCTCGGTCCACGCCACCGCCAGCTCTTCCGCGACACGATCGGCGAGCTCGCGTCGACGAAGCCGCCCGCGGCGCGCCGAGGCCACCACGTGGCGCGCGACGCCGAAGGCGTATTGGCGGCGCAGCTCGGCGTCCTCGGGCACGACGCGTCGACGTCGCCAGAGAACGAGCAGGGTTTCGCCGAGCGCATCGGCCGCATCCTCCGCGTCGCCGAGACGACGCCCGAAGTAGCGCAGCAGATCCGGCATGAGTTCGCGCAGCCCGTCGCTCACTGCGCTGACCTGACGGCCTCGAAGTACTCGGCGCGCTGCTCGAACCACGCGGAGTGCGGCTCTCCGTCCGCCGCCGCGCACCCGTACAGCGCGGCGACGAAGAGCGGCCCCTCGCGGTCGCCGGCCGCCGCGCTTCGGGCGACCTCCTCCATGATCTCGACGATGATGTCGCCGTCGGTCGCCTCCATCGCGGGCCAGTGCGCGGCATCCGCCAGAACACGGCCCGCCGCCGCCGCGCCCTCCGGGCCATCGGCCTCGAGCCACGCGCCGACCCACCCGCAGTAGGCGGCGAGCTCGAAGCTGTGCCGGAAGCCGATCTCTTGGGTGAATCCGGCCTCCGGCACGTTCGACCACTGCTCGACGACCGTCGCGATGAGTTCCTCGCGGGTCTGCCCCGGCGCGAGCGGGAGCCACTCCGGGTACCGAGAGGCGATGTAGTCGGGAAGATCCGGCGCCGAGAGGTCGACCATCTCACTGTCGGGCAGGATCTCGCCGCCGGCTTCCGGTTGCCAGTCCGCGACCGCGAGCCACTCGCGTACGGCGTCGGCGGCCGCCGGCGCCGCGACGAGGCCGCCGAGCCCGAGGAGGGCGGCGCCGACGATCGCCGCCGTCTTCCGTCGCCGCCCGATCCTTCCTCGGCTCCGAGCTTCCGCGAGCAGCTGCTCGAGCACCTCGTCGGGTACGGCGACACCGCGCATGCGGTCGAACGACCTCAGTCGCTCGTCGAGTTCTTCCTCGGTCATGGCTCCACCTCCACCCCGTACCTGTCCGGAGGGGGAGGAAACGTGACAGCTCGCGGCTAGATCGTCGTCGCGAACGAGACGAGCGCGGCCCGCAGCATCGAGAAGGTCTCCTCCTCGACGGTCGCGTGCGCCGAGAGCCGCACGTTCGTGTCACGCACGGTCGCGGTGATGCCGTGGTTGTGCAGCGACGCGGCGAGCACCGTGAGCTGTTCGGGCAAGGGCTCGAGCACGACGATTCCCGCGCGCTCCCCTTCGGCCGGTGGCGACACCACGGGAAGGGCGTACTCGTCGGCGAGGTCGATGATGCGCGAGACCCGCTCGGCGATCGCGGCGTTGAGAGTCGGAACCCCCACGGCGTGGATCTCCTCGAGCGCGGCGGCGAGCCGCCCGGCGGCGATCGGGTCGGCGTGGCTCAACTGGTAGGCCGCGGCTCCCGCGGCGGGCGCGAGGATCTCGTCGTAGGACTGCTCCTGCGCGCCGGCGAGTCCCGACCAGACGGGGGTGAGATGGTCGCGGGCCCGGTCGCTGACCGCGAGGAATCCGGTGCCGATGCCGGCGCGCATCCACTTCTGGCCGCCCGCGACGACGACGTCGGCGACCTCGTAGGGCGCGTCGACGACGCCGAAGGCTTGAGCAGCGTCGACGATGAGCAGCCGATCGCCGATGACCTGGCGCAGTCCCTCGAGGTCGACGAGGTAGCCGGTGCGGTAGTCGACGAGGCTCACCGCGACGGCGGCGATCGACGACGTCAGCTGGTCACGCAGGTTCCCGGGCGTGACGCGACCCTCGTCGGTCTCGAGCCACAGCGGTGCGAGCACCCCGAGCGACGCGGCGGCGCGCGTGACGGCGTAGGTCATCGCCGGGAACTCGGCGGGCGAGAGCGCGACCCCGCCCGTGATGCCGAACATCGTGTGCATGAGGCCCTGCGACGCGCTCGGCTGCAGCACGACCTGGTCGGGGCGGAACCCGCCGACCGCGGCGACGGCCTCGCGCATGCGGTCGTGCTGACCGAGCAGCGCGCCGAGCGCGCCGAAGCGCGCGTGCGAGAGCACGCTGCTGAGCGCCGTCTGCTCCTCGAGCGCCGCGCGCCCGATCGGCGAGACGCGCGCGTAGTCCAGGTATCCCGGCTCCTCGTCGAACCGGGCCTGATAGTCCCCCAGATTCACCCGCCGAACCTCCGGTCTCTCGTGGCGTAGGCGCGCAACGCGCGCAGGAAGTCGACTTCGCGCAGGTCGGGTCCGAGCGATTCGAGGAAGTAGAACTCGCTGTGCGCGCTCTGCCACAGCATGAAGTCGGAGAGGCGCTGCTCCCCCGACGTGCGGATGATGAGGTCGGGATCGGGTTGACCCTGGGTGTAGAGGTGGTCGGCGATCAACTCCGGGGTGAGGATCTCGGCGAGATCGTCGATCGTGCCGCCGCCCTTGCCGTGGGTGCGCACGATGCTGCGCATGGCATCCGCGATCTCCCGGCGACCGCCGTAGCCGATCGCGAGGTTGACGTGCAATCCGGCGTTCGCCGCGGTGCGCTGCTCGGCTCCGCGCAGCACGTCGACGAGCGGCTGCGGCAGACCCTCGGTCGTTCCGACGTGCTGGATGCGCCAGTCGGCCGCGCGGGAGAGGTCGTCAGCGAGGTCGGCGATGATCTCGAACAGCTGCTGGAGCTCCGCGTCGTCGCGCCCGGTGAGGTTGTCGGTCGAGAGCAGGTAGATCGTGACCATCCGGATGCCGAGGTCGTCGCACCAGGCGAGGAACTCGCGCATCTTCGCCGCCCCCGCGCGGTGCCCGTGGGCCGAGGTCTCGAGGGCCCGCTCGCGAGCCCAGCGGCGATTGCCGTCGATGATCATGCCGACGTGGTGGGGTCGCGGAAGGTCGCTCAGCTCCTTGCGCAGTCGGGCCGAGTAGAGCCCGTACAAGAGCCCCCGGCCGGACGGACCCTTCCGTTGTGGCACTCCACTAAGGTAGTCGACCGCTCTCAGGGTCTTCGCCCCGGGTACCCATAAACTCCGGTCATGAGCGCCGTGCACTCCGAACCCGAGACCGATCCCGGCGCTGATCTGCCCAACATCCCGCTGCTCGACGACGCCCTCGATCATCCCGACGTCGAGACGAAGCCGTCCTGGCGCGGCTGGATCCACGCCGCGACCGCGCCGCTCGCGGTCGCAGCCGGCATCGTGCTCATCGTGCTCGCCGAGGGCGCGGCCGCGAAGGCGAGCGCCGCGATCTTCATGGCGTCGTCGATCCTGCTGTTCGGCGTCTCGGCGGTGTACCACCGCTTCAACTGGAGCCCGAAGGTCAAGGCGGTCTTCCGTCGGCTCGACCACGCCAACATCTTCGTGCTCATCGCCGGCACCTACACTCCGCTCGCGATCAACGCGCTGCCGTTCGACAAGGGCATCGTGCTCCTCGTCGCCGTCTGGACCGGGGCGCTGCTCGGCATCATCTTCCGCGTGTTCTGGGTGCACGCACCCCGCTGGTCGTACGTGCCGCTCTACATCGGGCTCGGCTGGGCCGCGGTGTTCTACGCCGTCGACCTCGTGTCGTTCAACGCCGTCGCGATGCTGCTCGTGCTCATCGGCGGGCTCGCCTACACGGCGGGGGCGATGTTCTACGGCTTCAAGCGCCCGAACCCGTGGCCCGGCCGATTCGGCTTCCACGAGCTGTTCCACACCTGCACGGTGATCGCGTTCCTGTGCCACTGGACGGCGATCCTGCTCATCGTGCTCCGCCCGCTGGGGTGGTGACGCGGCCGTAATCCGTGGCACATGCGACGGATTGCGACGATCCGGCCCCGAGATCGACGGATTAGTCCTTCTCGGCCCTCTCGGCGGCGGCCTCTTCGGCGTCGAGTCGCTCGGTGACCTCGGCACGGTAGCGGATGCGGCGGATCCGGCGGGTCATGTCGATGACGAGCAGCACGACCGCGACCGCGAGCCCGGAGGTCAGGAGGAAGCCGACCACTCCGGGCGTGACGAGGTTCGGGTCGATCTCCTCACCCGGGGGCGGCGTCGCCGCGGCGAACAGCAGCGCGACGCTGGGCAGATGGAGCACGTGGCCTCCCGGTCCGAATAGCCTGGTATCAGGGTAACGGAGGCGAGATGGTGAACTCTGCGGTCGCGGAGCGGTACGGTCGCACGCCGGTCGACGGTCGGCGACGCGTCGTCCTCGCCGCGGTGGCCGGGGCGGCGGTGCTCGCGGTCGTGATCGCGTGGGTCGTCTGGGTGGGACTGTTCACCCCGGGGGCGAGCCTCGAGACCCGCGACCTCGGGTACGTGAACCAGACCGACGACACCGTCGACATCCGCTTCGAGGTCACGACCGAGCCCGGAACACCGGTGTCCTGTGCGCTGCAGGCGTTGAACGCGCAGTTCGCGATCGTGGGCTGGAAGGTCGTCGACCTCCCGCCCGGGGAGGCGCGGACGCACGCGTACGTCGAGAACGTCCGGGTCACGGAGCCCGCTGTCACCGGGTTGATCTACCGTTGCTGGCTGACCTAGCATGGTCCGACTGCCCGGCTCCGGCCGGGCTGACGCATTGAGGGGCGACTGAGTTCTCGGCTGTCCCGCGATCCCGCAAGGAGCACCCGATGTCCGACACCACCGCCACGACCTGGCTCACGCAGGAGTCGTACGACCGCCTGAGCGCCGAGCTCGCCGAGCTCGAAGGTCCCGCGCGCCTCGACATCGCCAAGAAGATCGAGGCGGCCCGCGACGAAGGCGACCTGAAGGAGAACGGCGGCTACCACGCCGCGAAGGACGAGCAGGGCGCGATCGAGGCGCGCATCCGCCAGCTCACCCAGCTGCTGCGCAACGCGACGGTCGGTGAGCCGCCCGCCGCGTCGGGCGTCGTCGAGATCGGCACCGTCGTCACCGCGAAGATCGCGGGCGACCCGACGACCTTCCTGCTCGGCAGCCGCGAGATCGCCGACGACGACATCGACGTGTACCCGGCGACGAGCGCGCTCGGCGAGGCGATTCTCGGACTCAAGGTCGGCGACTCGACCACCTACACCGCCCCGAGCGGCAAAGAGATCGCCGTCGAGGTCACGAAGGTCGAGACCTACCGCGGCTGAAGCGCCTCGAAAGACCCGCCGTGGAATCCGGTCAGTGCGACCGGTGACCCGTCGAGGGCCAGAACGTAGCGCGGCGGGGCACCGAGGTCGGCCGGCAGCCGGTCGTGGATCTCGTCGATCACCCGGATGCCTTCCTGCGAGATCCAGCTCGCCCCGGTCGCGCGAATGACCTCGACGGCCAGGCGGCGGCGGTCGGCGGGGAGGTAGTTGAGCACCGCCGTGTGCATGACGACGAGCGTCGCGTCGCGTGGCGCCTCGGCGGCGAGGGCGGGCAGCCCCTCGACGAGGTCGCCCGCGACGATGCGCACGGGGTCGTCCGCGACGAGCGCGAGTGCGGCACGCAGCCGCTCCCGACGCTCGGCATGCTCGGGCCACACCAGGAGCTCGAGCCAGTGGGCATCCTCGGGATCGGCCGCGTCGAGCGGGTTGAGGTCGATGCCGGCCCGCCAGACGATGTGCGGCACTCGGGTCGGCGGTTCTGCGCCCACGATGCGACAGTGGAGGGTCGGAGCGTCGCGAGCGCCCAGCTCCACGCGAGCACCGTCGTCGGTCTCGTAGCGGTAGGAGTAGCGGTCGGGAATGAGACACAGACCCGCCGAGGCGCCGACCTCGATGAGGGCGATCGGGCCCGGGATCGCCGACAGCACCGGAAGCAGCGCTCCGCACCGCGCGGGCTCGTTCGTCTGCGTCGCCCGCGCGAGGATCACGCCGAGCACGGCATCCCAGTGCTCGAGGATCCACGGCCCGACGACCTCGTAGCGCTCGAGCGGGGCGCCGCAGAACCGGGCGGATGCGAAGAGCAGGTGCGGTTGCTGCTTCAGCGGCGGGAGCGCGGCGAGGCGGGCCAGCAGCTCGTCGTCGGCGAGAACGCCCTCCGCCCACTCGCGGTAGGTCTCGGAACTGCCCGTGGCCTCGTTCGCGATGAACCAGCGGTAACGGTCGACGACCGCCGCACGACTCGGGTCGGGCGCGCTCATTGTCCGCTCAGGTCGTGACGCGCGGCCGGTAGCCCGCGTCGCGCAGCCGCGAGAGCACGAGTTCGGCGTGGGTCGGCCCGCGGGTCTCCATGTGGATCTCGATGCCGACCTCGCTGATCATGAGGCCCGTGCCGTGCCGGGTGTGCAGCACCTCGACGACGTTGGCGTTCGCGTGCGAGATGATCTCGGCGATGCGCGCGAGCTGACCCGGGCGGTCGGGCAGCGGGATGTGCACCTTGAGGTAGCGCTGGTCGGCGGCGAGACCACGGCCGATGACGCGTTCCATGACCATCGGATCGATATTGCCGCCCGAGAGCACGACGACGACGGGACCCTCGACCTCGACGACGCCCGCGAGCAACGCCGCGACCCCCGCCGCACCGGCCGGCTCGACGACGAGCTTCGCCCGTTCGAGCAGCACGACGAGGGCACGCGCGATGTCGTCGTCGCTCACGGTGACGACGTCGTCGACGGTGCGGCGGATGATGTCGAAGTTGAGCGTTCCGGGTCGCGCGACGGCGATCCCGTCGGCGATCGTCGGACCGACGGCGACGGGAACGATCTCCCCCGCCTCGAGCGACGGCACGTAGGGCGCCGCGTTGTGCGCCTGCACCCCGATGATGCGGATGTCGCGGTCGGGGGCCGCTTGCGCGACCGCCGACGCGAGGCCCGAGATGAGACCCCCGCCGCCGATCGGCACGATGATCGTCGCGACGTCGGGCAGCTGGCCGAGGATCTCGAGGCCGAGCGTGCCCTGCCCCGCGACGACGTCATGGTGGTCGAACGGGGGGATGAAGGTGGCACCCGTGCGCTCCGCGAAGGCCTGCGCGGCCGCGTTGGTGTCGTCGAAGATGTCGCCCTCGAGCACGACCTCCGCGCCATAGCCCCGCGTCGCCTGCAGCTTGGGCAGGGCGACGCCGGTGGGCATGAAGATCGTCGCGGCGATGCCGAGCTCGCGCGCGGCGAGGGACACCCCCTGGGCGTGGTTGCCGGCCGACGCGGCCACGACGCCGCGCGCCCGCTCGTCGTCGCTCAGCTGGGAGAGCCGGTTGTACGCGCCGCGGATCTTGTACGACCCGGTGCGTTGCAGGTTCTCGGCCTTGAGGAAGACGGCAGCACCCGCACTCTCCGAGAGGAAGCGCGACACCTCCATCGGCGTGACCTGCACGACGGCGGCGACGCGGTCGCGCGCGGCGTGGAACTCCTCGAGGGTCGGGCCCGGAAGGGTCGACAGGTCCAGGTCAGCGTGCACGGCGGGGCCTCGCGATCGGGGTGGTGACGTCGGCGACGCTCGGATGCGGATTGGTGCGCCACTCGCCGCGCGCGATGTAGCCGATGACGACGTTGAGCGTAGCAACGAGCGGCACCGCGAAGAGCGCTCCCGGAATGCCCGCGATGAAGGCTCCCGTCGCGACGGAGAGCACGACCGCGAGCGGATGCACCTTCACCGCCGCGCCGATGAGCAGCGGTTGCAGCACATGCCCCTCGACCTGCTGCACGAGGATCACGATGCCGAGCATGACGAGCGCCTGGATCGGCCCCAGGTAGACGAGGGCGACGAAGACGGCCATCGCGCCCGAGACCACCGCGCCGACGAAGGGCACGAACGACGCGAGGAAGACGGCGATCGCGATCGGGATGACGAGCGGGAACCCGCGTCCGTCGGCGAGACCGAGGATGTAGGCGCCGAGTCCGATGCCCACGGCGTCGATCGCGGCGACGATGATCTGCACCTTCACGAACGTCGTGAGGGTGAGCCACCCGGCTTCGCCGCCGCCCATGATCGCGGGGCGCGCCGCGCGGGGGAAGAGCCGCACGATCCAGTTCCAGATTCCGCGGCCGTCGATGAGGATGAAGAGGGTCGCGAAGAGCGTCAGCAGGAGGCCGGCGAGGATGTGCCCGCCCACGCTCGCGAGGTCGAGGGCGCTCGCGAACAAGGCGTTGGTGTCTTCGCTCAGCCCGGAGATCGCGACGTCGAAGTAGCCGTTGATGTCACTCTCGGTGAGATGCAGCGGTGAGTCGAGCAGGAACTTCTTGAGGTCGTCGTAGCGGGCGAGCGTCTGCGCCTGCAGGTCGGGGAGGCCCCCGCGCACCTGGAAGACGATGAGGGTGATGAGTCCCGCGACGACCGCGATGAGCAGCACCTCGTTGACGACGACCGCGAGCCATTTCGGCCAGCCCGTGCGCTGCAGCCAGTTGCTGAGCGGAACGAGCAGCGCCGCGAGCAGCACCGCGACGAAGAAGGGGATGGCGACGTACCGCAACTGCACGATGACGAACCCGACGAGCGCGACGGCCGCTGCCACGACGAGAACGCGCCACGACCACGCTGCGGCGATCCGCATGCCGAGCGGCACCTGGTCGTCGGGATTCACCGTCGCCGCGACCGGATCGGCCGCCTTGCGGGTGCGGGATCGCACGGCCGGACGCGCGGCATCCCCCTCGGGAGCGTCGGATCGGGCTCGGGCCACCCGCTCAGTCTAGGCGCGCCCCCTCGGCGCTCACGGAGCCGGAACGGCGCTCACGGGGTTGCCCCGGAAGCCGATGCGCACGGCGTCACCGGGATTCGGCTGCACCGCGACCTCGTGCTGCACGGCGACGAGCACGCCATCGTCGAGCCGCACGGTCGTGCGCCGCAGCGACCCGAGGAAGCTCGACGCGACGACGGTCGCCGCGAGTCCCTTCCCCTTCGGAGCGACGTCGAGCACGACGTCTTCGGGGCGCACGTAGGCGAGCACGGGGCCGTCGGGCTGCGCATCGCCGAGCAACGCGAACGTCGCCCCGGCGGCCGCGATCGTTCCCGCGGTCAGCACTCCCGGGATGCGGTTGCTGAGGCCCACGAAGTCGGCGACGAACGGCGTCGCCGGGGTGACGTAGAGCTCTTCGGGCGTGCCGATCTGCTCGATGCGGCCCTCGCGCATGACCGCGACCCGGTCGGCGACGGCGAGCGCCTCCTCCTGGTCGTGCGTCACGAAGAGCGTCGTGATCCCGAGGTCGGTCTGGATGCGGCGGATCTGCTCGCGCAGCTGCACCCGCACCTTCGCGTCGAGCGCCGACAGCGGCTCGTCGAGCAGCAGCACGCGCGGGCGGGTGACAAGGGCACGGGCGAGCGCGACGCGCTGCTGCTGACCCCCCGAGAGCTGGTGGGCGAACCGTTCGCCGCGCTCCCCGAGGCCGACGAGGTCGAGCGCCTCCTGCGCCCGCTCGCGACGTTCCGCGGCGGCGACCTTGCGCATCCGCAACCCGAACTCGACGTTCTCGAGCACCGTCATGTGCGGAAAGAGCGAGTAGGCCTGGAACACCATGCCGATGTCGCGCTTGTTGGTCGGCAGACCCGACACGTCGTCGCCGTCGATGCGGATCGACCCGCCGTCGACCGCTTCGAGTCCGGCGAGCGCGCGGAGCGCCGTCGTCTTGCCGCAGCCCGACGGGCCGAGCAGGGCGACGAACTCGCCCGGCTCGAGTTGGAGCGAGATGCCGTCGAGGGCGCGGTGCGCGCCGTACTGCTTGACGACGGCATCCAGCTCGACCGTCGCGGGGGTGATCCCGAGGGATGCCGCAGGCTCGGTCGGCCAGGCGGCCGTGCGCAGGGCTTGGGTGTCGGTCATGACGTGCTCCGGTTTCCGACCGTTCCGAGACGGCCGATGACGAGTAGAAGGACGAAGGCGAACGCGAGGGCGAGGAGCGCGAGGATGGCTGCGACCCACGGGTCGGATTGCGAGACCTGCAGGATCGCGGTCTGGAGGTTGCGGCGGTTGAGCAGGCTCGCGAGGGTGAACTCGCCGAGCACGACGGCGACCGTGATGAACGCGGCCGCGAGCACTCCGCGGCGCAGGTTCGGCAGCAGCACCCGCCACACGACGACCGGCCACGAGGCGCCGAGCGATCGGGCGGCTTCGCTCAGGGTGACCACCGGCACGCCGTCGAGGTTCGACTGGATCGCCCGGTAGGCGTACGGCAGCACGAGGATGCCGTAGGCGAACGCGAGCGTCCACGTGCCGCTGCCGAAGATCCTCACGACGACCGAGTAGACCGGCGCGAGCCCGACGACGAGCACGATGGCCGGCACGGTGATCGGGATGATGCAGATGAACTCGAGCACGCGGCGCAGCTTCGGGAAGCTCATGTGCACGAGGAGCATCGTCGGCAGCAGCACCACCAGGACGATCCCGACCGCCACGGCGGCGAGCACGAACGAGTTGCCGATCGCCTGGAACAGCTGGCGGTAGGGGCGGGCGTTCTCGGGGTCGAAGAGCCCGGTCCAGTGGATGACGGTGTAGTCGCCGGTGAATCCGTCGCGCAGCGAGAACTCGAGCAGCGACAACAGCGGGATGGCGAACACGATCGCGACCACCCCGAGGATGATCCAGCGGGTGACGTTGCCCGGGGCGAGGCCGAGCCGCACGGGACCCGCCAGTTTCGACGCGCGGCTCATCGCTGCCACCGCGAGGTCCGGGCGGCGAGCACCGAGTAGCCCCACATCACGACGACCATCACGACGATCATCCCGAGGGCGAGGGCGCCGGCCATGTTCTCCCGGCCGAGCACCGTCTCGCTGATGAGCGCCGACCGGATCTGCAGCGGCACGATCTGCGAGCCCTGGCTGATCAGGGCGGCGGCGGTCGCATACGACGAGAAGGCGTTGGCGAACAGCAGCAGCAGGCTGCCGATGAACGACGGGGCGAGCACGGGACCGGCGATGCGGGTCCAGTAGGTCCAGCGGGTGCCGCCGAGCGTCGCGTTGGCCTCCGCCCACTGCGACTTCAGCCCCTCGAGGGCCGGCAGGAAGGTGATGATCATGAGCGGCACCTGGAAGTAGAAGTAGACCGGCAGGAGGCCGGGCACCTGGTAGAGCCAGACGCCGTTCTCGTGGATGTTGACGCCCACGGTGTCGATGAGCCACAGGGTGATGAGACCCTGGCCCCCGATCGCGGCGATGAAGGCGAAGGCGAGCATGACGCCGCCGAACTGGGCGAGCACGCTCGTCGCCGAGTCGACGATCGTGCGCAGGGCTCCGGATGCCTTGGTGCCGAGCATCGCGTAGCAGACGAGGGCACCCACCAGGGCGCCGGCCACGGCGGTCACGGCCGAGACCCAGAACGAGCTGCCGAAGGTGGCCAGCACGGCGGGTTCGAAGATGCCGAGGATGTTGGCGAAGGTGAACGAGCCGTCCTCGGAGAAGAAGCCGGTGCCGACGGCGAGCACCGTCGGGATGGCGAGGAAGAGGAGGACGTAGAGGGCGAACGGCGTCAGCCCGAGGTACTTGGCGAGGCCGCCACGGCGGCGGAGGGGGGCGGGCCCGGCCACGGGATGCCGCCGGGGGGTCTCCCCGGCGGCATCCGCGACCAGCGCCGCGGTGTCGGCGACGGTCATGATGTGTTTCTCGAAGGTGCGGTCGCGATCAGGAGATCGCGGCCGCCCACTTCTCGGCGAGCAGCGCGGCCGCGGCCTCGGCCTGCTCGGCGGTCGGCGTGACGAGGTCGCCCTCGAGCGCCCCGAGCGCGTCGAGCGCGTCCTGGTCGACCGTGCCGTTGTCCTGCAGCGTCTGGATGGTCACCGGGTAGGCGCCGCCGACGATGAACAGGTTCTGCGCCTCCGCGCTGTAGAGGAACTCCATCCACAGGCGAGCGGCCGCGGGGTGCGGCGCGTCGTTGTTGATGGCCTGGTTGTAGAACGAGGTGTAGACCGTGCCCGGGAGCGTGGTCACCTCCCAGCCGTCGACCGTCGAGGCGACGGCGAGGTTGTTGTAGCTCCAGTCGAACGCGACCTTGATCTCGCCCGACGCGATCGCCGCCTCCGTGACGTTGACGGGCAGGAAGTTGCCCGCGTCGTTCAGCTGCTCGAAGAAGTCGATGCCGTCCTGGTAGTCGTCGAGCGTGCCGCCCGACTGCACCGTCGCGAGGCCGACGGCCGCGAAGGCCGCGCCCGCCTGCGTCGGGTCGCCGTTGAGGGCGACCGCGCCGCGGTAGTCGTCACCGAGGAGGTCCTCGAGGGACTCGGGCTTCGGCACCTCGTTCGAGTTGTAGCCGATCGACATCGACCCCGTGTAGTCGTTCACCCAGAGGCCGGTGGCCTCCTTGTTCGCGTCGGGGATCTCGTCCCAGTTCGCGACCTGGTACGGCGCGAAGTAGTCGAGCGAGTCGAGGGTGACCGCGGTGCCGAGGTCGAAGACATCCGGAGCCGTGTCCTGGCCGCGGAGGTTGTCGGCCGCGGCGATCTCCTCGGCGGAGGAGATGTCGGGGTCGGCGTCGTTGATGACGATGTCGTAGGTCTCCTCGAAGAGGGCCTTGATCTCGCCGTAGTTCGCCCAGTTGTCGGGCAGGGCGATGACGTTGAGCTCGCCCTCCGCCTCGGCGGCGGCGATGAGGCCCTCGAGGCCGCCGAAGTCTTCGGCGCTCGTGGCGGTCGCGGCGTCGACGTCCGACGCGGGTGCGTCGGTTCCGGCGCAGGCGCTGAGCCCGACGGCGAGGGCGGCAGCCGCCGCGACGCCGACGATGACACGCTTGGTGATCACAATTCCTCCGTGGTGTGGCGCGGTCGCCCGCCGGTCCGGCGAGCTGGGATAACCGCGACCATCCGGACGCTAGGCACGTCAGGCGACCCGGCGGGGGCGCGAAGATGAACGGCATGCGACCCGGCGGTGTCCGCCGTGGTCGCTAGGGTCGACAGCGTGCCGCAGACGATCTCGGCGGCGAGCGCCCGACGCGTGAGCCTCGCCGCGCAAGGGTTCGGCATTCCGCGACCGTCGACCGTCGGAACCCGGCAACTGAACCTCCTGATGGATCGGCTGGGCACACTGCAGATCGACTCGGTCAACGTGTTCGAACGCAGCCACTACCTCCCGGTCGTCGCGCGGCTCGGGCCCTACGACAAGGCGCTGCTCGACCGGCTCACCCTGCGTCCGAAGGCCCCGTACCTCGAGTACTGGGCGCACGTCGCGACGTTCATTCCGCGCGACGACTGGCCGCTGTGGAGATGGCGGATGGCGCGCATGCGCGAGAAGTACGGCAAACCCGGTGATTGGGTCGACAGCCATCCCCAGATGATGGCCTTCGTGCTCGCCGAGTTGGCGGCCAACGGCCCGATGGCGGCGAGCGACATCGAACATGAGGAGAACGTGCGGCGGGGGCCGTGGTGGGGCCTCTCGGACATCAAGGAGGCGCTCGAGTTCCACTTCCTCTTCGGCACCGTGGTGACGGCCGGCCGCAAGGGTTTCGAGCGGGTGTACGCCCTCCCGGAGCACGTGCTGCCCTCCGCCGTGCTCGATGCCGAGGTGCCGGTCGACGACGCGCAACGCGAACTCGTGCGGCGGGCGTTGCGCGCGCACGGCATCGGGACGGCGAAGGACATCGCCGACTACTACCGGCTCTACGTCGCGACGACGGCGCGGCTGCTCGACGAACTCGTCTCCTCGGGGGAAGCCGAGCGGGTGATCGTGGAGGGCTGGACGACGCCGGCCTACCTCGCGGCGGGGACGCGCATCCCGCGGCGCATCGAGACCGCCGCGCTCCTGTCGCCGTTCGATCCCGTGGTGTGGGAGCGCGACCGGGCGCTGCGGCTGTTCGACTTCCACTACCGGATCGAGATCTACACCCCCGCACCGAAGCGCATCTACGGCTACTACACGCTGCCGGCGCTCGTCGACGAGCAGATCGTGGGCCGCCTCGACCTCAAGAGCGACCGGCAGAGCCGGGTGCTGCGCGTGCAGTCGGCGTGGCGCGAACCGCACGCCCCCGCAGATGCGGCCGAGCGGCTCGCGCCCGTGCTGGGGGAACTCGCGGCCTGGCAGGGGCTCGAGGAGATCGCCGTCGTCGACCGCGGCGATCTCGCCCGGGACCTCGCCGCCGCGCTCGGCATCGCAGTGGCGCGAGGAACCGGTGCTTCCCGATAATTGAGGGATGCCCCGGTTGCGCGTGCTCGGCCTTCTCGCTCTCGCCACGATGATCGGCCTGACCGCCTGCAGCTCGCCGCCCGTCCCGACGCCGAGCGCGAGCGCCGTCGTGTCGGACGGGGCGGCGACTCCTGCGGCGGACGGGTTCAGCTCCGCCCCGCCCGAGCCGCGATACGACTTCGACTGTGCGAGCCTCCTCGCGGAGTTCGGATCGATCCTGCCCGGCGCGACGGTGCAGGATCCCCGCGCCGAGAGCGGCTCCCGCCTCAACCTCCTCACCGCCGACGCGGTCCTCACGCAGGGCGGTGTCGCGTGCCTGATCTCGAACGGGGTCTCGCCGTCCACCCCGGAACGGGACCCATCCTTCGTCGGGCTCGAGTTCTTCCTCCTCCCGGACGCCGCCGACGCCTACGCGTCGGTGAGCGCCGCGTGGGATCTCTCCGAACTCGGCCGCACTCCGACGCAGGACCACGTCGTGTGCCCCGTGCACCGCCTCTACGGCGAGACGTACGTCTCGGCCCTCCTCCGGACCCACGACGCGAGCAACGAGTACGTCGCGTGCCAGGCTCTGCGCGCCTACGCAGACGGCCTCTCGGGCACCACCCCCGCCGATCCCGCTCCGCGCGACGGCGAGGTGAGCGCGGTGGGCGGGTGCGCGTCGCTGCTGACGGACGAGGACATCCTGGCGCTCAGCGGTGCGGCGCTCGGCACCGACTCGTGGTTCGAGTACGTGTGGGACGACGCGATCGGCGACGCGGCTCAGCTCGTCTCGGGCGTTCCCCTGTGCAATTGGGACGACGGCTCCTCGACGAACGGAGTGAGTATCCGACCCCTCGTCGGCGGTGCGTGGGTGGCGCCGACGTGGTCGGCGGGACCGAATCGCGAGCCGCTCGCGATCGATGCCGCGCGTCGCGGCGACGCCGCCTGGGTGGACTACGACCCGGCGTATCCGAACAGCGCGCATCTGCTCGTCGTGTCGGGCGGCAGCGCATTCGATGTGCAGACCTGGATCCCGGGCGACCAGGTCGAGAACGCGCGCCGCGTCGCGCAGGCTCTCGTCGACCGGCTCGCCGACGGAGGCTAGAACTTCGCGGCGTTGCCGCGGAGGCGCGCGACCCGGTCGGGGATCGGCGGGTGCGTGGCGAACATGCGCGACAGGAAGCCGGGGCGGTTGGGGTCGCTGATCCACAGGTGCGACATCGACGTGTTGGTGCGCCGCACCGGCTTGCCGTAGGCGGCGAGCTTCTCGAGGGCCGAAGCGAGCGCCTCGGGGTGCCGCGTCGTGAGGGCGCCCGTGGCATCCGCGAGATACTCGCGCTGACGCGAGACCGCCGCCTGCACGACCCCGGCGACGATCGGCGCGAGGATCGCCGCGATGATGCCGATCGCGAGGAAGACGAGCGCCGCCGGCCCCCCGTTGTCCCGGCCGCGACCGCCCCAGAAGATCATGCGGAAGATGATGTCGGCGATGAGGCCGATCGCGATGACCAGGCCGAAGACGATGAGCGAGACGCGGATGTCGTAGTTCTTGACGTGGCCCATCTCGTGCGCCATGACGCCCTCGAGCTCGGAGTCGGTCATGATCTCGAGCAGCCCGGTGGTCGCGGCGACGACCGCGTGCTCGGGGTCGCGCCCGGTCGCGAACGCGTTCGGCGCCGGGTCGTTGATGATGTACACCTTCGGCATCGGCAGCCCCTCGGTGATCGCGAGGTTCTCGACGATGCGGTACAGGCGGGGCTCGTCGCGCTTCTCGATCTGGTGGGCGCCCGCGAGGGCGAGCGTCTCGCGCGTCGCCATGAAGTACTGGAAGAGCGCGTAGGCGGCCGCGATGACGATCGTGACGATCGAGATCGCCCAGTCGCCGTAGAGGAACGTCGGGATCAGGCTGAGCGCCCCGATGATCACCAGAAACAGGATGATGATCAGGACGGTGTTGCGCTTGTTCTTCGCGATTGCGGAGTACATGTCTTCAGTTCCTCGAGAGCCGGGGTCCGGGTATGCAACGGCTCCGCCGGTCAGTCAACCGGCGGAGCCTGAGCAGTTTCTTAGAATTGAACCTTCGGCGGCTCCGCGATGGCCGACGGCTCGTCGACCTCGAAGAACTCGCGCTCGTGGAAGCCGAGGCCGCGTACGAAGAGCGTGTTCGGGAAGACCTTGATCTTCGTGTTGAGCTCGCGCACGCCGCCGTTGTAGAACCGACGCGAGGCCTGGATCTTGTCTTCGGTGTCGACGAGTTCGCCCTGCAGCTGCAGGAAGTTCTGGTTCGCCTGCAGTTGCGGGTACGCCTCGGCCACCGCGAAGAGGCTCTTGAGCGCCTGCTGGAAGTGGTTCTCGGCGGCACCGGCTTCGGCGGGGGTGGAGGCGTTGACCGTCTCCGACCGCGCCTTGGTGACGTTCTCGAAGACCTGCTTCTCGTGGGCCGCGTAGCCCTTGACCGCTTCGATGAGGTTCGGGATGAGGTCGGCACGACGCTTGAGCTGCACCGTGATGTCGCTCCACGCCTCGTCGACGCGCACGTTGAGGCGGACGAGGCCGTTGTAGGTCGCCCAGAGGTAGCCGCCGACGATGACGACGAGCAGCACGATCACGCCGATGACGATGAGGATCTCCATGCCCGTCATCATAGGGGCGTTCAGGAGCCGGGAGCAGGGCGTGCGCTGAGAACGTCGCGGTACCAGTCGTACGACGCCTTCGGGCGCCGTTCCTGGGTCTCCCGGTCGACCGAGATGAGACCGAACTTCTGCGTGTAGCCGGCGGCCCACTCGAAGTTGTCCAGGAACGACCAGACGAAGTACCCCTCCACTTCGACGCCCGGTACCGGCGTCGAGGCCGCCCGGAGGTGGCCGGCGAGATACTCGATGCGGTGCTGGTCGTCGACCGTGCCATCCGGTTGCGGGCGGTCGGGGTAGCTCGCGCCGCCTTCCGTGAAGATGATCGGCGGCATCCGATCGCCGTACCGGTCGGCGAACTGGCCGAGCAGCACGGGCAGCAGGTCGGGCGAGGCCGGCCAGCCGAACCCCGTGACGGGGTACTCGGGCCACGGCTCGAGCCGCAGCGGGAGCGTGAGCATCGCCTTCGAGTGGCCGTCGTGGGTGCCGTGCGTGAGTTTCGGCGGTCCCGCGGCGACCCGGCTCGGGAAGTAGTACTGCACCCCGTAGAAGTCGACCGGCTCGGCCATGATCTTCGTGTCGCCCCAGCGCGGCAGCGCCGCGAGCCGCACGAGCAGCCCGACGAGCCCCGGCGGCCGCTTGCCGAGCAGCACGGGGTCGGCGAACACGCGATTGCTGAGGATGTCGAAGTTGCGCGCCGCGAACCGGTCGCGCCACGAGCGGGTCGCCGGGAAGACGGGGCTGTGCGCGTTGGAGATGCCGATGCGACCGGTCACCGGCACTTCGCGCAGCGCACGCACGGCGAGGCCGTGCCCGAGGAGCAGGTGGTGGGCGGCGCGGGCCCCCGCGACCCAGAGCGCGGTGCCGGGCGAGTGCACGTCGAGCGTGTAGCCCTCGAGCGCGAGCGTCGCCGGCTCGTTGACCGTGACCCAGTCGGCGACCCGGTCGCCGAAGGCCTCCCCCACGAGCCGCACGTAGTCGGCGAACCGATAGGCGGTGTCGCGGTTCGTCCAGCCGCCCGCGTCGTCGATCTCGAGCGGGGTGTCCCAGTGGAAGAGGGTCGCCATCGGCCGGATGCCCGCGGCGAGCAGTTCGTCGAGCAGCCGGTCGTAGAACGCGAGCCCCTTCTCGCTCGCCGGACCCTGTCCGCCGGGCTGCACGCGCGGCCACGAGATCGAGAAGCGGTAGGCATCGACGCCGAGGTTCTTCATGAGCGCGACGTCTTCGGGCATCCGGTGGTAGTGGTCGGCGGCGACGAGCGCGTTCGATCCGTCGAGGATGACGCCCGGGTCGGCGGCGAAGCGGTCCCATCCGGCCGGCCCGCGCTCCTCGGCGCCGCCCTCGATCTGGTACGCCGACGTGCTCACGCCGAGGAGGAATCCCGGCGGCAGTTTCGCCGCGAGAGCCTCCGGGTCCATGTTCCTAGTCTGGTGCCTCTCGCGACCCGCGGGCGCGCTGCACCGACCGGAACCACCAGAACGAGCTCTTCGGGGTGCGCACGAGGGTCTCGGGGTCGAGGTGCACGATACCGAACGTTTGCGTGAACCCGGCTGCCCACTCCCAGTTGTCCACGAACGTCCAGACGTAGTACCCGTCGACGCGCGGGTGTGCGGCGGCGACGGCGACGTGCCGGGCGAGGTAGTCGATGCGGTCCTGATCGTCGACGATGCCGTCGGGGCCGATCGGGTCGGCGAACGACGCCCCGCCCTCCGTGATCTGGATGCGCGGCAGGCGGTCGCCGTAACGCGCGACGACCTGATCGAGCAGCACGCCGAGCGAGTCCGGCGCGATCGGCCACCCGAATCCGGTCACGGGGTGCTCGGGGAAGGGCTCGAGGCGGAACGGCACGTCCTTCATCGCCTCGGTCTCGCCGTCGGGGGTGTGGCCCTCGGGGTCGGCGCCCGCGGCGACCCGGCTCGGGAAGTAGTAGTTGAGCCCGTAGAAGTCGAGCGGGCGGGAGATGACGGCGCGGTCGCGCCCGAGGCGGGAGAGGATGCGCAGCCCGAGCCGCTCGAGCCCCCGTGCGCCGCGGGGCAGTTCGGCGGCGCGGCCGAGCAGAACGGGGTCGGCGAACAGGCGGTTGTGCACGAAGTCGAAGAGGTCGGCCGCATCGCGATCCGCGGCGGAGTCGGTCGCCGGTTCGACGGGGGTGTGCACGTTGGTGATGCCGATGCGTCCGGCGACGGGCACGGCGCGCAGCGCGTCGACCGCGAGCCCGTGCGCGCGCAGCAGATTGCGCACGGCCCGGATCGCGCCGAACAGCTTCGCCCGTCCGGGGGCGTGCACCCCGAGCGCGTACCCGTCGAGGATCACGGTCGTCGGCTCGTTGAGGGTGATCCAGTCGGCGACGCGATCTCCGAACGCCTGCCCGGCCGCCGCCGCGAACTCGGCGAACCGGTCTGCGGTGTCGCGGCGCAGCCACCCACCGCGCTCCTCGAGCGGCGCGGGAGTGTCCCAGTGGAAGAGCGTGACGACCGGGCGGATGCCGGCCTCGAGCAGCCCGTCGATCACGCGGTCGTAGTAGGCGACCGCTTTCGGGTTGACGGGACCCCTCCCCTCGGGCAGCAGTCGGCTCCACGACAGCGAGAAGCGCGACGCGTCGATGCTCGCCTCCCGCATGAGCTCCAGGTCGTCATCGAGACGGTGGTAGGCATCCGTCGTCACCGCGGGGGTCGACCCGTCGCGGATGCGGCCCGGTTGCGCCGCGAAGACGTCCCACGTCGACGGGGTGCGGCCGTCCTCGTCCCACGCGCCCTCGATCTGCGGCGCGGCCGACGCGACGCCGAACACGAAGTCGGGGCGCATGCGGGCGGCGAGATCCTCGGGGTGAATCGCGGAATCCGTGACATGTGCGACGGATTCGCGAGGGTCGGGCCCCGGATTTGGCGGATTAGTGGTCACGGGCCGAGCACGCGATCGAGGTAGCGGTTCGCGAACCGGCGCTCGGGATCGAGCTCCGCGCGCACGGCGAGGAAGTCGTCGAAGCGCGGATACGCGGGGCGCAGGTCGTCGGCCGCACGGAAGTGCATCTTGCCCCAGTGCGGGCGGCCGTCGTACGTGCGCATGAGGGCGTCGAACGCCTCGAAGTAGGCGGTCGGGTCGTCGCGGTAGTAGCGGTGCACCGCGATATAGGCGCTCGGACGGCGATACGCCGTCGACATCCAGTTGTCGTCGGGGGCGGCAGCGCGCACCTCGACGGGGAAGGAGATGCGCCAGCCGTTCCGATCGACGAGGCCGCGCAGTTCGCGCAGCGCCTGCGGCAGCGCCTCGAACGGGATGGCGTACTCGCTCTCGCGGAACCGCACGAGCCGCGGGCTCGCGAAGATCCCGTAGGAGACGGCCGTGCGTTCACCCTCGCCGTAGATTCCCGTCGCGAAGCGACTGAGCCCCGGGACGGCGCGCGGGATCAGGTGACCGAGCGCCTGCTGCGCGCGCAGCGCCTCGTTCTCGATCAGCCGCCGCTCGGCCCACAGCGCCACCCGGTTCGGCGGCGTGTACGGGGTGTCGATCGGCAACCGCGACTTCGTCTGCGTCATCGCGAGGTCGGTGTGCGGCCACCAGTAGAACTCGAAGTGGTCGGCGGCAGCGACGATGCCCTCCCAGCCGTCGAGCACCTCGTCGAACGGTCGGGGCCGGTCGACCGAGCGCAGCAGGAAGGACTCGACGCACTGCAGTTCGACCTCGACGAGGATGCCGAGCGCGCCGAGCCCGAGTCGAACCGCGGGCAGCAGGTCGGGCCGCTCGGTCTCGGAGACCCGCAGCACCTCCCCCGAGCCCGTCACGAGCGTCGCCGCGGTGATCTGGGTCGCGAGACCGCCGAACCGGATGCCGGTGCCGTGGGTTCCCGTCGAGGTCGCGCCGGCGATCGACTGCCGGTCGATGTCGCCCATGTTCTGCAGGGCGAGGCCGTGCTCGGCCAGGAGCGGCCCGAGCCGCCAGAGTCGCGTGCCCGCGGCGACGCGCACCCGCTTCGTCGCGACATCGACGCCCACGAGCCCCTGCAACCCGTCGAGCTGGATGAGCACCCCGGGCGTCGCGGCGATGTCGGTGAAGCTGTGGCCCGCCCCGACGGCCTTCACGGGAAGCCGACGCTCGGCCGCGGCGCGCACGACGGCGACGACCTCGTCGACGCTCGTCGGGCGGGCGACGTGGCGTGGCGCCGCAGCGGCGGAGCGCCCCCAGTTGCGCCAGCGGATGCCGGACCCCAGCGGATCGCTCACAGGAAGACCTTCCCCTCACCTCGGTAGGTCGGCGTCTCGCCGACGAGCACCCCGTTCTCGACGAGGGCGAACGCATCGAGGTGCTCGCTCAGCTCGCCCGCCTTGGTGTGCCGCAGCCAGACGCGATCGCCGACCCCGAGCTCGCGCGCGGCTGCCCCCTGCACGGGGGTCTGCACCTCGCCCGCGGATTCGCGCGCGAGCATCCGCAACCCTTCCGGCCAGACGAGCTTCGGCACCCGGTCGGGCCCGGGCGGACCGGAGGCGATCCACCCGCCGCCGAGCAACGTCGCGATGTCGGGCGTCGGCCGCCGCACGACGTCGAGCGCGAACGCCGCCGCCGGTGCCGGGTGGAAGTGGGTGTAGCCGTCGAACAGGTGGGGCCCGAACAACCCCGATCCCGCGGCGACCTCCGTCACCGAGGCGTCGGCATGGGTCGACTCGATCGATCCCGTGCCGCCCCCGTTGACGAACTCGAGTTCGGCGACGCCGCGCACGGCCGCGACGGCCGCACCGCGGCGTTCCGCGAGTTCGCGCACCGAGGCCCGCTGCATCGCGCGGATCGCGGCCTTGCCCGACCCGGCGTTGGTCACCCCGGCGACTTGGGCCTCGTAGGCCATCATGCCGACGAGGCGGAACCCGCGGCGTGCGACGACGACTTCCGCGAGCGCCTCGGCGTCGGCGGGCTCGTGCACGGGCGAGCGGCGCACGCCGACGTGGCCGAGCAGCCGGGAGCGGAACGACGCGTCGAGTTCGATCGCCACCCGGATGACGGCGCGTGCGCCGGGAACGGCGACGGCATCCACGAGATCGAGCTGCGCGACGTCGTCGACCATGATCGTCACGCGCGACGCCAGCTGCTCGTCGGCCGCGAGACGCGCGATCGCCGCCCGGTCGGCCGTCGGGTAGCCCACGACGACGTCGTCGTGCGTCTCGGCGAGCCAGAGCGCCTCCGCGAGCGTGTAGGCGAGGATGCCGCGGTACCCGGGCAGGGCGAGCACGGCATCCAGGACCCCGCGCACGCGCACCGACTTGCTGGCCACCCGGATCGGCAGACCCTGCGCACGGTCGAGCAGGTCGTGGGCGTTCGCGGCGAGCGCCTCGACGGCGAGCACACCGACCGGGGCGGGGAGGTCGATCGTCGCGGCGGTGAGCGCGGGCCACCAGTCCTGTGGGTCGTCCCACGGCGCCGAGGTCTGCGGGTCGAGCCGGATCACCGCACGCCCTTCACCGGGATGACGGCGAGCGCGCCGAGCACCGTCGCGACCGCCGAGATGAGGAAGAGACCGGTGAACCCGGTGACCGCGGCGACGAGCCACGCGCCGAGCAGCGGGCCGACCGCCTGCGGAACCGTCGTGGCGATGTTCATGATGCCCAGATCCTTGCCGCGCGTGAGGGCGTTGGGAAGCACTTGCGTCGCGAGGGCCTGGTCGACCGAGAGGAACGCGCCGTAGCCGATGCCGAGCAGCGCGCCCGCGATGATCGCGACCGTGAAGTCGGGCACGAACGCGAGCAAGCCCGCGGCCACCGCTTGGAAGAGCGCCGAGACGATCACGAACGGCTTGCGCCGCCCGATGCAGTCGGACCAGCGGCCGAGCAGCAGCGACGACAGGATGATGAAGACCACGTAGACGAGGCTCAACAGGATGAGGTCGCCCTCGGGGTCGTCGCGCCGCAGGCCGAACATGAGGAAGTAGAGCAGAAGGGTCGTGCCGAGCGCGTTGCCGATGTTCACCAGGATGCGGCTCAGCAGCGTCCAGCCGAAGTCGGGAAACCGTAGCGGGCTGATCCAGAAGCCGGCGAGCAGCGCGCGGCCCGTGAGTGCCGGCCGGTCGGCTTTCGCGAGTGGCGCGTCCGACGCGACGAGGAGGAACGGCACGACCGACGCGACGACGACGACCGCGAGCACGACGTAGCCGAACAGTCCGAGACCGAGCTCTTCGACGACGACGAGGCCGAGCACCGTGCCGATCGCCTGCGGAGCCGCGATCCAGCCGGAGATGACGCCGCGCTGACCCACCGGCACCTGGTCGGAGATCGTCGCCGTCAGGGCCGCCGTCAGCACGCAGAAGCCGATGATCGCGAGCGACCAGAACGCGCCGACGCCGACCATCGTCGTCTGCGCGCTGAGCAGCACGAGCGACGCGCCGAAGAGCAGTGCGCCGCCGAGGATCCACGGGCGGCGGCGGCCGAACCGACCCGTCGTGCGGTCGGAGAGGGCGCCGGCCAACGGGTAGGCGACGAGCGCGAAGGCTCCGGCGATGCCCGAGATGAGGCCGAACGCGAGGACGCTGTCGACCCAGTCGCTCGACTCCCGCAGCGATTCGATCTGGCTCGGGAGCAGCAGCTGCACGGGCGTGAGCTGCGCCATCCATATGCCGAGCCAGGCGGTCGCGAAGGTCGCGACCCATCGTCCGGGCACGCGAGTGGTGGGTTCGGCGAGGGCGGCGGTCGTCATGGGGTCTCCCGGGGGATGGCGTGGGCGGTGATGGCGTCGGCGGCGACGTCGAGCAGGCGCTCCACGGCGTCGTCATCGCGGGTGGCGAGCCAGGCGAGGGTGGCGCCGTCGGTGAGCGAGATCACGAGGGCGGCGAGGTCGTCGAGCGGGGCGTCCCAGGCGACGTCGTAGCGTTCGCCGCCCGCCTCGAGCAGGCGTCGGGCGAGGCCCCGATAGACGCGGTACTGCGCCTCGGGGAACGCGGCAAGCGCCGGGGTGCGCAGCGCATATTGGGTGAGTTCGAACATCGCCTGCTCCCGCGCGGGGTCGGCGCGCACGATGTCGAGGTAGGAGCCGAGCACCGCGCGCACCGCCGTGCGCAGGTCGGGAGCCTCGAGGTCGAGGGTGCCGAACGCCGCGACATCCTGGCTGCCGACGACGAGTTCGACGACGTCGCGCAGCAGGTCGTCGCGCGACGGCACGGCGTAGTGGAACGAGGCGAGCGACATCCCGGCCTCGGCGGTGATGGCCCGCGTGGTCGCGGCGTGCACCCCGTCACGGGCGATGACGGCGAGGGCGGCCCGCACGAGGGCGTCGCGACGTTCGGTCGCGGCGATGCGCGCCATCCGACCCCCTCCGAGAAAAGTGGGTCAAGCGTCCCAGACGGACGGCCTAGAAGGCAACCGCAAGATTGTAATCACATGAGTGTCTTACATGTACTACCATCTCCTTCATGGCCACCACCCTGACGATTCGGCTGGACGATGAACTCCATCAAGAGCTCGTGAGCGTCGCAGCAGCTCAAGGAGTCACGCTAAGCGAACTGACTCGTCGAACCCTCAGCTCGTTGCTCACCGGGTCAGCCGACACCGATGAGGATGCCCGCACGGGTCGTGCCGCGACGCCAACCACGATGCGAACGGTTGAGAGGCACCAGCTGGCGATGCTGCACCGAATCCTCGGCCACCTAGTCACTGGCGACGACGACGAGGGTGACCGCGAGCATCAGCTTGGCCTCGCGAAGATCATCGAAAGTGGATACGTTCTCGACTACGACGACGTCTTTGCTCCGATCGCGGCGGAGCTCCCTGTGCAGGATGCGCGTCTCGTGATGGACATTCTCGAGATGTTTTATTTCCTTGAGTGGTCCTTCAATAAGCTCAGCCAAGAAGAGCGCGACGACCTCGGGGCTGAGGTGGCTTTTCGCGTCCGATTCAGAGGATTCGACTTCAATAGCCGGAGGGAAGGCCGCCTCCACGGTTTCGCGAAGTACCTCATCGACAACGGCAAGTGGGAAGATCTCGCGGTCTACTTCGACCGCGCGCACGATGGAGGCAACTCGCACATGCCGATGCTTGGGACCTACGAGCGAATGCTCAATGAGTTCAACCCGATATGGCGCGACCGGATTCGCGATATGACTTCGGGCCGGCAGTTCGATGCACGTCTCAAGACCGCCGAGATCTCCCGCATTGCCGGCGCCTTCGTTCACCCATACAACCGGGGAAAGTAGCTGTGCGTTCCGGTGCCGTACCAGGAAGCGTCGTCCGCGCCGTGGTGAAGGCGATCATCGCGAAGTTCGATCGAGGCGATTGGATGGCGATGGCACTCGACGTCGGTCAACTTGACTATGTTCGAGACCACCCGAGGCTGTTGCGAAGCCTCTCGTGGGGCGACGACGACTACGAAGGCCACGTGATCGACGCCGTCCCTCGAATGCTCGGCCAATCGGGCAAAGGGGCCGCCGCCACGTTTACCTATCTGCCGGAGGTGGAGAAGCACACAGGCCTTCGCTCGTTCCTGCGAGAGAACGAGCCCAGACTGTTCATGGAGCTGTATGGGACCGACGACGAAGAAGCTATCGACGATCTTCAGGCTGCTTCCAACGCCCTCGGGCTGGACGACATCGACATCCATGCGGCGAGGATCCGCCACGGACTGCGCGAGGACCCCGGCCTCGCAATAGGCGCAGCGAAGGACCTGCTTGAAACGGTCTGAAGGCCATTCTTGGACTTGAGGGGAATGGCCCGGAGACCAAGGTGGACATTCCAGCCCTAGTGAAGCAAACCAATAGGCGTCTCGGTCTAGATGCCGCAGGCGAGCGGGGCGACGAGCCAGGCGCTGAGCACCGACGACGACTGTTCGGCTCGCTTTCGGCGATCGTCAACTCGACGAGCGAGCTTCGGAACGCCGGATTCGGAGTGGGGCACGGAGGCGTCGCTCGACCAGAACTGGACATTCCGACCGCGCGACTGGTTGTCTCAGCGGCCGTCACGCTGGCGACTTTCTACATCGAAGCGCACGCCATCGAGACCGACTGAAGGCGCCACCGAACGCGGCCCTACGCGGCAGCCGGGACTCGCCCGCATCCTACGTTCCCGCAGCCTCAGCGGTCTGCTGCGCGATCTCCAGCTCTTCGTCGGTCGGCACGACGAGCACGTCGACCGCCGCCCCCTCCGGCGAGATGCGTCGGGCCCCCGACCCGGCGTTGCGCTCGAGGTCGACGTGGATGCCGAGGAAGCCGAGGCGCTCCACCGCGCGGGCGCGCAACCAGCCGGCGTTCTCGCCGATGCCCGCGGTGAAGACCACGGCATCCACTCCCCCGAGTTCGGCGGCGTAGGCGCCGAGGTACTTGCGCAGCCGGTGCAGCAGCACCTCGATGGCGAGCGTCGCGTCGGCGTCGCCGCGCTCGGCCGCCGCGGCCACGTCGCGCAGGTCGTTCGATCCGGCGAGACCGGCGAGGCCCGAGCGGCGGTTGAGCAGCGCGTCGAGGTCGTCGACCGAGAAGCCGGTGCGGCTGAGGTGGAACAGCACCCCTGGGTCGACGTCGCCCGAGCGCGTTCCCATGACGAGACCTTCGAGCGGCGTGAGGCCCATCGAGGTGTCGATCGAGCGCCCGCCGTCGATCGCGCACGCCGAGGCGCCGTTGCCGAGGTGCAGCACGATCATGCGCAGGTCTTCGAGCGGTCGGTCGAGGAACCGTGCCGCCGCCCGCGACACCGAGCGGAACGACGTGCCGTGGAACCCGTAGCGTCGGATGCCGTACTGCTGCGCGACGGCGCGATCGATCGCGTAGGTCGCGGCGTGGTCGGGGAGAGTCGTGTGGAACGCCGTGTCGAAGACCGCGACGTGCGGCACGTCGGGCAGCACCGTCCGGGCGGCGCGGATGCCGGCGAGCCCCGGCGGGTTGTGCAGCGGGGCGAGGTCGGCGAGGTCGGCGATCGCGGCCTCGACGGCGTCGTCGACGAGGGTCGGCTGCGAGAAGCGCGTGCCGCCGTGCACGATGCGGTGGCCGACGGCATCCGGGGCGGATCCGAGGTCGGCGAGCACGCGTCGCACCGCGTCGGTGTGGTCGGCGACTCCGCCCGGTTCGCCGATGCGCTCGACGACGCCGCCCGCACGCTCGTCGGCGCCGAGCACGACGACTTCGAACTTGAGACTCGACGACCCGGCGTTGAGCACGAGCACGCGCGTCACGAGGCGTCCTGCGCCTGGATCGCGGTCACCGCGATCGTGTTGACGATGTCGCGCACGAGGGCGCCGCGCGAGAGGTCGTTGACGGGCTTGTTGAGCCCCTGCAGCACGGGGCCGATCGCGAGGGCGCCCGCCGAGCGTTGCACGGCCTTGTAGGTGTTGTTGCCCGTGTTGAGGTCGGGGAAGACGAACACCGTCGCCCGTCCCGCGACGTCCGACCCCGGCAGTTTCGCGGCCCCGACGGTCGGATCGGCCGCGGCGTCGTACTGGATCGGGCCGGCGACGGGCAGCTCGGGGGCGCGCTCCTTCACGAGCGCGGTCGCGGCGCGCACATCGTCGACGTCGCCGCCCGTGCCCGACTCCCCCGTCGAGTACGACAGCATCGCGACGCGCGGCTCGATGCCGAACTGGCGGGCGGTCTGCGCCGACGCGATCGCGATGTCGGCGAGCTGCTCGCGCGTCGGCTCGGGGATGACGGCGCAGTCGCCGTAGACGAGCACGCGATCGGCGAGCACCATGAGGAACACGCTCGAGACGACCGAGATGCCGGGCTTGGTCTTGATGATCTGGAACGACGGCGTGATGGTGTGCGCCGTCGTGTGCCGGGCGCCCGACACCATGCCGTCGGCGAGCCCGAGATGCACCATCATCGTGCCGAAGTACGACACGTCTTTCACCGTCTCGGCGGCGGTCGGCTCGTCGACGCCCTTGTGCTGCCGCAGCCGGTGGTACTCGGCGGTGAACCGCGGGTGCAGCTCGGGGTCGTCGGTCGCGAGCACGGCGGCGTCGGAGAGGTCGAGCCCGAGCTCCGCGGCCCGCGCGCGCACCGTCTGGTCGTCGCCGAGGATCGTGATGCGCGCGACCCCTTCGCGCAGCACCGTCGCCGCGGCTTCGAGCACGCGGTCGTCGTCGCCCTCCGGCAGCACGATGTGCTTCGGGTCCTGCCGGGCGCGCGCGAGCAGGTCGTGCTCGAAGCGGTTGGGCGTCATCGGCCCGGGCGGCGCCTCGCGGATGCTGCGCACGATCGCCGCGCCGTCGACGTGATCGCCAAAGAGCGCCTGCGCGCGCGCGTACTTCTCCTCGGACTCCGCCGCGAGCAGGCTGCGCGTGCCGTCGATGCGTTTCGCCGTCTCGAAGGTTCCCCACGCGCACGCGAGGAACGGCAGGGTCGAGTCGAGGCCGTCGAGCAGCTGCTCGATCGCGGGCGCCATCGGGATGCCCCCGTTGAGCACGAGCGCCGCAGGGCTCGGGAAGGCGGCGGAGCGCTCCGCGACGACCACGCCGAGGAGGGCGTCGGCGCGGTCGGCGGGAACGACGACGACCCCGCCCTCGATGAGGCGTGGCAAGAGGTTCTCGAGCCCCATGCCGGCGACGACGGTGCCGAGCACGGGACGCTCGAGATCCTCGTCGCGGCCCTTGACGAGGGTCGCCTCGAGACTGTCGGCGAGGCGGCGCAGCGATGGGGCGTCGAGCAGGGGGTCTTCGGGGATGACGTGCACCGCCGTGCCGACGACCGACTCGACCGCGGTCGCGAGCGCGGCGAGACGCTCGGGGTCGGCACGGTTGACGACGATCGCGGCGGGGCCGACGTGGTCGCGTCGCAGTTCCGCGACGGCGACGCGCGCGGCATCCGCCAGCTCCTCCGCGGTGCGGAACCCCGAACCCCCGGGGCGCAACCCGTTGAGCACGAGCACGACCGCGGCCCCGAGGTCGGCGGCGATGCGGCCGTTCATCGAGAGCTCGGTCGGCGCGCCGACGCCCGTGTAGTCGCTGCCGATCACGAGCACGGCGTCGCACTCGTCGTCGAGCCGCGCCGCCTCGGTGACGATGCGACGCACCGCGGCATCCGGATCGGCGTTGACGTGCTCGTCGTCGGTTCCCGTGCCGTGCGCGACGGCGCCGTGCCGTGCGAGCGCCTCGAGCACGGGGTCGGGCGCCTCGAGCGACCGGGCGACCGGGCGGAACACCCCGACGCGCGCGTCGCGCGCGAGCACGTCGAGCAACCCCACGGCGACGGTCGACTTGGCCGTGCGGCCTTCGGCGGAGAGTACGGCGATGCGCAGCGTCACGGCTCTACGCTACGCGTGCACCGGCCGCTCAGGAGTTGCGACCTCGGGCCGCGACCACCCAGCGCTCGTCGAGGACCCCGCCGCGCGCGACGGCGACCTCGTCGACGAGGTTGAGCACGGTGCACACGTGGTTCGGCACGACCCGCACCCGCTCCCCCAGCCCGGGCAGGTTCGCGCCGACGACGGTGGCGTGATGCTCCGAGAGCGCGGTGATGCGCACCTCGGGGTGATCGAGCAGTCGCCCGTGCCCCGGCATCCACGCGGGGCGATCCGCACCCAGCACCTTGCTGCCGGCATCGAGGATCACGTGGTCGGCCTGAGCGCTCACGACCGTCGCGAGCACCGTGAGCGCGATGTCGGCCGGTGCGCAGTGCCCGAGCTCCCACTGCTGGGCGTCGCCGAACACGTACACCCCGGGCCGCACCTCCGTCGCTCCACCGGGTTCCGTCGCGCGGATGCTCGGGGTGCTGCCGCCGCTCAGCCGCGACACCTCGACGCCCGCCGCCGTCAGGAGGTCGCGAGCGCGTTCGAGCGCCTCCCGTTCGTCGCGCGCGGCGGCGATGGCGGCATCGGGGCCGTAGCTGTGCCCCGGGAAGGTGAACGCGCCGATGACCCGAAGGCCCGCATCCCGGGCCGCGGTCGCGACCTCCTGAC
>Ga0209066_10001135_pt1 | contig 36117 bp, 61 predicted proteins | sample All_14_2_FD_187198 | JGI IMG/M metagenome (GOLD analysis project Ga0209066, IMG submission 187198) | Freshwater microbial communities in response to fracking from Pennsylvania, USA - Allegheny Zone_MetaG_DW_15 (SPAdes) (version 2) ... | reverse complement strand
TACAAAATAAAGAGTGTCGCCAACGGTGATTCTATCTCCGAATTTAGGCTCCGAAAATTCTTTTGCTTTTACCGTAACGAAAGACAGGTCAGCTTGACCGTCGCTAAGTCCGGCTTGAACGACTAGGATATTTTTAGACGCGCCAACACCAAATCCGCTTTGATCGCCCAACGACACGGAAATAGACACCTCGGGTATTGCTTGTCTTACCGAGTCAAGGACTCCTGCGATTGTGTCAGCGAACGCGCCCATAGTTTCGATTCCGAATCACGCCCGCCTTTTTACAGACGGACGGGCGTTAGTGGTTGTTACTGCGCTTTCATCGGAGCGACAAGAATCACACCGACTTTGTTGGTCTCGGTATCAGCGGTTTGTGCAACCGTGACTTTCACATACTTACTCAGCCTACCCAAATCAATCGGATAGGTCGTGATCGTGTTGGTTGACAGACCGTAATTAGTCAACGCCGCAACGGTTCCAGCCAAGTTTGTAATCGTCGCGTAAGTCCCGCCCGACGTGGAACTGTGCGCAATCGTCACCGTTGACGTATGAGCCGCTGAAGTCGTTTGACCCCAGTTAATAACAAACGTAGCGTTACCCTTGTAAGCCGCAACGTCAACCGCAACGCCGGACCCCGGCACGGCGATATCAGGATTAAACAGAGTCGTGTAAAACATCCGGTTTGCGTCCTGCGCACAAATGCACAGGGTAAGCATCGCGGACGCCAAAAACAGCATAAACTTTTTCATATCGTTTCCTTTTGAGGTTGGCGCGGGTTGGAGTCCCCGCGCATGGGTTATGCTACACGGTTGACTAGCTCGTCACGGAGGTGTTGTAGGCCAACGCCTTACCGTTGCGGACGCAGATGTCAACATCCTGCAACCCGACCAGACGCAGACCGCCCGAAGCCGAAAGGGTAGACGTGTCAACGATCAAGTCAACGCCGTTGCCCCAAATCGGAATCATGACGGTAGACCAATCGCCAAACCACAGCGAGTTATCCGGCAAGTCAGAGCAAGGCTCGACGTACTCGTAACCAGCCATGCGGCGAGTAGACGGGTTAAGGGCAAGCTCCGAACCAGCGCCGTTCGTCGCGGTCGCCGCCAGCTTCGCCCAAACCTCGCCGGTCATAGCCCACTTCATATTCCGGCCAGCGCTGTTGTTGTTCATAATCGTGCCGGGGAAACCGAGTAGTTCGGCATACGTCGGGATGCCCTGCGTGACAGACGGGTTTGCAATGCCAGTAGCGGTAGTGATCGCGCTAGGCTGACCATCCGCGCCGGTTCCGGCAAACACCGCAACCTGAATCGTCCGCGCAAGACGCTCAATAATCTCGTTGCGCGTGAACATTTCAGACGAAGGCGTGCTCTGGTTAAGCATGAGCCTTGACAAATCAACCAACGCCCCGCACGTATGCGGAGTTCCTGGGACCTGTCCAAGCGTCGGAGTGCTTCCGGTAATGTTTCCGTTTTCGGCAACCCAGTAACCAACCGCACCGCCCGTCATCTTCGGGTATGCAATATTCCCGACCATACCCGGCATAAAGCGAACGCCGAGGTCGCCGAGGATTGAAGCCGAACGCACAAGGTCAATGAAGTCACCGGACTGCACCGTGGTCTGAACCGTCGCGCTAGACGTTCCGGCAACCGTCAAAACGCGCTGTGCAAGCACGGCATGCGGAATGATGATACCAGATGCGGGCTTGTTACGCTCGACCGCCAACTGCTGGCTGATTTCACGCTCGCGCCCAATGTCAACGTTATCGCCGGTAATCGAGCGAATGACGTTATTAACGCTGTACTGCCGCATTTCCTTTTCAGGAACAGCGGAAGGCGCGGCGGTCACAACCTGCGCTCGCTTGTTCTGCGTCGGGTCTTCCTTTTTCGGCTGGCGCAACTCGACAATCTGAGACGCCTGACGCTCGACAATAAGCGCGTCAAGCTCTGCGCGGCCCTGATCCTTATCAATCAACGCCTGCACCGCGTCGGCTTCGATACCGTACTGCGCGGCACGTTTAAACAGTTCTGCCATTTCTTTAGGAGTCATGATTCTTTTTCCTTCTCCCTCGTTCTGAGGGTTTTTGTTTTCGTTTAGGTTTAGCGCACGACCGACACCGACAGAAGTATCAGCAGGGACATTGACAAACGATGCTTCGTGAGGACACCAAGACAACGACCGTACCACCGGATAGCCGTCTTTTTGTCCTTCAACCACGTACTTCTCAGGGTCACAGCGATATCCCACGCTTGTGTTTCTCCTGAGTCCGTTTGCCGCGTCCAAGCCAATTTCTTTAGCCCGTTCGCCAGCACAAAATTCAACAATTCCGCCAAGCTTTTTATCAACGATCATCGGAGCGCGAATAAGCCCGATCTGGTCGCCGTAATGCGTATCTTGAATCACTAAACCGTCAGCACAGCGCGAACGGTCAATGCTTGATTCATTGTGATCGAGAATCTCATATGCATACATCCAGTTATCGCCCATGCGTATATACGTCAAAACGGGCGTTTCGCTGGAAACGCTCATGCGCACGACAGGCGATTTACCTTCCTCTTCGCGCACTTCGATTACCGATTCGCGGAAAGAAAGTCCGTTCAAATCGCGCTTATTTTCAGGCTGTTGCGGTTGCTTGTTTTTCATTTGTTTTTACCTCTACGCTAGTTCCCTTTGTTGCTTCGTCTGCCCTGCGTATTTCCTCTAGGTTGTCTTCAAAATCGCCGTCAAATTCTGCGGTAATCTGTTGATCTGTCTTCCATCCGTGAGAACGTGCAATTTCTGCACCCTTAATATCTTTGAGCGGGTCAACCCAAAGCCAACGACGACCACGAAATTCGTGTTCTGAAAACTTCTCGTACTTTGAAGCCGGATAACCGCCGCTGATTTCTACATTCAAAAACCGTTTAAGCCATGCAAGGTACGTTGGGCTTTTTGCGTTGCCGATCATCTGTTGTTGCATTACGCGCCACATGTCGCGCTCCGACAGTGTACCGGCACGCACAGAACCGTAATTTACACCGCTCCAATCGTTGCACAGGTTAGAGTATTCGCAGTTTACAGCCGTCGCATAGTCGCGCTGATACGAAGCTTTAAACGCCGTGGTTTCTCGGTTAGGGTGTTGCGGTGTGTGCGTTGTAACGTCCCATCCTTGCGGTAAAACCTCACTTTGCCCTTGCTCTTTCGGAGCAGTCATGGCCGCAACCGTGCTTGAATTTTCAACGTCGCAAAGGTTAGCAATCTCTCCTTCACGTCCAGCCGGTGCATGGTAAGTACGAACGGTGCAATTTTCATCAATCGCCGCCGCAAGTTCCGTTTCGTTCCACATTTCTAGCATCTTCAATGTGGTTAGTCCGGCGTGCCCTAACGGCATGCCTCGCGTCTGGTCTTCATCTTCCTGCGTGTAACCATGAATGATTCCATAGCTACCATTGATCGAAGCAGGAACGCGCACCAAAGGCCCATATCCACCCATGCAAGTAGCGTATTCTTTAATCGTGTGCAGATAGTAAGCGACAGGACGCAAACTGTCCGCGTCAAGCTCTACGCCCATGCGAATCGTATTGCCGTTTGACAGGCGACCTTCGTAACGCTCATTAACCGCGTCGGGGCGGATAATACGGATATCGAAACCGTAAGGATTGTTTGCCGTCGTGTCTAAAAGGTTGAAATACTCGCCGTCACGCGCCCATGTACGAGCGTTCAAGCGGTCAATCTCCGCAAGCGTCTTGCGTCCGGTAGCATCGCAATAAGCGGGATTGCTTGCCCAACGCCAGAAGTGCGTCTCTAAAAACTTGCTGGCCATTTTGTCAGGACGGTAATTCGGCATTCCCGGCATTCCATCGTGAGGAGAAGATTTCAGCGTGAACCCGTCTCCAACCACATTGGTTGCCACAAGGTTGACAAACCGCCTGTGATGCGGGCTGTTCTTATACATGTCCCGCGAACGTGCCCGAACCGTCACAAGCTGAGAACGGATGTCGTCATTACAAAACCCGTTATCCCATTTCCAAGGCCCAAGCAAGCGGTTGACTTGTGCCGCCGCAAATGCGCGATAATTGCCGGTGTTGATCGTCCGGCCTCTTGCGCTTGATTTGCGCGAAAACCATTTAAACGGGTTTTTTACCATGCGAACCTCGTAGAAATGCGAAACGGGCCAGAGCCACGACCGGTCAAGTCTCGTGTGATTTCGCTTTGATAGTAGGCTTTCAGAGAAATTAGGTCGTTAAGGTCTCGATACTCAATTGAGATATCACCAACGTTAACGCGCTTATTAGGATTCGTTGCATACGACGCAATGGCCGCTTCAACCGCCGCAAGTGCCGTCTCATAGCTGGACGTTGCAAGCGGATTAGGGTTGACAGTTAGATATCCGCTATCAACGCACTCAACAGCACCGCCGCTTGTCGTGGTTGCAAAAGCCGCGAAATAGATATTGCCAGCCTTTAGAGTCAAAGACTGTGCCGCCGACACTGAAAGCGTGAATTGTGTCGCGCTTGCAGAACAGTTAACCGAGAAAGGAACAGCGGCCTTGAACTGATAGACACACGTCCGCCCTGTTACTGTTACGGTTGCTGGTAGCGTTGCGGTGAAGCTTTCACCGGCTGTAATTGAAGTGGGAAAAATAGACAGTTCTGTTGCCATGCCTTATTTTTGGCACAGTCAACAGAACTTGTAAATAGCACCGGAAAGCGTTTATCCGAGATTCGGAATTGATGATTAATCAGACATAGCCGCTAGTTGTTTTTCCAGTGATTCGCCGTTACTCATTTCTATAATCACTCTGCTAGGTCTGTTTTTATGCCATAGTCTTTGCAGAATTTTTCCCAACATATTCGAGACAAAATCAAGCCTTTGGTTTTTACATTCCGCTGTTCGTTAGATGGTTTTTTCATACTCTTCTACCGCTTCCTTTCTTGTGCACAACAACGCCTTTTCCCGTTCGGTCATTTCACGCCCGGCCGCAAGCAACGCACCGCAATGAGCGCAAGTGCGGTATTCAAGAATACGCCCGCGCACAGGGTCAACATGCCGACCGTCATCCATGCGCGTATTTCCGTGACAATCAGGGCAAACAGTCGGCATAGAAGCAGGAATGTACCTACGCGGGCGTCTGCTTGTTGCGGTTGTTGACGGTTCATCAATCGGCGTCTGTCTGATAACCGGATCGCGGATTGACGTTTGCGGGTCGCGTGTGTTCGTTTCCAGCGGATACTTTCTAGGTCTTCCCATGTTAGCCCCTGTTTTGAGTAGGTCTACTTGAGAAATAGACCGCTTTTGCTTTTTCTCTCCGCACGGCACCACCCGGAGCCATGCCTAAAATAGATGCCATGACATAAGCCATGTTCGCCGCGTCTGGAAAGTCAACTTTACCGGGGCCCTTCTGAAAGTCCCATACCATTTTATCTCCTACGAGACCTTTTGCTATGAGTTTTTCCCGCGTGGCCTCTTCGGCAAACTCACGGTGATCGCCTCTTGGTAAAGTCGCCCCACCCGGTGAACCCGGCTCACAAGTCCAAGCGCGTTGTTGAATCTCGCGCCAATAGTCGGCGTGCCACAAAACCCATTCATCTGTCCTGTAATCTTTGTCCGGCGCACGGCAAAGAATCCAGTTGTCACCGCGTTGACGTATCTTGTCGTTACTGGCGTTGATACGTGCCGCTTTTCCTGCGCGTCCATAGCCAACAAATACTGGTAATTGCGGATAACGTTTGTTCCATTCGTAACGAAACTTCTTTGCAACGTTGGATTGCGCGCCGCCGCCGTCAATCATCCATCCTTTGTGCTGGATAGGCATCGCTAGAATCTGCGCACCGTGACGCCACAAAGCATCATAAATCGTTTGCTCCCGTTGCGTCTGTGACATTTCAGGCGTTGCCGGTAACGGGTAATCCGTAAACCGTCCGTACCAAAGATAGTCAGCCGAGAAGTCAGGCGCGAAACCTATTGAGCAAGTAGTAAGCGCATAAGACGGGTTAATATCCGTTCCGACCGTCGCAATCTCGCAACGTGCAGGAACGACAAGCGGGGCCCTGTCAACCTGTTTCGCGCATACAAGTTGCGTGGTAAGCGTGTAAACGTCAACGCCTTTTTTCAGCGGTTGATTTTGTTGCCCTCGAGCAAAAACGTCCGCGCCTAAATGAAACCAATCTCGCATGGCCGCATCATATGGCCCTACGTCTTTTTGCGCGTCGAATCGATGGAGCCAGTTGATCTCCATTTTTCCGACCATCGCTTTTTTGTTCTTTCGGAAAAACTTGTTCGCCGCCGATTGTCCGCCATCTCCTTCGTAAATATCGCGCCAATCCGACCAAAGCTTGCGAACCTCGCAACCGTCTTCAGCTTCCCATGTGCCTCCTTGCGAACCGTCCGGCCATCGCATGATACGGGAAACGCGGTTAGACTTCCACCCCCTGCGCTTCAAGAAGTATTCAACCACATCGTCGGCATGTTCCACCGTCCCCACAAACGCACAGCACAAGCGTTTCTGAGGGCCAGCCATACCAAGAAATACGTTCTCTAGGGTGTCAATCGTGTTGCGTACTGCGGATGGGTTTCCGGCTTGGTCGGGGTCTTGCGAGTCATCGAATAATACAAAGTCAGGCCGCAAGATAGTACCATCAGGCATCATCGCGTTTAAGCCTTTTGCGTCACCCTGCGCCGAACGTGCCGCGATTGCGCCTATGCTGTTCGGAAGCGTGATAACCTTTGATAGCGTGTCAACCATTGCGCCGCACTTCTCGCCGTTGTGCTTCCAAGTAAGATTCTTTAGCGCCGTCGCATGGGTAGAGCGCATAAATGGGGCGCATATTTCTGGATAGTCGGCCGCAAACCGCTGATTGTCACAAAGCGTTTTCAGCCACAGTTCAAGCGCGGCCTTAGCGTCTATGTGCTTCCAGTTTACCAAAACAGGGAAGCGAATAACGCCAGTTGCCACAAGCTTTACCGCCACTCCTCGCGCCGTAGTTGACTTGCCTTGTCCGCGCGGTTCGGCATCTGAAAAGCCTTCACCCGTTTTCGCCGCCCATTCGATTCCTTCGATCAAGTTATGATGGGATTTTGCGAACGGGTAAGGGAACGAATTAGCCATATACCATCGCAACCATGCGGGCGTATCCTTTTCAAGTTTCTCGCGTCTGCGCATGTCATCGACAGGCAATAGCTCTACCTCGCGTTCCTTTTTGCGGAAGCGTTCAACGCGGCTATTGCTTATGTCTGGGGTTTTGCGCATAGGGGCTAGGCTTAATGAAATTCAACATCCTCACCTAACTTAGCCGCAAGTCTCAACCCGTCGATAAACGTCTGAGTCTTTTCACGCCAGTTACCTATGTGACCTCCACAAGATTCTTCTGGCAATTCAGGAAGAAGTTCCTCAAGAGCGTTAGCAATTCCAGCACATTCGGATGATATAATATTTCCTTCGCAATCGCTGTGATCGAGAAGTTTGTGTAATGGAGACGGTTTCAAGCATTCCCACTTGATCGGAAAATTACATCCAAAGTAGAATGACTGTAAGATTTCGCTGGCCCATTTGTGTTCTTCTGCAAACCCAAGAGCCTGCACTGCCGATTGCGCATCATTATGCGTAATATCACGATAGCCATAAAACCCATCCATAAACTGCAATGGAGGTAATCCAGCCGCTTTAGCAATTTCACGTCTCCACCGCATAAATGCTCTGCACGAGCCATGCCAACAACCATGCGTTGTATCCAGTCCCATGTTAACCATAACCTTTCTAGCCGATCATCGGCCAATTAATCGTTGTAGGCGACGAACTACCGCGCCTCATTGCGGGTGTTAGGCATAGAAATAGCCACTGCAAACAATCCAGGTGTCTCCGGTTGTACAGGCCTATCGACAATGAATCCCGTTTCCGGCCAGCGATCACCAATTGTGTATTCGGTATGCTCAGTGTCTGTGTCATCTACGGGCTGTTCACCGACAATTGGAGGTATCATTCCGTTGTCCCTGTAAAAAGACTGTTCAAAACGCTGGTCATTAACATGTCTAATCATCACATTTTCAAATGTCATTAAAGAGCCGTCTCGCAAACGAATTAGGTATACGTTTGAACCAAACTGTCCGCAATTGCGCCGGACTTGTACAAGCCGCCCGCTTCTCTTTTCGTCAGTGACTCCGATCAACATTTCAACTACAACGTGATCGTTGAATCTGAAAGTCCGTCCTCTTTCGACCAATGCCGAACCAAGCCGATCAAGTGACGGCGTATTTTCGGTTGAAACATATTTATCACTCATGGTTTATCCTTACGCTTTTTGCTGTAAACCGATCATCAAAATCGCTTAGGCACTTGTCAGCCCACTTAGCGCACGTTTCTTTGTTGTTAACGTTTGAGGAAGACGCAACGTAGCACCAAGCGCGTAACCAAACTTCTTGACGTATGGGCACGCCTCTGTCTTCTTGCGTCTCTTGCGTTGTCAGCCATTTATGCTGTAACTCTCCTGTTCCTTCAATAGGTATCGTCTCGTTGCTCATTTGTTTGATTCCTTGTGTACTTGTGCCAAGCTTCCTAAATCATTGTCTCGAAACGGAAAAGGTTTTCCGCAACGAATACAACTATCAAAGAATATTAGCTTGGTATGCTTAAAGTATTTAGCCTCCTTCTTGCTTTTATCAATCCACTTGTGCCCGATCAACCGGCACAGCAAACACGGTTTTTCATTTATCATTTGTCTAATTCCTTTCTTTCTCTTTGCGTCATGTTCCACTCAACGACAACAACTGAAATGTTTGTTGACGGTTCGGTCTGCTCGCAACAGTCTGTACAACGTGCACGCATCTTTGAACCTTCTAAGTATTCGAATCCAGCCACCACACCGCAATGGCAACGGTCTAGCAATCCTTCTGTATCCGCATGGATCATTGTTTACTCCGTTTCGTTTGATTGTCAACCTCGCCAGTCACGTCTGGATAATGTCCCCAACATTTAGACCATGCTACGTCTTTGTGCGACTCTGTTATATATTTCACGCATTCTGAATCTATAAACCAAACCAATTCGCCATTATCCCACAGTTCACGGCGCATCGTTTCTTTGTTGTCAAACCATCCTGTTCTGTTTCTGTTTTGCGTTTCAGTCATTGTAAACCTTGTTTCGCTTTTGGCGTTACAATTCGTTTTTTGATGGCTTCGTTCAACTTGGTATTTCGCTCAAAACCTATGGAAGTACCTTAACGTCAACGAATTGGTACAAAGTCAAGGTTTTGAGTTATCAACAGCTTATCAACAGCCTGTTTGCCGCTTCAAAAAGTGAATCCGATAGTAAATCTGATTCCATTTAGGATACGGGCATCCCCCAACGTCAATTGCAAGAACGTCAACAAGTATCGTTCTACTCGTGTACCCTCTATGAAAGACAACGTGTTTCAGCGTATCGCGCCTGTCCAAAATGCGCTTCTTCCAAAACGCACTCATGCTTCGATACTCAACGAACTTCTTTCCATGCTGAACCTGATCGAACCAGTATACAGTAAGAACCAGATGAATCGTGTCTTTGTTGTCGCTCATTTCATAGACCTCGCACGAATAGCCCGCGCCTCGTCTGCGCACATTTTTAACAGTTGAGACTTGGTAACGCTTGACGGAACGCAAGCCGCAATCATCTCTAACCGTGACGCTGCCTCGTCAATAGCGGAGTTGTAACCGGATTCGTATGCAAGTACAATCGCAAGACTAACCTTGTTTTTAATAGGCTCTAGCTCTTTTGTTTTGCTTTCAATGCTCATACCGTTCTCTCCTCGTTTGTGTCGCGCCGTGGCGTGTGTGTGCTAGCAATAGCGCGTTGTGCGTGTAGTCGTGCTGTTGAATATATCGCGCAAGGATAGGCCCAAAAACGCGACGTGTCAACTTGTTTTCAATCTTCCATTTGCAACTCTTCGTCCTGTTTACCAGCAAGCAACAGCATTTCGTCTTGTTCCTTGCGGTTGCTCGCCGCCGTACAGTTGCGAACAGCTTGATTGTAGTACGATGGTTTTAATTCGATTCCGATTCCTTTTCTTCCGTTGATAACAGCAACATAAACTTCAGATCCAACACCCATGAAAGGGGTCAGCACTACATCGCCGGGATTGCTCCAAAGAACACACGCCCGCTCGATAACGTCAAGCTGTAACGGGCAAAGGTGTTTTTCGTCTTCCGGGTCACGAGCTTTCCTTGCGTCCAGCGTGTTTGTTTGCCGGATATCCATCCAAACGGGAGAAGCATACGATCTCCATATAAAATGTGATTTCTTGATACCGTCTTGCCCTATGCTCGGATCATCACTTCCGCAATACTTTGTGAGTCCGTATGGATGCTCGATAGGCACTTTGTTTTCTCCCGGCTTGCGGAATGTAATCAGATAGTCCGGTATCCCGCTACGGCTAATCGAAGAATCCTTGCATAGTTGTTTGTGTAGAAGCCCGATTGCCTTCGTGCGTGTTGCCGCAATAAGAGGGTCTTTCCATATGCAATGACGCGCATGGTAAATAAAACCTTCTTTTTGAAACGCACGAATAATATCCCCTGTAAAGTCTTTGATTCCAAGGAATCCGTCGTGCGATATGCTCGACGGCAAATCCATGCAGTGGACGGAGCACAGTCTACCCGGTTTAATTACCCGCGCAAGCTCTTGTATAATAAATCCAAAGTGATTAAAAAACTCTTCATAAGTCGTATTGTTTCCCAAGTCTGCCGGGTTGTCGCTGTAACAATATAAGTCTGCAAACGGTGGAGAAAATACAGAGAAGTCAATACTGTTATCCGGCAATGATTTTAACACTTCACAAGAGTCTCCGTTGTAAAGCGCATATTTATCGGTGATTATTTGATCTCTTACGGCCATGATTTTACCCTCTTTCTGTTTTTAAAAACTCCAACTCTCACAACCACAAAGGAACTGATTCTTTCTTTGTGTATCCGGTTGTCTTCTCAATTGTGATCTCTTTGCACATTAAAGACACCAATTGCGAAAACATCATATCAGCGGCATCTGATTTACGTTGCATGTTACACAAAACATTTTCTTGCCCGTCTGTTGTAACCATGTCTACCTTAACAGCGTTCTTTTGTCCGAAACGCCAACAACGGCGCACACTCTGGTAGTATTGTTCGTACGAGTGTGATGGAAAAAACGTCATATGGTCGCAGTGTTGCCAATTAAGTCCAAATCCTGCGATTGAAGACTTAGAAACAATAACACGAACAGATCCGTCAAGAAACCCATTAAATGCGGCCTCTTTTTTTTCTTCAGAATCCGAACCTTGAACATTTACCGCTCCTTTAACGCTACGCGCTATCATATCGGCTTCTGCGTTCAGGTTTGTCCAGCACACAACAGGTTTATCGTGAGCGTTCGCAAGATCAGAAACCATACTGCAACGCTCTTTAAGCGAACGCCGCAAATCCTGACGTTGTTCGTCAAGTCCAACAGCCGGAATGTCGAACAGGTATCCATCAAGCGGCTTACTTGCACGCACAACATGACTGCGCACATTTAGAGGTGGCAAAGTAAAACCTTCATCTGAAAACCCCATGTCAGACGGTTTTCGCACGGCCCGCGCCCATGAGCATACCCAACGCCAAAATAGTCTTTCTCTGGCGTGTCCTTTCAGCTTCCATGATGCCGTATCACCTCCGTCGTGCGTAAAAAACTGCGCAAGCATGTGTTTCCGTTCCATTACGCCTAACGCCTCGCTAGACGTGCCAAGTTCGATATAATCGTTTGGCGCGGCCGTGGCTGTGCATAACAGTCGATAAGGGATCTTGCGCATGAAGTCTGTAACCTCTTTTCGCGTCTCGCCGTCAAAGTTTTTCAGGATACTTGACTCATCACAAACGACAGCTTGAAAGTCATTCTTATCGAAGTAGTGCAAGCGTTCGTAGTTTGTGACTACAATTTTATCTCCATGCTTTAACCCGTCGCGTCTGTGCACGACTTCAACGCCGATTTTTTGCCCTTCTTTGACAGTCTGAAATGCCACGGCAAGCGGAGTAAGAATCAAAACACGCCCGTTTGTTTTTCGCGCCACGTTTTCAGCCCAAACAAGTTGCATGAACGTCTTTCCTAGCTAAAGGCCGCAGTCAGCTAAGACTGCGGCACGGCCCTTTCTTAACGCCCAAGTCGTAAGCGCGACCTGAAACGGAAATAACATTGTTGGAATAAACGACGGCTCGAATCCAAAATCCGCGCCTTCCTGCGTCTTTCGTGCTAAGAACTCTTCGTACTTATCCATTCTCTTTACCTTTCGTCTTTCTCATAACTCCTCAACCTTTCTTCCAAGAAACAACCCTAGCGCGTGCTCAGCTTTCGATTTACTATCAAGCTCCCAACCCTTGAGCATAACAAGCGTTGCGTTCGGACTGCTGAAAATGGCGTTAAAACTTTGAATGATATACCACTCTTTAGGCATGTCTTCCTGCAAAACGGCAGGATTCCAAATCTTCTGGCGTTTCGTTCCTTCCTGAATATGCTTGCGGCGAACGTTAACCAGCGCGATTGCAAACCGCTCTCTGTAGTCTGGTATTCCGATGATCGGTCCGCAAAGGATAATGTCGTAATTGCTCATTGCTCGTAAATCCTTTCCTGACAAGCCGTGCAAACGCCGTCAACCGAACATTCTCCGCAGACAACCGAACCGCACACACGGCACTCAACCGAACGATGCCGCTTGATCTCGACCGAACACAAAGCGCATTCGACAAGATCGCCGCTTCCCGGTCTGCACCGTTCGCAGTCGTCAGCACCGCAAAAGCCGTCTCTGCATCTGTTTTTACTCATGTCAAAACCTTTCTACCGCGCAACATGCCGAAATTCAAGCGAGACGGTACCGCCATTGCGTTGTAACATGCCGTCCGCTGTCATTACATGGTTCACAATGTCTAGCGCGTTGTGCGCGTTCCTTGCGTTGTTTCTTGCGATTCTCATGTTTTGCCTTTCAAAGTTTCCGCCCGCCTCCCGTTGCACATCGTCATCCTCAACATACTTCAGACGGCGGACGGAACATGACCACTCGGTCACAAATAATTGGCTCTACTTGCTCCGGTAGTTGTCAACCCTGTTCGCAACCCTGCGACAGTCTACGCAACGTCCGTTTTGTGAATACTCATACTTGCAACCAGCGCAACCCATAGGCATGATCGAAAGCGCGTCACGTATGAGTTTAGCCCAGTTCGCGAACTTGTCTGCAACATACACTTTTCCGCACTTGTATACGATCTTTGCACGCTTGTCGAAAAATCTAGCGGCCGCAGACAAAGAGTAGCGTTGTTTCTTGGTTAGCATTAGTCCACCCACTTTCCGATTGCACGCAAAAAAGCTTCTGCTCTTTGACGTGCGGTGGCAAACAGTGTTGCATCATACTTAAAATCCATTGTTTTTTCTATCATGTTCACATAGTCAAGCCGTGAACAATCATTAGACCAATCATAATTGATCTCGACATCGTGCATCGCGTTCAGGTCGTTGCAGTAGTTCGGGCAAAACCCAGCACTCGTGTTATTGATTGCGCTGTGCATGCGCCACCCGTCTGGACGTATCGCCATAGCATCTACGAATTTCCATCCGCACTCCTCTGCAATCGCAACGTTGATCTGTTCGTTGGTCATTGTACTGTTTCCTTTCGTGTCTCACTTGATAACAATCGGTTTTCGCCGTTTGCTAGCACCAGCGAGCTTAACTACGCACACCATTGAAAACAATCTGTCTGTAACTCTGTCGCCATAACGGTCTGTCAACTGTCCAGCGTCAAGGTTCGTTGTCGCGAACAACCTTCCTTTTCCGCCGCGTTCGTGCTTTTCTGTGTACCACTTCAAAATGAAGTCTGCCACAACATCGACTTTAACGCCGTAATCGCTTTTGACAGGCTCGTTGCCAAGATCGTCAAGAATCACGTCGACTCCGGTAACGATATGTTGCCATACTGTTCGGCCTGTGTCTTCGTCGATTGACGGTTCAAGCGTCAGGAAGTCGGCTTTATCAGTCAGACGAACAAGCACGCCTTCGTCAACAACCGCCGTAATCGCGAACGTCTTACCGCTTCCAACGTTTCCTGTCAAAAGAAGTCCCATGTTTGGTATGCTGGATATTATGTCGAAAGCTCTGCATATCAAATCAAAGTCTTCTCCGGCAACCTCGCGCTTGAATCCTGAATCAATCAAACGCTTCTCGACTGGAACTACAGGAACAACCTTGTCTGGCCCGTAATCGGCTTTACCTTCGTACTTAGCGTTGAACTCTTCGCGGCTCATGTGCTTTCGATCACGCGCAACCATTCGGTCAAAGTTGACTTTCCAGATTCTTTCAACTTCATCAAGCGTCTTTTGAAAGTCAGGTTTGTTTTCAGAATCCATAATCAACCATTTCTTTCGATTTGAAGAACGATGCGGGCTTTTGGTTTGCGAAGGATGTGTTGCTGGATGATCCAACTTGCCCGCGCTGTTTCGAGTAGACAACTCGCAAAGCGGTCTGCATCCTCCTGCGCGTGTCGAATGTCTTTTCAGTTGCAAGCAACAAACGCCCGGTTGCCGTCTTTTGTGTCCAGTATCCGATGAAGTCTAAAGATTCTGCTTCTGTCAAAAGATTATCGGCGTTGTTTTCTTCAACTGACTTTGTGAGGTCTTCAATAGTCCACTGTTTAAACGATTTAGGCTTTGCGTTTTCAGTCTCGCCGGAAGGCGAAAGACGTAACTCTCCATCTGTCTCTTTCTCTGTCTCTGTCTCTGTCTCTGGTCTAGCATCTGCTAGCATCTGCTTGCAATTGCTAGCAACTTTAAGGAAACCGCTCTCTAGCAATGGTTTAAAGTTAGGTGCCTTTGAAAGATAAGCAACTCGCTTTAGATATTCAGAATCGTCTGGTACGTTTCCTTCATTCCTGCTAGCAACCAACATGCAAGCAATTGCTAGCACCCTGCTAGCATCATCCAGCATTACCCAATCACGGCTAGAAAGAAGCTCGTAATGAAGCTTGATCCAAGGCGGATTTCTGTCCCTGTAATGCTGAAAATTAGACCAGTTTGTGACTGTGTAGTATTTCATGCTTGTCCTTCCAATTGCTGACAAGCGATTACACATGCCGAAAGCAAAAAACCGAAAGCCTTTGAACGGTAACTAAAGCCTGCAACAAAGCAGACACGTTCAAAGGCTATTCGGCAAAGTGTTTTGTTTTTACGCATGGTAGTTACTCCATATCCGAACCAATCGGACACAAGCATATTATCACCTTTGTGCCTTCGCGTCAACAGCGTCTTGCAAGTCTTTTCTGAGCCATTGCATTTCAGACTTTACAGCCCGCAGATACACGTCTGGACAATGCGCGTCTTCAAGGTTTGTGAGAAGCCTCGCCATATGCCTGTTAACGATGTCTGTGATTGTGTCGATCATTGCTTAACCTCCCATGCGTCGGAGCAACCGTGCTTGGCTAGGTATTCGCGGGCCGGACAAACCTTGTTTGATAGATATGAACAACGTCCACAAGATTGCCGACTGTGCGCTGGTATTGCCAATCCTCGAAAATAACTACACTGTTCGATCATATTTCGCGCCATGTCGCAAGCGTCGCGCTCTTCTTCCGTTTGCACGTACGCGACTTCAATGCGTGACCAGCGCATGCAATAGAAAGGAACGTTTGAGCATTTTTTACAGTCTGCAACACTACACACATGACTTTCCGAAACCTTCTCATATACACTTCCGTCCATGTGCGTGTAAAGCTTACCGTCTTCGCTCAGTTGCCCACGGCGAGGATACTGTTGTTTGTCGCTCGTGTTCATGCGTTTCCTTTCATCTGCGTGAGGTCGCCGACCGTTGTCGTTGTAACTTGCCTGTAGAAAAAGTCGCCCGTTACGCATACTGACCGGAACGCTTTTGCGTTCGTGCGGCTCACACGCATCTGAATGAGGAACGTTTCGTATTTGTAGTCGAACATAGCCACGTCGATCCAGTTTGACCACCAGCGCCAGCGAGATTTGAACGTGGCTTCTGCCACTGTGATAACGTCAACTTTCATTTTGCCCTCGCAATACTGATTCTAGGGTTACGACGTTTCTTTGCAACAAGGTATCCTCTAAAAGTACCATCTCTATCAGCTATTGAACTAGCAGAAACAATAACATTTGTTATGTTCATAGAAAAGCGCGCCAACAAAGTAGCGTCAGTTACGGTTTCAGCAACCATGTCGAACGCAAAACAGCCGTCGTATTCAGTCATCGTAATTTTCATTCAGTTTCCTTTCTTTCTTCATGCTCTTTCGAGTGGCATTCCTTACACATGCAAACCAGCTTATCAGGTGTCTGTAAGAGCCTGTCGCGAATCAATGCGCAAATACCGCTCCAATCAATCCCGTTAATGTGGTGTACTTCAATCGTTACTTCTTTGCCTTTTGCCTGAGAGCCCTTTCTACCGCATTTACAACATGTGTTTCCAACAGCCTTGACAGCCGAGTTTCTCTCTCTTGACCAAAGCCATAGCTTACGTAGACAGTTTTTGATTTGACTATCAGGCGTATATGGCTTGCGGTTTGGATGTTTTTTCATTTTGTGTTATACGCGCCAGCCAACGTTAATCGGACTGGCGCGGTTGTTTCTACTTACTTCACACGAGGTTTGAACGTTCCAGCTTCAATTGCCTTTTGACGTAAGTCCGTCCAAGACTCACCCTTGCTCTTTTCACGGTTAAACCGTGTCTTTCCGCTACCGTCACGCGGCTTGCGTTTGTTGTCTTCGCTCATGTTTATCATTTACTCGTTAATCTGTGATTCAGCCGTCGCCGTCTTCTTGATACCCCATGTGATTTTCGCCGCAACCTTGTTGTCAATCGGAAGAATATCAGCCTTGATGCTCACCGAAAACTTGAGCTTCTTATCCTCATCTTCCGCCACCTGTTGCACGAAACTATCACCCATGTCGCGCATGATTGTTTCGGCCTTTTCCTCGATCAAAGCGCAAACGTCAGCCTTGATTTTGTCGATTGCGATTCTCATTGATTCCGGTTTCATTGTGCTCCTTTGGTTTTTTGTGATCGTTAAAAAGGCGTGTGATCGTCAACCGGTTGCAACTCGGTCTCATGCGTGCCCGATTCCGTTTGCGCACCAGCTTTCAATACCTTGCAATATGCCAGCGTGCAATCCAGCCATGCTCCGTCGTTTGCATTGTTCAATCGACTTGAAACATAGCACGTAACCTCTACTTCGTCGCCAACTTTCGCCGTAAGCTTTTCAGCCGCTTTGTCAAGAACCTTTACAAAGAAAGTGTCTGGAAACCTTGGGTTTCGCTCGTTTGGAACGAATACCCTCAGATACTTTGCCGTATACTTTCCGCGTGTGATTTCCGCGTAATCTTCAACCGTTCCGCGAATCCAGAATTGTCCGGATCGCATTTCTTGCGTTTCGTCGCTTATTTCGTTTCCCTTTCTTCTTCCAGTTACGTGGTACGCGGAATTTCCGGTGTTATCCGCAACTGAGTTGATACTAATACGTTGTTCGATCATTCAACCTCAAAAATATCAGTCGGATGCAACCAGCGCTTTGTCCCGCGCTCCGTCATGATCCGAACAGCGTCTCCGCCCTGCCACACATCAATCACAATGCACGGTTTGGCTACGCACATATTGCCCTTGCGGTAAATCATCTTTTTGCCCACCAAGCACCGCAGGCATGCAGCCATCAGTGTTTTCTGGCACTGTAATTCTCTGTCAAGTTTCTTCCATTGTTCCAGCATTTCAACCTCCAATTTTCATCGAACAAATCGGCGCAGCCAACGTGATACGTGGCTGGCCTCACGTGTTAGAGCGACACCGAGCATGCCACATAATGCCCTCTGTATCGTGATGGTGTTTATGGCCTTCTAAGATAGGCTTTGAACAGTTCTCGCACATGCCTACGCATACGCGCCCATTCACACTCTCAATCTGTGCCGTATACGGAACGTCTTTGAGAGACTTGCTTTGTCCATTTCTTGTCATTGTCCACTTGATCATTTCATCATCTCCTTTCAAAAAAATGCTCTAACCAATCGCCACAGCCAACGGACTACCGTGGCTGGGCTCCCGTGTTAGGCGAAGACGGATTCAGCGTCTTCGGCCTCTTCGATTACACGTTGTGTGGCGTGGCCAACCGCATGTGCGGAAAGAACAGTTGCCGCATCGTGCGCCAAGCGACGCCATGCGGCCGACTGCGCCCGTGCATAGTCGCGTTCAACCTCCATGTCATGCATCGCAGCGCGTACCATTTCAAGGTCTATTTCGTCTCCGTTAATCCGGTTCATGAAGAAGTCGGTTTCAGGAGTCTGTTTTGTGTAGTCGATCATTTCAACCTCCAACTAAAAACGCCTAACAAATCGCCCTAGGCGACGGACTACCGCGCCTCATTGCCGGTGTTCGGCCTTATCACAGTGCCGTCGGGCACCCACCCGATAGCGTTGCCGCACCAGTCGATTTCGAGCCACCCGGTCTTGCGGTCGCACTGCTCCGGTGCGCGGTCCTTGAAATATGGCTGGAAGGCGTCAGCGTGCCACGGGGACTTGCTGCGCTCCCACCGTCCAGCGTCATCGGTGGGCGAAACGTCCGGCCCAACAATGCGCTGGAGGCTATCGTCATTCGCTCCACTCATTCCTAAAACTCACTTTCTGTGTTACTCCACCGGCGCAACCTTCAACGCCGTCTTGTGCTTTCCGTCAGCTTTCCATTCAACAACCGCAACCGATTTTACAAGCGCAAGTGCGGCCTCTCCAAGCGTCTTGTCGAAAGTTCCGTACGTTTCGCAGTTGATCTTGATGCCCCACTTTGTCCATGCCTTTTCAGCGTCCGGCTTCGATTGCAACACAATCACGTCTTCAATCGTGCCGGTTATCGATTCGGATTGCGGCTTCAAAACAACAAGCGGATTAACAACATACTCAGCCCGCTTGCTACGTGTTGCCGTAAGCAAAAGGCGCAACGGTTCGTTGATGCCGGATACGTGGCTGATACGGATACCGCCAACTTTCGCGCCGCCAAACACAACGGTTGTGTCTGCGTATAGTGTAAGACTTTTGCCGACCCAAGCAGAGCCTTTTTCACCCAATGCCGCGATAAGAACACGGCGCATTGACTTGCAAGGCTTGTAAGGTTGCCGCCCGTTGCCGATGTGCAACGATATCGGCTGTTCTTTGCTTTCGTTGCGCGTGACCCTTTCGATTGTTACCGTGATTGGGCCGGTAAGCAAATCGTCTGCGTTTAATTGATCTGATTTTGGCGCGATTGTATCGCTTAGGTTGTCTTCGTTCATTTCGTTTTGTCCTTTCACATCGGCATAACATCATCAAGTTCTACGTCGCCTTCGTAGTATGCGGGCATAGCCAAATCACGAATGCCTATATCCTGCGTGCCGGGATAGTTGTTCGCGGCCTCGCACTCGCGATAACGTGCAGCCAACTCGCAAGCCGTCTGATAGCCTTTCGTGATCGTGCGTTTAGGTACTGTAAACACAACGCAGTCAAAAGGCTCATTGCTTTCTACATAGACCATGTAAACGGTTTTGCGCTTGCACAATTCACACACATCAGCGGCATGATGATACCAGCCTACCTGCAAATCATAACCCATCGAAACAAACTGATTCCCGATAGACCGTTCGTCTAGATTGTTGCAAGTCTTGACCTCGATTACGCCAGCATCACAAACACCGTCGAGCCGAGCCTTGGCCGCTCCGTAAACAGAATCATTAAAGAAGCATGAAACCTCATGCTTAGAGTTTGAAAGCAAGTCGCGTGCATCGGCGTTAGACTGGACGGAAGCAACAAGCATTTGCAACCGCGAAAGATCGTTAGCCGTCACGATCTCTTTGCACTCGTTTTCGTTTTGAAACTTAGTCCACTCGGAGCCTCGTTTTGCGCCACCGTCCCAAACAACGCAATCACGCATGAGTGTAAGAGGTTCCAATATGGCCGCGTGCGCAAGCTTTCCGAATTGCATTGCTGGAGTCGTTTCTTTGTAGCCCTTTGTCATCGCGTGGCGCATGTGCTTCATAGACAAGCGTCCGGCTTTTAGCGAACTCGCGTTGATAGCTTCAACAAGCGAGTATTCTTCAAATGGCATGTTGTATTTTACTGTGTTCATATCTCTCCTAGTGCCGCAACAGGCAAAACGCACATTGATAAGCCAGACCGAGCGCGAAAACGATGAGAACAAACAAGGCAACACGTTCGCAAGCTAGGTCGAACATTTCTTTTCGGTTGTCGCTCATTTTGACCTCGCTTCCAACATAGCGTCTGCGGTTGTATAAGACCAGCGCGCGGCATCGTCTAACCCTGCACCTGCTGATATCAAACCAGTCAAAGCCGACATCGCGAATAGGTCTCGCAGAGAGGCTTTCTCATCGCAAGGAACCTTTTCAACGGCAACCGTGTCATTCGCCTCTTTGTTCGCGGGTGGATGCGAAATAATCTTGATGATGTCGTACTGGCGGTATTGATCTTCTATTCCAGCGCATACACCGTTATCCTTGTGCCAAAAACCAAGTCCGGTACGAATTGGAAGAACAGAGCCTTCTAAAACGTGTGTAACATCCGCCACATCTCCATTTCTGTGGCGAACCATAGTCCCGACAACGACATTGCTCATATCAGGTTTTTGCTCGCTCATTTCTCATCCTCCAATAATCCGTTAACCGCCTGATCGAAAGTTACTCCATGCTTCTCTGCGCGTGCCTTGATTCGCGCAATCGTTGTAAGCCTGAGCCGTCGCGCCTGTGTCGGCTCTTTCTTGTGTCCTTTCCATCTCTTGGCCGCAAGTTGGCTCGGGTTGAACTTTTTCATTTGCCGAACACCTTCCGCTTGATTATCTTCCATACCGTAATTGATTCGAGTTGCTTTTAAAGCTTAGAGACTTCAATCCGCAAGTTATGCGCTTCCATTTCAGCAAGCACAGCCCGCTTAATCCAGTCTTCTTTGAACGCCTTTACGCGCTTGGGTTGTTCGCTCATATCAATAATCCTTTCTATTAAACGTTGTTTCAGCGTTTGCCATGTGCTCCCATGTAGACAGCATTCGCGGAATTAAAGAAAGCCCTTGCGTGATATCTTCCGGCATTCCGTATTGGTAAACCTTAGTCCAAGTTCCATCCCTTAACTCGCCGAACAATTCTAGCTCGTATGATACGCGTCCATAAACATAGCATACAATCTGAATACCGGATTTGTCATCATTACACGCGCACCGCGTAGGCGTGTCAAATCGCTTGTAAAAACAACGTGCATACCTCCTGAATTGGTCTTGATACTCTTTCCAACCTTCAGATATCAAATGAGCAATAATCTTTTCCATCTTAAAACCTCCTAGCCTTGTCAACCAAACTAATGCGAGGAGCAAATCCAGATCTCGCAACATATTGATCTGAATCCTTATGCACCTTCCGCATAAACTTACCATCGCCCAACGATTCCCAATCAGACGGCTCGCGGTGATCGACCATCTTTCCGCTTTTCAGCCATGCTTTAAAGCACGCATCTAAATAGTCCGTCAAAATCTGCTTGTATCCTGCGTCGATCTTTCCAGAAGCGTGGGCGGTGTCTATGCGCTTCTGAATGTCGTGCTTTGAGTCCGTGCGCTTTTCAATGTATAGCGCAACAGAAGAGGCTTGTCGCATGTTGTACGATGCCGCCTGTTTGATAAATGCCGCGAAGGTCTTGTTTTCCAAGCTCATTTTGTAAATCCTTTCAATAAAAATAGTGACCGCAAAACCAGCAAAATAACTTCCATGCGTCGTTTTTTAAACCGCATATTGGACACGTTTTTGTTTCTTCTTCACTCATTTCCTAAACCCCTTCGCAAACTTTACAGTTACAACTACCAGACCGAACGCGAACAGAAGCCAGCCACAAGCCTTTAACAAAACCATGATAGCTGGAAAAGCGCAAGATGCTTTATACAACAACATTCCGAAAATGCACAGAACAGACACGAATATTGCATAGTCTAAAATAAAAGCCATAGTGCTCTTTTTTGCGTTGCGCGTCTGCTTGTGCTCGTCTATGCCGTCCATAACGCCGGACGCATCAGAAGCGTTCGTATCCGCGTTCTTTGGCGTTTCCTCGTTGCGTACAATAATCGCAACCCATCCGTTGCGATCAAGAAGCCGCTTTTGATATTCAGCTTCTTCTAAACTTATGCCTTTGCATTCAAAGCGCGACTTCTCGCGACGTGCTGTTACTGAGTAGGTCATTCTTTGGCACCTCCAAGATAGGCACTCATAGCCTCGATTGCGATTGACGCGCAACGAGTACACTGTGACTTTGTTTCTGGATCCTCTGAAACCTGAGCCAGCCGCACCGCACTTTGCATTAGCGTGTTAGCTATGTCAAGTTCCTGCATTGTTTCGATCTTCATTTCAACTCACTTTCCGCGCATAAATTATGATCGCACGTCCTACAAGGTTCATCTGTTTGTTTTTTTGTCTTGTAAATGCATACACAACAGGGAAAGTAAAACACGTCTTTTTCATCCCATTTAAAACTATCACTAGGCACTAGGTAATCTCGTAAGCTCATTTGTCTCCTTTCACGATTTCGCACTCGTAACCGATAGCCGCACAGAAACGACGTGCGCCACGGATTGCGGATTTACCACTGTGGTAAACTTTGCAACAAGAAACCTTGTTTATATGCGTCTCAAAACAGAAAAAATTTACACCGTGCATTAAAATCCAGCACCTAGCCACCTTGCGCTTGGACACCTTGCGATTGACAGGGTGTTCATACTGGTAGACGATATTACCGCCTATTAATCCGCATGCAGGAAGCAATATACAGTCATCTGTGAACCACTCTTTTCCAACGCAATCAGCGCACTTTTCAAGGAACTTTTTATCCGTCTTCACCTTGACAACCTCGCGGCCCTTGAACATGATTTTGCTCATTTATCTCCATTCTGTTTACGAGTTTTTTCAATGTGCCTAGCCTTTTTTGCAAGCTTGGCCATTTCGTCTGCGCAAGACCACCTTCCAAGCTCTCTTAGAGCACTCGCTTTTCTGCTGTAAAATGAACTCGATTTCATTCTAGCTCCGTTCTGTCAGCTAATACTAGTTGGAGTTTAGAGTTGTTACTTTTCAACCGTGAAATATCCGCCGTTCTCTTTGTGAAAGACGATTGACGCTTTCACGCCATTTTTTATCAGGTGTTTACTTCCTGATCTGCGCTTGCCTGTGTGCGGTGTGCCAAGATTCCGTGTGTGATTACCTGTTTCATTTAAATCTCCGTTCTGCCCGCGAATACGCGCGGGCGCGGGTCGTTCGCGACATTACAGTTTCGCGGCTGCCAGTAGGTTGTCCTGATCGTTAAAGATAGCCTCGACAATCTCCAGACGTTTCTCGTTTAGCTCATCAACATCAACCTCGGCGTCCGCGTCAGCGATAATCTCAGATGTCTGCGGCACCCACGTAAACCCGGTTTCTGATTCGAACCGGCCGACCACCTCACCCGTCAACAGGTCAATCTGCTCGTCGGTCAAATCACCCCATCCGTCACACAGGGTGATCGAGTTCCAGTGATGATTCATTCTGTGAGTTTGTTTCATCTTTCGCCATCTTTCGTTTCGTTCTCGCGTGCCCTATTGCCCGCCTGAATGAGAACAATATAACACGGCTCGCATGTGTAGTCAACTGCGTAGAGCATCTTTTTTTGTGTATTTTATCTGCGTGTTTAGTACACATAAAAAAGCCCGCCGCGTGAGGAGTGGCACGCGACAGGCATATATGTTATTGGTTTGTGTGGGTTGCGGTGATTATGATCGTTCAATGAAACAGAGCTTGCGGGCCGATTCAATGCTATGCGGTGTGTGCGATTTCCAGACGAACGCGCCGAACGTCCGAACAGCCGACCATATCGCATTGCGCTTTATCCAACCTATCCCACCAAGCTTCATTGTTTCCAGAAACCAAGCGTCACACTCAGAGCGCGTTAAAAGCTCAGCGGAATACAACGCATCATGCCCTAGCGCGAACGGTAGCAGGTCGCTAATAAACGGATGCCCGATGATGCGCCATGCAACACGCGGTATGCTCGCGCCGTCCGTCAGAAATCCGCGATTGATACGAACCGCGCAACCGTCAAAGGATGGAGATACCCAATGACAGTCTACGCGCCACAGTCCGACAGGATACGACAGCGGGCGCAATGCTGGCATCTGCGGCCACCGCTCTACCGCGTTGCATTTGTCACAAGCGCATGTTTCGTTGCTCATTTAACGGCCCCCTTCACAGCACCAGCCGCGACATATCCAACCAACTTACCTGTTGCGTCAACCAGCGGAACAAGCTCTGCGGCACCTCCTGTTGAACTCCACCTTCCAATCTTTACTCCATTCGGAAATTCAACGTCTTCGATTGCGAACGGATACAAAACGGCGAAACGGTAGAACTTGAAAGACGGGCTTTCGTCTAGTTTAGTCGCGGCCTTGTAGTTTCCAAAAGTCGATACGCACCCAACCGCAATCGACAGCATTAACGCAAGAGCCACCGCTACAACGCCGCTACCTTTGCATGTAGGGCAAGTCTTGGTTTTCGATGCCGTAGCGTTTCCAGTGTTGCACGACGCGCAATAAGAGCCGATCTTCGTAATCAGTTTTTGCGCCGTGTAGTTTCTTGCAACGAAACGCGCAACCGTCTTCCCATTGTCGCCAATTACGTAAACTGCCGGATACGAACCGCTGAAACCGTATTGACGCTTCAAGCCAGCATAGTGAGCTGGGTCTTGTGACCTATCACCCCAATCAAAGCCGATGCCAACCGAACCAAGATAAGCGCGAAAAGCAGAGCCAGCCGACAGAACAGGCTTAATCTTCTTGCAATAAGCGCATGTCGTGCAATCTGTGAAAACTACTACCTTCATATTTCTCCTTTTACTTTTCGCGGCAATGCTGAATTGCCGTGTTGACTTGTTGCATGGTCTGGTTCGTCTCTGAAAGCGTTTTCGTGCAATTGTCGATTACCTGCATAAGCTTTCCAAACAGGCATCTTACAAGATATCCTGTTGTTGCCAGAGACAGGATAAACCCGAACGCCAGCACGCCAACAGCACCCATCCTGTCTACTCTCTCAGCCGCGTCTACAGCGTCCGGCATTTCAACCGCATACGCTATCCCCATAGAATAGATAGACAGGACAACAAACATAAGGAAGACCCTAACAACTCCTTTTTGAATCTCTTTTTTTTGCTCTTCGCTCATTGCGATTACTCCTTATTTGTCCCGGTTGTTAATAATTAAAATCTCATCGCCGGACAGAGCGCGATTGTAAACCCTCACCTCATCTATCGTGCCTTTCCAGTAATTCGCTGTCGTCACGGCACTACCAATTGTTTGAATAGTCGTAGCACCGCGCAAAGGACCGCTAGCGATAACAGTGTAAATCTCTGCGACAAGAATGCCGTCACGATATAAGCAAGCTTGCGCGTCGTTTCGCACAGCGACCCAATGCGTCCAAGTATCGAAACTTACCGGAGTTGGGTCGGTCGCAACATGGTAGGCCATGGTTCCGTCAACGAATTCAATCTGCATCTTATGATCGTCGTTTCTCGCCCGCAATCCGAAACCCCATTGTCCCGCGTCCGCATCCCCGAATATTCCGTTATAATACTCAAGTGTTTCCTCAAACGCATCCAATTTTGCCCACGCCGAAACGGTGAAGTTAGAGCGCGTAAGCATGCCGCCAACGTCAATGTATGCATTCGTACCGTTGAAATAATACCCACCGCCGACTTTACCGGACGCGGAAACTGCGTTATATACCGTTCCGTTCGCAGACCCGACGCTATCCAGAGCATTGCCGTCAAGCTTCCACCAGGCGACAAGCCCGGTTAGCACATCCGGCTTGCCGTCAGCCGCCAACGCTCCCCACCAAGGCACTGCATCCTGAGCCCGCGCCGCGAACACCATCAGCATCGCCGCTACGATGATTGAACGCTTCATTTGCCACCCCACAGGACTTCCCATGTTCCATTTGTCCACGGCTGGAACGCGACACAGTTTGTACCTGTGACGGTCGCCGTTCCTCGCAACAGAAGGTTGTCGGCGAACGTCACAGCGTTCGTGCCGATGATCGTAAGCCCGTAATGGAACGCCGGAGCATAGTCAGATATATTGAGCCTATACGCGTTCGTTACCGTGGCGCGATAGGCGTACGTCGCGCCTGTCACCGTCAGGTTTGTTCCATCCAGCGTCAATTCAGTGTTGCCCGGCAATGGCAACGTGTAGCCGCTGAAAGTGAATGTGCGCGTCACATCGTTAAAGACCGCGTTCGTGGGCACAGAGCAACCCGCCGCGAAAGTTATGTTGGTCGCCCCGCGTGTAGAAAGCGATTCTGTGTTGACCGTTCGGAAGAGGGCGAACGACGCTTGTTCCGTGCCGCTCAAAAGGGTGATCGAGTTGGCCGCGCTACCCTTCGACGTTGTTTTGAGCCGCACGACAACCCATGCGTTCGTGACCTCCCTGTCATCAAAAGGAATGGTGAACGTGTTAACGTTGGTCGTGCCGGGAACGAGTGCCTGCGATCTCGATGCGGCCCAGTCGCCCAGTGTCAGCGAAGGCGAGTTTGTGTCCGGCGTGTAATACAACTCCGGTTCTATTGACATGTTATAATTCGCCACCGGAAGACCAGTCGGCAGATAGGTATGAAGTTCCAGCGTCATAGGTCCGCGAAGCGTTCCGGTAAACCGCATAGGGCTTGTCATAGAAAGCACGTAGGCGTTGTTAGAAGGAACGTTGAACGTCGCGGCGGATGTCGGCGGGATCGTGAGCGAAGAGAAAAACGCCGCGTTGGTCGGGTCGTAGGCGACGTGCGCAATGTTAGTTGTCGAGTAGTACGGATTTCCGACCGCGATCAGGGAGCGCACAAAGTCCGCCGTGGCCGCGTCCATGCCGGAAGCCGGATTCGGAACGCGAACATATGCAGCTCCGGTGAGGTTGATCGCGTCCGTGTCGTTTGTCTTGATGTACATGTCGTGAGGATCTGGTGTCGCCGAAACATCTGTGTGCAACAACGACAGATAGCGAAGAGGGTTGAGATTAACCGTCAGAGCGGCGGGAGTGGTCGCGCCTGAAACGACGGCGCAAGCCCTCGTCGTGTTGGTCGCGCTAAACACATCCACCACAACAGAAGCGTTCGAAACGATGCCAGAGAAACTTACAGAAGCGGTAAAGTTGGATGCGTTGGCCAGTTGCGCTCCGACCATTTTCACGGCACCGGATGCCGAGGCCACGCTTGCGCCGTTCGCATCAAAAACAGAAATCACGGCGAACAAGGAAAGCAAGTTGGTTGCGGGAGTGGAACCGCTCGCGGCCCATCCGCTGAAAGAAACGGAAGATTCGATACTGTCAGACGGCGCGTACCTGAATCTAGCCATGCGCTGTCCGTTCGTAACGCCGCCGGAAAGCACTTCTGAATAAGGAGGATTCGTCGCCAAAAACGCCGCATATCCAAGCGTGTTGGTCGTGGCGAAGTCTCCATAGACTGTTGACGCACGCGGTCGCAACGATGCCGGAAGCAAGACAAGCTGGTTCGATATCGAAAGATAACAGGCGTTCAGGTTCGAGTTGACGTTATCTATTCTATTGCTTTGGGTGGCGATGTCTGCCGACAACGTTTGAACGGTCGATACGGTCGCGCCTTGCGAGTAGACATTGGTGGCGTAGTAAACAGTTTGAGAAATTATCGCCGTTCCTGCCGCTCCGAAAGAAGGTTCGAGTAAAACCGGAAATCCAGTAAAAGAACCGTTAGCCCACTGGGACGAAAACGAACCATCATCAAAAGCCAATATGAACGTAGGCCCGTAAGTGTTTCCAGACCAATAACCGTCCAAGAACGGCCAAACATTGTTAGTCCAATATGGCCTTGTGTTCGCGTACGTTTCCTCAAAAGTATCGGATAACGTTACGTTGAAATTGGTGAACGGGCCGGTAATCTCCCAAACCGTGGATGTGCCGTTTTCTAGCGTCTGGAAATAACTGGCTGATTGGCTGTCATTAATGGTTGTCGGAAAAGGTATCGCCGCAATCGCGGAAGTCAACGCCCCGGTTGTCGCATAGTTCCCAACGTTGTCAGTGAAGTCGAAAACGCCGCGTGACTGATCCCAAACCATGATTTGTCCACTTGCTGTCAGAGGCGTTCCGTCGACATCATCGGCCTCTGTGATACGGATGCCCCATGTCGGGCGCACAAGGATGGTCCCGACGTTCGCGTGGCGGTTGATTACCGCGCCGATGCATATACGCGGTTGCGGGGCTTGTGGCTCGTTTTTCGTAAGGTATCCGGCTGTGTTCGTTGAAAGGAATACGAGCATGTTGTTTGTCCAGCCAGTTTCGCCGTAAAGTGCTCCCGTCGTGTCAAGCTCGTTGACGTTGCCAAACCAAGTTATTTTTCCGAAAGCTCCGTTCGCGATGTCGTGTGTGGCGATGCCAAGAGTTGTCGCAGGCCGAACTCCGACTTCCGCCTTTGCAAGTGTGAACTCTAATTTTCCACTATTGCCAACCGCGCCGGAAAACCTGACGGCCATGCCGTTTGTGACAAGCTGGCCCGAAACGTTTTTCGCGTAAATGTGCGACTCTTGAAAAAACTGCCCCGTCACACCGTCGCCTACGCCTGCTCGGAATGTTGACCAATCGGAATCCCATGCGATTTGACCGGTTGTGAGAGCGTCCGCGAATGTGATTGCGAAGTTAAGCTTATCGGCAACCGTCATATTCGTGATCGTGCCGCTCGAACGTAATGCCCAAGGCGAGTTTGTAATTATCGTGTAGTCTTGCGGCGGGATATTGGTCAATGCGCCTAAAGATTGAGCCGTGATTGTAACGATTCCTGTTAGACCGTTAACAGATTGCACCCCGCAATAGTTTCCGATGTCTGACAAAAGCAACCACGGTGCAAGGTGACTATTCGAGAAAGTGAACATGCTGGAATCAAAAACGCCACGCGCAATCTGATTCGTTGAAACGATAACGCCGGGGCTATCCAACAACGTCAGTTTTCCGTATGCGCGATAAACCATCCCGCTTGATTCTATGCCGACAAAAAACTGATTGGTTCCTGCGGACGGAATGTCAGACGGGAGCAGAACAGCACGCACGCGCCCCAGTTGCGAAGACGTGGTATAGACCGTGCCGGACGTGGACGAAACAGTGAAAGAGTTTGTGGTGCCGTATTCGCGCAGATAGATTCGCACGTCGGCATTTGACGCAATCGAAAACGGATAGCCGCTTGACATGTATCGCGGCATGAGGTCTAACGTTTCTCCGCGCATGGCCGTAATGTTGTACGCGACAGGCGAGGACTCGTTAAAGCGTTGATCGTAGCCGACCTTAACGTCCCATTGAATCGGTATGCCTCCGAACGAAACGCCAGCAATCATAGCCATAATCAGAACCGTTTTTTTCATGTCTCACCCTTTCAAAATCAGTTTAGCAAGCATCGCGCTTACGGTCAATATCACGGGTTAAAATCGTAATCAATCACAAAGAACGGATAACCGGCACCCGTCTGCGAATCATCATTGAACCGCAAATCACTTCCGCGAACATAAATTACACCGTCGGCCGGGTCGCTAGGCCACGCGAAAGCATCACGAATAGTTGCCCATGATGCTTGCGCCTCCGTGTCCCTGATTGTGACCTCGCCGGATGATGCTTCTCCCGTTGCGATTACTTTGGTTGTTCCGTCAACCGTTAAACCGGAATTAAAGGTTGTTGGAATGGCAGGTGGGTCACTTCCCTCGTCATCAACCGCCCAAACATGATGCGGCACCCCAACCAAGCTAACGGTCGCTGGCTCTGTTGATTCTGTTTCAAACGTGTAATCGTTGTATGAGTGCGTTAAAGCCAAGTCGTAAAGGTAGTTGTCGGGGTTGCTTAGCGTGTTTTTTCCGATGCTTATTTTGTTCGCGTAAAAAGGAATTTCCGCGCCGTCAACATAAGTGATTGTTGTCGGGTTGTCTTTATATGTCAAATAATCTAAATTGCTAACTATGGCTTTTTTTGCAACCGTGCTAACCACTCCGCTATCATAAGCCTGTAGCCTGCGGGTCAACACGGATAACACGGATTGAAGGTCTTTAAACAGCCATGGCCCCGCAAGGTCTTTATCTGTAATCGCGCCGTAAACCCATCCCTCATCATCGTAGTCTGTCCAAGGATTAGGAGCCGTGCCACCGTCAGCTATCCTGCGAAAACGGCCCGTTGCCGTCAGCCCTGCCGCGTCGAACATTTCGCCTACGCTGGAATAAACAACCGGAAAACCTGATTGCCCGGCAAGCGATAATGTCGGGTCTGAAAAGTACGGGTATAGAAGCTGAACGCCGGTTTGAACCGCTTCAATGAAGTCAAACACCGTCACGGCTTCGCTAGCCGAAATGGTTGATACTCCCGCCGCCGTCTGCTCTGCGGATGAAAGCGCGTTTACACGCTTGTTGAACGCCGTCGCTATCTGTTGCGCGATTGCCAATTCTTGCCAACTCGTATCAGCCGTTATGGTTGTCCACCCCATATGCTATTCCTTGAGATAACCCTTGCTCTTGCGAACAACTCCACCTGTGTTGATCGAAAGCAAAAGCCTAGAATCACCGCTTCCGAATGATTCAACGCTCGCTTTTGTTGCAGTTTCAACCAAAACTTTGCGCGTAACAATTCCGGAATCGGTTATGATGTTTAATGTTTCCTCTTCATACCCCGATGGTATTCCGCCACTACCTCCGTTTGTTAAAGCCTCTTTTACAACCACCCTCCAATCACGCCCGGTTTTTTTGATTTCAACAGGCCCTAATCCTTCAATGTTTTCGAGAATGTCCAAAACCTTGTTGAAAGCATCAGCGAAGCCGCGTTGTGCGCCGAGTGCCTTTTCTTTTCTAAGCCTGAAATTGAATACAAATGCCATGGTGAATCCTTATGCTACAAATGCCGGTTCAATCGTTTTAGTGTTTTCGTTGACATTAACATCAACTCTCCAACCGCAGTTATCCCGAACGGTTCTGATATCCGCCACAAGTTCGGTAACAGCGGTGTATGTAACGTCGCCTTGGTTGTCAACAATCGAAACGGTTGGAATCAGCTTTGATTTCGTGTATGCCGTTATCATGTCGCCTTGGCACGTTGTTGCCGCCGTTTTAGTCATGCCAACGTATGAAAAGCTTTCGGTTGTGATTGACTCGACATACCACCAGAAGTATCCGATAGTCTCAAAAAAGGTACGGATTTCCCTTGTTACGGAAACTTGATTCTGCACCTTGTTTGTAGAAGCATATCCAGTTAAAAGTGCCATTATTCAACCCTCATTGATGCCGCCAAATCCTTTTGCATCGCTTCAACAGCAATCGCAGTGCGCTTTTGCAAGTCCTCAACGCGCTGGCGCGCTTCCTCTGCCTTTATGGCCGCTTGATTTGCTTTCTGAATAGCGTCTTGCTCTGCCTTTTTCGCCGCCGCCTCTGCTTTAGGCTTTCCCTCAAAGTCATTGAGCCACTCAGCATCGCGCTTACTAAGTTTGGTTCCAGCTTTGCGTTTTCTGCTTAATGTTGCGGCCCGTTTCGCATCGGCAACGCGCTCTTTATCAGCCTCGTCCTCTGCCGCTCGACCGCCTTGCTGTTTATTGATCCAGTCTCTGACACTCATCCCTTGAATCTCTTTACGCTTTGCCGCCGCCTTTGCCGCTTCTTCAGCCGCCGCACGCTCTCTTTCGACAGCATCGGCAAGCTCTTGTTCTGCCGCCGATACCTTAGCCTGTGCCGCCGCCTTCTGGTTATCCATCGCAAGCGCGTTGTATGCGGCTTGAACCTCCTTTTGTTTCAAAGCGGTAAGCAAGTCGTTTTGCATCTGCTCGTTTTGACGATATGCGGCCTCGTCTGCCTCGCCGTCTTCGCCGTAGTCAACTTGCTTTTGCAAAGCGTCAATATGCCGCTGACGCAAAGCAGACATTTTAGCTATAACCTTTTGAACCTCTGTCTGTTCTTTTTGCGGAGTATCTGGAATTGTATCTTGCAACGAACGCGCTCTTTGATGTGCCCCGAAGTCAAAACCGCTTATCTGCCCTCCTATATCAGCTTTGGGCATAGGCTCTTTGGGCGTCCCAATAGCGGCCTCTTTTATTTTTTTTACACCAAACTCAAATCCTTTCATTATAGCATTGCCAACTATTTTTGAACCGTCATCAAATGCCGCTAAAATCAAATCTCCTATTAAAGAAAATGATTCTCCAGCCGTACCTTTAGTAGTCAATGCTCCAAAAATATCCTTTGCGAACGCCGCGCCTTCACGCAACCTATCGGTGATGTTCTGGAACGATTCAGACTTTAGGAACGCGCCTACCTTGGCTTGCATACTGTCAAACGTCTTGCCAAGGTTCAACCCCTCGAAAATCGCTCCTACAAGGTCTTCCCTTGCGTCTCCTAGCCTTCCCTTTAAAGCTGACCATGCCCCGCCTACCGTTTGAAGCGTGGCCCGCTGTTGCTCATATCCTGCTTGCAATAGATTACTGATCGCGACAGCCTTTTCTTGATCCGTAGTTGCAAGGCGAACGGCTGGAGAAAGTCTATCGAATCCAGCAAAGTCACCTTCAAGCGCACGCGCCAAAGCACGCGCCGCCATTGAGCCTTCAATGTTTAACGCCGTCAAAGCTTGCATCCCGCGTGCCGCCGTGCTCATTTTGTCAGGCGCAACGCCGAGAGTTGTCAGAAGCGCAATATTAGCCTTGGCCGATTCGTCACTCGCGCCGGTTTCGTCTTGAATGGCGTTTGCCAAGTCGCGGAATTGTGCCGCAAGAACAGGAGTATATTGGCCCGTACCGCGTAACGCCGCATCAAGCATGACGTTTGCTTTTTCAGCTTCCAACGCCTCATTGATCCATCCGCGAAGACCGTTAATACCGGCAACTATGGCCTTGCTTGCTAGATTACCCATGGCGACACCAAAAGCCATTGAAGCCTTTGTGACGCGCCCAAACACGCCGCTTGCAAGGTCTTTCGCGCCGATCTCTACTGTAATCTTGTCGTTAGCCATTCTTTTTTATCCTCGCTTGCAGCTTCGTTAAAAACTTGAAATAGCGCACCCTGGCAGACTCGCGCAACTCTTTTGTGATATCCGCCGCACTCGCACCATTAGCCGCAACCTGATAACGCGCCCAACGGTTCAAAATGTCGATGATGCGGCTTGCTGTCATCGCTCCGTATGCTTCAAGCGATATCCCTAGCCCTGCCGCAAGCGCACGATTGACAAGCAAGGTATACGGACAGTTTTTGGTTGCGCGTTGTTCGGCCTCGATATCCGCTTGCGTACGGTCTTCTCCGCTATCCGGCTCTTCTTCTTGATCTTGTTCGCTTCCGGCGATGTCAATCTCGCCGAACATGACATAGACAAGTGCCGACTCTGCCTGTGCTTTGGTAACGCTTAGCGAACGCCACCATTCAACGATTGTTTTCCGCGTTGCTTTTTCATCCGTGTAATCCGCAAAGAATCCCGGTTCTATCGCATGAGCGCAACACCATGCAAGCGCGTAATAAAGCGAGTCACCGCGCCACCAACGACAAGCATATTTAGAGTACCATGATTCAGCCGCTATCGTTCTTTGATAGACCGGCGTATTTCCTAACCATGCAACACGGGGGGCTTCACACGTTTCGGCAACGTCTTGAACTCTCTCAATAGCTACGGCTAAATCGTTCAAACGAATGATTTCTTCCGGCGTAACTACAACACCGGAAGAAACCAAACCACGCACATCCGAAATGGCGAGAGAAGAAACCATGCGGTGCGCCTTTCTTTGTTACGCTATGGGCGCGACACTTGCTGGCGTAAAGCGGACCGTAAAGCTGAATTTCTCGTAATCCGCGTTTGACTCTGTGAGAGTAAGCGGACTTACAATAGTCCAGTTTGCCGCCGCCGCGAAAGTCGGGGCCGTTGCTCCGCTTTTCACGATTTCACCTGTTACTTCAATCTGTCCTTTTGACACGTCCCAAGCGATTGTTTCTGCATCATCATCATACGCCCGCGTAAGAGTGCATGAGCCGGTAGCGGAACAGGTGTTAAGATGCACGCCGGTTCCAGACAACGTGAACGCCGCGAAAAGAATCTGCGCCTTGTGCTCCTTGCTCAAGGTCATCGCTGGCGTCGTGTACGTATTGCTTTGAACGCTTCCGGTAGGAACTTGCTCGCCGGATACACTGACAGTAGGTGCTTGTCCAGCTCCTGTGCTGATCGAAAATCCGGTAAGCACAAAATCAGGTTCAGCACCGTTATCTATTAGCGTTCCCAACACGATACCAGTGCAGTCGAAATCTACCGCGACAGATAAATCGTTTGACGGAGCTTTCAACTCTTCGTATGTATCGATTGCGATTTGATCGCCGCGTTCATTGACGGCTTCAACAACCTGAATAGATTTGTTTTCTGTTCCGCCGTTAAGTTTCAGTTCGGTTCCGGCCAAGCCGAAAAAGTCTGTTAATGCGCCCTTTGCCATGATTGTACCTCTCTCTTTTTGTTAGGCTGTGAACGTGATTGTCAAAGCCTTTGTTACAAACCAAGTGTCTTCGCCGTCGTTGTATCCGCAATCGCCTCCGTTATCCAGAATGCCGGAAACGTCATACTCTCCGCTCGCGTCAAGTGCCGTTTTGAGTGCCGCACGGCCTACACTATTGGGCCCACCGTTCCATGAGTCGATGAGAGCCGACAGAAACGCGCCCCATGCGTTAATATACGACTTGCGCGGGTCTGTCTCTTCTTTGCTTACCGCCGTGATATCAATCTCGCATTCGTAAAACGGCAACGATTCGATACTGTTTTTCTTCGGCTTGACCGTGACAGCGATAAACGGAGGTTCCTTTTTTGCCGTCTCTCCATCTGTAACATCCTGCCAAAAGCCGATTATTTGAACATCGGTTATGACATTCGCAACGGCAACGATAAGCTTTGACTCTAAGGTTTTTTCGATCATGCTTTGATAGCCTTTGCAAGTTCCTTCTCAATCCGCTTTTTCATCGCGCTAGATGCCGCAAGCAGAGCCTCATTTACAGCCGATTTTCCGCCCTTCAAAGCCTTGATGATGTATCGCAAGTTATTTGTGATCCTCAGGCGCGGTTGTTCTTTGCTATTGTTCCATTTGATTTCAATGGCTTGCGGTGCGCCCATGATTGTAGCCGTGCCACCTTTGCGCGTGCTTTTCGATGCCCATCCCCAACTTTTTTTAGCAAGACCGCTTCTTCCAATCTTGCGTTTAGGATGGTCTTGCAGTCCTTGTGCTTGCCACTCTTCGCGCCCTGCGTCATACGGAACCCAATTCCTGCCAACTTTCAAAAGAACCTTGTCGCGGCTAATATACTTGATCTTTGCCCCAAACTCTCCTCCACGATAAATCGGAACAAACGTTTCAACGCCCTGCTTGTACTTCATTACGCCGAAACGAGCACGCCGCATATCACGCTTTCTATCTGCTCCACCTTTGCCCTTGAATGCAGGATTTGAAACGATTCTGCGAAGCTTTGCAGATTGCTTTGTACGCGCAACTAAACTGCGGCACACAAGCGCACCAGCCCAACTGATCGCATTTTTAGGAGACTTTCCAAGAGCTTGCTGAGCACGCTTGATAGACTCGCCCATGCTTTTAAGTCCGTCTCCGATAACTTTTGCTTGGACGGCAACCATTAGGCACCCCCCAACTCACGGCATACACAACGCCAATCGCCATTGTTGATAACCGCGTTGACAACGTAATACTTTGCCTTGCCGAAAACGTCTATTTCAAATCCCGTCTGCGGCTTGAAATAATACGGCCAATCCACAGAACGGAAAACGATGATGCTCTGATTTTGAGACGCGCTGACAAACTCGTTTTGCGTGAAGTCCTGCAATGTCGGATCAAGAATGCGCACATGGATATCAAGCGAAATAGGTAACGCCGCTCCGTCAACCTTCATGCGGCCTGTAAGCATCGCGGCTAGATCGTAATACGGAGATAGGCCGATTATGCGAGTCGCTCCAACCGCATCAGTAGAGCATGATGTTACAAAATAAAGAGTGTCGCCAACGGTGATTCTATCTCCGAATTTAGGCTCCGAAAATTCTTTTGCTTTTACCGTAACGAAAGACAGGTCAGCTTGACCGTCGCTAAGTCCGGCTTGAACGACTAGG
>Ga0209066_10001134_pt1 | contig 36132 bp, 27 predicted proteins | sample All_14_2_FD_187198 | JGI IMG/M metagenome (GOLD analysis project Ga0209066, IMG submission 187198) | Freshwater microbial communities in response to fracking from Pennsylvania, USA - Allegheny Zone_MetaG_DW_15 (SPAdes) (version 2) ... | reverse complement strand
GGGCAAGGTCATGGGGCGGGGGCTTTCGTGTCGCGGAAACGGCCATAGGTCCAGTGGGCGGCGCAGGCGCCCTCGGCGGAGACCATGCATGAGCCCATGGGGTTTTCGGGTGTGCAGATGGTGCCGAACAATTTGCAGTCGATGGGTTTTTTCACGCCTCGGAGGATGGCGCCGCATTCACACGCCTTGTTGTCGGCGACGCTGTCTTGCGGGACGTCCCAATGGCGCTCGGCGTCGAAGGCGGCATAGCTTTCCTTGAGGCGCAGGGCCGAATAGGGCACCAGTCCCAGGCCGCGCCATTCAAAGCTTTTGCGCAGTTCGAACATGTCGGCGACCAGGGATTTGGCCTTGGCATTGCCGTCGCGGGTGACGGCGCGGGAAAACTCGTTTTCCACCTGAAAGCGGCCATCATTGATCTGGCGCACCAGCATGCGCACCGCTTGCAGCACGTCCAACGGCTCGAAGCCGGCGATGACCACCGGGCGCTGGTATTCCTCGGCGAAATATTCGTAAGGCTGCGAGCCGATGATGGTCGACACATGGGCCGGGCCGATGAAGCCGTCGAGCTTGACGGTGCCAAGCTCGCGCACTTCCGGGCTGTCGAGAATCTGGGCGATGGCCGACGGCGTCAGCACGTGGTTGCAAAAGACGAAGAAATTGCCAAGGCCCAAGGCCTGGGCCTGCTTGATGGCGACGGCGGTGGGCGGGGTGGTGGTCTCGAAGCCGATGGCGAAGAACACCACCTTACGGTCCGGGTTGGCTTGCGCCAGCTTGACCGCGTCCAGCGTCGAATAGACCATGCGGATGTCGCGGCCCTCGGCCTTGGCCTTCAGCAGGGACAGGCGCTTGGAGCCGGGCACCCGCAGCATGTCGCCATAGGTGCACAAAATGACGTCGGGCTGACCGGCCAGCCAGATGGCGGCGTCGATGCGGCCCACCGGCAGCACGCAGACCGGGCAGCCGGGACCATGGACCATGCGCACATTGGCGGGCAAAATGTCTTCCAGGCCATAGCGGGAAATGGCGTGGGTGTGACCGCCGCAAAATTCCATCAGGTGATAGGTGCGGGAGGGATCGGCCTCGGCCTTGATGCTGTCCGCCAGTTGGCGGGCCAGATCGCCGTCGCGGTATTCCTCGATATATTTCATGCGCTTGTCCCCGCCGCTTCCATCTGGGCGAACAGGGCCAGGGTCTTTTCCGCCTCGGCCGGGTCGACCTTGGTCAGGGCATAGCCCACATGGACGATGACGTAATCGCCCACGGCCACGTCTTCCACCAGGGCCAGCGAGATGGCCTTGGTGACGCCGCCCAAATCGACCTTGGCCTGATCGTCGTCCAGCAAGGCGACCACACGCGACGGCAGGGCAAGACACATGGCTAAATCTCCGTTCGGGCGGCAATCCACGCTTGGCCCAATGACAAGCCGGGATCACCCGGCGACACATTGATGGCGGTCAACGCGGTCAGGCCGCGCTGATCCAGCGCCGTCACCAGACCGGTGACCAGCACTTTATTGAAGAAACAGCCGCCGCCCAAGACAATGGTGCGGCACTGGCTTTGATGCGCAGCCCGTTCCGCCCAGTGGGCCAGCCCGGCGATCAGGGTGCCGTGGAACAGATTGGCCCCGGTCCCCGGCTCGGGGTGATCGGCCAGATGGGCCAACAGCGGGGCGAAATCCAGCACGCCCCCGGCCAAAACCCAGCCGTCGGCCAGGATTCGCGGATCGGTGACCAGGGCTTCCAACGCCATGGGGGCTTGGCCTTCGAACTCAGCCAGCGGGTGGATGCCAAGCAGTCCGCAGGCGGCATCGAACAGCCGCCCGGCGGACGAGGTGGGCGGGCTGTTCAGGCCTTTGTCCAAAATGCTCGACAGCAGGCCAGCGGGCTTGATGTGCGGCCAGCGTCCGGCGATTTCGGCCCCGCGCCCCAGCTTGTGTAGCGCCGCGGCGGCCATGCGCCAGGGCTCGCGCGCGGCCCGATCACCGCCGGGCTGACGCAAGGGGGCCAGATGACCCAGGCGCTGATAGGTGGCGCCGTGGCAATACAGCAATTCGCCGCCCCAGGCCTGGTTGCCGGGGCCAAGGCCGAAGCCGTCGAGCGCCAGGGCCAGCACCGGGGCATCGATGCCATGTTCGGCGGCGATGCTGGCAGCGTGGGCATGGTGGTGCTGCACCGGGACGTGCGGCAGGTCCAGGGCTTGGGCGAAGCGGGTGGAGTGGAAATCCGGGTGCAGATCGTGGGCGACGCGGGTCGGGGTGGCGTCCAGTTCGGCCAGGATGGTGGTGACCGAATGGTCGAAGGCGTTGATGGCCTCGGGCGTGCCCAAATCGCCATGCACCACCGACAAATAAGCGCGGTCGTCCTTGGTGACGCAGATGGTGTTTTTCAGGAAGGCGCCCACCGCCAAGGTGCACGGTACCGGGGCGGGCAGGGCGATGGTCTGGGCGATGGCGGTCAAAGCCTGGGTATCCAGGATTCAATGACACGGATGGACACGGATGGACACGGATGGACGCCGATCAGAAAAACATCATCCGTGTTTATCCGTGTCCATCCGTGTCTCATTTCTATTGCCCCAGCGCCGCTTCCGCCGCCGCCAGCTTGGCTTTCAGGGCGGTGACCTTGGCGGCGATGGCGCGGCGGCGGCCTTCGTTGACCCAGGCCAGCCATTCGTCCATGCCCTGGCCGGACCGGGCCGAGACCTGCAACACCACGATGTCCGGGTTGACCCGACGCGCATAGTCGATGCACTGGGCCACGTCGAAATCCAGGTAAGGCAGCAGATCCACCTTGTTGAGGATCATCATGGACGCGGCGGCGAACATGTCGGGGTATTTCAGCGGCTTGTCCTCGCCCTCGGTCACCGACAGGATGGCCACCTTATAGGCCTCGCCCAGGTCGAAGGCGGCGGGACAGACCAGATTGCCGACGTTTTCGATGAACAGTACCGAATCCTCGGCTGGCTTCAGCCGCTCGAAGGCGGTGGCGACCATGTGGGCGTCCAGGTGACAGCCCTTGCCGGTATTGACCTGGATGGCCGGGGCGCCGGTGGCGCGGATGCGGTCGGCGTCGTTGCTGGTCTGCTGGTCGCCCTCGATCACCGCCAGCGGATAGCGCCCGGCCAGGGCTTCCACCGTTTTGCACAACAGTGTGGTTTTACCAGAGCCGGGGCTGGATACCAGATTAAGGGCGAAGATGCCGCGCTCGGCCAGCCAGGCGCGGTTGACATCAGCCAGAGACTTGTTGTGGCCCAGGATGTCCTGTTCGATCTGGATGATGCGGCTTTGCGACAGGCCCGGCACATGCACGCCGGCAATGCCTTCACCAAAATGCACGTCGTCACCGTGATGGTGGTGATGGTGGCCGTGATCGTGGTGATGATCATGGGGATGGTCATGATCGTGGGGGTGGTCGTGATCGTGGGTGTGTTCCACCTGGGCGTCGCCGCAGCCGCAAACCGTGCACATCACTCCACCTCCAATTCCTTGATCCGCATGTCGCCGCCGCCGGTGACCTGCAAGCCCCAACCGCCGCAGATGGGGCAGGCCTCGCCCCGGCGGGGCAGGGTCACCGTCTTGGCGCAATCCAGACAATAAGCTTGGCCGGGAATGGTGACGATTTCCAGCTTTGCCTCGGCGGCCACCTGCGATCCGCGGGCGATGGCGTCGAAGCAGAACAGCATGGATTCGGGATCGACCTGGGAAAGTTCGCCGATTTCCAGCCATACCGTCTTGACCTTGGCAAAGCCGTGGGTGGCGGCCTGTTCCTCCAGGATGCGCACGACGCCTTCGGTCAGGGACATTTCATGCATGGCTTACTCCAAGGTGATGGCGCAGGCCACGCACGGGTCGAGGGCGTTGATCAGCAGGCGGACCTTCCACTCCAGGTCCGGGTCGGCGGGCAGGCCGTGCAGCGCACGTACCAGCGGGCCTTCGGGGTGGAAGTTCCATTCGGTCGGCGCCAATATCTGATATTGGCTGATCTTGCCGTCGTTCAACACCACCCGATGGGCCAGCAGGCCACGTGCCGCCTCGGTCAGGGTCAGTCCCTCGCCGCTCAGGCCGGGCAGCGAACAGGCGGGCTCGGGTTTCAGGTCGCGCACCAGTTCTTCCATTTCGCGCAGACCTTCGGCCAGGGCGACCAGACGGGCCGCCAGTCGCGGCAGCAGGCCGGCACCGAAGCGATCCATCAGGTCGCTGATCAGCGGATGCCACGACCAATGGGCCAGCGAACCGGTCTCGAACACCCGACCGGCGCAATCGGGGCGGGCCAGATACTGGCCATCGCGGTCGGTGGCCATGCGGGCGGCCAGATCGGGCGGTCCCATTTCCGGCATGGGCAGGAAGGGGGCGGCACCGATACCGGCCCAACCCTTGGCCTGGACCAGACCGGGCAGGTGGGTGGGGTCGCGTTCCAGCCAAGCCTGGAAGGCGATGGGCAGGACCAGTTCGTCGATATCGTGTCCCATCAACTGGGTGATGGCCTGACGGGCCTGATCGATGGCGGCGCAGATGCGGTCGCAATCGGCGGTCAGGGTGCCGCCGCCGGGGCTCAGCCAGTCGCCTTGTGGATAAAGCGTGCCACGCAGGCCGGCCAGGGCGCCACGAATACGCTTGGCGTGGTCCAGGCGTGGCTGGCCGCCGGCCAGAGCCGGCCAGTCACGGGCAATGGTCAGGCCGTGTTCGGTCACCGTCTCGGCCAGCACCAGCAAGGTGCGGGCGGCTTTTTGCGCGGGACTGGCGGTGATGGCGGCGGCCTTTTCCATGGCATTCAGGCCGGTCATCGCCTGGGCGGTGCCGCACAGGGAAAACACCGTCGGCAGCAAGTGCAGAACTTCCGTCGGCGGGCGCTTGGCGAACAGGCGGGCGGCCTGGACCATACGGGTCGAGCGGATCAGCGCCGCCGCCACCGCGCCGTCGCGGACACGCAAGCTGACGGAAAGGCCGGCTTCGGAAAACATCAGGCCAAGCCGTCCTCGAGCACCTGGGACAAATAGTCGATGGCGGCCAGGGCGGTTTCCTCGGACACCTTCTCGGCGGCGAAATTGCCGCCGGCGCCCAGGATCAGGTAATCGCCCACCGCCACCGGCTCGTCCAGCATCATCAGGCTGGTTTGGCGGGTCTGGCCGAAGGCCTCGACCACGGCCATCTGTCCATCGATGGAGACCACCCGTGACGGTACCGCCATGCACATGGTCAGGCGGCCTTGGCCGTGGCGGTGATGCCGAACGCCGCCAACTCGGCCAGCAAGTCGTCGATCACCCGGGGCAGCACGGCGGCGATGGCCGGAGTCAGTTCCATGCTTGTCTCAAACGATGCCGGCTGTACTCCGATCAGCACCACCTTCTTGGGTGAGATGCCGTGGAAACAACAGGCCGCCAGCACGTCGGACAGGCCGACCTGATGGGGTGAAATCTTGGTCTTGAACCAGGCGTTGATCTGGTCGTCGGCCAGCCGGGTGATGTCGCCCGGCTGCTTGCCGGGGCTGCGCATGCAATCGGCGATCAGCAGCAGGTCGGCATCGGCGATGCGGTCCAGGCAATCCATGCCCGAGGTGCCACCGTCGATGATCTCGACGCAATCGGGCAGGTCGTAACCATCGGCCAAAGCGGTGACCGCGTGAACCCCGATTCCTTCATCGGACATCAGGATATTGCCCACACCCAGAACGACCAGCCGCATTTATGCTTCCCTTGGTAAAGACTGCCGCCCCGGGGGGCGGGGCGGCAGCCAATCATACATCACTCAGGCAGGTTGATTACAAGGCCTTGACCTGCACGATTTCGCGCTTTTCGTCGTCGTGGACGTGCACGGCGCAAGCCAGGCAGGGGTCGAACGAGTGGACGGTGCGCAGCACTTCCAGGGGCTGTTCGGGATCGGCGATGGGGTTGTCCATCAACGAAGCCTCGTACGGGCCGATGGCGTCGTTTTCGTCGCGCGGGCCGGCGTTCCAGGTGCTGGGCACCACGCACTGGTAATTGGCGATCTTGCCGTCCTTGATGACGGTCCAGTGCGACAACAGGCCGCGCGGCGCTTCGTGCATGCCGAAGCCCATGACTTCGCCCTTGGGGAAGACCGGCTTGTTGAAGGTGGTGTGATCGCCCTTGCCGATATTCTCGATCAGCATGGACCAGTTTTGCGCCAGCACCTCGGCCATGACACCCGAGCGGATGGCGCGGGCGGCGTGACGACCGATGGTGGAATGCAGGATTTCCGGCCCCACCTTGCTGCCCAGCAGGGTCGAGACGGTGTTCAGCATCTGGGTGGCGTAGGTGGCGGTGGGCTGATGGCCGGCGGCCAGACCACACAGCACGTTGGCCAACGGGCCGACCTGGGCGCGCTTGCCATAGAAGGTCGGCGCCTTCAGCCAGGAATACTTGCCGTCATCCTGGAAGTCGGTGTAGTGCGGCGTGGTTTCGCCCTTATAGGGGTGCAGCGCGCCGGGCTTGGAATAGGTGTACCAGGCGTGCTTGACCGATTCCTCGACGCCGTCGCGCAGATATTGGTCGCCGAAGGCGGTGAACGGCTTGTACTGGGCCAGATCGGCGTCGGGGATGTGACCACCGGGGACCATGAACTGGGTGCCCTTGGAATCGGTGGGGAATTCCGGCGACGAAATGTAGTTGGTGATGCCCTTACCGTACTTGGTCCAATCGGCATAGAAGGCGCCGATGGCGGCGACGTCGGGCAGATAGACCTTGCGGGTGAACTCGGACAGGGCGTCGATGTGTTCCTTGACCGCCAGCAGGCGCTCCACCGTCAGCACCGATTGCGAATCGGTGGCGATGGGATTGGCGACGCCGCCCACCGCCAGATTCTGGATGTGCGGCGACTTCGAGCCCAAGATGGTGACGATCTTGGAGGCATGGCGCTGGGCTTCCAGCGCTTGCAGATAGTGGGCGACGGCCAGCAGATTGACCTCGGGGGTCAGTTTCATGGCCGGGTGGCCCCAATAGCCGTTGGCGAACGGACCCAACTGGCCCGAGCCCACGAAGGTGGCCAGCTTTTCCTTGGTCTGGGCCATGACGTGGCGCGAGTTCATCGGCCAGTCGGACAGCGATTCGGCCAGCTTCGAGGTGGCTTCCGGATCGGCCTTCAAGGCCGAGACCACGTCGACGAAATCCAGCGCCGACAGGTGATAGAAGTGAACGATGTGATCATGCAGCGCATGGGCGCTGGCGATCATGTTGCGGATGAACTGGGCGTTGACCGGAACTTCCAGATTGAGGGCGTTTTCCACCGCGCGCACCGAGGTGATGGCGTGGACGGTGGTGCAGACGCCGCAGATGCGCTGGGTGATGGCCCAGGCGTCGCGCGGGTCGCGACCCAACAGGATCAGCTCGACGCCGCGCCACATCTGGCCGGAGGACCAAGCCTTGGTCACCTTGCCGTTATCGACTTCGACGTCGATGCGCAGATGGCCTTCGATCCGGGTGATGGGGTCGATGGTGATACGCTTTGACACGGGCGTGGCTCCTTACTTGGTGTGCGCCGCGGCCAGTTCGGCCGGCGTAAGCTTGTGGGTGTAGAAAACCGGGAACTTCCGGACGAAGACGATGTACAGCAGGATCTCGGCGGCGATGATGCCGATGGTCACCAGCAATTCCTGCACCGAGGGGAAGTAGCTCCAGCCGGCCCCGGTCTGGTAGGCGACCAGGAAGGCGTCCAGGCGGTAAAGCGCGCCGGCCAGCAACAGGCAGCAGGCGCCGATCCACAGGAACTTCTTGCTGGCGCGCTTTTGCGCCGACGAGAACAGCACCACCGGGGTGGCGAACAGGGCGATTTCGATCAGGAACATCACCGACTTGAGGCCCGAGGTGAAGATCGCCCCCAAGGCACCGCGCACGGCGAGGTCGCCGAAGCGGACCACCAGATAGACGATCATCATGGTGCGGATGATGGCGGCCAGCTTGCCCAGCTGCGGCATCTCGTGCTTGACCGAACGCTGGAAACCGCCGGACCCCAGCAGGGCCTCGAACACGACGATGGAAAAGCCCATGGTGATGGCGCTCATCAGGAACAACAGCGGCAGGATCGGGGTCTGCCACAATTCATGGATCTGATAGCCCATGACCACCAAGAGCGTGCCGAGCGAGCTTTGGTGCATGCTGGGCAGCAGCACGCCCAAGGCGATGAACACGAACAAAACCTTGTCCAGCTTCTTCCTGAGATGCAGCAGCTTGAAACGGGTCAGGATGGCCGGGGCGAACTCGACCCACAGCACCAGGATATAGGCCATGACGCACAGGGCGACTTCGAACATCACCGAATTGGTCTGCATGTAGCCGGGCACCAGGATGTGCCAGGCGTTCCACCAGCGGCCCAGATCGAAGATGATGGAAATACCGCCCAAGGTGTAGCCGAAGCACGAGGCCAGCAGGGCCGGACGCACCAGCGGGTGGTATTCGCCCTTGTTGAGGATGTAGGTCAGCACCGCCATGGCATAGCCACCGCAGGCGAAGGCCGTGCCGATGACCACGTCGTAGACTATCCACAATCCCCAAGGGTAGCCGTTGTTCAGATTGGTGACCGAGCCCAGGCCCAGGACCATGCGCTTGGCCAGCAGCACCACGGCGATGAAGGCCAGGATGCCGCAGATGATGGTGGTCTTGGAAAGGATCGAACCGCCCAGGGGTTCGTGCTCGTTATGGAATCCAGCCATGTCCGCTCACTCCTCCGGGTGTTCGTCGTCGATGTGGGACGCCCGCTTGGCCGCCCACACCAGTCCGCCCAGCACCACCGCCGGGGCGATCAGCCCCTTGTACAGGGTGTGCTGGATGCCTTCGGATTCCGAGGCGAACGATTTTTCGCGCAAATTGGGATAGCCCAGCTTGTCGAAGGGCACGCCGGCCATGTGGCGGAACTGGGTGCCGCCCACTTCGGTCTCGCCATAGACGTGGTTGACGTATTGGGCGGCGGGACGTTCATGGGTGTCGCCGGAACCGATGGTACGGCGTTCGAACACATTGGCCTCGCCCGCCTTCATGGCGCGGCGGCGCGCGATTTCCTCGTTGATGGCGGTCAATGGCCCGAAGATGGTGGCGCCGGTCGGGCACACCTCGGCGCAGGCCGGGATCTTGCCCTCGGCCTGACGATGACGGCACATCTCGCACTTCTTGATCTTGGGCGTCGGGGTGTCGAATTCCGATTGCGGCACGCCGAACGGGCACGAGGCGACGCAATAGCGGCAGCCGATGCAGATGTCGGCGTTATAGCCGACGATGCCGGTCTGCTTGTCCTTGGTCATGGCCGAAACCGGGCAGACCGAGACGCAAGAGGGATCGACGCAATGCATGCACGACTTCTTGATGAAGGCGAAGCCGTCCTTTTCCTGGTCCTTGTGATCGGCGGTGCCGTCGGCGTACAGCTTGATGACGTTGTAGGTCTTGGGACCGATATCCAAGGGCGTGTCCCACAGGGCGTCGCTGGTGTTCACGTCCACCGGCAGGCCGTTGGCCTCCTTGCAGCCGGCGACGCAGGCCTTGCAGCCGACGCACAAGGTGGAATCGAACAGCAGCCCCACCGCGTTGGGTGACATTTCCAGATTGGGCCGGGCCTGGGCGGGGGACGGAACCGACACCACCGCCGCTGTCGCCAGCGCGGCGCCGCCTCCGGCAGCCCCCTTGATGAAGTCTCGACGATTGACACTCATGTCGATTACTCGCCGTCCTTGGTTTCGCTCTTGCCCAGATTGCCGGCGATCTTCATGCCGGCACCGATGGCCAGACCGGCCACACCGGCGACCACCGCCGCCGCCGCCACACTGGCACCGGCGCCCTGTTCCTCGACGATGCGCGGATAGCTGGTGGGCGGGTTGGTCTTCAGCGTTGCCAGCGCATGGATGGGCTTCTCGAAGCCGATATGCTTTTCCGTGCAGCCGATGCAGGGATGGCCGGTACCCACCGGCCACGAGCCGGTGCCGACGTCGTTGAACAGGATGGACGGGCAATTGGCATAGGTTTCCGGGCCCTTGCAGCCCAGCTTGTACAGGCAATAGCCCTTGCGGTGGCCGGGATCGCCGAATTCCAGGGCGAAGCGACCGGCGTCGAAATGGCTGCGGCGCTCGCAATTGTCGTGGATCAGGCGGCCATAGGCGAAGGTCGGACGGCCCAGTTCATCCACCTTGGGAAGCGCCCCGAAGGTGAGGAAATGAACGATGGTGGCCAGGATGTTATAGGGGTTGGGCGGGCAGCCGGGGATGGTGACCACGTCCTTGCGGCCCAGGGCCTCGGCCACGCCGGTGGACCCGGTGGGGTTGGGCGGCGTCGACGGCATGCCGCCCCACGAGGCGCAGGAGCCGACGGCGACGATGGCGGCGGCGTCGGCGGCCACTTCCTTGGTCAGCTCGTACGAGGTCTGGCCGCCGATCTTGCAGTAGATGCCGCCATCCTTCATGGGGATGGCGCCTTCCACCACCAGGATGTACTTGCCCTTGTTCTTCTCCATGGCCGCCTTGCGGGCGGCTTCAGCCTGATGGCCGGCGGCGGCGAACAGGGTCTCGTGGTAATCCAGCGAGATGATGTCGAGGATCAACTTTTCCAGGGTCGGGTGTTCGGACCGCAGCAGCGATTCGGAACAGCCGGTGCATTCCTGGTGATGCAGCCAGATCACCGAGGGGCGTTCCTTCTTGGTGATGGCGGCGGCGATCTGCGCGTCGGCGCCCTTGGGCAAGCCCATGGTGGCGGCCATGGCGGCGCAGAACTTGAGAAAATCACGGCGCGAGACGCCAAAGCGGGTCTCGACATCGGTTTCGAATTTGGCGGCGCTGTCGTCGTACATCCTAATCCCCACCTCTCCAAGGGCTCATCCGGCGCGAAGAGCGGGGGGCAGGGGACGGCCCTTTGGGGGTCGTTCCGCGTCGTTTGCCTCCCGCCATTCTTCTTCTCATTTGGCTGGAGGATAGTTCCGCAAGGACCGTGCCAACTCCATCGGGTAGGAAATGCTGCATTGCGGGGGAGGGTTTAGGCGGCGGAATCCCTGGATATCCGCATTGTTCAGGGGGCTTGCCGCAAGGGTGGGGTGGTTTTCCGAAATGAAAGAAATCTATCCACATGTGGAAAGTTAGTTGCCATTTCGCCGATTCTCGCACAAACAAATCGCCGGGCCGGGGTGTTCCCAGGCCCGGCGATCCTGCGGTGGAAGGTCAGAGGGGCTTGCCGTTGCCATCCCGGCGGTCGTCGCGATTTTCCCTGCGGTCATCACGGCGGTCTTCGCGGCGCTCCTTGCGCTCGTCCAGACGTTCCTTGTGGTCGTCGCGGCGTTGATCCACATGCGGCTTGCGGTCGTCGCGGCGATCCTCGGCGCGGTCCTTACGATTGTCGCGGCGATTCTCGGCGCGGTCCTTACGATCATCGTGGCGTTGCTCCAGGCGATCCTTGCGGTCCTCGACACGCTGCTGGCGGTCCGGCGGCGCCGAAGAATCCTGCGCCAGGGCGACGGAACCCAGGCTCAGGCCGGCGGCCATGGCCAAGACCAGGGTGCGGGAAACTGACGGCATGGTTTTATCCTCTTCATCAATGGGTGAACGGGGCGAACCCGGCTTTCACGTTCAGGCGTCAAGATGCCTGCGCGGAATGGCGAAATTTGGATGAGATCGTGGCGGTGCCAAGGCAGCCTCATGTCAAATTTTCGTTGCCGTATGGACGCTGCCTTCTGTCCGGGTTAGCCTCTGTTCACCACTTTCGGATGGAGACCGCCCGTGACTGCACCTACCGCGCCGCATGTCTGGAGGTTCTTTCGGGCCGGAGGCTTTGATCAGGTTCGCATCGAGACCGGCGCCGACCTGCTGGCCTTGGACCAGTTGGACCAGAAATTGTGGGTGGCGCTGGCCTGCCCGACCACAGGTATCGAATTTGACCGCCGCGCCCTGGAATTGCTGGACACCGATGCCGACGGGCGTATCCGCGCCAACGAGATTCTGGCGGCGGTGCGCTGGCTTGGGCAGGTGCTGAAGCATGGCGACGAACTGGTCGAGCCGGGCAGTGCCGTCAGCCTGGACAGCATCGACGACACCACCGAGGAAGGCGCACGGGTGCTGGCCTCGGCCCGGCGCATCCTGGCCAATCTGGGCAAGGCCGACGCAATGTCCATCGATCTGGAGGACACCCGCGATACCGGGCGCATCTTCGCCCAGACCCGTTTCAACGGCGACGGCATCATCCCGGTCGAGGCCGCCGATACCCCGGATTTGCGCGCCGTCATCACCGACATCATGACGACCATGGGGGCGGAAAGCGACCGCTCGGGCCAGCCCGGCATCAGCCAGGACAAGGTGGATGCCTTTTTCGCCGAGATCGAGGCCTACAGCGATTGGTTGGGTGCCGGCGGCGACATCGCCGTCGCGCCCGAGGCTGGCGCCGCCCTGGAAGCGGTGCGCGACAAGATCGACGGCTTCTTTTTACGGTGCCGCATGGCGGTCTATTCCGATGCCGCCGCCCTGACCGTCAATCCGGCGGTGGAAACCTTTTTGCCACTGACCGCCGCTGCCACCAGCGATGCCCTGGCGGCATTGCGACCGCTGCCGCTGGCGGCGGTATCGCCCCAGGCCGATTTGCCGTTGTTGCGCGGCATCAATCCAGCCTGGGAAGCCGAGATCACCGCCTTCCGCCGACTGGTCGCCAATGACCGCTTGTCGTTGTCGGAAAACGAGTGGCTGGAAATGAAGGCGCGGTTCGCCGCCCATGGTCAATGGCTGGCGAAAAAGCCGCAGACCCAGGTGGAGAAACTGGGCGACGAGCGCATCCGCGCCATGCGCTTTTCCGACACCAAAGCGGCTCTGGATGCGCTGGTGGCCGAAGACAAGGCGTTGGAGGGCGAGGCCAATGCCATCGACGCGGTCGAGCGTCTGGTGGTCTACCGCACGTATCTGTTCCGTCTGGTCAACAATTTTGTCAGCTTCAAGGAATTCTATGCCCGCCAGGACCGCGCCGTGTTCCAGGCTGGCACGCTTTATCTGGATGGCCGCAGCGCCGATCTGTGCCTCCACGTCACCGATGCCGCCCAGCACGCCAGCTTGGCGACGCTGTCGCGCATCTATCTGGTCTATTGCGATTGCGTCCGTCGCGGCACCAACGAGAAGATGACGGTCATGGCCGGCTTTACCTCGGGCGATTCCGACCAGTTGATGGTGGGCAGGAACGGCGTGTTCTACGACCGCCAGGGCCGCGACTGGGACGCCACCATCACCAAGCTGGTCGAGCACCCGATCAGCATGCGCCAGGCCTTCTGGTCGCCCTACAAGCAATTGGGCCGCTTCATCGGCGGTCAGATCGAGAAGCTGGCGGCGGCCAAGGCACGAGCGACGGAAACCAATCTGCAAACCAAGGTGGCCGGTCAGGTATTGGCCCCCGGCGCGGTTCCCCCGCCCAAGGAAAACTTCGACGCGGGCAAATTCGCCGGCATCTTCGCCGCCCTCGGGCTGGCGGTGGGGGCCATCGGCACCGCCATCGCCTCGGTGGTCACCGGCTTCCTCAACCTGACTTGGTGGCAGATGCCGCTGGCCCTGTTCGGCTTGATCATGGCGGTGTCCGGCCCCAGCATGGTCATCGCCTACATGAAGTTGCGCCAACGCAATCTGGCCCCTATCTTGGATGCCGCCGGCTGGGCGGTGAACGCCCGGGCCACCGTCAACATCCCCTTCGGCGGTTCACTCACCGCCTTGGCGCAATTGCCGGCGGGGGCGGAACGCTCGCTGGTCGATCCCTTCGCCGAGAAAAAGCGGCCGTGGGGGGAATATCTCGTGTTGCTGGCGCTGATCGCCGGCGGAGCCGTCGCCGCTTGGCGTTTCGGCATGTTCAACAGGTTCATGGGCTGATATGTCACTCGCCTTCGAGATTGCGGTCATTGTTTTCCTGGTCGTGTTGAACGGCTGTTTCGCCATGTCGGAAATGGCCATCGTCTCGTCGCGCAAGGCCCGTTTGGCGGCACGGGCCGCCGATGGCAGCAAGGGCGCCCAGGCGGCCATGGAACTGGCGGAAAACCCTGGTCGCTTTCTGTCATCGGTGCAGATCGGCATCACCTTGGTCGGTATCCTGGCCGGCGCCTATTCCGGCGCCACCTTGGCCGGACATCTGGAAATCTGGTTGAACGGCTTTCCCATCCTCGATCCGGTGGCGGAAATCCTGTCCATCGCCCTGGTGGTCGGCGCCATCACCTATGCGTCCCTGATCGTCGGTGAACTGGTGCCCAAGCAGATCGCCCTGGCCAACCCCGAGGCGGTGGCCATCGCCGTGGCCCGGCCCATGGCGGTGGTGGCGCGGGTCGCCCTGCCGCTGGTGTGGCTGCTGGAAGGGTCGAGCAAGCTTGCCTTGCGCATCCTGCGCATCAAGAAGTCCGACGACCAGACGGTGACCGAGGAAGAGGTCAAGGCGATGATCGCCGAGGGCACCCAATCGGGTGTCTTCGAACCCGAGGAACAGGAATTGCTGGCCGGTGTCCTGCGTTTCGGCGACCGTCGCATCAGGGGCATCATGACGCCCAGGAACGAGATGATGTCCATCGACCTGGACTGGGATCAGGATCGCATCATCCAGGCGTTGCGCGACAGCCCGCATTCGCGTCTGCCGGTCTATCGCGGCAGTTCCGACGATATTTTGGGCGTGGTCCAGGCCAAGGATTTGCTCAACCGCTTCCTCGCCGGCCAGACGTTGGACTTGGCCGAGGCGATCAGGCCGGTGGACGTGGTCCACGACAATTCCCCGGCATTGCAGGTGCTGGACACGCTCAAGCGGTCGTCCATCCATCTGGCCCTGGTGGTGGACGAATACGGCAGCGTCGAAGGCATCGTCACCGCCGCCGACATCCTGTCGGCCATCTTGGGCGGCCTGTCGGAACATGGCGAGGAATACGAAGGCGCCGTTACCCTGCGTCAGGACGGGTCGTGGCTGGTGGACGGTTCGGTTGCCGTCGATGTCGCCCGCGACCGCCTGGGCTGCCGGGTGATGGAGGGCGAGGACGGCGATTACGACACCGTGGCCGGTTTCGTCCTGTCGCGGTCGCGCAGCATCCCCAGCGCCGGCGATTTCTTCGTCTGGCAGGGCTGGCGCTTCGAGGTGGTGGACATGGATGGCCGCCGCATCGACAAGGTGCTGGTCAGCCGCCAGGACGAAGACGGCGGCTGATCGTCTGCCGTTGTCACGGCGGTTGATTCTTCGCCATTGTCATTGAGCCCGGAGGCAAGGTCGGCTACTCTCCCCCCAACAGCGATGTTCACGACCTGTTTCCACTCCTTTACGGTGCGAGGACATGAGTAGCGAACCCCTTCGTCACCCCGAACTGATCGCCCTTTATCAATTCTGGCTTTATCGCGGCGGCACCGAGGGCGTGCCCTCGGCGGCCGATCTCGAGCCGGCGCAACTGCGCCGCTGGCTGGACAATCTGGTGGTCATCGACACCCCGGAAGGGGGAGAACTGCGCTATGCCTATTATGGCGCCAATTTGACCAAGGCCTTCGGCATCGACATGGTCGGCAAGTCCATCGACCAGTTGGCGGCGCCGCAGCGATCGATCCTGGTGCAGGAATACGAAGCGGTGCGCAGACAGTCGAAGCCGGCGGCGCGCACCTACAGCGCCGATTTCGACGGCGATAACCAGACCTGGGAACGTTTGTTGCTGCCGTTTTTCAACCCCGAAGGCGCGGTCGAGAAAATCCTGGTCGCCGTCTACAGACTGAGCTGAGATGACCAAAACCGCAGAAGACAGCATGAGCGCCGCCGATTTCAATTTCTGGTGCGCGGTCAATTCCAAGCCCTTCCGCTTGGTCCGCCACACCTGGGACGATGGCGAGACCGAATGGGACATCGAGGTGTTTCCCGGCCGGCCCGAGGCGACCACCGCCTATGGCACCGGCCAGACCGACGAGACGCTGGCGGCCATCGCCGCCTTCGCCTTCATCGCCGGGGTGGAATGGGGCGAATGCTTCGCCCGTGACCAGGACGTGCCGCAAGACGAATTGTCGCTGACCGCGCCGGATCTCCCGCTGGACGACGAAGACGACGAAGAAGAAGAATATGGGGACGTTGACGAGCCGCCGGTATCGGCGCTGCCCGTCGTCGTCGTCCCGCGCGGCACCGGACCCTATCGTCTGCCCTCGGTCGATCTGCTGCAAGCGCCGCCGCCCCGGACCGAGGCGGTGGATGACGAGGAATCCCTGGCCGTCAATGCTCGCGCGCTGGAAACGGTTTTGCGCAATTTCAAGGTGCGCGGCGAAATCATGGAGGTCCACCAAGGCCCGGTGGTCACCTTGTACGAGTTCGAGCCGCTGCCGGGGACCAAGTCGTCCACCGTCATCAATCTGGCCGACGACATCGCCCGCTCCATGCGCTCGATCACCACCCGCATCGCCATCGTGCCGGGGCGTAGCGTCATCGGCATCGAGCTGCCCAACCCGGTGCGGGAAAAGGTGTTTTTCCGCGAAATCCTGGAAAGCAAGGCCTTCACCGAATTTTCCGGCCATCTGCCCTTGGCCTTGGGCAAGGACATTTCCGGCGAGGCGGTGGTCGCCGACCTCGCCCGCATGCCGCATCTGTTGATCGCCGGGACCACCGGTTCGGGCAAGTCGGTGGGGGTCAATTCCATGATCCTGTCGCTGCTCTATCGCTTCAAGCCCGAGGAATGCCGGCTGATCCTGGTCGATCCCAAGATGCTGGAGCTGTCCATCTATGACGGCATCCCCCATCTGCTGACTCCGGTGGTCACCGCGCCGGACAAGGCGGTGCGCACGCTGAAATGGGCGGTGCGCGAGATGGAAACCCGCTATCGCGCCATGTCGCTTTTGGGTGTGCGCAATATCGAGGGTTTCAACGCCCGCCTGCTGGAACTGGCGCGGACCGGGCAAAAGATGACCCACCGCATCCAGGTCGGCTTCGACAAGGGCACGCGTGAGCCGGTCTACGAGGAACAGCCCATCGACCTGCGCCGGCTGCCCCATATCGTCATCGTCGTCGACGAAATGGCCGATCTGATGATGGTGGCCGGGCGCGAGCTGGAAGCGGCCATCCAGCGTCTGGCGCAGATGGCCCGCGCCGCCGGCATCCATTTGATCATGGCGACGCAGCGCCCGTCGGTGGATGTGATCACCGGCACCATCAAGGCCAATTTCCCCACCCGCATCTCGTTCCAGGTGACCAGCCGCATCGACAGCCGCACCATCTTGGGCGAATCGGGGGCGGAACAATTGGTCGGCCAGGGCGACATGCTGTACATGGCTGCCGGCGGTCGCATCACCCGCGTGCACGGCCCGTTCGTGTCGGATGCCGAGGTCGAACAGGTGGTCAACCATCTGAAGGCCCAGGGCGAGCCGGAATATCTGGACTCGATCACCGATGACGACGAGGCCGAGATGGAGGGCGGCGGCGCCGACAGCGACGGTGGCGGTTTCACCACCGGCGACGATCTTTATGATCAGGCGGTGGCCCTGGTGCTGCGCGAACGCAAGGTATCCATCAGCTTCGTCCAGCGTCACCTTCAGGTCGGCTACAACCGCTCGGCCCGGCTGGTCGAGCGCATGGAGGACGAAGGCATCGTCACCCCGGCCAACCACCAGGGCAAGCGCGAGGTGCTGGGCCGGCGCGGCGGCGATTTCGACTGATAGCCCCTGGGGGCTATCAATGCACCGTGCACACCATGCACGGGTCGAAGCTGCGGACGATATGCTGCACCATGACCGGGCTGGTTTCGCCGTCGCGCACTTGGGCGCCGACCAGCGCCTGTTCCAGCGGGCCGGGATTGCCGTCCTGGTCGCGCGGGCTGAAATTCCAGGTGGTCGGCGCGATGATGGCGTAGTCGCGGATGATGCCGCCATCGCAGCCCAAGCGATGCGACAGCGCCCCGCGCGCCGCTTCCACCAGCCCCAGGCCGGTGCCGCGCAAGGGCAGGGGGGATTCGACGCAAAACGGTTGGCCGGGGCGCAGATCGCGGACCCAGCCTTCCATGGCCACGACCAGCCGGGCCAGCTCCACCAGTCGCAGCACCACGCGGGCGGTGACGGTGCCGCCCGCGGGCGCCAGCGACCATGCCAGCGGATCGCCGGCTACCAGATGGCGGGCCAAGGCGCCGGTTTCCATGCTGGCGCCGTCCAGGCGCGGCGCCTTGCACCACGAATAAGCCCCCGGCTTGTCGGCATCGGGGCGGGTGGGGGCATCCATCCAGGCATGGCTCAAATCTTCGCTGACCAGGGTCGGGTCGAAGGCGGCTTTGTTGCCATTGATGACGATGCCGGCGGGCCACAGGCCGAAACTGCCGTATGAGATAAAGCGCGTCGGTCCCAGGCCCAGGCGGCCCAATTCCAGATCGCGGGCGATGTGCAGGAACAGGCGGAAATCGCCTTGGTCCATGGGCGCGGCATCGGCCCAGGCGTTGAGGGTTTCGGCGCTGTCGAGGCCAGCGATGGTCTCCAGCCGGTCGGCGAACAAGCTGGTTTCCAGGGCGGCGCGGAAATCGGCGAGGATACCCAGCAGGCGGATACGTTCGCTGGTGTCGACGCCCTTGGTGACGCCGCCGGGCTGCAAGGCCAGGGAATGCGGCCATTTCCCGGCCAGCAAGCCCATCAGGTGCAGGAAGCGGGCGCGCGCCGGCACCAGACTTTGCCCCGCTTGTCCCCCTTGGGCGGCGAAGCGCCTGTGCGCCGCCTCGTACCACGGACGGTCGGCATAAACCGGGCGGGCGAAATCGGGCATGAAGAACAAGACGAAATGGGTCAGGTGGTCGGCGGCGTTTTCCGCCGCCAGCACCAGATCGGTGACCAGCCGGCCATTGTCGGGCATGGCGATACCGGCGATCTGGGCCAGGGCGCGGGCCGCCGCCACCGATTGCGACACCGAACAGATGCCGCAGATGCGCGGCGCGATGACCAGGGCGTCTTCCGGCGGGCGCCCGGCCAGGATCTGCTCGAAGCCGCGATACAAGGGCGCGGTGACCCGGGCCGATTGCACCTGACCGGCGGAAACGTCCAGGCTGACTTCCAGATCACCTTCGACCCGGTTGAACGGGCCCATGATCAGGCGGGTGGGTTTGGCATTCATGACGATTGTTTCGGCGGCAGGCGGGCGGGGGGGATGATGACGTGGTCGGCATGGGCGTTGGCGCGCACCCGTTTGGGCGTCGCCGATTTCGACAACGCCGCCAGGGCGACGAACCACGCCTTGGGCATGTCCACCGGCAGGCCGACCGGGATGCCGGCGATCTTGGCGGTTTCCTGGAACGGCGCGCCGGGGTCTTGGAAGCCGGGCGAAGTGCAGTTGATGCAGGTATAGCCGCCATCGGTGCACGAGCCGAAGCCGTTCCAGCGGCGGATGTTGCAATCGCCCGGCGCCTGGGTTGCCTTGCAGCCCAGGTTTTCCATCAGACAACCGCGATCCGACGACCGCGCCGCCGAGGCCTTGAACTCATAGAACTCGTTGCGGCTACAGCCATGATGGGCCAGGTGGTCGGCGAAACTGCGCGGGCGGCCCAGGCTGTCAAGCGCGCAAGCGCCCGACAACGCCAGCTCGGCCAGGGTTTCGATCAGCCAGCCGGGATGGGGGGCGCAGCCGGCGATGTTGATCACCGGCAGACCGGCGCGCCCGCGAAAATCCGGTCCCAGCAGGCCATGATCGCCATATTGCAGGCCGACCGCGTCGGTGGGGTTGGCCTCGGTCGCCGGAATGCCGCCGAAGGCGGCGCATGATCCCACCGCCACCACGTGCTCGGCCTGGGCGGCGATGGCCTTGATCCAATGGGTCATCGGCAAGCCGGTGCCCGACATCATCTGAAAGCGCCCCGATCCATGCGGGCCGGTCAGCGCCGCCCCTTCCACGCAAAGCGCATCGACCTTGGTCTTGCCGCTGGCGCACTCGGCCAGGATGGCAAGGGCATCGGCGCCGGTTTCCTCCGACAGCGACGGGTGCCACAGCAGGTGGATGCCGAAACGGGCCAACGCCTGCACCAGCCCGACATCGTCGGCGGCCAGGGCCGACATGGTGCAGCCGCCGCAGGAACCGGCTTGAAGCCAAAGGATGGAGAAAGGGGTGCTCATGAAGGCCAGCTTAGGCTGGCCTTCATGAACCATGCAACAGCGCTATTCGGCGGCGGCGGGTGTGGGGGCGTCGGGCGCCTTTTCCACCGGAGCCGGGCGCGAGGGCAGGGTCGAGATGACCGAGCTGACCAGGGCCGCCAGGAACGGCATGGATTGCACCACCAGCACCACCGCCCACAGCCGGATTTCCGGGTCTTGGGCATTGGGGCCGGGGATCAGCACCGCCACCGCCGCCGCCCAATGGGCCAGCATCAGGGTGGTTTCCTCGGCGGTCATCTTCACCGCGTCCTTCAGGCCGACCTTTTCCGCCATCTTGGGCGTGCGCATGAACGGCGTGTGTTTGGTGAAGATACCCTGCCACATGGCCCAGGCGATGGCATAGGTCAGGCCCATGCCGGCTACCGCCGACAGCAGACGCTGTTTCCAGCCGCATTTCACCCGGGTGGTGTAGAGGAAGATGTGGTGAATGATCTTGGCGATGAACACGCCCACCGTGGGCAGGATGAAGAAGGCCAAGGGCGTGTCGAAATAACGCGGCGCCAGCACCATGCCCGCCGTCCAGAACAGGCTGGTCAGACAGAACATCAGATAGAAGCCATCGGCGAACCACGGCAGCCAGCCCGAGACGAAATGGTATTTCTGTCCCGCCGTCAGGCCGGTTTCCTTGAACGGAATCAGGCTCTTCCAATGGGCCTTCAAGATCTGCACGGCGCCGTAAGCCCAGCGGAAACGCTGCTTCTTGTAGGCCATGAAGCTGTCGGGCACCAGGCCGTGGCCCATGCGTTCCTGGATATAGACCGATTCGTAGCCCAGCTTCATCATCCTGAGGCCCAGCTCAGCGTCCTCGACGATGCACCATTCGGCCCATTTGCCGGCGTCGTCCATGGCCTTCTTGCGCACCAGGGTCATGGTGCCGTGCTGGATGATGGCGTTGGCTTCGTTCCTGAACACCATGCCGATATCGAAGAACCCGGCATATTCCCAGTTGATCATTTCCTTGAACAGGTCGCGTTCCCAGTCGCGGTGATCCTGCGGCGCCTGCACGTGGCCGACCTTGGGATCCTCGAAATAGGGCACCAGCGACGACAGCCAGTCGCGGCGGACCTGATAATCGGAATCGACGACACCGATGATCTCGGCTTCCGGGTCGGTGACCGACAGGCCGAAATTAAGGGCGCCGGCCTTGGCTCCGGGCCAGGGTGCCAGATGATAGAACTTCACCTTGTCGGGGAACTGGGCGCAATAGGCCTCGACCGGCTTCCACACCTCTTCCTTCTTCGTGTTGTTGTCCAACACGATGACTTCAAAGTTGGGGTAGTCGAGCGCCAGCAGACTGTCGAGGGTCAGCTTGACCATCTCGGGCGGCTCGTTATAGCAAGGCAGATGCAGCGACACCTTGGGATAGCGCTTGATGACATCGCGGGGATGCGGCTTGAAGCCGCGCTTGAGCCGCCCCGACCACGTCAGTTCCGTCACTTCGATACCGTTGATCAGCACCACCACCAGCAACAGCAATTGCGCCGGCAGCAGGACGAAGATCATCAACTCGGTGGCCGGAGCCAGATCGCGCACCACCGGCGTCGACATGGTCCAGATCACCAAGGTGGCGGCGAACTGCACCAGCATGCCGAAGAACACCTTGCCGGCGAGGCGCAAATCCTTCCAGCGCATCAGGAACCACACCACCGGCAAGAAGGCGATCAAGGTGGCGGCGGCGGCCTGGAACGGCCATTCCTGGAACTCGATGACCGGGCCGATCCAGTCGAATTTGGGCGTGCGTTCGACGCTGAAGATGCCCCAATGCTTTTCCGACGCGGTCCCGTCCAGGTTCACTTTCCACGGCTGGTCGAAGGCCTCGACCACGTTGTAATCAAGCCCTTCCTCATTGGCCCAGTTGAGGAAGCGGCGCAGGAACAGGGCCTGGTTGACCAGACTGGGCTCGGCCCGACCATAGGACCGGCCCGCCGACGGCCAGCCCACTTCGCCGATGAACAAGGGCTTGTCGGGATAGGCGGCCTTGACCTCGTGTACCATGCGCTGGGTGAAGGGCAGGGCTTCGTCGATATTGACCCGCTCCCAGAACGGCAGGGTGTGGATGGTGATGTAATCCACTTCCTGGGCCAGTTCAGGGTGTTCCAGCCAGATCGACCACGCTTCCGCCGTGCTGATCTTGACGCGGGCCGGCACTTCGGCGCGGACGCGGCGAATATAGCGGATCATCTGCTCCGGCGTCAGGCGGTGCAGGGTCAGGTTTTCGTTGCCGACAATGATGCGTTCGACGTTGGGATTGTCGCGCGCGATGCGGATGATGTTGGCGATCTCGCGCTCGTTGCGGCCCAGACGTTCGTCCAGCCAAGCGCCGGGCAGCGCCTTCAGGCCGTGCTTGCCGGCCAGCTCGGGCACCTGGTCCAACCCTTCCAAGGTGGAATAGGTGCGGACCATCTGCACCGTGCCCGACAGCATGGCCAAGTCTTCGTCCATCTCCTCGCGGGTGGCGAGAAGGGTGTCTTCCATATGCGGCATCAGCCGGGCGATGGTCGGATCGTCGTCGGCGCGCGACGGCGAGAATGATACCGACTGGATGGTGCCGGACCACGGCAGCCCTGTCTTGGGCTGGTTGAGCGCGGACCAAAAGCCCAGATTGGCGAGCATGATGACGAGAAGGACCAGAAAGCCGGAAAAACGCATGGAATCTGCAATCCGCCAAGGAGGAATATATCACCCGGACAGTATTCCCTATGGAATCGGCTGTCCAGAGACCACGATGGCAGCACGGGCATGCGGCAAAATTGGGGCGGGGTGATTAGACTTCCCCCCACGGGCTGGGCGCGCTAAACAACACGGCTCAAGCTGAACCATCAATGGATGCTCGATGACCGCTCTTCCCTCCATCGCCGCCCGTATCGCCCAGGAACTGGGGGTGCGCGAAGCCCAGGTGACCGCCACCATCGCCCTGCTGGACGAAGGCGCCACCGTTCCCTTCGTCGCCCGTTACCGCAAGGAAGTCACCGGCGGCCTGGATGATACCCAGTTGCGCACCTTGGACGAGCGGCTGATCTATTTGCGTGAGTTGGAAGACCGCCGCGCCGCCATCATCAAATCCATCGACGAACAGGGCAAGCTGACACCTGAACTGGCGGCGCAGATCGTCACCGCCGACAGCAAGGCGCGGCTGGAAGACCTGTACCTGCCCTATAAGCAAAAGCGCCGGACCAAGGCCCAGATCGCCCGCGAGAACGGGCTGGAGCCGCTGGCCGATGCCCTGCTGGGCGATCCCAATCTGTCACCCGAGGCGGAAGCCGCCAAGTTCGTCACCGAAGCCGTGGCCGATGTCAAAGCCGCGCTGGACGGCGCCCGCCAGATCCTGATGGAACGCATGGCCGAGGACGCCGATCTGCTGGCCGCCTTGCGCGACCTGCTGTGGGACAAGGGCGTGGTGTTTTCCACCCTGGCCGAGGGCATGGCGGAAAAGGGTGCCAAGTTCAGCGACTATTTCGATTACCGCGAGGCGATCAAGGCCATCCCGTCCCATCGCGCCTTGGCCCTGTTCCGGGGTCGCAACGAAAACGTTTTGAACCTGAAACTGTTGCCCGGCGATGAAGCCGCCACCCCGGAAGGCCAGGTTTTCAAAGGCCCGGGCGAGTGCGAGTTGAAGATCGCGCGCGCCTTCAACGTCGCCGACCGGGGCCGCGCCGCCGATTCCTGGCTGGTGGAAACCGTGCGTTGGGCCTGGCGGGTGAAGATTCATCTGCATTTGGAGTTGGAGCTGACCGGGCGCCTGCGTGAAGCGGCGGAAGAGGAAGCCATCAGCGTCTTCGCCCGCAATCTGCGCGCTTTGCTGTTGCAGGCCCCCGCCGGCCTGCGCCCGACCCTGGGGCTTGATCCGGGCATCCGTACCGGCGTCAAGGTGGCGGTGGTCGATCAGACCGGCAAGGTGGTGGACACCAACACCGTCTATCCGTTCCCGCCCAAGCAGGACGTCATGGGCTCGCTGCTGACGCTGGCGGCTTTGTGTCGCAAGCATAAGGTGGAGTTGGTGGCCATCGGCAACGGCACCGCCAGCCGCGAGACCGAGCGGCTGGTGGTCGAGCTGATGAAGCGTCACCCGGAACTGAATTTGCAAAAACTGGTGGTGTCGGAAGCCGGCGCCTCGGTCTATTCGGCATCGGAACTGGCGGCCAAGGAATTCCCCGGCCTCGACGTCAGCTTGCGCGGTGCCGTCTCCATCGCCCGGCGCTTGCAAGACCCGCTGGCCGAACTGGTCAAGATCGATCCCAAATCCATCGGCGTCGGCCAGTACCAGCACGACGTCAACCAGTCCCGCCTGGGCCGGCAATTGGATGCGGTGGTGGAAGATTGCGTCAACGCCGTCGGCGTCGAGGTCAATACCGCCTCGGCCCCGCTGTTGGCCCGCGTCGCCGGCCTCAGCCCCGCCGTCGCCGCCAATATCGTCGCCTTCCGCGATGCCAACGGCCCGTTCGACAGCCGCTCCGGCCTGAAGCAGGTGGACCGGCTGGGGCCGAAGGCGTTCGAGCAGGCCGCCGGCTTCCTGCGCGTGGCCAACGGCAACAACCCGCTGGATGCCTCGGCCGTCCACCCGGAAGCCTATGATGTGGTCAAGCGCATGGCCACCGCCACCGGCCGCGATCTGGCGGCGATGATCGGCGACGTCACCTTCCTGCGCGGGCTGAAGGCGGCTCAGTTCACCGATGACCGCTTCGGCGAGCCCACGATCAAGGACATCCTCAAGGAACTGGAAAAGCCGGGCCGCGATCCCCGCCCCGAATTCAAGACCGCCTCGTTCAAGGACGGGGTGGAAACCATGCAGGATTTGCAGCCGGGGATGATTCTGGAAGGGGTGGTCACCAACGTCACCAATTTCGGCGCCTTCGTCGATATCGGCGTGCATCAGGACGGGCTGGTCCACGTGTCGGCCCTGGCCGACCGCTTTGTCAAGGACCCGCACGAGGTGGTCAAGCCCGGCGACGTGGTCAGCGTCAAGGTGTTGGAAGTGGATTTGAAGCGCAAGCGCATCGCGCTGACCATGCGCAAGAACGACGCCCCAGCCCCGGCGCGACCGCAGGAACAGCAGCGCGATGCCCGTCCGGCGCCCAAGGCGCGGATGGAAGCGAAGCCCGCCGGCAATGGCGGCGGTGGTCTGGGCGGCGGTGCCTTTGCCGAGGCCTTCGCCCGTGCCAAGAAAAAGGGGTAAGCCCATGCGGCCGTTGGCGATCCTGGCCCTGATGCTGTGTGTCGCCGCTCCGGCGCGGGCGGCAGGCCCTGCCGGGGCCAGTGATCCGTCCATCGTTATCGGCTTCGTCGCCACCCGCTCGGGCGGTGGGGCGGTGGCCGGGCTGGATGGCGTCGACGGCTTTACCCTGGCCTTGCGGCAATTGGGTGGACGCTTCAGCAATCAGGAAGTGCGGGTGGTGGCGGTGGACGACAAGGGGTCTCCCGATATCGCCCGCAAGCAGGCGGCGCGCCTGATCCAAAGCGAACGGTTGGACATGATCGTCACCGCCGTGTCCATGCCGTCGCTGGCGGCCATGCAGCCGGTGCTGGCGCAATCAAGGCTGTTCGTGCTGAACCTGGAGATGCCGCCGCCGGCGGTGGCCGGGGCCGAGTGCAATGCCAACATGTTCACCTTGGCGCCGCCCTTGGATGCCGCCCATGTGCTGCTGGGCCAGCATCTCAACGCCGATGGAATCCGCAAGCTGGTCGTTGTTGCCCCCGAAGCCGGTATGGCCGATCTGGCGGTGACGGCGCTGAAATCCAGCTTTCCCTTTGACGTCACGGTTCTGCACGCCAAACGTGGCGCCGCCACCTTTGATCGGGAATTGCGGCGTATCGGCGAAATCAGGCCGGATGCGGTCTATTCCCTGTTGGCGGGCGGCATGGGTGGGGCGTTCATCCGTGCCTACGATGCCGCCGGTGGCAAAGAGATGGCGCCGCTTTATGTCTCCTCCGACGCGGTGGCCCGGCCCTTGTTGCCGGCCATGGGCGACGCGGCGCTGGATGTGCGCGCCGTCGCCAATTGGACGCCCGATCTGGACAGTCCCGGCAATAAGCGTCTGGTTGGCGATTTCGACGGTGAATTCGGCAGGCCGGCATCGGAGCGGGCGGCGCGGGGCTTTGACGCCGCCTTGTTGTTGGACGCGGCGGTCAAGGCCAATAACGGCAAGACCCATGATTCCGAGGCCATGCGGGCGGCTCTTCGGCGAGCCGAATTCCCCTCGGTGCGCGGATTGTTTCACTTCAACCACAATCATCAGCCGATCATGCCCTACCACCTGATCAAGGTGGGGCGCGACGCCAAGGGGCGGTTGACGCATGAAACCATGGCCACCTTGTCGCGGGAATGGCGTGACCCGCATACGGCTGCCTGCGGATTGCACTGGCCGGAAGAATACGTGACACCGGTCCCCAAGCCGACCAAAAAGAATTAGGGCGCGAACCGCTGGGGTTCGCGCCCTTTTCTTTACTTAGCCACGCTTGCTGTGGCCGTGGCCGCCGGGGCCGGCAGCATGACGGCGCTGGCCGCCGTTGCCGCCGCCGGGGGCGCCACCGCCACCCGGACGGCCCGCGGACGGACCCTTGGGGCGGTTGCCGCCGACGAACGGACGAGCACCGCCGCCACCACGCTTGGGCGGGTTGCCCTTGCCGCTGGCGAACAGACGGGCCACCGGCTCGGCATGGTATTCGTGTTCGATATCCACCGGCACCGGCTGCTGGATGATCTTTTCGATCTGGCGTAAGTAAGCCACTTCCTCGGCGTCGCAGAACGACACGGCGATGCCTTCGGCACCGGCGCGCGCGGTGCGGCCGATACGGTGGACATAGCTTTCCGGTTCGTTCGGCAGCTCGAAATTGATGACGTGGGTGACGTTGTCGATGTCGATGCCGCGGGCGGCGATGTCGGTGGCGACCAGAGCCTGCACCTCACCCGAGCGGAAGGCGTCCAGCGCCCGCTGGCGGGCATTCTGGCTCTTGTTGCCGTGGATGGCGTCGGCGGTGACCCCGTCCTTCATCAGCTGCTCGGCGACGCGGTTGGCGCCGTGCTTGGTGCGGGTGAAGACGATGGCACGCCCCACGCCCTTGCCGCGCAGCAGGTCCAACAGCAGGTTGCGCTTGTTCTCGCGGGTGACGAACAGCACCTTCTGTTCGATACGTTCAGCCGTCGACGACACCGGGGTGACCTCGACGCGCACCGGGTCGCGCAGCAGGAAGCTGGCCAGATCAGCCACCGCCTTGGGCATGGTGGCCGAGAACAGCAGGGTCTGACGACCGGTGGGCAGCAGGGCGGCGATCTTGCGCACCGGCTGGATGAAGCCCATGTCGAGCATGCGGTCGGCTTCGTCCAAGACCAGGGTCTGGATGCCCGACAGGTTGACGAAGCCCTGGTCCATCAGGTCGAGCAGGCGACCGGGAGTGGCGACCAGCACGTCGACGCCGCCATTGAGGGCACGGACCTGCGGGCCCTGGCCGACACCGCCGAACACGCAGGCGCGGCGGAAACGGATGTTGCGGCCATAGGTGGCGAAACCGTCATTGATCTGCACGGCCAGTTCGCGGGTCGGCGTCAAAATCAGGTTGCGCACGGTCCGGGGCGCGGCGCGACGCTTGTCGCTGGCGATGCGGTGCAGGATGGGCAGGGCGAAGGCGGCGGTCTTGCCGGTGCCGGTTTGGGCGATGCCCAGCATGTCATGGCCGGCCAGCAGATGCGGGATGGCCTGTTCCTGAATCGGGGTCGGCGTGGTGTAACCCTCGGCGTCGAGGGCAAAGGTCAATTCTTCGGCCAGGCCGAGGTCTTTGAACGAAGTCATAAGGCTCTTTCACAATGGATCGCGCGCCACCGGTCGATCCGGCGGCGGGATTTTTGGCGCCCGAAGGGTGCGCGACCAGCGGGAGGGGGGCCTATTTTTGCGGAAATGGCGCCCGGAAACATGTCCGGCGCCAGCGCACAGGCGCAAAAAAGGCTGACTGCTTATAACAGGATCAGTCGCTGCATTGCAACACATGCTTTGGCGATGGTTGGGTCACCGCCAGTCGGGGTCGATGACGGCGCGGCCCTTGCGTTCTTCCAGCAGTTTCTGCACATGGCCCAGATTGCGCGCGGCCACCTGGGCCGGGCCTTTCGAGCCATGGGCCTTGAACACCGCGTGCGCGTCCTCGAAGGCCTTGGCCGCCTCGTCCAGATGGGCGATGCCGCCGCCGTGGCGATCCATCAGGAACAGGGCCGAGCCCAGGGTGTTGAGCGTCGAGGCCCAGGCCAGCGGGGTGCGGTCGCGGGTGCGCACTTCGAGGACCAGATGGCAAGCGTCGATGGCCCGTTGCAGAACCTCGGGGTTCTTCAGTTGCTCGCCATAGACTTCCAGCACCTGGGCAATGGAATTCATGATGTCGGCCCAGCGGGTCGGCGCCTCGGCCCGGCTATGAACCTGAAGCGCCGCTTGCAGGCAACCCAGGGCCTCGCGCAGCAAGTCGCTGTCGCCGGTCAGCAGGTCAAGACGGTGCAGCGCCACCCCCAGCCGGGTCTGGGCCGCCGCCCATTCCTGCGGCAAGGTGGCTCGGGGCAGGTTTTCGGCGGCTATGCGCCAATGCTTGACCGCCAGTTGCAGATAGGTCAGCGCCTTGTCCTTGATGCGTTCGGCCCGTGCGGTCAGCGAAGCGGCCAGATATTTGTGCAACAGGCCGTTTTCCCAAGCCGGGTCGTTGCGGCCCTGGCGCTTTTCCGCCGCCAGATAGGCGTTGAGCGCTTTTTCAAACCATTCATCCGCCTGTGACGGCGGTACCGCCAGGGCGGTGGCGGTACAGACATGGGCATGGGTCAGCAGGATGCTGCGCTGCTGGCCCATGGACAAGGACACCGGCGGCTTGACCGCCAGGGCTTCCAGCGGCTGGGTTGCCGGCGGCAACAGGCGGCGGATGGCGGCGCGCTGCATTTCGTTGGCCGGGTCGGCGGCGGCCAGGGTGGCGGCATAGAGCATATGGATTTGCGGCTCGCCCAGATTGAGCGGCAGTTCCAGGCGAAATTGCGGGCCGAACACCGCTGGCTTTTCCTCGTCCGGCAGGTTGCTGCCGGCGAAGCGCAGCACATAACCGTCCTTGGAGACGTCGCCCCACACCAGCAAATCGGCGTTCTCGTCGACCAGGACATGGCGGGTATTGATCAGAAGGGCGCTGACTTGGGCCGGGTCTTGGGCATTTTCCAGCAGGAACGGGCGCGGCAGCGGCTTGACCTTGAGCGTCTGGCGCAAATCCAGCGCCTTATAGATCTGCTGCGAGGCGGCGCCATCGGGATTGTCGCCGTTCATGGCGGCGACGATGATGGTGAACACGGCAGGCTCGGCCCGTGGCGTCGGAACCGGGTCGGGGTTTTCCTTGGCCGGAACCTTGGGGTGCAGCATCTTGGCCACCGCGTCGAGCAGGCGGGCCAGACCGCCGCTGCCGCCGGGGATGTCCTCGGACGCGGGCGGTTCGGGCTGGGCTTGCGGCTGTGGTTCGATGCGCGCCGGCAGGTTGCGCGTGGGCGCACCGGCCCCAGGCCGGGTCAGCGGCTTGGTGAACTTGGTCCGGGGATCCTCGGGCGTGCTCATCGGGGCGGGTTCAGGCTATCACAGTCCAATTCGTCAGACTGCCCGTTTGTGGTTACCAAGCGGTGAAGATGCGGGCTTAACTGATCAGTTCCAGCCATTGCTGTTCACTGAGCACGGTCAGGCCCAGCTTTTCCGCCTCGGCCAGTTTCGAGCCGGCGCCGGGGCCGGCGACGACGTAATCGGTCTTCTTTGACACGCTGCCCACCACCTTGGCCCCCAGCATCTCGGCCCTGGCCTTGGCCTCGGCCCGGGTCATGGCTACCAATTCGCCGGTGAACACCACCGACTTGCCCGAAACCGGGGAATTGCCGGCTTCGATCTTCTGGGCGTCGTTGATGGTCAGTTGCGCGGCCAGATCGTCGAGCGCGGCCACATTATGATCCTCGGCGAAAAAGGCCAGGATGTCGTTCGCCACCGCCGGGCCGATATCTTCAATGGAAATCAGGTCGTGATAGCTGTCGTTCTCGCGCGGCACCGCCGCCAGCATGGATTCGCGCCAGACGGCAAAGCTGCCGTAATGCCGGGCCAGCCGCTTGGCCGTGGCCTCGCCCACCTGACGGATGCCCAGCGCATAGATCAGCCGTTCCAGCGCGATGGTGCGTCGGGCGGTGATGGCGGCAAACAGCTTGGTGACTTTCTTCTCGCCCCAGCCCTTGTAGTTTTGCAGCCGCTGCAGCCGCCCGGCATTGGCGGCTTCCAGGCGGAAGATGTCGGCCGGCTTGTTGATCCATTCGCCTTCACACAAAAAGTCGATGTTCTCGTCGCCCAATCCCTCGATGTCGAAGGCGTTGCGGGAAACGAAATGGCGCAGCCGTTCCTTCACCTGGGCCTTGCAAGCCAAGCCGCCGGAACAGCGGCGGATGACCTCGTCGCCGGTTCTGACTGCATGGCTGCCGCAGACCGGGCAGGTGTCGGGGAAGATGAATTCAGCGGCGCCGCGCGGCTTGTCCATGACCACGCCGACCACTTGCGGGATGACGTCGCCAGCGCGCTGGATGATGACGGTGTCACCCTCGCGCACGCCCTTGCGGATGATCTCGTCTTCGTTGTGCAAACTGGCGCGGCTGACCACCACGCCACCCACATTGACCGGGGTCAGATGCGCCACCGGGGTCAAGGCCCCGGTGCGGCCCACCTGGATTTCGATGCGCTCCAGCAGAGTGGTGGCCTGTTCCGCCGGGAATTTGTGGGCGATGGCCCAGCGGGGCGAGCGGCTGACGAAACCCAGGCGTTGCTGCCAGTCGAAGCGGTCGACCTTATAGACCACACCGTCGATGTCGTAATCGAGGTCCGCGCGGGCCGTGCCGATGGCGGCGTAGCGGGCCAGCAAGTCCTCGGCCCCGTGGCAGGTCTGGATGCGGTCGTTGACGGGAAATCCCCAGGTGCGCAGGCGGTCGAGAAAGGCGGAATGGCTGTCGCCCACCTCGCCGATCACCTCGCCCTGGGCATAGGCGAACAGCGACAAGGGCCGCGACGCAGTGATGGTTGGGTCCAATTGACGCAAGCTGCCGGCGGCGGCGTTGCGGGGATTGGCGAAGGGCTTGTCGCCCGCCGCTTCCTGGCGCTGGTTCAGCGCCAAAAAGTCGGCCTTGGTCATATAGATTTCGCCGCGCACCTCGATGAGGGCGGGGGCGTCGTTGAAGCGTTCGGGGATTTTGCCGCTATCGATCAGGGTGCGGATATTGGCAGTGACGTCCTCGCCCTCGCTGCCGTCGCCACGGGTGGCGGCACGGACGAAGTGGCCGTTCTCATAGCGCAGGCTGATGGACAGGCCGTCGATCTTGGGTTCGGCGACAAAGGCGATGATTTGGTCGGGGGGCAGGGCGAGAAAGCGGCGGATGCGGCCCTCGAACTCGCGCACATCGTCTTCGGAAAAAGCGTTGTCCAAGGACAGCATGGGCACGCCGTGGCGGACCTTGCCGAAACCGTCGGCGGCCGGGGCGCCGATCTTGGCGGTGGGGCTGCCCGCCGCCAGTTCGGGAAAGCGCGCCTCGATGGCCAGCAGGCGCAGCTTGGCCGCGTCATAGGTGGCGTCGTCCACCTCGGGGGCATCGGCCTGGTGATAGGCCAGATCCCAACGGATCAGCTTTTCCCGCAGGGCGCTGGCCTCGATGCGGGCTTCAAACGGGGTCAAGGCGGCAATTTCTATGGTCATGGGCCAGGGTTATAGCGCCCTCAGACCGCATTCATCAACCCGGGTTCATTGGTGCCGGCCTGCTTGATATGTTCGGTGAAGTACTTGATGCGCTTGGCCGCATCGACAGCCGGCTGGCCGAAATAATAGCCCTGGGCATAATCGATGCCGACGGAACACAGATTGGCCAAGGTGGCGGCGTCTTCCACGCATTCGCCGACGGTGACGATGCCCAGATCGTGGCACAGGCCGGTCATCGCCTTCAGCACCGATCGGCCCTTGGGGTCGGCGGCATCGAGGATGAAGTCGCGGTCGAACTTGGCGAAATCCACCGGCAGGTTGCGCAGCAATTCAAACGCCGCCCCGCCCGAGCCGAAATCGTCGAGCGAGATACGGGCGCCCAGCTTGCGGATACGGGCCAGCAGGCGCTTGGCTTCGTGCAGATTGTAAATCTGCGCCGCATCGGTGATTTCCAGCACCAAGCGACCCAGCACCGGGCGGTTCTCCTCCAGCATTTTCAGCAGAGCTTGATAGAAGCCGGGATTACCCAGCGAATGGCCGGAAATGTTGATGGAAAGATGGGCCAAGGTGGAAACCGTGCCGGTCTCCTTCATCAGCTTCAAAGCCTTGGCCACGGTGATCAGGTCGAACTCGCCGATCAGGCCGACATCGGTGGCGAAGGGGATGATCTGCGGCGGCGAGAACATGGTGCCGTTATAGGTGATGCGGCTGAAGGCTTCGTATTTCAACACGGCGCCGGTGCGGACGTTGACGATGGGCTGGAACAGGAAGACCAGCTTGTCGTCGCCCTTGATCATCTTGCGGAAATTGCGCACCCGGGTCAGGGTGTCGCTGACCGCCAGTTGTGCGCCTTCGGCCAGCGATTTCAGGCTGAAGGCGGTGCTGTCCTTGACGAAATTATTGATGATATAGCCAAGCGCCTTGGCGATATCGTCGTCGGACAGGGTGGAATCCTCCATCTCCAAGGTGGCCGAGCGCATCTTGACGGTAGCGCCCTTGTTCTTGTCGATGAAGCGGTCGGCGACCATGGTGACGCGCTTGTGGATTTCCGCCGCCGGCATCTTGTCGTCATGCACCAGCCCGAACGAGGTGGAACTGAGCGAGCCCGACGAGGCGCCGCGGAGCGAGCATTCCTCGATGGTGTTGTGCATGGTCGACAGAAAGCTTTGCGCCACCTTGGGATCGAGCGCCCGCAGATTGCTGCCCGACAGGTCGAACAGGGTCATGGTGTAGTCGGTGCCGATGCGATTGGCTTCGTTCAGGCGACCGCGCACCATGTCGATGAACTGGCTTTTGTGGTCGATCTCGCCCGAGATGCGTTCGACCTCGACCGAGGCCATGGGCGGAACACGCGACAGCACCAGATGGAAGGTGTTGGGCAGATGCGGCAGGCGGATGCCGGCCAGCCGCATGCGGGTGACCGCACCGCCCGATCCCATCAGGGTGAACGGCGTGTGGTCCAGGCGCGAGGTATTCTTCAGGCGCAAGATGCAATCGTCGAAACGCTTGCGGTCGCGGGGGAAGATGAATTCCGACAGCGACCGGCCCATCATGTCGTTGTCGGACAGGCCGTACATGGCCTCGCCGGCACCGGTGGAAAAACCGATGATGCCATCACTGTCTATTTCCAGCAGCAAATCTGCGCCGGCAAACGCGAAGGCGATGAAGCGGTCACGCTGTGCCTTCAGTTTGTCGACGAGCGACGAATCGACGCCCATCTCACCCCTCCCAACCCCAGATTAGGTAGTCCCACCCCACCTAATGCTGAAATTTAAAGGAATCTTAACGTGTGCGCAAGGAGTGCGCATCAGGTGCGCACCCGATTCGTCATATTTTGTCTAAAATTCAGGCGGCGCGGATGCGATCCATGAAATCGGTGAATTCGCGCCGTAGTTGATCCGCCTGGGCCGACAGATCCTCGACCGCGCCCAACACCTGCGAGGCGGCGTGGTCGGTCTCGGTGGCGGCTTCGGCCACGCGGTCCACATTGTCGACCACCGCCGCGCTGCCGGCGGCGGCTTCCTGCAGATTGCCGGCGATGCGGCGGGTGGCGGCATCTTGCTGGGTCATGGCGGCGCTGACCGCCAGACTGATTTCCTCGACCTGATGGACGATTTCGCCCACCTGATGCAGCGAGCGCACCGAGTCCTGGGTGGCTTGCTGGATGGCACCGATCTGGCGGATGATCTCGTCGGTGGCCTTGGCGGTCTGGGTGGCCAGCATCTTCACTTCGTTGGCGACGACGGCAAAGCCCTTGCCGGCCTCGCCGGCACGGGCCGCCTCGATGGTGGCGTTCAAGGCCAACAGGTTGGTCTGGCCGGCGATGGCGCTGATCATCTTGACGATGTCGCCGATCTGATCGGCGGCGGTGACCAGTCCCTGGACCTGGGAATCGGTGTTGCCGACCACCCGCACCGCTTCTTCGGTGATCTGGCTGGTCTGGCCGGTGCGTTCGCGGATGGCGGAAATGGACGACGACAATTCCTCGCCCGCCTGGGCGGCTTCCTGCACGCCCCGGGTCGAGGCCTCGGTGGCGGCGGCGGCGGTGGTCACCTGTTCCGAGGTCTGGCGCGAAATGCGCATCATGCTCTCGGCGGTGCCGCGCAAGGTGGTGGCGGCGTGGCTCAGGCGTTCCAGGATGTTGATGACCTGCTGGTCCAAGCCGGCGACCAGGGATTCGACGATCTCCTGGCGCCGCGCCCGCTCGGCGGCGGTGCGTTCCTGGTCGGCCTGCAATTGGGCATTGGCCTGACCATTTTCACGAAATACCACCACGGCGCGGGCCATGTGGCCGATTTCGTCGGCATTGTCGGTGTGGGGCACCGACGTGTGCCACAGCCCGCGCGCCAGCGAGGCCATGGCCTCGGTCAGGCTGCGGGCGGGTTGGGAAATGCCGTGGCCCAGGCGCCAGGCGACGATGCCGCCGATGATCAGGCACAGGACACCGATGCCCATGGTCCAGCGGGTCAGGTGGTTGACCTCGGCCAGGATGCTGGATTCGGGGACCGACACCAGGAACGACCATGTTTGGTCGGCGGCGGCGAAATGGATGGGAACGATGTGCAGATAATGGCTGACCCCGCCCACCTGGGCCATGCCGCTGAACGGCTTGCCGGCGACCAGGGCGGCGCGGGCGTCTTCCGGCAGGTCGGTGGCGGCCTGCGACGTCTTGGTTTGATCGGGATGGGCGATGTAATGGCCCTGGGGGGACAGGATGGCGGCCAGGCCGTCGCCATAGGGTTTGATGCTGGTGACCAGTTCCGACAGCCGGTCCAGCGTCAGGTCGATGCCGGCGACGCCGATGACCTTGCCGTCCTTGAGGATGGGGAAGGCGGCGGTGGTCATGGTCTTGTTGGTATATTTGTCCAAATAGGGCTCGACCACCGCTTCCTTCTTGGCTTGGGCGGCGACACGGTAATAATCCTCCTTGGCGATGGCCTCGAAGGTCTCGCCCTCGCTCATATTGGGCTCGACGCCCTTTTCGCCTTTCACCCACAACAGGCTGACCCGACCGGTCACCGGCAGGCCCAGGCGTTCGCCGGTGCCGGTATCGACGTATTGCGCATCCATGCCGTCGAAGGCGTTGTCGGCCATGTCGATCCAGGCGGCGGAATAAAGCGGATTGTGGCTGACCACTTGGGCCAGATAACGGTTCAGCGCCCGGCGATCCAGGTTTTGCGCCAGCTGCTGGGCACGGACCAGGGCAGCGCTGCCGCGCGCGCTTTCCATGGCGGCGGTGACGTTGGCGGCGATGGAGGCGCCGTGACGGTTGGCGATTTCGCTGGTCAGGGCGATGGCGCCGTCATAGGCGGTCTTGCGGCTGAGCCACAGGGTCGAGGCGATGATGGCGGCGGCACTGAAGATCAGGATACCCAGCGTGCTGGCGATGATCTTGCCCTTCAGGCTTTGCGTGACCTTGACCACCCCGGTCCTCCCCTAAATGTATGATTGTGTCTAACGCTAAAGTGTTAGACGGGGTTTTGCCACCATACGAAGGCTAGGGATACATATTTTGTTGATTCTAAAATCGCCCCGCAATCTTCTGCATTTGCTGAACTATCGCCGACCAAGTCCGCTCAGGCTTGTTGGTTCGATTCCACAAAGTGCGGGTAAGTCATTGCTCTTCGTCGCTTTAGCCTTTTAAATCCAGGGGCGGCAAACATAAGCCGTGCAAAAACGGGAGGAGATTACTCATGCGCAACCTCGTGAAATGGGGTGTTGCGGCTGTTGCCGCGTTTGGATTTGCCGCCACCGCCCAGGCCGCCGATCCGGTGAAGATCGGTGCGTTCCTGTCGGTGACCGGCCCGGCGTCGTTTCTGGGCGAGCCGGAAAAGAAGACCCTGGAAATGTATGTGGACCGTCTGAACAAGCA
>Ga0209066_10001133_pt1 | contig 36135 bp, 40 predicted proteins | sample All_14_2_FD_187198 | JGI IMG/M metagenome (GOLD analysis project Ga0209066, IMG submission 187198) | Freshwater microbial communities in response to fracking from Pennsylvania, USA - Allegheny Zone_MetaG_DW_15 (SPAdes) (version 2) ... | reverse complement strand
ATCCTGGAAGGCACCAACGAGATCATGCGCGTGATCATAGCGCGCGAGATGTTTCGGCCGTAGAGCCACGCCTGCCCTTCGCCGAACCGGGATGCCAACGTGATCTATCTCTGCCGCCACGGCCAGACCGAGTGGAACCGCGAAGGGCGCCTGCAGGGGCAGGCTGAAGCCGACCTGACCTCTCTGGGGCGACTGCAGGCCGCGGCGATGGCCGACCTGCTGCACGACCTGATTGCGCGCGAGCCATCGGCCGATTGGCGGATCATCGCCAGCCCCTTACGGCGAGCGCGGGACACAGCTCAGTCCGTCGCGAACCGCCTCGGCCTGACGGTCGAGTTCGACGACCGCCTGATGGAGTTGACCGTCGGCGAATGGGAGGGGCGTCTCTATGCCGATGTGCATCGCGAAAATCCCGAGGCTTTCAACAGCCCGGAGTGGCTCTTCACGGCGCCCGGCGGCGAGACCTATGAGCAAGTGATGGCGCGGGTGTCGGACTGGCTGTCCGAACAGGCCGCCGAGGCCGCACGCCGGTTGATCGTGGTCAGCCATGGCATCGCCGGCCGGCTGCTGCGCGGCGCCTATGCCGGCCTGTCGCGCGAAGAAGCCCTGGCCCAGGATGTGCCGCAGGACGCGCTCTATCGATTGTACGGCGGTCAGATTGATCGCCTGGACTGCGAACCCGTCGAGGAACCGGCATGCTGAACGATACGGCCGAGATCATTGTCCGCGTTCACAAAAACGTCGGCCGCATCACGCTCAATCGCCCCACGGCGCTGCACGCCCTGACGCTGGGCATGTGCGAGACGATGATCGCGACGCTGCTGGACTGGCAGGCCGATCCCGAGATCGACATGGTCATGATCGACCATACAGGCGAGCGCGGCTTTTGCGCCGGCGGCGACATCCGGATGCTGGCCGAAAGCGGGGCGGGCGACGGCGCCGCAGCGCGCCGCTTCTTTCACACCGAGTACCGGCTCAACCACCTGATGTTTCACTATGACCGCCCCATCGTGGCGATCATGGATGGTGTGGTGATGGGCGGCGGCGTCGGCATCTCGATGCCGGCCCACTACCGGATCGCCACCGAACGCACGACCTTCGCCATGCCGGAGACCGGCATCGGCCTGTTCCCCGACGTGGGCGGCGGCTGGTATCTGCCGCGCCTGCCCGGCAAGGCGGGTCTGTGGCTGGCCCTGACCGGCGCGCGGATCAAGGGCGCGGACTGCCTGCGCCTGGGCATCGCCACCCACTTCGTCGAGTTCGGCGCCGTCGAGGGGCTGAAGAAGGCGATCATCGCCGATTACCGCCGGATCGACGAGACCCTCAAGATGTTCCGCGCCGACGCCGGCAAGGCGCCGCTGGCCAGTATCGAGCAGGACCTCAACCGCCTGTTCGTAGGCAACAGCGTCGAGCAGATCTTCGAGTTCCTGGAGATGGACAGCAGCGACTGGGGCAAGGCCCAGCTGGCGGTGCTGAAGACCAAGTCGCCACAGACCCTGAAGGTGGCCTTCCGGCAGCTGGAGCTTGGCGCAGCCGCCGAGGACTTTGCCGAGCACATGGCCATGGAGTACCGGATCGGCGCCCGCGTGGTTCAGAAGCACGACTTCATCGAAGGCGTGCGCGCGGTGATCATCGACAAGGACAACGCGCCAAAATGGTCGCCCACCACCCTGGAAGGTGTGACTGAAGCGATGCTCGACCAGATTTTCGCGCCGCTTCCGGCAGAAGATGAATGGACGCCGCTGACGTAAGGCATGGCGTAGGCTAACCTGGGCGTAAGAAGAACACTGCCGGTCGGAAGGAATGCCATGCGTAAGCCGCTTCTCAGTCTTGTCGCCGTGCTCGGGCTCGCCGCGTGCGCCACAGCGCCGATGGGACCGCCGCCGCCGCCTCCGCCGCCCTCAGGCTCTGTCGCGGTGGCCATTCCGGCCAATATCGCCGCTGCAGTCTCCGATCCGACGCGTCCCGCTGCCGATATGGTCCGCGACGCTGACCGGTTGCCGGGCGACATACTGACCTTCGCCGGCGTCAGGACAGGCTCCAAGGTGGCCGATCTGATTCCTGGCGGCGGCTATTTCACCCGCATCCTCGCCAAGGCTGTCGGTCCCCGGGGCAAGGTCTACGCCTATGTGCCCGATGAACTGACCAAGCTGGCCAATCGCGAACCGGCGGTGAACGCCATCGCCCGCGATCCTGCCTACAGGAACGTGTCAGTGATCCTCAACACCCTCCCGAACTTCTCGGCTCCCGAGAAGCTGGACCTGGTGTTCACGGCGCAGAACTATCACGACATGCACAACAAGTTCATGGGGCCGGCCAATCTAGGCGCCGTCAATCGGGCTGTCTTTCGTTCGCTGAAGCCGGGCGGTGTCTATCTGGTCGTCGACCACTCGGCCGAGGCGGGCTCTGGCCTGCGAGATACCGAAACCCTTCATCGTATCGACGGCGCGACAGTCAGAGCGGAAGTGACTGCCGCCGGCTTTGTTTTCGAGGGCGAAAGCCGGGTCTTGCGTGATCCAGCCGACAGGCGCGTCGCCAGTGTCTTTGACCCGGCAATTCGCGGGAAAACCGACCAGTTCGTCTACAAGTTCCGCAAGCCCGCCAACGCGCGCTAGCACAGTCCAAGACAAGAGCCGCGCCGTTGCGGCGCGGCTCGGGGTTTCGAAGGGCGGCTGCGGCGGCGCAGCGCAAACGAGCGGCCAACACTGCCGCAAGATGCGAATTCGTCTCAGCTGGCTTGCCGAAGACCTGGCGGAGGCCGAACTAACGACAAAGTCTAAGTAATGGCCCTAGGTGGACAAGGGCCGGCCGTGCGTGCGAAACGCGTTTATCGAACAGGGACCGACAGTCTGACGGGAAACTCCGCCCGGCGATCGAGCAACGAACACCATGGATTACAAAGCCGCGTTCCAGGCCGCGATCGGCCAGATTCGTGAAGAAGGCCGTTATCGGGTCTTTGCTGACCTCAAGCGACGCCGTGGCGCGTTTCCGCATGCGACCTGGACACGTCCTGACGGCGGCGAAAGCGATGTCGTCGTCTGGTGCAGCAATGACTATCTCGGCCAGGGGCAGAACCCCGTTGTGCTGGACGCAATGCACACGGCGATCGATGACCATGGCTCGGGGTCTGGGGGCACGCGCAACATCTCCGGCACCAACCACCACCATGTCGAGCTTGAAGCCGAACTGGCCGATTTGCATGGCAAACAAGCCGCCCTGCTGTTCACCTCGGGCTATGTCTCCAACGAGGCGAGCCTGTCTGTGGTGCAAAAGATCCTGCCGGGCCTGATCATCTTTTCCGACGAGCAGAACCACGCCTCAATGATCGCGGGCATCCGCAATGGAGGCGGCCCTCGCAAGGTGTTCCGCCACAACGATCTGGCGCATCTGGAAGAGCTGCTGGCGGCCGCCCCGACCGACGCGCCCAAGCTGGTGGCGTTCGAGAGCGTCTATTCGATGGACGGCGACATCGCTGACGTCGGCGCGACGGCGGCCCTGGCCAAGAAGTACGGCGCTCTGACTTATCTGGACGAAGTCCACGCCGTGGGCATGTACGGCCCGCGCGGCGGCGGCGTCGCCGAGCGTGACGGCGTCATGGACCAGATCGACATCATTGAGGGCACACTGGCCAAGGCGTTCGGTGTCATGGGCGGCTACATCACCGGCGACGCCGAGGTGATTGACGCCATACGCCTCATGGCCTCAGGCTTCATCTTCACCACCTCGCTGCCGCCTGCCCTGACCGCCGGCGCCCTGGCCAGCGTGAAATGGCTCAAACAGCATCCCGAGGTGCGCGAGACGCACCAGGAGCGCGCTCAGACCTTGAAGGCCATGTTCCAGGCTGCGGGCCTGCCGGTCATGGAAAACGACAGCCACATCGTGCCGGTGATGGTGGGCGACCCAACGCACACCAAGCTGATCAGCGACATGCTGCTGGCCGATCACGGCGTTTACGTCCAGCCGATCAACTATCCGACCGTGCCGCGCGGTACTGAACGTCTGCGCTTTACCCCGACGCCCTTCCACACCGACGACATGATGCGCAAGCTGGTCGGCGCCATGGAAAAGCTTTGGGCTCATTGCAACGTCGCCCGTATGGGCGGCTACGCCGCCTGAGGCCGGGCGAGGGGGCTAGCGCCCCCGCCGCACGCCCTTGCCCAGTCCGATCTGCTTGGCGAAGTCCGATCGGCGCGCCGCATAGGCCGGCGCCACCATCGGATAGTCGGCCGGCAAGCCCCATTTGCGCCGATAATCCTCGGGGCTCATGTCGTAGTGAGAACGCAGGTAGCGTTTCAGCATTTTCAGACGTTTCCCGTCCTCCAGGCAAACGATGTAGTCGTGCTGGACAGAGCGGGAAATCGGAACGGCGGGCTTGACCTTCTCGGCGATGCGCGGTGCTTCAGCGTCGTTCAGGATCGACAGCGCGCCGTGTACGGTGCGGATCAATTCGGGAATGACCGACTGGGATACGGTGTTCTGCCCGACATAGGCGGCGACGATATCGGCGCTCAGCGCCAGGAGGTCCGGAGATTTTCCGCCGTTGATGTCTGCATCCCCGTTTAGCGCCGTCATCAGTAATCGCCCTCGTTGTTGCTACACTGTCCCGGCCGGGCAGATTCATCGCCCGGCAGGCGAAGAACGCGTAACTTTCTCAGAGGTTCCGAGATTGATCGCGGCGCAGAGCCCGTTAAAGAGAGCGCCATCGACTTCCCCGCAGCGTCTGGAGACCCCCCATGACCGCACCAGCTTCCACCCTGACCGCCTTCTTTGGCGCCAACCTCGCCACGGCGGACCGTGATATCTTTGACCGGATCGGGCTGGAACTGGGGCGTCAGCAAAACCAGATCGAGCTGATCGCATCGGAGAATATTGTTTCCCGGGCGGTGCTAGAGGCTCAGGGCTCGATCCTGACCAACAAGTATGCCGAGGGCTATCCTGGCAAGCGCTACTATGGCGGCTGTGAATTTGTCGACGAGATCGAGACGATTGCCATCGAGCGCGCCAAGGCGCTGTTCGGCGCCGGCTTCGCCAACGTCCAGCCACACTCGGGTTCGCAGGCCAATCAAGCGGTGTTCATGGCTCTGCTGCAGCCAGGCGACTGCTTCCTGGGCATGGACCTGGCCGCCGGCGGCCATTTGACGCACGGCAGTCCCGCCAACCAGTCGGGCAAGTGGTTCAAGCCGGTGAACTATACCGTGCGCCAGCAGGACCAACTGATCGACTATGATAACGTCGCTGAGGTGGCGGAGCGCGAGAAGCCCAAGCTGATTATCGCCGGCGGCAGCGCCTATAGCCGCGAGATTGACTTCGCCCGCTTCCGGGAAATTGCCGACAGCGTCGGGGCCTATCTGATGGTCGACATGGCCCACTTCGCGGGTCTCGTGGCCGGCGGGGCCTATCCCAGCCCGATCCCGCACGCCCACATCGTGACGACCACCACGCACAAAACCCTGCGCGGCCCGCGTGGCGGCCTGGTGCTGACCAATGACGAGGCGATCATCAAGAAGGTCAATTCGGCGGTGTTCCCCGGCCTGCAGGGTGGTCCGCTTGAACACGTCATCGCCGCCAAGGCCGTGGCGTTCGGTGAGGCCCTGCGCCCAGATTTCAAGGCCTATGCTCGGCAAGTGATCGCCAATGCGCGGGCTCTGGCCGAAGCGCTGGGCAAATCGGGCGTCAACATCGTGTCTGGCGGCACCGACAGCCATCTCATGCTCGTCGACCTGCGGCCCAAGGGCGTAACCGGCCGCGACGCCGAGCACAGCCTCGAGCGCGCCTACATGACCTGCAACAAGAACGGCGTACCATTCGATACGGCGCCGTTCACCGTCACCTCGGGTATTCGCCTGGGCACGCCGGCGGGCACGACGCGGGGCTTCATGGAAGCCGAGTTCACCCGCGTCGGCGAGCTGATCGCCGAGGTTATCAACGGCCTTGCCGCGCACGGCGCCGACGGCAATTCTGCGGTTGAGGCTAAGGTTCGCGAGGAAGTCCTGGCCTTGACGGGCCGCTTCCCGATCTACAACTAATAGTCTGAACCAAGCCGCAGGGGGCTAGATCATGCGCTGCCCGTTCTGTGGACACGCCGAAAGCCAGGTCAAGGACAGCCGCCCGTCGGAAGACGGTGCGGCTATTCGGCGTCGCCGCGCCTGTCCGGAATGTGGCGGGCGGTTCACCACTTTCGAACGTGTCCAGCTGCGCGAACTGACGATTCTCAAGCGATCAGGGCGTCGCTCGCCGTTCGATCGTGAGAAGCTGGTGCGCTCGATCGCTCTGGCCACCCAGAAGCGCCCCGTTGAGGCGGAGCGTGTGGATCGCATGATCAACGGCATCGTTCGACAGCTCGAAAGCATGGGTGAGACCGAGCTTCCGTCGTCGACTGTGGGCGAAATGGTCATGAAAGCGCTTAAGGCGCTCGATGACGTGGCCTATGTCCGCTACGCCTCGGTCTATCGCGATTTCAAGGAAACTAGCGATTTCGCAAAGTTTCTGGGCGAAGAAGGCCTGAGTGACGTCGCGGACGAAGAGCTATAGGCGCATTCTGTATTGATAGCGGCTGAGTCTGTTGGCGACGCGCCGGCGCCGGCCCTGGAGTTCGAGTTAGATGGTTGAAGAGAAGATCCGCCTGCTGATCGTGGAGGGCCGAAGCTATTCGGGCATCTCCGACGAACTGCTGCGCGGGGCCGCCCAGGCGATCGAGGCCTATGGCGCCGACTATGACGTCATCACTGTCTCCAGCGCCCTGCAGATTCCCGGCGCGGTGGCGATGGCTGAGGAGGCCGGTCACCGTCCTGTCGGCGTGCAGTATGACGGCTATGTCGCCCTGGGCTGCGTGATTCGCGGCGAGACCTATCATTTTGAGATCGTCGCCAACGAGACCGCGCGGGGGCTGCAGGACCTGTGCATCGGCAGGCGTCTGGCTATCGGCTTTGGCGTGCTGACGGTCGATGAAGAAGACCAGGCCTGGACCCGCGCGAAGGTCAGCGAAGGCGACCGCGGCGGAGCGGCAGCCAAGGCGTGCCTCGAGACTGTCGCCCTGAAGCGCCAATTGCTGGGGCAGAGCCGATGAGCAAGAATCGCATCCAACCGCGTTCGGTGGCCCGTCTGGCCGCTGTTCAGGCGCTGTATCAGATGGAAGTCTCTGGCGTTGGCGTTGACGCCGTGGTTCGCGAGTTCTCTGAGCACCGTTTCGACCGCGATGTTGACGGCGAGGGTGACCAGATGGCCGCCGCCGATGAGACGTTCTTCGCCGAGCTCGCCAAGGGCGTGGTCGCCAAGCAGGGCGACGTTGATCAGGCCATCGTCAAGCGCCTCGCCTCCGGCTGGCGCCTGGATCGCCTGGACGCCACCGCTCGCGCGGTGCTGCGGGCCGGCGCTTTTGAGCTGATGCATCGGCCGGACGTGCCGACCGAAGTCGTGATCGACGAGTATGTCGAGATCGCCAAGTCGTTCTTTGAAGGACCGGAGGCTGGTTTCATCAATGGCGCCCTCGACGCGATCGCCCGCGATGCACGAACCTGACGCTGACGACGACTGGTTCGCCGACGACGCCCCGTCCGAAACGGCGGCGCCGACGGCTGCTAACGAGTTCGACCATATCGCACGTCTGCTTCGGCCGCTGACGCGCGGCGACCCGGTTGCGCTGGATTTGCTGGACGACGCGGCGGTGCTGCCCTCGCGCATCGACCATGACCTGGTCATCACCAAGGACGCCATGGTCGCCGGAGTGCATTTCCTGGCTGGCGAAGCCCTCGACCTGGTCGCAAAGCGCCTGCTGCGCACCAACCTGTCGGACCTGGCGGCCAAGGCGGCCGAGCCCTACGGCTATTTCCTGGCGGTCGGTTGGCCTTCGGGCACGACCGTCGAGGATCGCGAGACCTTTGCCCGCGGACTGGCCGAAGACGGCGAGCTCTACGACATCAACCTGCTGGGCGGCGACACCTTCACCACCTCTGGCGCTCTGGTGGTTTCGGCGACTTTCCTGGGCTGGGTTCCCGCTGGCGACGCGGTGCTGCGGCGCGGCGCGAGGGTCGGTGACCGTCTGATGGTGAGTGGTACGATAGGTGATGGCTGGCTGGGTTTGCTGGCTCACTGGGGCGAGGTCGAGGACCCGGATGGCAGTCTGGTGAGCAGCTATCGCCTGCCGCCGCCGCGGCTGAGCATTCGCGACGCTCTTCGCGCCTATGCCCGCGCCGCCGCTGATGTTTCCGATGGCCTGCTCGCCGACGCCGCTCACGTGGCCAAGGCCAGCGGCCTGAGAGTTCTGGTTGATCTCGATCGCCTGCCGCTATCGCCCGGCGCCCGCAATTGGCTCGGCGCCCAGCCCGAAGCGGGTGAGGCGCGCATGTCGCTGGCATCGGGCGGTGATGACTACGAGATCGTCTGCGCCGTAGATCCCACCGATGTAGCCGCCTTCCAGGCCGCCGCCATGGCTGCGGGCGTGCCCGTGCGCGACATCGGCGAATTTGTGGAAGGCGAGGGGGTCTGCGCCCTGTTCAAGGGCAAGGACATCACGCCCGAGCGTCTCGGTTGGCTTCACGGATAGAGCGTGACAGCCGAAAGTGTTGACGGTTTCGGCGCCTGTCACGCTCTAAATGTTTGAAATCGAGCCTGTTTATCCGCTTCGAACGAAGCGGACAGGCTCGACGCGGTAGCAAAACCTCAAGGCTTGGCGCGTATGGAAGAGCACATGACCGCTCGTTCAGCCCTCACGCGCCGCCTCCTGATCGCCGCCGCCATGCTGGCCGTGACCGGCCCCGCCTATGCCAGCGGGCCGCCGAAGAAGAAGGACGGCGAGGCTGCGGCGCCCGATCCCACGGTCAAGCTGCAGCCCATCGCCATCCCGATCATCGTGAACGGCAAGCTGCTGAACTACATCTTTGTCAACATGACCCTGAAGATGGCCGCCGCCGTTCCGGTCACCGTAATGGAGGGCCAGGAACCGCTGCTACGCGACGCGATCGTCAAGATGGCGCACCGCGCGCCGTTCACGGCGCCGGACACCTATGTCGAGGTCGACTCGGTCAAGCTGAAGGCGGTCGTCCTGCGCGAGGCCGCCACGCTGGTCGGCAAGGGGAAGGTGGTGTCGGTGGAGATCACCAAGCAGATCGCGCGCAAGCAGATACCTCATCCCTCCGGCCCGAAGCGCGCCGCAGCTCCCGCCTCCGGCGGCCATGCCGCCGCTGCCGCCGCGCATCATTAGGCTCGCTTCGAACAATCGTTTCACGGAGCCCGGCGGCTTGCACGGCCACGGGTTGCGCAGCCCTGTCCCATTTGGCAGTGTCCTCGCCTTGGCGCGCCGTGCGCGCCAATTCAGGGAGCATCGAGGGGGCATGAGGCCATAAGGCCCGCCCGTCGATCCGGACGACCTCGCGATCTGATCACTTGATCCGATTGTGTGTGTCGCGCCCGGACGGCGTCCCCCTCGTGATTGGAAGCGCGAAGGGGCAATTTACGGATGAGTTCTTGGCTTATACTGGCCATAGCGGCCGGGCTGCTGGCGGTGCTTTACGGCGCCGTGCAGACGGCCAGCTTGATGCGGGCCTCGGCCGGCAACGCAAAGATGCAGGAGATCGCTGCGGCGATCCAGGAAGGCGCTCAGGCCTATCTGAACCGCCAGTACACCACCATCGCCCTGGTCGGCGTCGTGGTTATCGCCCTTCTGGCGTTCTTCTTTAAGTCCTGGGAGCAGCCCGTCGGCTTCGCCCTGGGCGCGATCCTGTCGGGGGCCGCAGGCTTCGCCGGCATGCTGATCTCGGTCCGCGCCAATGTGCGCACGGCCCAGGCCTCGTCGGAGAGCCTGGCCAAGGGCCTGTCGATGGCCTTCACCTCCGGCGCCGTCACCGGCATGCTGGTGGCTGGTTTCGCCCTGATCGGCGTGGCGGGCTATTTCGCCGTGCTGACCGGTCCTGGCGGTTATGCCGGCACCGACCGCGTGGTGGTCGATTCGCTGGTCTCGCTCGGCTTTGGCGCCAGCCTGATCTCAATCTTCGCCCGTCTGGGCGGCGGCATCTTCACCAAAGGCGCCGACGTTGGCGGCGATCTGGTGGGCAAGGTGGAGGCCGGCATTCCGGAAGATGACCCCCGCAACGCCGCGACCATCGCCGACAACGTTGGTGACAATGTCGGCGACTGCGCCGGCATGGCCGCCGACCTGTTCGAGACCTATGCCGTGACTACGGTCGCCACCATGGTCCTGGCGGCCATCTTCTTCCGTGGCACCGAGGCGGTCACCGCGATGATGCTGCTACCGCTAGCCATCTGCGCGGTCTGCATCGTCACCTCGATCATCGGCGTTTTCTTTGTCCGCCTTGGCAAGAGCCAGAATATCATGGGCGCCCTCTACAAAGGCCTCATCGTCACCGGCCTGCTGTCGATCCCGGCAGTATGGTACGTGATCCACCAGCTGGTTCCGACCGCCGTCACCGTCGGCGACCAGACCTTCGACGCCAACAGTCTGTTCTATTGCGGCCTGGCTGGCCTGGGCGTCACCGCCCTCATCGTGATGATCACCGAGTACTACACCGGCACCAATTTCCGCCCGGTGAAGTCGGTGGCCCAGGCCTCGGTTTCGGGGCACGGCACCAACGTGATCCAGGGTCTGGCCATGTCGCTGGAGTCCACGGCCCTGCCGGCCCTGACCATCATCGTCGGCATCGTGGTGACCTATAATCTGGCGGGCCTGTTCGGCATCGCCATCGCCACGACCACCATGCTGTCCCTGGCCGGCTTCATCGTCGCCCTCGACGCCTTTGGTCCCGTCACCGACAACGCCGGCGGCATCGCGGAAATGGCCGGTCTTCCGCCGGAAGTCCGCGTCACCACCGACGCTCTGGACGCCGTGGGCAACACCACCAAGGCCGTCACCAAGGGCTACGCCATCGGTTCGGCCGGCCTTGGCGCCCTGGTGCTTTTCGCCGCCTATACCGAGGACCTGAAGTTCTTCTCGGCCAACGCCGAGCCGGGCAGCTTCTTCGAGGGCATGGGGCCGGTCACTTTTGACCTGTCCAACCCCTATGTCGTGGTTGGCTTGCTGTTCGGGGGGCTGCTGCCCTTCCTGTTCGGCGGCATGTCGATGACGGCTGTGGGGCGCGCCGCCGAGGCCGTCGTGGCCGAAGTTCGTCGCCAATTCCGCGAAAACCCGGGCATCATGACCTATGAGGTCAAGCCCGAGTACGGCAAGGCGGTTGACATCCTGACCAAGGCCGCGATCCGCGAAATGATCGTGCCAAGCCTGCTGCCGGTGGTTTCGCCGGTGGTGCTGTTCTTCGTGATCAATGCTATCGCCGGCAAGGTCGACGCCTTTGCCTCGCTGGGCGCCATGCTGATGGGCGTGATCGTCACCGGCCTGTTCGTGGCCATCTCGATGACCAGCGGCGGCGGCGCCTGGGACAACGCCAAAAAGGTGATCGAGGAAGGCTTCACCGACAAGGACGGGGTCATCCACACCAAGGGTTCCGAGGCTCACAAGGCCGCCGTGACCGGCGACACCGTCGGCGACCCGTACAAGGACACGTCGGGTCCCGCCGTGAACCCGATGATCAAGATCACCAACATCGTGGCCCTGCTGCTGCTCGCGGTCCTGGCCCACGGCGTCTGATCCAGAGACACCATAGAAACGACGACGCCCCGGAGATCACTCTCCGGGGCGTTTTCTGTTTCAGCCTTGGTGAGGCTTAGCCGCGACGACCATCGTAGCGATTACGATCCTGGCGGTCGTGCTTCTGGGCGTAGACACGTTGGCTCAAGCGGTCGAAGCGCAGGTCCAGATCGCGGCGCTCCCGCATCGACAGGCCACCGCCGCTGCGGCGGTACTGGACTTCCAGGCGACCCAGGCTGCGGAACTCGGAGCGAAGGCGCTGAGCTTCGGGGCGGGTGATCTGACCGCTGCGGATACCCTGGTCGATGCGGCGGTCAAGATTGGCCTGGCGCTGGTTGACCGACTGCCACGGCGCGGCTTGGGCGGCGAGGGGGGCGGCTGAAACGATGGCCAGGGCGGAGAGCGAGAGGAGGAGGCGCTTCATGGCGAGAACCTTTTCGAAACTTGCGATCGCCGGGGAGCGCGATCTGATGAGCCCATAAAACACTCCTCATCTGAACGTTCCCGGACCCCCTTGTTATGTTGGGTTCATGAGGACCGCCGGATGAGTGAACGGAACCCCTCCAACGTCGTTGAGCCCCGAAGCCGAACTTCTCGGCATCCTGAGTTGATGGGGCGCATACATGACATTGCAGCAAGGGCTGTCCTTCGGCCTGATCGGCCAGACGGCCAAGGGCCTCAGACTCAATCAAACCCAAGGGGTCAACATCCTTGGCGTCAGTCCTAGCGGCTATCGGATGGCCGGTAGACTGGCGATGGTGCGCCCGAGGGCTGGTGACATCCTGGTCCTGCAAGGATCCGAGCAGCAACTGCCTGTGGCCCTTCAGGCGCTTGGCTGCCTACCGCTCGCCGAACGGGAGTTGCAACTGGGCGGCGTTCGCCACGCGCTCTTGCCAACCGCGATACTGGCGGCGGCGATCCTGCTGGTGGGGTTCGGGGTGATTCCTGTTGCGGCGGGCTTCTTTGGGGCGGCGGTGCTGGTGATCGCCACTGGAGCGCTGCGCATGCGCAAAGCCTACGCTTCGCTGGAGGGGCCTGTGCTGATCCTGGTCGCATCCCTGATCCCGGTCAGTGACACAGTGATAGTACGGATCTGATCGCCGGGGGCAGGCGGCCTAATAGACGTCTTCGGGGTCGAACTGCATATCGGAGGACGCGTCTTGTTCCGTGCTGCGCCGTTCCTGGCCCGAGAACTCATGGTCGATCCGGCGGCGACGGCAGGGGCCGAAATAGTCGCCGACCCGCACGAACGGGCGTGGATTGTTTATGACCTCATTGAGGCGGTGCATGATGCCCCGCGCGGTGAGCGGCTTGGCAAGGAATTCGGTCACGCCCGCCATTCGCGCCTCGTCCAGGCTGCGCTTGGTGGCGTGACCCGTGATCATCACGATCGGCACATAGGGGCAGGGGCTGGCTGTAGAGGTGCGGATCCACCTGATAAAGGCCAGTCCATCCACCGGCTGCATCATCAGATCGGTGAAGATGATGTCGACTTCCCGGCCGTTCAGGATGCGCAACGCCTGCAGGCCATCGTCGGCTTCCTGGATGTCGCGAATGCCGAAAGACTTCAGGATCGCGCCCAGGATTTTGCGCATGTTCATGTTATCGTCGACGACGAGCACGGATAGCGACTTCAAGTCCATCCCGCTCACTTTCCGCCTCCAGATGTCGATTATGCAGAAGTCGCGGGAATCTTGCGTTCCCTGACAAGAGCTTGCCTTGCCGCAGGTTTATGAAATGTTTCCGGCTGAGCATGAGCTCATGGAATCATCGTGACTGAACTTTTACTGGGAAATATGTAAGGTCGAGATCTATCGTTACAGTAGTCTTGCGCTGATCAACTGTCGTGAGGCGTGAAAAAGGCCGCACTCGGCGGGAGCGCGGCCTTTTGCAGCGTGATGGGGTGTGAAGGCCTATCGGCGATCACCGGGACGGCTGCCGGGCACGTTGTCGTCGTCGTTGGGCAGCATGCCGCCGCGGCCGACATTGCCGAGCAACTGTTCAAGGATCGTCATTTCACGACCGCGGGTCGGCGTCTCGCGGCCGTTATAGGCGATGACCTTGCCGTCCTTCAGGGTGAAGGTGTCGACCGATGCGACTTTTTCGTCGGCCGGATTGAACTTGATGGCGATGACATCGCGCTTGATTACGCGCGGCTTATAGAACGCGACACGGTCCGTGGTCTGGGACACGTAGTACCAGGTGTTGGGGTCGAAGGTTGAAATGGTCGATGGCGAACCCAGCTTCTCCATCAGGGTGGACTTGCTGTCTTCGCCGACCTTCATGTCAGCGGGGCGGGCCTCGATCGCCTGGAAGCCCGAATAGCTCGTCAGCGGCGTGCAGCCGGACACTACGGCAGACAGGCCGAGGGCGGCGGCGACGAAAACGGCGGGACGAAACATGTAGGCTCCGGAACCGGAAAAATGCTGGACTTTGACCTATCGTCCGCAGGGGCTTAGTTCAATGGCCCGCGTGGACCGGTAGCTCATCTAGTTCCGGGTCGCGGCGAAATAGAGGCGTTGAATGATTCTGGATCGATTGCTCAAACCCAGGCCAGCCAAGGCGGCTGGGGGCAAGCTCTATGCGTCCGCCGTTGCCCAGGCGCGGTCCGCCCCCCTTTACGCGGTGATGGGCGTTCGCGACTCGCTGGAGGGCCGGTTCGAGCTTTTCACCCTCCATGTCGTGCTTCTGCTGGAACGGTTGAAGGGGCGGGGCGACCTTGCAGCCGAAACCTCGCAGGCCGTTTTCGACGCCTATGTGCGCGGGCTGGATGACGCCTTCCGCGAGATTGGCGTGTCGGACACGGCCGTGGGCAAGAAGATGAAGAAGCTGGCCGGCGCTTTCTACGGCCGCCTGAAGGCGTTCGACGAGGCTGCGGCCACGTTGCCGGATCGCACGGCTCTTGGTCAGATGATCGGCCGTACGGTTTTGGAGGAGCGCGGCGAGGGTGATCCTGATGCTCTGACGACCTATGTGATCGCGGTGCGCGAAAGTCTGGCTGACCAGTCGCTGGACGCTCTGCTGGAAGGAGAGGCGAAATGGCCGAACCTGTAAACACGCCGTGGCCCTGCGAGGTCCCGCTGGCTCGCGTTGATCGCGGCGACGTGAGTCTGAAACTCGAACCCGACGCCGATCAGCGCAAGGCTATCGCCAAGCAGTTGGGGCTCGTGCGTCTTGAGGAGTTTTCGGCTGAGGTCTATCTCAGCTCATGGATGGACGGCGCCGAGATTTCTGGTCGTCTGCGCGCCCGTGTCATCCAAGTTTGTAGCGTGTCGGCTGATGACTTTGAGGACTCCATTGAGGCGCGGTTCACTGTCCATGTGATCCCAGCCTCCAGCGAGCATGCGCCGGCCGAAGAGGGCGGCGAACTGGGCCTGGACCCCGAGGCCGATGATCCGCCGGACGTGCTGGAGGGCGATGTCATCGACGTCTCGGGCTATGTCTTGGAACATCTGGCGCTTGAGCTTGATCCCTTTCCCCGTAAACCGGGCGCTGTGTTCGAGAATCCTCTGCCAACGGCGGAAATCTCGCCCTTCGCGGCGCTCAAGGCGCTCAAACCCAAGGGCGATTCGGACTAAACGGGTCCGACTCGCCGCGCTGGCGTGATACTCATGCCGGCGCCTCAGGAGCTCAAAGCGCCAACGTGTCCAAGAACATAGTCATCTCGATCGACGCCATGGGCGGCGATCACGGCCCGGCAGTCGTGGTTCCGGGTGTAGCCAAGGCCGCCCACATGCTGCCGGGCGTGCGCTTCCTGCTTCATGGCGATGAGACCAGGCTGAACGCCGAGCTGGCAAAGGCTCCGGCGGCCAAGGCCGTCAGCGAGGTCCGGCACACCGACAAGCATATCTCCATGGACGAGAAGCCCGCCCAGGCCATGCGCAGGGGCAAGGGCTCCAGCCTCTGGAACGCGGTGGAGTCGCTGCGGGGGGGCGAGGCGCAAGCCTGCGTCTCTGCCGGCAATACTGGGGCGCTCATGGCCATCTCCAAGCTGATTCTGCGCATGGGGGCGGACCTGGAGCGTCCGGCCATTGTCGCCAGCTGGCCGACCATGAAGGGCATTACGGCGGTTCTGGATGTCGGCGCCAATGTCGAGAGTGACGCAGCTCAACTGGTCGAGTTTGCGATCATGGGCGCGGCTTTCCACCACGCGGTTCACGGTTCCACGCGCCCGACGGTTGGTCTGCTCAACGTCGGTTCGGAAGACCAGAAAGGACATGAAGAGGTGCGCGAGGCGCACGCTATTCTTAAGGAAACCCAGCTCGATTTCGACTATCGCGGCTTCGTCGAGGGTAATGACATTGCCTATGGCACTGTCGATGTCGTCGTTACGGACGGTTTCACCGGCAATGTCGCGCTGAAGACGGCCGAGGGGCTGGCGAGGTTTTTCTCCAGCGAGATCAAGTCGACCCTGACCTCGGGCCCTTTGGCCATGCTGGGCGCCTTGATCGCGTCGGGCGCGCTGAAGCAGATGCGCGAGCGACTTGACCCGGGCAGGGTCAATGGCGGGCCACTGCTGGGTTTGAACGGTATCGTGGTCAAAAGCCACGGCGGCGCGGACGCCAGGGGCTTCGCCTCGGCTCTGCGAGTCGCCGCCGATCTGGCGCGTAGCGATTTCACGGCCGAAATAGACCGAAATCTGAAGCGCCTGACCGCTCCGACGGTCCCGGGGGCCAAAGGAGACGGGGACGCCTCCCCCTGCGTCGAGCGCGATGGAGCAAGTGAGTGAGCGTAGTTCGCAGCGCGGTCACGGGGGTCGGCGCTTATCTGCCGCCGCAGATCGTCACCAATAACGACCTGGCGAAGTTTGTAGACACCAGCGATGAGTGGATCGCCGAGCGCACGGGCATCCGTCAACGCCATCAGGCGGCCGATGATCAGGCCGTGTCGGACCTCGCCGTGGAGGCTGCAAAGTCAGCGCTTGAGGCTGCGGGCAAAGCCGCCAAGGACGTTGACCTGATCATCGTCGCCACTACCACGCCCGACCTGACCTTTCCGGCGACGGCCACCATCGTGCAGCGCAAGCTGGGCGCCCCAGTCGGCGTCGCCTTTGACATCCAGGCGGTCTGCTCTGGTTTCGTCTATGCGCTCAGCGTCGCCGACGGCTTCGTGGCGCGCGGTCATGCCAAGTGCGCCCTGGTGATCGGGGCCGAGACCATGACCCGTCTGATGGACTGGTCCGATCGCGGGACGTGCGTGCTGTTTGGCGACGGCGCCGGCGCGGTGGTGCTGGAGCCACGAGAGGGGCAGGGGACCACGGCCGACCAAGGCCTGCTGAGCTTTGCCCTGCGCGCCGACGGGACCAAGCAGGACCTGCTGTTCGTCGATGGCGGCCCCTCGACCACGGGTACGGTCGGCAAGCTGAGGATGCTGGGCAACCAGGTGTTCAAGCACGCCGTGATCAACATCTCCGAAGCGATCCATGCGGCCGCCGATTCAGCGGGCGTCGCCATCGCCGATGTCGACTGGTTCATCCCGCACCAGGCCAACCAGCGCATCCTGGCCGGCGTGGCCCACCGGGTCGGGCTGGACGAGGACAAGGTCATCTCGACCGTGGCCATCCACGCCAACACCTCGGCCGCCTCGATCCCGCTGGCCTTTGCGCACGGCGTCGCTGATGGCCGGATCAAGCCGGGCCAACTGCTGTTGCTGGAAGCGATGGGCGGCGGCCTGACCTGGGGCGCCTGCCTTCTGCGCCTTTAGGCGGCGCGCTTGCGTCCCGGTGTGAAGTCTCGCCGTTGAGTCTTTGACTCCATGCGGTAATCGCGGCATTCAGTCTGGGCTAAACGTCAGCGTTCTCTGGGTGAAGGCGCCGACCTTCGCTTGAGTAGGCCACGAGTTCTCAATCTGGCGCCGGACCCTGTGGTCCCGCCAAAGCGCGTAGGGGGCGTCATGAAGGGCGCGACATTGACCCGGGCTGACCTTTGCGAGGCGGTCCACGAAGAAGTGGGTCTGACCCGGCAGGACTGCGCCGGTCTGGTCGAGCGTACGCTCGATCTGGTGGCCGAGGCCCTCGAGGGCGGCGAAACCGTCAAGCTTTCTGGCTTTGGCGTCTTTCAGGTTCGCGACAAGCGCGCCCGGATGGGCCGCAATCCCAAGACTGGCGAACCGGCCGAAATCGAGCCCCGTCGGGTGATCGGCTTTCGCGCCTCGCAGGTCATGAAGGCGCGCATCGACCGCGCCCTCGGCGGCTAGGCACATACGCGGTGGCGAAGGGACCCAACGCCTTCCGCACGATCTCCGAAGCCGCTGAAGAGCTTGGCGTGCCGCAGCACGTTCTGCGCTTCTGGGAAACCAAGTTCTCTTTCATACGGCCCATGAAGCGGGCCGGCGGGCGGCGATTCTATCGCCCGCAGGACATCGCTGTCCTGAACGGCGTACGTGTGCTGCTGCACGGCGAAGGCCTGACCATCAAGGGCGTGCAGAAGCTGCATCGCGACCAGGGCTTGTCTCATGTGATTGCCGCCGGCCTCGGCTCCAACGGCTCGGCCATGCTGGACGCCGACACCGCCCGCGCGGTCGAAACCTCGCAGGGCTTCGAGCTGGCGGACGAGGCGCGCGATCGACTGGCCTTCGCCCTGGGTGATCTTGAACTCGTAAAGGCCCGTCTGGATGGGCTTTTGAAGCGTCCCTAGGGCGCTCCGAAATTCACCTGGAATACCGGTTGCAGAGCCCCGGACCGGCGCCTATAAGAGCGCCTCTTCCGTCGGAGCGTGGCGCAGCCTGGTAGCGCACTTGACTGGGGGTCAAGGGGTCGCAGGTTCAAATCCTGTCGCTCCGACCATTTCCGCAAGGGAATAAACGGAAGAACGGAAAGGCCGCCCTACGGGGCGGCCTTTTTCGGTTCTGGGCCCTATCGAACCACCGGCTTGTCGGCCTTGCCCATCCACGACATCAGCGGCATCAGCGGGAGACCCCAGCCAAGGCCCACGACCGCGAAGTACAGCAGATGCACCGCGCGGTTGTCGGGCAGATAATCATAGAGCGTGGTGGCGATCACCACATAGGCGGTCAGGAAGACCATGATGCCAAGGCCCCCGATCAGCTTGCGCAGTCGCGCGGGAATCAACGGGCGCGCCGGATTGGGAGAAGGGCTCAAGCGGGTCTCCGGATCAGGCCGAGCACGGCCAGCAAGAGCGTGGCGCCTATGCTCGCGACGACCAGGCCTCCCCAAAAGCCGCTCAGCGGAAGTTCCAGGCGCTGGGCGACGAAGACGCCGATAAAGGCTCCGATCACGCCGATCAACAGCTTGAAGAACAGGGAGTGACGTCGCCCCAGCACAAGGTCGGCGAACCAGCCGGCAAAGATGCCGATCAGCGCCGTGGCAAACACTCCAACACCACTCATCAGGTCCTCCCGCCTCGCAGATTGTCGGCGCGATCATCTTCGCACGAAAATCCCTTAAGCGTCATAGACGATAGACGGCGGCGTGCGCCGGGAGTACGGGTCGGCTGGTCGCATTTCGGCCCAGAATTGTCGCTTTGTCCGGTAGCATGACGTCTTTCCTGCGCTCTGACCGCTCCCGTCCCGTCGCCATCTGGCTGTTCATCGTGGCGGCCCTCGTGTTCGCCATGGTCGTTGTCGGCGGGGCTACACGCCTGACGGACTCGGGTCTTTCGATCACGGAGTGGAAGCCCATCATGGGCGCGCTGCCGCCGATGTCAGAGGCCGCATGGCAGGCCGATTTCGAGCTCTACAAGCAGATCCCGCAATACAAGCTGGTCAATGCCGGCATGACGATTGAGGCCTTCAAGACGATTTTCTGGTGGGAATGGGGGCACAGGTTGCTCGGCCGGATCGTCGGCGCGGCCTTCGCGATTCCATTCGCGTTCTTCCTGATCCGCCGAATGATCCCACGCCGCCTGATCTGGCGTTGCGCGGCGATGCTGGTTCTGGGTGGCCTGCAGGGACTTGTCGGCTGGTGGATGGTGTCCAGCGGCCTGTCCGAGCGGGTGTCGGTGGCGCCCGAGCGGCTGATGACCCATCTGGGCTTGGCCTTGGCGCTGTTCGTCATGCTGATCTGGACGGCCCTGGACGCCTGGGCCGGCTCGCCGCGCGTCGAGGAGCGTTCGCCCTGGCGCGGCTGGGCCCTGGCCCTGCTGGGCGCCATCTTCTTTCAGAGCCTGCTGGGCGCCCTGGTGGCCGGCAATGACGCGGGGCTGGTTTATAACGACTGGCCGCTGATGAACGGGGCGCTGCTGCCCGACCAGTATCTGGGCAAGGGGCTGTGGGGCACGCTGGCCCACAGCCAGGGCGCGGTGCAGCTGCACCACCGGCTGGTGGCCTACGCCCTGTTCGCGGCTGGCGTCGCTGTGGGCGTGCTGACCTGGCGTTCGCGCCATTTGCCGCGCGAAGCCAGTATGGCCGGCCTTGCCGTGGCGATCGTCGTCACGCTTCAGGCCGCCGTGGGCGTCTGGACCCTAATGGCCCAGGTGCCCCTGTCGCTGGGCGTGATCCACCAGGCGGGCGCGGCGGTGCTGCTGGCGGTCGCCACCGCTTTTGCCTGGCGCGTTCGCCGACCCTAGACCTTCATCGTCGCCCAGGGACCGGTGATGGCCAGAGTCATGCCCGGCCACTGGATGTTGACGAACAGGGTCTGGCCGTCCGGCGAGAAGCAGGCGCCGGCAAACTCGGCATTACCCTTGAAAACGTTGCGACCCAAGGTGAAGACCTTTCCCTGCGGGGTCACCATCTTGATGTGGTTCGGCTTGATCAGGGAATAGCGATCCTCACAGACCACGATGTAGCCCTGGGGCGAGATCGTGATGTTGTCGGCATAGTCCAGAACGCGCGTATTATCGCTCTCGACGAACAGCTGCAGGCGGCCGGGCTTGTCGCGCTCCCCGACCTGACCCTCATCGGCGCTCGGCACGTAGCGGAAGATCTGCCCCGCAGCCTTTGGACCGCCCGAGGTGGCGGTGAAATAGAGCTCGCCCTGGCCCCACCACAGCCCTTCGCCTCGGGCAAATATGGCCGCGCCGGCCGCATGGCCGCGCCGCCGGAGGTCATCATCAGGGTTGTCAACGCCGTCCAGATCGATCCAGCGCGCATCCAGCCAAGCCGCGGGCTCGATCATGCGGCTGGTCTGGTTGCGGCTGTCAGCGCCGCTCTCGACGCCGACAAAGCCGAGCGCCTGAAGCCGTCCGCCCGCCACCAGGTTGCGCCGGTCATTGGGCAGGAAACGGTAGAACAGGCCGTCACCGACGTCCTCGGTCATATAGACCACGCCGGTGCGCGGATCGATGCAGGCGGCCTCGTGCTTGAAGCGCCCCATGGCCTTCAGCGGAACAGGCTCAACCAGCCCCTTGGCGGTGCTGGGCACCTCGAAGACATAGCCGTGATCCTTGTTGACCGCCTTGCCCGCCTTGCGGACGGTCTCCTCGCAGGTCAGCCACGAGCCCCAGGGCGTGACGCCGCCGGCGCAGTTCACAGCCGTGCCCGCCAGGCTCAGATGCTGGCTGACGGTTTGGCCGCTCTTCAGGTCATAGACCACCGTAGTCGTGCCGCCCGGCAGTGGCAGGCCGCCCTTGGTAAAGTCGTAGGCGCTTTGCCGGGCCATGTTCGGCGCCAGGCGTGAACCCATGCCGTAGGGACCCGTGTCGATGTCGTCGTGGTCCAGCTCGTGGTTGCGGACGAGGGCGACCCGGTCGCCGCCCAGGTCGAAGCAGCCCATGCCATCGAAGGCGCCCGGCACCACGAAACCGTCGGACATGGTCTCGCCCGCTTGGCTGATCACCCGGTACGAGAAGCCGGCGGGCAGTTCCATCATGCCCTTCGGATCGGAAAGCAGCGGCCCGTAGCCCTCGACCTGGTTGAGATAGGAGCCGGCGCTGGCGCTGTCCTGGGCGCGGGCTTGGAAGCCGGCGAAGGCCAGGCTTGTGGCGGCCGAGGAGATGAAGGCGCGACGGGAAAGGGTCATGGCAAAGGCGCTCCGAACAATGCTGGTCGTCATGCCCGCCATGCGTGACGCAAAGATGACGAGCGGATATGTGGTATTATGATACCATATCTCGCAAACCCTTATGATACAAGGGTTTGTCGTGTTTTCTGCGTTCGCATTGTTGACACGCCGCGAACCCTCCTGTACCAGCCGCCCCTCACGCAGACGGAGCCGTTCCTTTGGTTCCCGACGCACAAGGAATACGGATCAATCCCATGCAAAAGACCACGGCTTCCCTGAAGCCCGCCGAGGTCGAGAAGAAGTGGATCGTGGTCGACGCCCAGGACGCCGTTGTCGGTCGTCTGGCGACGTTCATCGCCATGCGTCTTCGCGGCAAGCATCGTCCCGACTACACCCCCAACGTTGACTGCGGCGACTTTGTCGTCGTGATCAACGCCGACAAGGTGAAGTTCACCGGCAAGAAGATGGACGACAAGGTTTACTATCGCCACACCGGTCACCCGGGCGGCGTCAAGTCGACCACCCCGCGCAAGCTGCTGGAAGGCCGCTTCCCGGAACGCGTCCTTGAAAAGGCCGTCGAGCGTATGCTGCCCAAGGAGAGCCCGCTGGCTCGCAAGCAGCTGACGCACCTGCTCATCTACAACAACGGTGAGCACCCGCACCAAGCGCAGAGCCCGGAAGCGATCGATTTCGCTGCGCGCAACGCCAAAAACACCCGGAGCGCCTAAGTCATGTCCGAAGCTCAAGGCTTTGACGCGCTGGCCAGCATGTCCAGCAACCCGGAAGCAGCCGCCCCGGCCGAACCCAAGATCGACGCCCAGGGCCGCGCCTACGCGACCGGCAAGCGCAAGAACGCGATCGCTCGCGTCTGGATCAAGCCCGGCAAGGGCTCCATCACCATCAACGGCCGCGACCAGGAAGTTTACTTCGCGCGTCCGGTGCTGCGCATGATGATCGCTCAACCTCTGCAGGTCACTGACCGCCTGGGTCAGTTCGACGTCGTCGTCACCGTTGAAGGCTCGGGCCTCTCGGGCCAGGCCGGCGCCGTGCGCCACGGCCTGTCCAAGGCCCTGACCTACTATGAACCCTCGCTGCGTCCCGTCCTGAAGCCGCACGGCTTCCTGACGCGCGACAGCCGCGTGGTCGAGCGTAAGAAGTACGGCAAGGCCAAGGCCCGTCGTAGCTTCCAGTTCTCGAAGCGCTAAACGCGGTTCACCGTGTTTGGAAGAGGGCGCTTCGGGAAACCGGAGCGCCCTTTTTCTTTGGTCGCTTAGCGTGACAGCCGAAAGTGGACGCCGGTTTCGGCGCCCGTCACGCGTCTATGTCTTTTGTCTGGATTGATTGGAAATCTGCATGGCTCCGAGGGTCTTCATCGATGGCGAAGTCGGCACCACGGGTCTGCAAATCCGCGAGCGCTTGGTCGGCCGCACCGATCTGCAGCTGATCTCGATCGATCCCGACAAGCGCAAGGACCCGGCCGCCCGCGCCGCCATGCTGAACGGCGCAGACGCAGTGATCCTTTGCCTGCCCGATGACGCATCGAAGGAGGCCGTCGGCCTGATCACCAATCCCGACGTCAAGGTGATCGACGCCTCAACCGCCTATCGCACCGATCCGGACTGGGCGTTCGGTTTCCCCGAACTCGACGCCGAGCAGCGTGGCAAGATCGCCGGCTCCAGGCGCATCTCCAATCCTGGCTGCTATTCGACGGGCGCCATCGCCCTGACCCGGCCGCTGGTCTCGGCCGGGATCCTGCCCACCGACCTGCCGCTCTCATTCAACGCCGTCTCGGGCTACACCGGCGGCGGCAAGGCGATGATCGCCGAGTTCGAGGATGAGACATCGCCGAACTTCACCAAGGTTCCGTACCGGATCTACGGCATGGGCCTGTCGCACAAGCACGTGCCGGAAATCCAGAAGCACGGCGGTCTGCTGACCCGGCCCATCTTCACGCCCGCCGTGGGGCGCTACGCTCAGGGCATGCTGGTGGAGTTGCCGCTGCACCTGGCGACGCTGGAAGACGGCCGCTGCCTGCACGACATCCACACCGCCTATGCCGCCCACTACAAGGGCGAGCGCTTCGTCGAGGTCGCCTCGCTGGACGAGGCCAAGTCGTTGACCACCCTGGATCCCGAAGGCCTGAACGGCACCAATCGCCTGAAGATCTTCGTGTTCGGCTCCGACACCAGCGGTCAGGCGCGTTTGGTGGCTTTGCTCGACAATCTGGGCAAGGGCGCCTCGGGCGCGGCCGTGCAGAACCTCAATCTGGTTCTGGGCCTGGAGGAGGCGGCGGGTCTGTAATCCGCCGGGCGGGCGCTCCCTAAAGCCTCACCGCAAGCTCACACCCGCCAACGGTAATGGGCCACCGCTGCGTGGAGCTTGAACATCCAAAGCGGCTCTTCCTTGGTTCCAAAGCCGATATTGTGCACGACGCGCACGCTTTCAGGGCCGCGCGCCACAATGCCGAGGTGAGGGCGGTTGCCCCATACGCGCCAGGTCAGGATATCGCCGGGGCGAACGTCGTCGAAGCTGTCGCCCGCAGCCCGACTGATCACACGGTCCACAAGGGCGCCTTGCCGCGTCAGATAGGTTTCCAGGTTGAGCACACGCCGGTGATCGATATTGGCGTCGGGGCGCTTGAGGCCCCAGGTCCGGCGGGAGGGATAGGCGTCGAAGTTGCGCACCATATCCTCGTGGACGCGCTGCTGTAGGTCGATCTTCCAGGCGTCCCGAGCGGCTCGCACCAGCACATCGGCGCAGACCCCCGTGGTGCGCAGCACATCGCCGTGCGGATAGGCGATGGCCCGATAGCTGGCGTCATAGGCCTTGGTCACGCCGATTTGCTCGCGCGCAGCCATGGCCAAGCCCAGACCGTCGCGTGTCTGCGCCGAAGCGCTGAACGCCGGCGCGGCGAGAATCATTCCAAGCGTGGTTCGGCGGTTGATCGCAGACATGGCGGGAAGCTCCGCCATGATCCGGGCGAGTTTTGGGCGAACACAGTCCGTTGAACGATCTTTCGACGATCAGGCGTCGGATCTCACCCGCACATAGCTGCCAGGGGCATCTTCCAGCGGCTTGAGCTTGCCCTTGGCGGGATCGCGAGCCGGGACTAGCGGGCCAGACTTGGCGCGCAACCATTCAGCCCAGTGCGGCCACCACGACCCAGGATGCTCCTGCGCGCCGGAAATCCAGTCCTCCACCGAGCCGGGCAGGGCTTCGTTGGTCCAGTGCTGGTACTTCTTGGCGTCCGGATGGTTGATGACTCCGGCGATGTGGCCCGAGCCGGCCATGGTGAAGGTCACCGGACCGCCAAAGGCCCGCGCGCCACGATAGACGCTGCGATAGGGTGCGATGTGGTCGTCTCGAGAAGACTGGACATAGATCGGGATTTTTACCTTCGAGAGGTCGAGCTGTTCACCCCCCAGCTCGAGGGTCCCGGTGGTGAGGGCGTTGTCCTTGTAGAAGTTGCGCAGATAGAACATGTGCAGCGACTTGGGCATGCGGGTCTGGTCTGCATTCCAGAACAGCAGGTCGAAGGGGCGCGGCTCCTTGCCCATCAGATAGTTGCTGATGAAGAACGACCAGATCAGGTCGTTGCCGCGCAGGCTGTTGAAGGTGTCGGCCATCGACTGGCTGGGCAGGAACCCGCCGGTCGCGTCCATCTGCTGCTCGATGGACTGCAGCCATTCCTCGTTGGTGAACAGCAAAAGGTCGCCGGCTTCGGAGAAGTCCTGCTGGGCGGCGAAGAAGGTGGTGGAATTGATCCGCTTGTCGCCCTTGGCCGCCATGTGGGCCAGGGCGCAGGACAGCAGGGTGCCGCCGATACAGTAGCCGACCGTGTTGACCTTATCGACGCCGGTCTGGGTCATGACCTGCTGGGTCGCGTCATAGACGCCCTCCAGCATGTAGTCCTCGAAGGTCTTGGCGGCGAGTTTGGCGTCGGGGTTGACCCACGAGGTGACGAACACCGTGAAGCCCTGGCCCGTTAGCCAGCGGATCATCGAGTTTTCGGGCCGCAGATCCATGATGTAGAACTTGTTGATCCACGGCGGGAAGATCAGCAGCGGGATTTCGTGAACCTGATCCGTCGTCGGATCAAACTGCAGCAGCTGCAGGATATCGTTCTGATAGACCACCTTGCCTGGCGCGGTGGCGACGTTCTCGCCGACCTTGAACTTCTCCAGATCGGTCTGGCTGATCGCCAACTGGCCCCCGCCGCGGTCCAGGTCAGCGGCGAAGTTCTCCATGCCGCGCACCAGGCTCTCGCCATTGGTCTGCATCACCTCGCGCAGGGCGGCGGGGTTGGAGATCAGGAAATTCGACGGCGAGAAGGCGTCGGTCAGCATCTTGGTGAAGAACTCGACCCTTCGCTTGTTGCCCGGATCGACACCCTCGACGTCAGACACCAGGCCGTTCAGCCAGTTCGACGTCAGCAGGTAGGACTGCTTCATCATGTCGAACATGGGGTTGGACGCCCAGTCCGGATCGTTGAAGCGCTTGTCGCCGCTGGCGGGCGTTACGACCGGCTTGGTCTCTTCGCCCGCCGCGCGACGGGCGGCCGACTGCCAGAGATCCATATAGCGGCTGAAAAGATCGGCCTGGGCCCGCAACATGCGGTCGGGCTGGGCGGCGAGGCGCGACATCACCTCGTTCATGGCCGGAGCGACGTGGAAGGGGTCGGCGTTGAGCGCAGCGGGACGGTCGGCCTGGCGCAGGGCCGCCTCGGCGATAGCGCCTTGAGCGGTCACGGCCGCGCGAGCCAGATTGGCCGACAGGGTCTCCAGCATCTGACGCTGGTCTGGAGACATCATCGCCTCGAAATTCGGCAAGGGCGGCGCTGTCGGCGGGACCCGTGTGCTGGCGGGCGATTCGGCGCGAGGCTTTGACACCGCCTCGGGCGCAGGTGTCTCGACCGGCGCGGCCTTGGGTTTTGCGGCGGCCTTGGGCTTGGTCGAGGCGGGTTTCGCCTTTGAAGCGGAGGCCTTACCTAGCTTTGAGGGTGTTTTCGCCGTCGCCATGCTGGTTCTTCCCGCTTCTTTTCTTTCCGCCTGGTCAGCTACCTGACCCGCACGGCCTTTTGTTCGTCGCGATCATCGCATAAGACCGGAGACAAGATGAACGGCGCAACAGGCAAAATCGCACGTCTCGGCGTGGTTATTACTCTTACGGCCGCCGCCGTGACGGGTTGCGCCTCGCCGTTCAAGACGGCGAAGGTGGATTCTTCTTCGCCGATCGCCGAGCAGACCCGCGCCGCGGCCCTGCAGAAGAGCCGTCGTCCAACCTTCGCCGACATTCCCGCCATCCCTACGGACGTGCGCGGTCCTGCCCGGATAAAGGCGGTCGTGGAAGCCGAGCAACAGGCCGCCGCCAAGCTGCGTCGTGACGCGGCGCCCGGGACCTTTGTGCTGACCGATACGGAAGGCTACGCCGCCCGTGCGCGCGCGGCCGCCAGGGCTCCGGACTTTGGCGCGCCCACCGACGCTGATCGTGCGGATACGGAAGCCTTCGCTGCGGCGGCGCGTGGCCGAGCTAGCGCGCCTTCGTCGCAGCCTAAATAGGCCGGCGAAGGCATAATCTTCCATGAACCGGCTTGGCTGTGCCCCGCTTGGGGTCTATCCATGCCCGACTTTTGCTCCCGACGCGCCGGAGCGGCGCATAGAGCCCCAAATGAGCACCGATTTTCATCGTATCCGACGTCTGCCTCCGTACGTTTTCGAAGAGGTCAACAAGATCAAGGCGCGCCTGCGCGCCGAGGGCACCGACATCATTGACTTCGGCATGGGCAATCCTGACATGCCGACGCCCAAGCACATCGTCGACAAGCTGATTGAAACAGCCCGTGACCCCAAGGCCGGTCGCTATTCCGCCTCCAAGGGCATTCCTGGTCTTCGTCGCGCCATGGCAGGCTATTATGATCGCCGCTTCGGCGTGAAATTGAACCCCGACACCGAGGTCATCTCTACCCTGGGGTCCAAGGAAGGCTTCGCCAACCTCGCCCAGGCCCTGACTGCTCCGGGCGACGTGATCATCTGCCCCAACCCGGCCTATCCGATCCATGCCTTCGGCTTCATCATGGCTGGCGGCGTCATCCGCCACGTGCCGGCCCTGTCGCCGGAGGAGTATCTCTCCAACATCAGCCGCGCGGTGAAGCATTCGGTGCCGCCGCCCAGTGTGCTGATCCTGTCCTATCCGTCCAATCCGACCGCCCAGTCGGTGGATCTGGACTTCTACAAGGACGCCGTCGCTCTGGCGAAAAAGCACGACCTGCTGGTGATCAGCGACGTGGCCTATGGCGAGATCTATTTCGAGAACAATCCGCCGCCGTCAATCCTGCAGGTCGAGGGCGCCAAGGATATCGCCGTCGAGGTCAATTCGCTGTCCAAGACCTATGCCATGGCGGGCTGGCGGGTGGGCATGGTCGTCGGCAACGCCCGCATCTGCGCCGCTCTGGCGCGCGTGAAGTCCTATCTGGACTATGGGGCCTATACGCCGGTGCAGGTGGCGGCCGCCACCGCTCTGAACGGGCCTCAGGACTGCGTCGACGAGATCCGGGCCATCTACAAGGGGCGCCGCGACACTCTGGTGTCCACCATGGCGCGCGCTGGCTGGGACATTCCCAACCCGCCGGCCTCGATGTTCGCCTGGGCCAAGATCCCCGAGGCCTATCGCGAGGCTGGCTCGATGGTGTTCTCCAAGCTGCTGATCGAAGAGGCCGGCGTCGCCGTGGCTCCCGGCGTCGGCTTTGGCGAATATGGCGAAGGCTATGTCCGCATCGGCCTGGTCGAAAACGAGCATCGCATCCGTCAGGCCGCGCGCAACGTGAAGAAATTCATCACCAACGCCGACGCCATCCTGGCCAAGCATCACAATTCGATCGAGCCGGTCTAGGAACTGAGCTCCACGAACAGGACCCGAAGATGACGAACAAAACCTGGCGCGTCGGCGTCGCCGGCCTCGGCACGGTTGGCGGCGGGCTGCTGCAGTTCCTGGCCGAACGCCCCGACTTCGCGCCGGCCGGCGATCGCGCCATCGTCACGGCCGTCTCGGCGCGTTCAAAGTCGCGTCCGCGCACCATCGATATTTCGGGGCTGGCCTGGTTCGATGATCCCGTCGCCCTGGCCGGTTCGCCGGACATCGACCTGTTCGTGGAACTGGTCGGCGGCAGCGATGGCCCGGCCAAGGCCGCTGTCGAGACGGCGCTCAAGGCCGGCAAGCCGGTGGTGACCGCCAACAAGGCCCTGATCGCCGAGCACGGCGCTGAACTGGCGGCTCTGGCTGAGGCTCAGGGCGTGCCGCTACTGTTCGAAGCGGCCGTGATGGGCGGCGTTCCTGCGGTGAAGATGATGCGCGAGGCGATGGTTGGCGACGACATCGACTCTGTGGCCGGCATTCTCAACGGCACCTGCAACTTCATTCTCAGCGAGATGGAAAAGACCGGCCGGTCGTTCGCCGACGTTCTGCGCGAGGCCCAGGCCCTGGGCTATGCCGAGGCCGACCCGACCATGGACGTCGGAGGCTTCGACGCCGGCCACAAGATCACGATCCTGGCGGCCCTGGCCTTCGGCTGCGCGCCCAATTTTGCGGCCGCCGAGATCGAGGGCATCGAGGCGGTCGAACTGCTGGATATCAAGTTGGCCAAGGACCTTGGTTACCGGATCAAGCTCGTCGCTTCGGCCGCTCGCACCGAGGACGGCGTGGCGGTAAAGGTGCATCCGTCACTGGCTCCGCTGGAGCATCCGCTGGCCCAGGCGGGCGGCGCCCTCAACGCCCTGTTCATCGAAGGCCGCCGTGTCGGCCGGATCTTTGTGCAGGGGCCGGGGGCTGGCGCGGGGCCCACCGCCGCCGCCGTGGCCGCCGACATCGCTGATGTGATGACCTGCGCCGTGCGTCCCGTTTTCCAGGCCCCGGCCGGCGCCCTCAAGCCCTTCATCGCCATCGATCCCAGTCGTACAGTGGGCAAGGCCTATCTGAGGATCATGGTGCGCGATGAGCCGGGCGCCATCGCCGCCATTTCCGAGACCCTGGCGGAATGCGGTGTCTCCATCGATAGCTTCCTGCAAAAGCCCGTCGAAGGCGCGGGCGGGGTGCCGATTGTGCTCGTTACCCATGCGACTCCTGAATCCAATCTCCTGGACGCGATTACACGCATCGAAAAACTCCGCGCCGTGCTAGAGCGTCCTCGCCTTTTGCGTGTCGCGCGCATCTGAGAACCGCGAAAAGCGGCCGAGATTTAGCCTTACAAGGCTGGGAGACGTTGATGAGTTCGAACACCCTGGACCGCTCGCTGGTCCTGGACGCGGTCCGTGTTACCGAAGCCGCCGCCATCGCGTCCTGGACCCTGGTCGGGCGCGGTGACGAGATCGCCGCCGATCAGGCCGCAGTCGACGCCATGCGCAACGCGCTCAATGAACTGGCCATCGACGGCGAGATCGTCATCGGCGAGGGCGAGCGCGACGAAGCCCCCATGCTCTATATCGGCGAGAAGGTCGGTACGGGCAAAGGGCCGGCCATCGATATCGCCCTGGATCCGCTGGAAGGCACCACGCTGGCTGCCAAGGCCATGCCCAACGCCCTGACCGTGATGGCCTGGGCGCCCAAGGGCACGCTGCTGAACGCCCCCGACACCTATATGGACAAGATCGCCTGCGGGCCTGGCTTGCCGGCCGGCGTGATCGATCTGGACAAGTCGCCAGCCGAGAACGTTCAGGCTATCGCCGCCGCCAAGGGCGTGCCGGCCTCGCAGATCACCGTCTGTGTGCTGGACCGTCCGCGCCACGCCGAGATCATCGCCAGCGTCCGCTCGGTCGGCGCGCGCGTTTATCTAATCACGGACGGTGATGTCGCCGGCGTGATCAACACGACCGACCCCTCGACAGGCATCGATCTCTATGTCGGGTCCGGTGGGGCGCCCGAGGGGGTGCTGGCCTGTGCGGCGCTCAAGTGCGTTGGCGGGCAGTTTCAGGGTCGCCTCTTGTTTCGCAACGCCGACGAGCGCGCCCGAGCCGCCAGGTGGGGCATCACCGAGCTCGACAAGAAGTATGACCTGCACGAGATCGTCCGCGCCGACGCCATCTTTGCCGCCACTGGCGTGACCTGGGGCAATCTGCTGGATGGCGTGACCTACAGGGACGGCTTCGTTCACACCCACACCCTGGTGATGAATTCTTCGACGGGTACGGTGCGCGAAGTGCGAATGAAGCGCCGGGTGTAGGACCGTCACGGCCCAGAGGCTAAGATCGGGTCGAATCCATCAAACTTTTCGAGACCCTTGAATGACCCCGTTTAAGACCCTCGCCGACCACCTGGCCGCCGAGCAGACCGCCGCCGAGGCGGTCAAGGACGTGGTCGCGGCGATCGCGCGAGCCTGCGTCCAGATCAGCCGGGTTGTGGCCTCTGGCGCGATTTCGGGGAGTCTCGGCGCTGCCGGCCAGGTCAATGTGCAGGACGAAGAGCAGAAGAAGCTCGACATCATCACCAACGACGTCCTGCGCGACGCCCTGAAGGCTTGCGCAGCCGTGGCAGGCCTGGCGTCGGAAGAGCTGGAAGAGATCGAGAGCACCGGCCGCTCGGGCGGCTTCCTGGTGACCTTCGATCCGCTGGATGGCTCCAGCAACATCGACGTCAACGTTTCGGTCGGGACGATCTTCTCGATCCTGCCCGCGCCGGAAGGCCGCGAAGCGACCGAGGCCGACTTCCTGCTGCCGGGCCGTCAGCAGGTCGCCGCCGGCTATGTGGTCTACGGTCCGCAGACCATGCTGGTCCTGACCCTGTCCAAGGGTGTGTTTGGCTTCACGATGAGCGCGCAGGGCGACTGGTTGCTGACCCACGGGACCGTGACCATCAGCGCCGACACCGCCGAGTTCGCGATCAACATGTCCAACCAGCGCCACTGGGCCGAGCCGGTGCGTCGCTATATCGACGGCTGCCTGCAGGGCAAGGACGGCCCGCGTGGCAAGAACTTCAACATGCGCTGGGTCGCCTCGATGGTGGCCGACGTCCACCGCATCCTGATGCGCGGCGGCATCTTCATGTACCCGTGGGACGCTCGCGAGCCCGACAAGCCGGGCAAGCTGCGCCTGCTTTACGAGGCCAATCCGATGGCCCTTATCGTCGAACGCGCCGGCGGCAAGGCGACCGACGGCAAGACGGCGATCCTCGACCTGCAGCCCACCAAACTGCATCAGCGCGTGCCGGTGGTGCTGGGGTCGGCCAATGAGGTCGATCTGGTCTCGGCGGGTTAGGCGACCGAGACTGACGTCGCCAGGGCGCATGGAGCGAATCCCCGGAAACGGATAGGCTTGCCCCATGCTGAATGCGCCCAAAACCAGGATCTCCTAGCCATGGCCGACGGCCATGCGCCCATCGATCAGGACTACTTCCTCGGCGTCTCTCGCTCGCTGAGCGGCCGCGCCTGGCGCGAGCGGCCAGGCGATCCGGCGGCGGCGCGCAGCCATCAGCAGGTCCACGGCCTGTCCGAGCCCCTGGCGCGGGCCCTGGCCGCGCGCGGCGTGGGTGTCGACGGCGCCGAGGACTATCTGCGCCCGACCCTGAAGGCGCTGTTCCCTGACCCCTCCAGTTTCACCGACATGGACCGGGCCGCCGAGATCCTGATCGACGCGCTGGAAGCCGGCCGGCCGACCATGGTGTTCGCCGACTATGACGTCGACGGCGCTACCAGCGCCGCCCAGCTGGTGCGCTGGTTCCGCCATATGGGCGTCGAGCTGCCAATCTATATCCCCGGCCGCCTGACCGAGGGCTATGGCCCCAGCCCTGCGGCCTTCAAGACCATTCGCGACACCGGCGCCGAACTGGTGGTGACTCTGGACTGCGGCGCGGCGGCCTATGACGCCATCGCCAGCGCCGCCACGATCGGCCTGGAGGTCGTGGTGATCGATCACCACCTGATGCGCGAGGACCCGCCGGCCGCCGCCGCCGTGGTCAATCCCAACCGTCCGGGCTGCCAGAGCGGGCAGGGGGTTCTGGCCGCCGCGGGCGTCACCTTCGTGCTGCTGACCGCCCTTAATCGCGAGGCCCGCAAGCGCGGCCTGTTCACCGACGACCGCCCGCAACCGGATCCGCGCCAGTGGCTGGATCTGGTGGCCATGGGCGAGGTCTGTGACGTCACCCAGCTGGTGGGCTTTAACCGAGCCCTGACGACGTTGGGCCTGCGCACCATGTCCCAGTGGGGTAATCCGGGGCTCAAGGCCCTGTTCGAGGTTGGCAAGGGCTCTGGCCCAGCTTCGGTGTTCCATGCCGGCTTCATCCTGGGCCCGCGCATCAATGCCGGCGGCCGGATCGGTCGCTCCGACCTGGGCGCGCGGCTTCTGTCCACGGACGACCCTGAAGAGGCGCGAATGCTGGCCGAGGAGCTCGACGCCTTAAACACCGAGCGCAAAGCCGTAGAGGCTGGCGTGGTGGAGGAAGCGGCCGCTGTGCTGGAGCGCGGCAGCAATTTCAATCCTGACGCCTCCGTGATCGTGGTGGCGGGCGAGGGGTGGCATCCTGGCGTCATCGGCATCGTCGCCGGCCGCCTGCGCGAACGCTATCGCAAGCCCGTGGTGGTGATCGGCATCGACCGCGCCGCCAATGTGGGCAAGGGCTCTGGCCGTTCGCAGCCTGGCGTCAATCTGGGCGCAGCCATCCAGGCGGCCTTCGAGCAGGGGCTGCTGATGTCCGGCGGTGGTCACGCCATGGCGGCGGGCCTGTCTATTCGTCCTGATTCGATTCCAGAACTGCGCGCCTTCCTGGAAGAGCGCCTGGCGGGCGAGATGGAAGCGGTGGGTCCCGAGGCCGTCGAGATCGACGCCCTGGTTCAGCCACGCGGCGTCGATCGCGGGCTCTATGAGGATTTCCAGCGCCTGGCGCCGTTCGGCCCAGGCAATCCCGAGCCGATGTTCGCCCTGACAGGCGTCCGCGCCGACCGCGTGATGGCCCTGAAGGGCGGCCACGTGAAGCTGGATCTGGTGGGCCCGACCGGTGAGCGTCTGAAGGCGATTTCCTGGCGCAGCGCCGAAACTGATCTTGGCCGCAGGCTGCTGTCGGGCGGCGGCGCGCTGCACGTCGCCGGCAAGCTCAAGCCCGACGACTATAACGGCCGCAACGGCGTCCAGCTGGAGATCGAGGACGCAGCCGACCCGCGCGCCTGTTGATCTGGAACGGCTTTTCGCGAGGTGTTGGCCTGGTCTGTAGGCGAACGGAAAAAATGCTTGGCTGCGGGTTGCGCACCCCAAACGGCGCGGCTATACACCCGCTTCCTCGCGGGGCCGTGGTCCCTTCGTCTATCGGTTAGGACGCCAGATTTTCATTCTGGAGAGAGGGGTTCGACTCCCCTAGGGACTACCACCCGCGAGGCTTTCAGTTTGTTGTGCCTGACACCGTTTCCACCCTCGCGTGGCGATGTGGTCCCTTCGTCTATCGGTTAGGACGCCAGATTTTCATTCTGGAGAGAGGGGTTCGACTCCCCTAGGGACTACCACCAACAGCTGCATTTCTGACGCCTGCGGCTGTATTTCAGAATTATTTCCTAAAGATCTCTGCGGCGAAATGTCGCGCCGTAGTCGCGAGCGTGTGCTTGACGCGAATTGACCATTGACGGCTCTCCTAACGCGAGAACAGTGTTATTCTTGTGGCGCTCGTCCCGTTGGGCTGATTGGGCGGGCCAGAGGGGCGGAATGTCTGGTTACGATTTCGAGGCCGTGGAGGCGCATGAAGATTTCGTGCGGATCAGCGGGCGCGTTAAATGGTTCGATGTTGGCAAGGGTTACGGGTTCATCGTTCCGGATGATCCTGGGCAAACCGGCCTTAAGGACGTGCTTCTCCACGTGACCTCGCTGCGTAATTGCGGGCGGGAAACGGCGCCTGAGGGCGCTGTGATCGTCTGTGATGTCGTGCGCCGCCCCAAGGGCTGGCAGGTCAGCGAAGTCGTCGATCTGGACGAGGCCTCCGCGCCTTCGCCCCTGGAGCGACCTCGCCGCACCTTCGTCGATCCGGCTCAACGCCGAGACCGCGATGGTCTCGGCAACAGCTTTCGCTCTGGTCTGGACAGCGGCGGCGGACGACAGTCGCTGACGCCAGAAGGGCCAGCGGAGCATGCCAAGGTCAAATGGTTCAATCGCACCAAGGGCTACGGTTTCGTGGTCCGGGATGCCGAGCCGGGCGATATCTTCGTCCATATCGAGACCCTGCGCCGGGGTGGCCTGGAAGATCTTCAGCCCGGCGACGACGTCCTGGTGCGCTTCGCCAAGGGACCCAAGGGTCTGGTTGTCGCCGAGATCACCCCGGGCGACGCCTGACTTTCGCCATCTCTCCCTGCACTGCCTCTGCTGGAACGCTGCGCCTGGCTGCGAGCCTGGCTGGATGGCGAGAGAGGATATGGTGTGGCTGTGAGGGGTGAACTCGGACGACGAGCGGTTCTGGTGGCCGTGCTTGCCGGCTCGCTTTTCACGGGCGGCGGCGTCATTGCCAAGCCGGCAGGCAGGTTGGAGATTGTTGAGATCATCACCGCCAAGGGGCGGGCACGTTTTCAGGTCGAGATCGCCGCGACTCGCGCCGAGCAGCAGCGCGGCCTCATGTTCCGCAAGTCGCTGGCGCCCGACCAGGGGATGCTTTTCACCTATGCCAAGCCGCAGCCGGCCGCATTCTGGATGAAAAACACCCTGATACCGCTGGACATTATCTATATCGCGCCCAATGGCCGGGTGCTTTCGATTGTTCGAAACGCTCAACCCCACAATGAGATGCCAATGCCGTCAGGCGGCCCGGTTCTGGGGGTGCTCGAGATCGCCGGTGGCCGTGCTGCGCAACTGGGTATTCTGCCGGGCGACAAGGTGCTGCACCGCATCTTCCCGAAAGGCTGATCGTTCGAAGATTATAACCGTTCCTGTTTGATCCGGCCGCCGAACCCCTGTAGAGCACGCGCCTGCCGATGTGTCGGAGCGTAGCGCAGCCTGGTAGCGCATCTGGTTTGGGACCAGAGGGTCGCAGGTTCGAATCCTGCCGCTCCGACCATCGGCCTCTAGAGCCTGTTCAGACTCTAGGTCTAAAATGGAGCTTGGCAGGCGCCGAACCGGCATCCCTTTCGGCTGCCAAGCTTTGCTCTGGAGAGGTTCATGCTCGCCCGCATCTATCGCCCCGCCAAGACCGCCATGCAGTCCGGCAAGGCCAAGACCAAGGACTGGGTGCTGGAATTTGAACCCGCCTCGGCGCGCCGTTCCGATCCGCTGATGGGCTGGACCCAGTCGAGCGACATGAACGGCCAGGTTCGCCTGACTTTCGAAACCCGCGAAGAAGCCGTTGCCTACGCCCAGCACAACGGCCTGGCCTTCCAGCTGTTTGAGCCCAAGACGCCCAAGCGGATCATCAAGGCCTATGCCGACAACTTCGCGGCTGGCCGCAGACAGCCCTGGACGCACTAGCGTCGGGTCCAGGATCTCCGAGGTTCGCGCCCTTAGCTCAGCTGGATAGAGCACTCGCCTTCTAAGCGAGCGGTCGCTGGTTCGAATCCAGCAGGGCGCGCCATTCCGGTGCACGGCCGGGAACTACCAGTGCAGCGGCCTCCGAGCCGTTCGAAGTCGCGAGGGTTCGTATTAGCTCGACGCGGCAGCCGCTGATGTTCAGCTCGTTTCGTGATCGGATCTCA